>ENA-UOWG01001176-UOWG01001176.1-activated-sludge-metagenome-genome-assembly--contig:-NODE-1176-length-27699-cov-4.507850_pt1 | contig 27699 bp, 27 predicted proteins | sample MGYA00238147_ERZ761563 | MGnify/ENA primary metagenome ERZ761563 (study PRJEB28884, sample SAMN05720216) | anaerobic digester metagenome | isolation source: active sludge of municipal... | reverse complement strand
CATCGTCTCGACTCCCAATGAAAGCGGGGTCACGTCAAGGAGGAGGATGTCCTTCACCTCTCCGCCCAGCACACCGCCCTGGATGGCAGCGCCTATGGCAACCACTTCATCGGGGTTTACCCCTTTGTTGGGTTCCTTATTGATCAATCCACGAACCATTTCGATCACCTGCGGCATGCGGGTTGAACCACCTACAAGCACCAGTTCGTCAATGTCCGAGGCCTTCAGCCCGGCGTCTTTTAGCGCGTTGTCGAAAGGTTTCTTACAGCGATCCAGCAGGTGCGCAGTCATTTGCTCAAATTTAGCCCGGCTGAGTTTGGTGACAAGGTGCTTGGGTCCGTTGGCATCGGCGGTGATGTAGGGCAGGTTGATCTCGGTTTCCATAACGGATGAGAGCTCGATCTTGGCTTTTTCGGCTGCTTCACGCAATCGTTGCAGCGCCTGGCGATCCTTGCGCAGGTCAATTCCCTGGTCAACCTGGAACTGATCGGCAGCCCAATTAACGATCACCTCATCCCAGTCGTCACCACCCAGGTGCGTATCACCACTGGTGGACTTGACTTCGAAGACACCCTCGCCAACCTCGAGCACGGATACATCGAATGTACCGCCGCCGAGATCGAAGACAAGGATCTTTTCATTCTTGCGTTTATCAAGTCCGTACGCAAGGGCTGAAGCGGTGGGCTCGTTGATGATGCGCATCACTTCCAGCCCGGCGATCTTTCCGGCATCTTTGGTAGCCTGGCGTTGACTGTCATTGAAGTACGCCGGAACGGTGATTACCGCCTGGGTGACTTTTTCACCCAAAAAGGCTTCAGCATCGGCTTTTAGTTTAGCCAGGATCATCGCTGAGATCTCTTGCGGGGAATAGTCTCGGTCGGTTACAGGGATACGCACGCGGGCGTCTTTCATTGGACCGGAGATCACCTGGTAAGGCACCATTTTTCGTTCGGTTTCCACTTCGTCAAAGCGCCGCCCCATGAAGCGTTTGATGGATGATACCGTGTTTTCTGGGTTGATCACCGCCTGGCGTTTAGCGGTTTGACCCACCAGTCTTTCACCGTTCTTGTTAAAGGCGACCACAGACGGGCACAGTCGCGATCCTTCAGCGGTATTGATCACCACAGGATCACCGCCCTGCATCACCGCAACAACCGAGTTTGTGGTACCCAAGTCAATTCCTATAATCTTTCCCATAGTAATTCTCCTTCGTCTTAATAATTACTTTGTTACCCGTACAGAATAACAAATGAGTGTTAATAAATTATCAGCAAAGCATCAGATTCTTATTTGATGAAGGCGAGTGTATGGGCGGCATGCTATAATCCTGCTAAGACAGGTACTTCATGAAAAAGCAAACCCTACTCACGCTCAAATTTCTACTCATCCTGGCGTTTTTTCTTTCCGGGTTCATCGCACCGGCGCAGGCGCAGTCAGATACCCCCGCTGCTGTGGTCGTTACACTGCAAGGACCATTAACCCCCGTTTGGACGAGCCATTTGAACCGGGGAATCGACCAGGCGGTGAAGCAGAACGCCGACCTGTTGATCATCGAGTTGAACACGCCCGGCGGAAGCGTGGACTTGATGAACAGCCTGGTGCAGCAGATCCTGGCCAGCCCGGTGCCCGTAGTGGTTTATGTATCACCACGCGGCGCGATGGCAGCCTCTGCCGGAACGCTGCTTGTGCTCTCCGGTCAGATAGGGGCTATGTCACCAGAATCATCGATAGGAGCGGCCAGCCCGGTGGGGATGCAGGGGGAAAACATTGAAACCACCCTGGAAGAAAAGACCAAGGAGATCCTGAAAGCCAGCGCGCGCTCGCTGGCGGAACGGCGCGGTGCTGATGCAGTGACCCTGGTGGAAGAGGCGATCGACTCTGCTAAAGCCGCCAGTGCTTCTGAGGCGCTGCAGGCGGGTCTGATCGATATCGTTGCCCTCAATACGGATGAACTGCTTGGCCAACTGGACGGCCGAACGGTGAAAGTAAATAGCGCGGAGGTTGTGATCCGTTCGCGCGGTGCCAGGTTGATCCCGGTGGAACCCACGCTAATCGAAGAAGTGCTGGCGATGTTAACTAACCCGAATATTGTCTTCATCCTGCTTTCCATCGGCGTGCAGGCAATCCTGATCGAATTCTCCAGCCCGGGCGGATGGGTGGCCGGCACCATAGGGGTTATTCTGCTGGCGCTGGCGGTGTACGGGCTGGGCATCCTGCCGGTCAACTGGTTTGGTATCGTCTTTCTGCTCATTGCGTTCATCTTGTTCATTCTGGATATAAAAGCGCCCACGCATGGGGCGCTCACCGCGGCGGGTGTGGCCTCATTTATTGCTGGTGCGCTGATACTTTTCAACTCTGCCCGCGTGCCGGGCTTCCCGCGTGTTTCGGTAGGTCTCGTCATAGGGATGGGGTTGTTCATCGGGTTGACCTTCTTCGCGGTGGTGATGATCGCCATTCGCGCTCTCAAGAAACCGATTATTACCGGGCGAGAATCACTGGCCGGCCGCGAGGGTTACGTGGTCCTCCGGCTGGATCCAAATGGGATCGTGCACGTAGCGGGGGAACAATGGAGCGCGTCTCTGGTTGCGGGCGAAAAGCCGCTGCGGCAGGGTGAAAAGGTCAAGGTTGAGCGGGTTGAAGGGGTGCGCCTGATCGTACGACGACTTGAAGAGACCAATCATTAAGATGTCCTTTCCTGACCGCTGGCAGCATGATGACCAAATTCATTGAGAAGGTCCCTTTTTACCCATACCTGATCGCGATATACCCTGTTGTCTATCTGCTGGCTGAAAACATTCGTGAAATCAACGCCGGGGCTGGCCTGCGCGCCGCGCTGTTTTTTCTGACCATCGCAGCTCTTGCCATATTGTTCGGTTGTTTACTGTCACACAACACCCGCAAAGGTGCCATCATCGGCGGGGTGATGCTGCTGACTTTCTTCCTGATCTTTTTTGTTCTGTACGCCCCGCTTTACCGCTCCTTGCGCGAGGTACAGCTTGCCGGGCAGGTGCTGGGGCGGCACCGCTATCTCGTTCCTTTGTCGCTCATTCTTATCCTGGCAGCCGGGTTTGGCGCGTTCGCGCTGACGCGCCGCCGCAGTGAAAAACAACTCAAAGGGATCACATTTGCGCTCAATGCCATCAGCAGTGTGTTGATCCTGATCCCGTTGATCAGTATGTTGATCTACACCGGGAATCGACAATTTTCAACTGGAATGAAAACCAGCGAGCTGCCTCTCCTGGCTGACATGGACGATTCTCCGGGGTTAAAACCGGATGTTTACCTGATCATCCTCGATATGCACGTGAGCGACACTGCGCTCAAAACACTGACCGGATACGAAGATATTCCCTTTAGCAACTCTCTACGCGAGAAAGGATTCTACATCGCTGATTGCAGCCGCAGCAATTACCCGGCCACGCAGTATTCCATAACTTCTCAGTTGAATATGGATTACATTCACAATCTCACAGATTCCACAGATGCCAAAGTGTTATACCAGCTGATGCAATCCAGCCGGGTGGAAAGAACATTACGTTCCCTGGGGTATCGTACGTACGCCTTTGAGACCGGGTACCAATTTACGGAATTACACGGTGCGGATGAGTTCCTCCGTCCGCTTGGCAGCGCGACTGCTTTGCTGACCTACCCCGGGGTGACCCCCTTTGAGAGCCTGCTGCTGCAGGTCTCGGGAGGCAGGATCCTGTACGAGACCCGTGATCAGCTTTCACAAAAGATGCAGTACCTCATAGATGCTGCTTATGTTGAATACCGCGACCGCATTCTGTATGACCTGGAAACGTTGCCGGGCATCGCAAAGGACGCGGGACCCAAGTTCGTATTTGCCCACATCATGGCGCCCCATTCACCTTTTGTGTTCGACCGAGAGGGCAATTTTGTCCAGCGGCGCACGCCGTTCACCCTCACCGCTGACCCCGAAGGGTATGATTTCTACGAGTTCAGCGATGCTTATTATGAAGAACTGCTTTATCTGCATAAACGGGTATTGGGGGTGGTGGATGAGATCCTCTCCAACAGCCAGACCCCACCGGTGATCATCCTCCAGGGGGACCACGGAATGCCGCGCACCGCGCACCGTAACGCTCAGTACGAGATCTATTTTGCCATTTATATGGCGGACAAATCCAGTGAAGCGCTGTATAGCACGCTTTCACCGGTCAACAGTTTCAGGGTGATCTTCAATGATCTTTTCGGAACAGATTATCCCCTGCTACCGGATGAAACCTATTATTTTGATGATGAACAGGGTGAATACCTGCAGTTTTCCGGCACGTTCACCTGTCCGTAATGATTATTCCTCGATCCTCTCAAGCGCGTTTATCATATTCCGGATCGTCACAGCGGCTTCGACCAATTTGGCCGCGTCGACCAGCGCGGGTACATCACCCGCGGTGTGGGTGATCTTTGCGCATAATTCCGTGAAGCGTTCACTGGTCACCGCCACTGCCGGCACCCCGTTCATCACAACGATCGCGTGATCACTTTGATACCATTGTTCGCCTTCCATCGAGCCGGTGCGCAGGCTCAACTCATCCAGCAGCGCGGTGCGGTTCTTTTCCAGCAGGTTGTAGAAGGAAAATGCGGTTTTCCCTTTTACATACCCCAGCGCGTCCAAGTTGATAAAGAGCCGTATGTTCCCGAGGTTGCCTGTGTTCTGATCCAGCCAGGTCAGTTCACCGTGCGCGCCGTAATGATCTTCTCCATTCATCACCAGTAGTTCAATGGCGAACCTGCCTGCATAGTCCTTGAGTAGATCAGCCAGCAGCAGCAGGGTGACCACCCCGGCAGCGTTATCCAGCGCGCCGGGTGTACCCGGCTTGGCGTCAACGTGCGCGCAAATCACGATCCTTTCGGGCGCGAATGGGTTGAGCCTGCCCACCACGTTGACGCCGCTGGAAGGGACGCGCTTCGCCTGGCTGATGAGGTGCACGGTCTGACCCTCCAGGCGTGCCAGCCTGGTACCCACGCGGTCTGTGGTGTAGACGGAAGGGATGTCAAAGTCGCCATCCTCGAAGAGCGGGAAGGGATACACGCCCCCGGCAAGTTCGGGATTGCGCGTGGTGGCGGTAATGATGGCGGCGGGGGCTTTTTGTTCCAGCATGGCGACTATTTTCTGGTGCTGTTCCGGATTGTAAAACGGGTAGTTCCTGGGCATCAATTGCTCACGGGTGAGCTCGCCCGCAAGCAGGAGGATCTCACCCGCGCAATCCAGAAAATAAAGGTCTTCCATATTGGCAGCGCTGCGCAGCGGAGCGCTTACCCGGCATCCGTTCGAATATGGGCTGGAATGCACTGTGAATGTACCGGTACCCGCGCGGCATTCTGCGCCTTCCGAGATCCAATCCAGGCAATTAAAGCTCGGGGTGGATACTTCCCAGCCGCTGGAGCGGAGCACACGCGCGCAGAAATCCGTGGCTGCCTGGTTGCCGGCGCTGCCCAATCGGCGGGTGGGCAGGTCAGCGCTGAGAAATTGAAGATACTGACGGGCGGTATCGCTATTAAAGTTGGCGGTTGTTTCAGTGTTCATGCGTGCTTTCCCTCTCTGATGTTTACTTTAGTGTTAGCCATCTGCATAATAATCATTCCAGGTCTGTTTCCTGGTTCAGTGTGACTATCAATCAAAATGAAGATGTTAATTCTTTTGAGTTTGTTATCCCGTAACGTACACCTGTATGAAGTAGACGACCGAAACAATCAGCCCGATGCCTACCACCAGCCAGCGCAGCACGGTGGGGTTGACGCGGCTGGCCAGTTTACCGCCCGCAACCCCGCCAATCAGCGCGCTGACCGCCATGACCGCCGCGATCGACCAGTTGACCTGGCCTGAGAACATAAACAGGGTGGCCGCCGCGGTGTTGGTGGCAAAGGCAATGGACTGTTTGAGGGCGTTGAGGCGGGTGAGGGAATCCTCTAACAGCAGCGCGAGGAACGCCAGCACGATCACACTCAAGCCTGCCCCAAAGTATCCGCCGTAAATAGCAGCCAAAGTGATCAGAAGCATGGCAAAAGGAAGGCTGGATTTGCGGACAGACGAAAGGGGAAGGGTCTTCAGGCGCGCGCGCTTGCGCAGCGGTTCAGCCAGCGCAAGCAGCAGGCTGGCGAAAAGGATCAGGAAGGGCACCAATTGCTTAAAAAGTTTTTCACCGCTTTGCAGCAGCAGCAGGCCGCCGATCAGCCCTCCGAGCGCGGCAGCCGGCAGGAGGAAATACAGGCGCTTCTCCTGTCCCTTGAGATCCTTACGCTGCGCCCAGGTGGCGCCGAAATAACCCGGAAAGAGCGAGACCGTGCTGGTGATATTGGCCGTCACCGCCGGCAGACCCAGGACGGTGAGCGCCGGAAAAGTGATCAAGGTACCACCGCCAGCCAGCGCGTTAACCGCGCCGGCGGCAAACGCAGCCAGCGCGGCGATAAGGAAACTAAACGGGTTCATAACAAAATCAATTGTAGCGTGTTTTTCAATTTGATTCTACAAATAACGAATTACTTCGCGGATCTTAAGCCGGTTAACTGGCACTGACCCAGGATGTGACCTTTGATCAAAGAATTGACCTCCTTTAGGGTCACACCCGCGGCGGCCTCCAGGGTGGTATCCAGCGCGTATAGCGTGAAAATGTAGCGGTGAGTTCCCGAAGGCGGGCAGGGACCGCCGTACCCGTTCTCGCCAAAGCTGTTGCGCCCGGGGATGCCAATCTCCGGCCCATTGACTGCTTCCTCGAGGGAAGTAGTGTCAGCCGGAATGTTGACCAACAGCCAATGCACCCAGTTACCTCCATCCGGGTCGATCATGGTTAACAGGAAACTTTTAGCACTCTCCGGTGCACCGCTCCATGCAAGCGGCGGCGAAAAATTCTCTCCACTGCATTGTTTGCCCATGGAGTAGGTGTACAGGTCAGCGATATTGCCATTTTCTGCAAAAGCAGAGCTGGTTAAAGTAAACATGTCAACCTCCACAGCATCGACCGGTGCGATTGTACTGAGCGGCGCAGCAGGTTGATTGGCTGCGCAGGCGGCGAGCAAGAACTGGCAGATCAACACACCTATCCCTAAGACCCAAAGTTTTGGATGATTTGTGGTTGTCGCAATCATTTTCCACTCCCTTGTCCCTTTTTATTGTACACACAGGACTTAAAAAAACGCACCATGGATTTTTCGCCATGGTGCAAAAGGATTAAACCTGGCTGAAGTTAACTGTTCAGATCTCTCTGGGTTTTGCTCATGATCTCGTCAATGCGTTTTAGCACATCCGGGGTTATCCTGTTAAATGACTCGATCGCTTTCATGTTATCGCGCACCTGTTCCACGCGGCTGGCGCCGGTGATGGCGCTGCTCACGTTGGGGTTGCTGATACACCAGTTGAGCGCGAGATGAGGGAGCGGCATGCCTAATTCACGGGCAAAGGCACCCAGCTCCTGCACTTTACGCAGCGCGTCCTGATCGGTGAACTTGCTGCGCAGCCATTCATATCCTTTCAGCGCGCCGCGTGAATCCTCTGGAATACCGTTTTGATACTTGCCGGTCAATAAACCCGCGCCGAGTGGACTGAATATGGTCGCGCCGTAGCCATAATCGGCAAAGAGGCGGGCGTACTCAATTTCCACTCGATCACGCCAGAAGATGTTGTACTGCGGCTGTTCGACCACCGGTTTGTGCAGATGATGTTTCTCCGCGATCTCAATCGCTGAGACGATTTCCGCGGCTGACCATTCCGAGGTGCCCCAATAGAGCGCCTTGCCCCATTCGATGATGTTGTGCATCGCCCACACTGTTTCCTCGATGGGAGTGGTCCGGTCAGCGCGGTGGCAGTAGAGCAGGTCAACGTAATCCATGTCAAGCCGCTTGAGCGAACCATTGATGCCCTCGATGAGGCGTTTGCGGTTCAGCGTGTTCTGTTCATTGATGCCTTCGTTGATGCCAAAGTAGATCTTGGTCGAGACCAGGTAACTACCGCGCCGCCAGCCCAGCTTCTTCAGGGCGTAACCCATCACTTCTTCGGATTTTCCACCGGCGTAGACTTCAGCGTTGTCAAAGAAGTTGACTCCTGCGTCATAAGCAGCCGCCATGCAGTCCACCGCGGCTTCGTTGCCCACCTGTGTGTGGAAGGTGACCCATGAGCCCAGTGAAAGCGCGCTGACCTGAATCCCGGTTCTGCCAAGAAAACGATATTCCATATTTATTTTCCTCCTACAATTAATTGTTTGATTATTGTATCATCACCAAAGGAAGGAGATCGGACAAAATATGAATACCCTGTTAGTACGATCTCTCGCAGAATGGCATGAGTGGCTGACCAGAAATCACAATCAGGTGGCTGAAATATGGCTGGTTTATGATAAACGGCAACCCGGTGTGCGATATGAAGAAAGTGTTGAAGAAGCGCTTTGTTTTGGCTGGGTGGATAGTCTGATCAAGAACATCGATGCCGACAGGCACGCGCGTAAATTTACCCCGCGTAAACCGGGCAGCCACTGGTCGGAGTTGAACATCGCCCGGGCGCAACGAATGATCGAAACAGGGAGGATGACTGAGTCTGGACGAGGGTCATTTGAGGAGGGGGTTAAGAAAATTGATCCGAATGCCATTTCACGGAGGGAACAAGCTGAGCAATGGCGGCTGGAATTAATGGAGAGGCTGGATATTGAGACACTATCCTTGTTTACCGGTCTCCCGCCTTCCCTGCAACGTCAGTACGCCGGTTGGGTGATGAGCGGGAAACTGGAAGAGACGCGCAGGAACCGCCAGGCAGAACTGAGCGCGACATTGGCAAAAGGGGAACGGCTGGGGTTGAAATAGGGGTCAGGTAGCCAGACCGACGGGATCAGGAAATGAACTCCAGGATCTGGTTCACATCAGTCACCAGGTAATCCGGCTGATAACCGGCCAGTGCAGCGCCATCAGCGAACCCCCATGTCACCGCGGCGCAGGGGATGCCGACCTGACGGGCTGCCTGGATGTCGCGGATCTCGTCTCCGAAACTGAGGGCTTCTTCCGGGTTGACCCCAGCATCGCGCAACGCCTTGCGCAGCCGCGGGGGTTTACCAAACAATCCGGTTTGGCATTCAAAAAGCGAGATCAAGCGAGTCATTTCCTCCCCGAGCACAAGTTTCACGTTCTTCAACGCGTTGGAGGAGACGACAGCCATGGTGATGCCTTTATCGGCAATCGCGCGGATCACACCCTCCATACCGGGGAACAAGTGGATATCCTCAATATTCTCAAACAACAAGCGCTGTGATTCCAGGGTCATCAGCGGGATCTTCCACAATGGAATATCGTACATTTTTATGATGCGGGCAGGGCTGAAACTGCGCAGCAATGGCAGATCCTCCCGGTTCATGCGCCGGGTACCGAACTTATCCGATAACTGGTCCATAATGCTGAGCGTAAAGGGCAGCGTATCCGCCAGGGTTCCATCGAAATCAAATATCACCAGTTTGGGTTTCACGCTATTCATCCACCCATTATAACGGAAGGCGCACCTATTCGCGCTCTATACCAAATCTTCACAAATTCTTCACACCCAGGGAGTATCTTTGCTGTGTAGAAAGGTTGATCGGGTTATTGAGATGAAAAAAAATATACAGATCAAGAACTGGTGGATCGACGCGGTGATGCTGGCAGGCTACCTGTTTTGTTTTTACCTGGAGTTCACGGGCGTTATCGGACACGAATGGTTGGGAGTGGGGGTCGGCCTACTCGCCATCCTGCATACGTGGCTGCACCGGGATTGGGTCATGAAAGTAACCAGGCGCTTCTTTTCAGGCGCTGGAGGCAGGAGCCGCTGGTATTACCTGGTGGATGTGCTTATTTTGATCGGCTTTATTGTGATCCTGGAGACTGGAGTGGTCATTTCCACCTGGTTGAATCTTGATCTTGCCGAATACGCGGCCTGGTTGGATATACACACTTTCGCTTCCATCACCACCCTCGCGCTGCTGGCAGTAAAGGTTGCCATTCACTGGCGCTGGGTGGTCAATATTACCAATAAGATCTTTTCGGCCGAACCGAAATCCATGCCAGTACCTGTGCCAGTTCCGGTCAACAGGCAGGCAGTTGACCGCCGCCACTTCCTTGGTCTGATGGGAGTGGTCGGGATGGGTTCACTGCTGGCGGTCATTAACGTAGCGCGTGAGAATTCCATTTATCAAACCAGTTCCGATGTTAGCGCCTCTGCATTGGGGACCGTAGAAGACCCCGTGACCAACATTCCGGTCGCTACTGCAGAAGCAGGCGCACAATCCTCTCCGGCAGCGGCTGAGCAGACCATGACCGGGGTGGTTGAGACAGCGCCCCCCACTTCTACCGGGACGCCTACCACGGTACCTACAGCTGAATATGTGCAGGAAACGCAGCCAGTTGTGGCAGCCTGCCAGGTAAGATGCTCCAAGGGTTGTTCATTCCCCGGCCGCTGCCGGCGCTACGTGGATCAGAACGGGAACCGGCTGTGTGATCTGGGTGAATGCCTGTAAAAAGCGTCTTGATGGAGAACTTGTGCAGGATCGGTCTGCTTGACCGATCCTGTTTTTTCGCCTACCATAGAAGAAAACTCAAGGATTGACTCATGCATGGATTACGCCGTTGGGCGAACACCGATAATACCAAATTCAATCTCAGCTGGCCATTGATCAAGCGGGTGTACAGTTACGCCCGGCCTTATGGTTATCGCCTGGCGGGAATCCTGTTGGTCATTCTGGTGACTTCAGGTTTGCACCTGTTAAACCCGCTTATCATGCGTGAAATGATCGACAAGACCATCCCGGCTGGTGACACGCGCCGTTTGATCCTCCTCGCTGCCGCGCTGCTGGTGATGGCGTTGTTGAATAATGGATTAAATGTCGTCCAGCGCTGGTTGAGCGCAGCAGTGGGCGAAGGCGTCATTTGCGACCTGAGGGCAGCGCTTTTTTCACATCTGCAGCGGATGTCACTGCGTTTCTTCGTCAATACCCGGGTCGGGGAGTTGATGAGCCGCTTGAACAATGACGTTGTCGGCGCGCAGAACGCGGTCAGCAACACGATCGTGTCTATGCTCTCCAACCTGGCGCAAATGGCGGCTGTACTGGTGACGATGTTTGTGCTGGAATGGCGATTGACCCTGATGAGCCTGGCGGTGGGACCGCTTTTCCTGTTTGTGGCGCGAAAACTGAGCGTCAGGCTGCGCGACATCGTCCGCAAGCAATTGGAGGCGAATGCCTCAATGAACGCGCTCATGAGCGAAACGCTCAACGTTGGCGGCGTCCTGCTCGTTAAGCTTTTCGGCCGCCAGGGAATGGAGACGCAACGCTTTATCAAACGCGCCAACCAGGTGAGAGATTACGGAATCAACCGCGCAAAAACGGGATCAGTGTTTGTGGCGATCAGTGGCTTGCTGGTAGCGGTGGGGACAGCGCTGGTATACGGGCTGGGAGGGTACTTCGCCATCAGCGGGGTGTTCACGATTGGAACGATCGTCGCGTTCAGCGCGTACCTGGTCAGCCTGTACAGCGCGGTGCAGGGGTTGGCAAACGTACCGGTGGACTTTGCTTCATCCATGGTGAGCTTTGAGCGTGTCTTTGAGGTGATCGACCTGCCCACGGAGATAGAAGAAAAACCGGACGCAAAGGAACTGGGGATTGTCAGGGGAGAGATCAGGTTTGATAACGTTACATTTGCCTATGAATCCGGAGATGAGCAGTTCCTCAGTGATGTACACCGTTATGGCAGCCTGGACAGCGTTACCACGACTTTATCAGAAGATACCAGGGAGCCTGAGGAGGAACACCGCTCTCAAGCGCGCGGGAACGCGCTCGAAGAGGTCAGTTTTTGTGTCGAACCCGGGACATTGACCGCGCTGGTCGGCCCCAGCGGGGCGGGTAAAACCACGCTCACCTATCTCATTCCTCGCCTTTACGATCCCACCAGAGGTAGTATCCGCATCGACGGAACCGATCTGCGCGATGTGACGATCGAATCCCTTTCCAGGCAGATCGGCATGGTCACGCAGGAAACCAATCTTTTCCATGATACCATCCGCACCAACCTGCTTTACGCACGGCTGGATGCCACGCAGGAAGAGATCGAAGACGCCTGCCGGGCGGCCAACATACACGATTTCATCAGCGAACTGCCGGATGGGTATGACACTGTGGTGGGGGAACGGGGATACCGCTTGAGCGGTGGAGAAAAACAACGCCTTTCGATCGCGCGGGTCATTCTCAAAAATCCGCGTATCCTGGTGCTGGATGAGGCCACCAGCAGCCTCGACAGCGAATCTGAAGCGCTGATCCAGGATGCGCTCAAACGGGTGATGCACCAGCGCACAAGTATCGTCATCGCGCACCGCCTGAGCACGATCCTCGCCGCAGACCTGATCCTGGTGATCGACCGGGGCAGGGTTGTGGAACAGGGTACCCATGCCGAGCTGCTTGAACTCAACGGACTTTACGCCAGCCTCTATCACACTCAATTCCGTAGATCAGGGTAAATAGTAAGAAAACGAGCCCGGTGGGATGCCGGGCTCGTTACATAGTACCGGGTAACGCTTAATGAGGGATGTAATTCAGCTTTTGGGTGGTGCAGGCGCCCTTCAGGTCATCGGCTGGGCAGACCGTGATCTCGGCGGTGATGTTCTTCCCGGTCGGATCGCTTGGAAAAGCTCCGGGTTCACAAGTCGAAACGATCATGGTGACACCTTTGCCGACCTCTGCGAGAGAGGCGTATTTTGAACCCCCGCTCCATTGGACGAAACTGTTGCTGGTGTGGACGTAAGGATCGGTCACCCCTTCAAGGAAATTGCGAATGCGGATGGACTTGAGGGGCAGCGCGCCAGTATTGGTGATGCTGAAATTGGCGGCGCGTCCGGTACCGCAGGCGGTAAGCCCGGCGAATTTCACTGAGAATAACGCCATGGGAGGCGGTGTGTTGGTGAACGTGGGCAGGGGTGTGGGCACGGGCGTGTACACCGGGAGGCCGGCAGTACTGCCAGTTACGGTCGACAATTCCTTCCAGATCCAGCATCCACCGGTTTCAGATTCCGGAGCCCTTACAAATAAATAATCACCGGCGGGATTGATCGCGATGACTTCAACGACCGAGCCGGAGCTGAATGTGGTGATGACCGGGAATATCTTTGATGCACCTTTGCGGCAATTGACATTGCCATTGAGCGTCACGGTGACCAGTTCCTGTGTGGGGGTATTGGTGGGTATTTCAGTGGGAGGCGGAACGGTCATGGTGGCGGTGGGGGTTTCGGTAGGTGGTACTGACTGGGTCTGGGTCTGACCGACGCTGTAAGCCACTGCCGTAAGCGTACCCGCAACCAGGGTTTTTAAATCGTTTTCCGGTATAGGCGCCACCTGCGTGGGGATGTTCTGACAGGAAGTGAGCAGCAGAACAAAAACAGAACAGAGAATGAGGAACAACTTGATTTTTTTCATTTTTCGCTTCCTTTTCTAAATTCAAATCCATACAACGTTATGGCGTAAAGGTGATCACTTTCGTAACCGATGTACCGTAACGACCATCCTTATTATAAAGGGTTACACTGGCTGTGAACTCACGACCTGTAGGATTATAGTTGAATTGACCGGAATTTACACAGGCGACAAAAGAACCTTCGCCGATCAGCAGATCTGCCTGCCCGTTTTCCACATCAATGATGCAGGGGTCAGATTTAACCCCCCTGAATATGTCAGCGGCGTGGAAAGTGCTCCGCTGGGCGGCGGTATCCGTCAGGAGGACGCGCACCGATTTCCAGATCAGGCTGCCGGTATTTTCGACATATAAGACTATGGCATAGTTATCTTTGCAGTTAATTATGCCTTCAAAGCGCACGGTAAAATCAGCGAAGGCCGGAGTACTGGTTGACGGGTTGGCTGATGTTGGGTAAGGCTGGGGAGTGAACTCAGGCAGGCGGGCGACGTTGCCCTGCTGCACGGTTGTGTGGCCGGCCCACACCCAACAGTAATTGCTGAAATTATCGGGGTCGCGTACATAATAGTAATTGTTGTCCGGTTCATACGCCATCGCCTCGATCATTTGACCGGGATCGATCTGGAAAAGCGCCGTAAAGATGCTGCCGGGACCGCTGCGGCAGGAGGTGATCTCCTGAACGTTTAACCAGACGCCGGCCATTGTGGGGGTAAGGGTCGGCCTGGGGGTTGCTGAAGGGGTCGGCGTAATGGTCAAGGTGGGGGTAATGGATGGTGTGATCGTTTCAGTGGGGATGATGGCTGTTAATGTACCGACGACACCGGTTGATACCAGGCGCGCTGCGACCTCCGTCTGCACGAGATCCCGTTTAATCTGAGCCCGGCTGCCCGGCAACGCGCAGGAAACGAGGAGAAAGCTCATTACAAACAAAATAAAAAACGCATATCTTTTCATCGCGCGGGGTCTCTCGGGTTCATTAGTTCTAATCATAACCAACCCAACCCAATAATGCAACTACAGCAGCGCTGCTGGTGTTCATTCTGCCGCGTAAGGTGCGAAGCGCGGGAAACATTCTGCCGGAACGCGGTAAAGCCGCTCGTTCGACGGACTTACCAGGTAATTACTCCCATTACGGTGCAGCAGTGGGATCCGGCGGCGGATCGCCCGGTATTGTTCACGGGTTTCACTGGAAAGTTCGATGTAACTGTCCATGTCCTCCAGCCAGGTATCAAAGATCCTGTCAAAAGCTGCCACAAATTCCTGCCGGAAATCGGCTGAAACCTGCGCCAGGTTACTGATCACCCAGCACTTATGCCTGAATTCCCAATCATAGATCAGGCCGATAAAACGGTAATCAGAGGTGAAATACGGGTAAAACGGGAACTGCCGACAGCTGACCGATCGGTGCTCCCGTTCACAATACGCTGGACCTTTACATGCCAGCAGACAAAGATGCGACGGGGTCTGTTCACGCAGTTCGGAGGGGCTCGATTCCTCTGTTTGACATTCGTTGCCCTGCCAGATGTGCCAGAGATCGGTGTGCTTGTGCAGGTATTGCCATTCAGGGTGATACGCCACGGGAACCGCGCAGCAGATATCGCAACAGAATGGGATTCCGGCGGGGTTGTGCGGGGCGCACTTCAGACCGCAATCGATCGATGTGACCGGCGCGTCGAACGCGGTGTAAAGATCCTGAAAGTAAATAGGTGATCGTTGAATCATGGTCTGTGTTTAGCAGGGTAAGCGGTAAATGACATCTACGTCAACTTAAGTGGCTACAGATTCATCTTCAATCGCCTGGAATCTCGCCTGGTGCCCCAGCCTGAGATGAAGCAAAAAATACGCCAGCGCAGATACCGCGCAAAGCGCTCCACCGATATACCACAATAGGTTGGGGTTCAGGTTGTCCAGGATCAAACCGGCAGCACCCGGACCTATGGTGGCCGGAATGGACCAGGAGACGCCAAACACACCCATGTACCGTCCGCGCATTTCAACAGGCGCAAAACCCATTGCCAGCGTCTGACTGGTAGGCACAACGATCATTTCACCGACGGTGATGATCACAATCGCCAGCACAAAAAGCCAGAAAAGGTTAACAAACCCGAACATGCTGAAACCCAGCATATAGAATAGCGTGCCAAACGCCATCAATCTGAAGGGTGGTTTGTTCTTGATGAGCCTGGTCATACTGAACTGGAAAAGGATGACAATTATTGCGCTGGAGGTGAGCAAAAACCCGTACCCTCCCGGATCGATGGCGTGGTTATCACGCAGATAAACTGAGAGAGAATTGTACATCTGTTGATACACGAGACCCATCAAGATGCTGGCCACCAGAAATGCGATGTAGGCGTAATCCTTTAATACCGAGCCATAACCTTTGAAGGTTTCGAAAATGCTCTCAGGTTTAGCGTCCGGTCGCGCTTCAGGTTTGGTCTCGGCGATCAAAAGGTAAAACAGGAACGCCACGATACAGCTGATGATCGCGTCAATGATGAACAGCGCCAGGTAAGACCTGCCGGCGATGAAACCACCGACACTGGGTCCAATGATCCAGGCAAGGTTACCGACCACGCGCATAATACCGAAGCCTTCCTGGCGCTGATGCTCGGGGAGGATATCTCCGATCATCGCGTTGTGCGCTGGCCCGGCAACGTCAGAGAGCAACCCGATCACTACCGCCAGCGGGATGAGCGCAGAAAAGCTGTTAATGAATCCGAGCGTGAGCGTGCTTAGCGCGCTGAAGACCAGCCCGAAGATGATCAGTTTCCGGCGTCCGAATTTATCCGTGAGCGCGCCACCGATCATCTGACCGACCAACCCGGCGATGGAGAATAACCCCAGCACCAGGCCGGCTTCGGTCATGCCCACTTCAAACTTCTGGGTGATGTACAGCGAGAAGAACGGCCACAACATGGTGCCGCCAACGCGGTCGATGAAAGACACACCCACCACCAGCCAGAACTTTCGGGGGAATTCTTTGGCTATCTTTTTCAGGTTAATATTCAACATAAGAAACAGCTTTCTCACTAATGGGAGAATTATGATACCACCTTATCAGGACGTCGAGCAGAAGTTATTGTTCCGGCTTTCAAAATGTTTGATGCGTAAGTAAATTTAAGGGTGGCGCGCATAACCAGGGATGTCACGCATCGAGCGCAGTCGTTCGAGAACAGCGATCTCGCGGGAGAGCCAGAAAGGTTGCTGTGAACCGGTGCGCTCGCGCAAGCGCAGGTTGTTGTCCAGGGCTTCTTCCGGAGTCATCCAGACAGGTGTGAATCCTAAGGCTTCTTCGTACTGATCAAGCGATAGCGGAAATGTGTCTGGATCCAAAGCGCAGAGATAATAAAAGGAGACCATGCGGAAGGATGAGGAACTGTCTTTGGGTGAAATATCAAGTTCGATGGTGACACCCAACAAGGCGGTGATACTGTTTAATGGTCGTCCAGCCTCCTCACGCAACTCACGAGCGAGAGCCCGGGCATGGGTTTCATCGGATTGAACCCCGCCGCCCGGGAATTTGTAATCTCCGTCCGCAGTAGAATGGATCATCAGCAACCTGCCCCGCTCTATTATCACGGCCCGTACCGCGTAACGCACGAAGCTATGTTGGCGACGAGTTTGACCCTGCCCGCGGATGAGGGCAATGTTGAACGGGTGTGGACAAACTGACTGGTTGTAGATCATCTTTTTGGATTCATCACCAGGATGCGTATAATGATTAACATAACATGAAAACTTAGTTCTGTGACAGGAGGGAAAAATTGGACGATATTCTGGTATCCATCATTGTGGTCCTGGTAGTCGCTCTCGCAATCATTGCCCTTTTTGTGATCATTGCTGGAAAAAAGAAGCATCTCGAGTCTGCCCTGCGACAACTGGCGTTAAGCTCGGGATGGAATTATGAAAAGATCGACCAGGTGCACAGAAGAGGATACGTTCTGCGCGGTGAGGGCTGGCAAATGGAATCGGTCATGGAAGGCAGCGATCGATCAAGTGAGGCGGGTTCCTCGGATTGGTCATTTATGAACAAATGGAGCACTGACCGGATTTTTGTTCCTGATGAACTGGTGATGATCGGTCCCAAAACCCCCAATGTCCAATCGGGGCCATTCGGCGCGTTGGGCAACCTTGTAATTCAGAAAGTATTGCATCAAATGTTGGGAGAGGACGCGCACAACGCGGCTGACCTGACCGAAGTATTTGTAGGTAGGACCTCTTTCCGCGACCGTTATTCAGTTTGGGCAACCACCCAGGAGGCGGCTGAAAAAGTGCTCACCTACAACCTTGAAAACGAACTGCTCAACTGGCCAATGAAGGAAGTTCCGGTAATCAAATTCAACGATCACGGCGTGGAGATCACTACCCGGCCGGGCAAACTGGCAACACCGGAAGAAGCGCAAGCGTTGGTAGCAATAGGGAAAGCCGTGCTCAGTGCTTAAGCGATCAAATAAAGCCAGGCGATGTCAATCGCCAGAGTGATGAGGGTGATCACAAATCCCGGTTTGGTGTATTTCCAGAAGCTCAGATCGATCCTGTAGCGTGAAGCAGTTTCGGCGACGATCAAGTTGGCCACAGATCCCAGCAGTGTGAGGTTGCCGGCAAGGGTCGAAGCCGAAGCCAGGGTCAGCCAGCCGATTCGCGCATTATCAAGCGCAGACACCAGCGGTTTTAGCAACAGAACAGCCGGAACGTTGGATACCAGGTTGCTGAGGCCGGCGGATAAGAGGCTGAGATTCCAGATGTTGATCCGGTCTGCTAGGGTGTTCACATCGATCAGCTGGGTGGTCACACCGCTGGTTTCCAGCGATCCGCTGACGATGAAAAGCGCAGAGAAGAATACCAGCAGGCTCCAGTCGAACTCTGCAAAGACTGTTTGGGGTTGGTGCCGGCGGGTAATTAATAACAGGCTGGCAGCCAGGAAAGATGAAAGCGCGATCGGAGCACCGCCCAGGAAAGCAACCAACAGTCCACCTGTGATGAGCAGGGTTTTAATCAGCAAGGGTTTTTGCACCGGGACGATATCCTGTTCCGGCAGTACCTGTAGGGGTCTGCGATCGAAATCGAAAGGGAACATCTTTACAAGCACCAGCCAGATCACACCCAGTCCAACCAGCGCCACAGGGATCAAAGCCAGGGAAAAATCCGTATAAGAAATTCCTGATGCGATACCGACGATCATATTTTGCGGGTTGCCGGTGAGGGTGGCGGTGGAACCCACGTTCGCGGCGGTGGCCAGCGCGATGAGATAAGGGATGGGATTGCGCTTCATCGTGTCCATCAGATTGATCAGGAAAGGGGCGAACATCAGGCAGATCGTGTCGTTGAGGAAAAGCGCAGAAAGAACACCTGCCAGAAGGATCTCAACGGCCAGGAAGGAAGGCGCAGAGCGCGACCAGCGCACCAGCCATTGGCTGGCCACAGAAAAGAAACCGGCGAGTTTCAGGTTGGCGTTAATGATCATCATGCTAAAGAGCAGAATGATCGTGTCAAAGTCAATATAATCGGGCAACTGCTCGAATTGCACTTGCCGTGTCACCAGTAACAACGCCACCCCCATCAAGGCGATTGTTGTGCGATTGGATTTTATGATGGGGTAACGACCGATCGCGACGCCGATAAAGGTGAGCAGAACGATCCCGCCGGTGATCCAAAAGTTGGGGGTCATGGGTTGGATTATACAATTGAAAAAGGCTCTTTAGGACAACCCTTGACTAAAATTTATTTAATTTGATTATGCGGATATAATATATCAGGTTTATAAAGTTCAGGAGAGCCACATGCCAAATTTACTGGTAGCTTTTATCACAGGGTTCACCACTGGGGGTTTAAGCTGTATGGCAGTGCAAGGCGGATTGCTGGCAAGTTCGCTTGCCAATCAGATCGAGAGAGATCTGGCTGTAACCGGCAAGTCAAAAGCCAGACCAAAATATAAGATCACCTTTCCCATCCTGTTGTTTCTGATGAGCAAGCTCGTTGTTTACACTGGGTTGGGCGCTTTGCTTGGCAGCCTGGGACAATTACTGCAATTCACCCCCACGGCGCAGGCCATACTTCAATTTGTCATCGCCGCTTTCATGCTGGGGAACGCGCTGCGCATGCTGAACGTGCATCCTATTTTCCGCTTTTTCACATTCGAGCCGCCGGCAGCGGTAACCCGTTTTGTACGGCGCAAGGCGCGGGGTGAAGCCGCCTGGTTCACTCCGGTGATGCTTGGCGCGTTGACCGTTCTGATCCCGTGTGGGGTCACGCAAACCATACTTGCTGCCGCAATCGCCACAGGAGATCCACTTTCAGGAGCGGCCTTATTATTCGCGTTTACCCTGGGTACCAACCCGGTGTTTTTTGCGCTGGCTTACCTGGCCACGCGCCTGGGCGCCTTGCTGGAAAAGCGCCTGGTGAGGATCACGGCTATTGCTTTGATCATCCTCAGCGTCCTGGCGGTTGATACCGGTTTGAATTTGTTGGGGTCGCGCTATTCGTTAACGCGCCTGGCATCCGGCTTTGGCAGCGCGGAACAGGTTTCTTCCATCTCATCCAATGACGGTTCGCTCATCCTTAACGTGGTGGATAACGGCTACCGTCCGCGCCGCTTGCACGCTCCGGCGGATACACCGATCACACTCACCCTGGTCACCGAGGATGTGCATTCCTGTTCACGGGCTTTTCTCATCCCGGAACTGGATTACGGGGTGATCCTTTCTGCCACGGGTGAAGAAAAGGTGGAAATCCCGCCCCAAACCGCCGGCACGGTCCTGCCGTTCACCTGTTCCATGGGGATGTACACCGGTGAGATCATATTCGATCTCTAAGAAGGAAAACTGATGAAAAAACTGGTCTTTACAATCGATGACATGCACTGCGTTAATTGCGCCATGCGCTTGCAGGAACTTGAGGATTCGCTTACCGGTGTTCTACAGGTGGATGCTTCTTACCGCCATGGAAAAATGACCGTTTCGATCGATGAGACGACGGTTTCAGCAGACCAGATCATCGCAGAGGTTAAAAAGATCGGCTACACCGCCAGGCTGGCAGGCGGTTGAGCAACCCTTTAAACCCCATTATTCTCCTTCAGTAATGGTGATTGAGGAGATCACGTCGCCGGAAAAATTCGGGTTCTTTTGCGGATCACGCCGCGTAATACCTTTCACCACATCCATGCCACTAATCACCTGGCCGAAGATGGTGTAATCAGAGCTGCTTAAAGGCACTGGACCGAACGTAATGAAAAACTGGCTGCCGTTCGTGTTGAGCCCGGCGTTGGCCATGGCCACCACGCCTTCTTTATCAAAATTCAGGTCGCTGTATTCGTTGTCAAACTGGTATCCGGGGCCGCCTGAGCCGCTGCCCGAGGGATCACCGGTCTGCGCCATAAAGCCTTCCAGCACGCGGTGGAAAGTAACGCCATCAAAGAAACCTTCCCTGGCGAGGAACACAAAACTGTTCACCGTCACGGGTGCTTTGTCAGGGTATAGTTCGATGACAAACTCACCGCCTTTTTCCATTTTAACTGTCGCCATATACTTCTTAGCGGTGTCGATGGTCATGGCCGGCGGGGCATCGTATTGTTTGATGACCGGGGCGGCTGGCAGGGTGCTCTCAGTTTCGCGGGCAGGCGAGCGTTTGGCCAGTTCTCCCACCACGATGGCGAGGATGACAACACCAACGAGCATCAGGATCAGTTTCAGGTCCGAGTATTCGCGGCGTTTGCGCTGAGTGGTTTTTTTGGTGCGGGTGGTGTTTTTGGTGGATTTATTGCTCATTGATCACCTTCAGATTCAGGATTTGTGCAGGATCTCTTTTTCCGCGCTTGCGATCTCAAGCATCAGCGCTTCAACTTCCTGCTTTGTTTCTTCCGCCGCGTTGGGCATGAACTGCACGAACTTGACCAGGTCGCGCGCCTGGCGCAGAAGGTCTTTTACATTGGCAGTGTAGCTCAAATCCATCCAACCGTGTTCGATGGGGAGAGGAAGCTTGCGCGCCTTCTCGATCAGGGCGCGTGCTTTTTTAATGCGTTCAGTTATAGGAATGACCTTAGCCATACCGCGACCTCCGATAAGAATGATCAATTTATAGCACAGAGCGGCAATTTTTGGGAATCCATTCCGGGTGATACAAAGGCAGTTTATCTAAACGATTTGATGGGGAAATTCCATTCACCTCTCGAGTTTGCCTGATTTCTCTTGTTATAATGAATTGGTGACGACGTGTTTGAAATGACAGGGCTGATTTACAGTCTTTCAGCGCTGATGAATTATTTAGAGATCTCGAGTTTTTTATGAATGCAGATGATATAACCATCAATACTGAAAACAAGCCCTCGATTCAGCAGCTCAGCGACTCTCTCGTCGATGAAGTTGTTGGAGCGGTTGGTCTACCCAGGAACCGTTTCAATCACTGGTTAATGGGGGTGTTGATCAAACCTGTAACGGACCGCTTTGCACATGTGGGACTCAATTTTGAACGTTTGATCAAAGAGGATGGATTTCCAACCGCCAGCGCGTGGGCGTTATCCCTGTTCTGCAAACCGGCGCGCGCGCACTTCCTTCACGAAGTTCCTAAAAGCGGTCCTCTGCTGGTGGCGGCCAACCACCCCGGGGCTTACGACGCGCTGGTCTATGCTTCCCAGCTGGGGCGCAAGGACGTCAGCCTGATCGCCACGGAGATCCCCTACCTGCGCCTGCTGCCGCTCACGAGCAACCATCTCATTTACGCCGCGCGTGACAACAGCACCAGCCGCATGGTCGCCATGCGCCAGATCATCCGCCATCTCCGTTCCGGCGGCGCGATGATCTACTTCCCCTCCGGTCACCGCGACCCGGACACGGCGTTTTACCCAGGCTCTAAAAAAATGATCGATAGCTGGCTGCCTGTATTTGACTTCTTTTATCAATATGTTCCCGGGTTAAAGATCCTCCCTGCCATTGGTTCCGGCATCCTCTCCGAACGCTGGGCGTACCATCCCATCACACGGTTGCGGCGCAAGCAGGTCGACCGGCACCGCCTGGCGGAGTTCTGCCAGGTCATCGGTCAGCTGGCCAAACCTGGAAAGCTATTGGTCACCCCAGCGGTCTCTTTCGGCAGAGCGGTAAGCCAGGAGGACCTGGCGCATGAAGGTGTGCGCGAGGATTACCAATCGGCGATCGTCGCAATGGGTAAAACACTATTGAACGATCACATCCAGCAATTTGGTCTCCAATACAGTTGACCCACATAACCGCGTCATTTTAAAGCTGTCTGCGGGATCATGTGTGCCAAATTCTCCTCCCGGATGTAAAATCAAGCCGCGATAATTCATAAATTAGGAGCACATGGTGAATATCCTGGTTGTCAACTGCGGCAGTTCCTCTCTGGGTTTCAAGGTGTACCAGACCACGGGGTCAGACGATTCGAAAGTGATCTTGGCGGGAAAAGCGCGCAACGTCGCCACGCAAACAAAGACGCAGCCGCGAATTGAATGGTCTCAGGATGGCGGCATGCAATCGCGAGAGTGCCCGCTGCCTTCCCACCAGGCTGCCGCGCGAGAAATGCTGACGATTTTGAGAGAGAACAAGATACACCCTGACGCGGTCGGGCACCGCTTTGTACACGGAGGGGAGCTGTTCAATGCAACCACGCGGGTGGATGCGCGCAGTCTGGGAGGATTGACGCAGGTGTTGCCGCTTGCGCCGATCCATAATCCCAACTCGTTCAGCGCGATCCAGGTTTGCCTGGAAGAACTGCCGGGGGTGGCTGAATTTGTGGTATTCGACACGGCTTTTCACGCATCGTTGCCGGTCGAGGCCAGCACGTACGCGCTGCCACGTGATCTGGCTGACCGCTACGGCTTACGCAAGTATGGCTTTCATGGATTGTCTTACCAGTATGTCAGCACGCGGGCTGCGGCCTTGTTAGAACAGCCGCTTGAACAGATAAAGTTGATCATGTGCCACCTGGGCACGGGCGGTTCCAGTGTATGCGCCTTCGCCAACGGACATTCCATGGAAACCTCAATGGGGTTTTCCCCGTTGGCCGGGCTGGTGATGTCCACCCGCTGCGGAGATATTGATGCCGAGGTCGCGCTGGAACTGGTGCGCCGGGGCATGCCAGCGGATGAAGTGAGCAGCGTCCTTAACAACCAATCCGGTTTGATCGGTTTGAGCGGTTATTCTTCCAACCTGGCGGAGATCATTGAAGCGGCGGAAGCGGGCGACGAAGCTTGCCGGATCGCTTACGAGGTTTACGCCAGGCGATTGAAACTTTACCTGGGTGCCTACACTTACCTGCTCAACGGAGCGGACGGGATCGTTTTTACCGATGATATCGGGGTGACCTCATGGAAGCTGCGCGAAAAGGTCTGCAGCGGCGCGGATCGCCTGGGGATCCGGTTGGATGCCGTGCTTAACCGCAGGGCGATCGATTACCATCCGGCGTTCATCCAGAGTATGCAATCCAGTGTGAAAATACTTGTTCTACCTACCGATGAGGAACAGGTGATACTGGAGGAAGTTCTGCGTATGCTTTGACAAAAAAACAGGGCTGGTAACTCACCAGCCCTGTTATATCTTTGGGGGAATTTTGATCAATCTTCAGCGTATCCGCACAACGCCATGGCGCCCGGTCCGGTGCTGATGCCCAGCACAGGCCCGGTTATGTTGATCAACAGCTCAACAGGGTTGAATTCAGCGCGGATGCGTTCAGCCATTTCTTCGGCTTCATGCAATATATTGCCATGCATCACCGCGATGTGCAGGTTCCTGGAATCCTTAAAGTGGTCAAAAAACTTTTTATACAGCAGATCAATGATGCCCTTGTGGGTACGCGATAGGGAGGCTGGTTCCACCAGACCAGTCTTATGGTTGATCTCAACCAGCGGCCGGATCTTCAGCGCGCTGCCCACCCACTTGACCGCGTTACCGATGCGACCGCTTTTTTGCAAGTATTCCAATGAATCCATTGCCACGTACTGCACCAGCTTCTTCTTGAGGTCATCAAGCATCACCAGAATGTCACTGACAACCATGCCGGCATCGCGCGCGCGGGCAGCAGCCAAAGCCTGCCAGCCCAGGCTCATGGTGGGACCCTTGCCATCCACCACGGAAACCGGGACGTCAACGAGTTTGGCGGCTTCGCACGCCATGTGATACGCGCCGCTCATCGCGCTGCTGACCGTAAGGGCAATAATCTCAGAAGCACCTTGCAAGGCAGCCTGCTCAAACACCCCCTTAAAATCAGCGATGCTGGCTTGTGAGGAGGAGGGATACACCGGATCTGTTACCAGCCGTTTGTAAAAATCCAGCGCGTGCATATCCACACGGTCGCGGAACTGCTCATTGCCCCAGATGATGTAATGTGGAATGATGGTGATGTCGTACTGTCTGATCAAGTTATCCGGAATGTCACATGTGCTATCAGTAATGATCTTTATCAAGGTCTGCCTCGTTTTCTACCCCCTTCTTGCTAAATTCCAGCTGCCTGAATGGGGAGCATTTTCAATTAGCGAGTTAAAAATATCACAATTCCTGATCGTCCATAAGGGTTTTTTCGTGCGAAATTGGTGTGTTCTCGGGTTCGAGATGGGTCAGAATGATGCTCCCCGGCAGGGCGGCGGACAGGTTGTTCTCAATAATGGTCACAAGATCGTGCCCGCGGGTGACCGTCCATTCTCCGGGTACCAGCACATGCATGGAAATGAATTTATAAGCCGCGGATTGCCTGGTGCGCAGCGCGTGGATGTTTGCTCCAGGGACCAGAGATTCCCGGATTACTTTTTCGACCAATGCCAACTCATCGGTTGACAGTGAACTATCCATGAGACCGGCAACCGACCTGCGCACGATCCCGACACCGGTCCAGATGATGTTCAGCGCGACAAAGATGGCCACGATCGCATCCAGCGGCTGCCACCTGGAGACAGCAACGGCACCAACTCCCAGCAACACACCGCCGGAGGTCCATACGTCTGTCATGAGATGCTTGCCATTGGAGGTCAGGGAGATCGAATTATATTTTTTCCCGGCGCGTTGCATGATCAATGAAACAACCAGGTTGACCAGAGAAGCAGCGAGCGAAACGGCCAAACCAATGCCGATCTTCTCCAACGGCTGCGGATTGAGCAGGCGTTCGACAGCGGTATAGATGATGCTGATCGCCGCGGCTAGGATGAGAGTGCCCTCAATACCGCTGGAAAAATACTCCGCTTTCGAATGCCCATAGGTGTGATTTTTATCCGCCGGACGTGCGGCAATGGCCAGCATGGTCAGCGCCATCACGGCACCCACCAGGTTTACGATCGACTCGAGCGCGTCGGATAACAGACCAACCGACCCGGTGAGGAAGTAAGCCGCGCTTTTTAACCCGATGGTGAGCACGGCTCCGCCAACGGAGAGCCAGGCAAAACGGGTTAATTTTGATCGATCAAACTGGACATCCATTTTTTTGCCTCGCGAAAGGTTATTTTTTTTCTGAAAGATCTATTGAATTCTCGATGAGCTCTTGCATCTTTTGGATCTGTGTCCTGATGGTCCTTGTCCTGACGATCAATGTCAGTATGTAGATAAGTATGCCCACAAGAATGACTGCGAAGCCGGCGATCATGTAAACAGTGGTGTCAGGTGTCATTGCTCACCTCCGGCTTCGAGCTCCATGCGTTTTTGCATTAACTCGCTTTGTGCGGACCCCAGGCGATAGCGGTGCCAATAGAGGGCTACGAAAAGCAATGTGAAAGCCGCCAGGCTGCCAAAAAAGGCCGCCAGCATGCGCGGGCTCATGGCGAATGTGCCGAGAGCGGGGTCGGAGGAGGCAACCAGCACCGGGTGAATGGTGCGGAACACGCGGATGGAGATGAAGGTCAATGGCACGCTGGTAAAACCGACGATGGCATAAACCGCGGACAGTTTGGCCCGCCTTGCCGGGTCATCCACCCCGCCGCGCAACAGCAGATAGGCGGAATAGATCAATTCCATGATGAGTGTGGTGGTCAGACGCGGGTCCCAGGTCCACCAGGTGTTCCAAACCGGGCGCGCCCAGATCGAACCGCTGACGATACCCAGAGCGATGAATACCATGCCGATCTCAACCCCAGCCAGGCTGGCTATATCCCAACGCATATCGCTGGTCTTGAGGTAAGCGATGGCGGCTACAGTGGCCACCAGGAAGCCCAGCATGCCGCTCCAGCTGGCGGCGACATGAAAGTAGAATACCTTCTGCACCCGGCCCATGGTCAACTCGATGGGGGCGTAGAGCATCACCAGCAAAAAAGCAATCAATACAGCAAGTCCTGCCATCAGGTCGATCAGCAGGAGCAGGCGTGGTGTTTTATTCGAGTCGGTCATTTATTTGCTCTATTCTTCAATAATTTTATCAAATATCAGTAATCCGATCGCGGCAAAAAGCAGGTCATAACCCGCCAGCAGCATGAACCAGGTGGATAGCTCACCCTCGATGCCGCCCTGCAGCAGTATGGTGGAGGCGCGCACAGCCGAGAGGAGCAGGGGGATAAGGACTGGGAAAAGCAGCACCGGTAGCAACATATCGCGCGCGCGCAGCTGCAGCGACAATGAAGAAAGCAGGGTGCCGGTAAGGATGTAGCCCAGCGTTCCCAGCAGGATCACCCCGAAAAATCCGGGAAAAAACAAGTTGACATTGTTGAAGAGCGCGTAAACCGGCACGATGATGGCTGCAGTGATGAGCAAGTAAACCCAGTTGACCAGGGCCTTGCCGAAAAAGATCGCTGTGCGGTCAATGGGGGCGAGCAGCAGCCCGTCAAATCCTTCGCGGTCCTTCTCCAGTGACATGGAGCGGTTGAGGCTGATCGTACCGGCGAAACACAGCGTCACCCATATCACCCCGGGGGCGGCTTTGCTGCGCATCTCCACCGAGAGATCGAACGCGAACACGAACACCAGGATGACCGTAAGCGCGAAGACCAGCATGGTGCCCAGGATCTCACGGGTGCGCCGTTCTGCGAGCAGGTCTTTCCAGAAGATGGCCAGGACAGCATTGAGGAATTGTCTCATTCGCCGCCCTCGGGGATGTGTTTCACCGCTTGCGCGCCGGTGACCTCGCGGTAAAGGTTGGACAGGCTTTGCGGGGTGAGTGCTGTGCGCGGGTGGGAAAAGGCGATCCTGCCTTGGTGCAGCAGGTCGATACGTGTGCTGGAACGGCAGGCTTTATCGAGGTCGTGCGTGGCCAGCAGCACCATTCTACCGCCAGCAGCCGCGTCCGCCATCAGGCATTCCAGGATCCCGGCCGAATCCTGGTCCAAGCCGGTGTAGGGTTCATCCATCAATA
>ENA-UOWG01001175-UOWG01001175.1-activated-sludge-metagenome-genome-assembly--contig:-NODE-1175-length-27701-cov-6.166787_pt1 | contig 27701 bp, 21 predicted proteins | sample MGYA00238147_ERZ761563 | MGnify/ENA primary metagenome ERZ761563 (study PRJEB28884, sample SAMN05720216) | anaerobic digester metagenome | isolation source: active sludge of municipal... | reverse complement strand
CGGCGATGTTCAGGAACTGATCCAATTTATCCAAGCCCGCTGATTCCAGACTGTTGGTTTGAGTGAAGAATGATCCGTAAGTCAGAAAAACGCGAACGCAGTTGATCCCGAGTTCCTTCATTCGGGCGAAGTCCTGTCGAACAGCGGTGGCGTCGAACTGTTTCCAGAGTTGGGGCGCCCAGCCGGTGCCTGGGCGGAAGTAATTAATGCCGAGCGGGATGAAAGGTTGGTTTTGGGCGGTGATCCAGGAACGCCCGTCAGGGGCGGGGCGGACGCGAGGCAAAGGGGCTGCCGGCTCGGCACCCTCAGATGAGGGGAGGAAGGCACTGATCATTCCGAGCAAGTAGAACAGAGAGGCTTTCAGCGCATGCCTTGTGTATTGTTGATTGTGGCGGATTCTCATGATTGGAATGGCCCGTTCAAATCCCGAAAAAGGTTTCTCAGGAGTTCGAACGTTTCGGGCCTGCGGGATGGTCGGCCAAAATCCCGGGGAGGTCAATCTTTCAGGGATCCAATGAAGCCGTGCTCTTTGGACCGCTAATGGACGCCAATTAACGCGAATAATGGCATGTCAAGGCACACAAAGGGACAGGTCATTTGTGTTTTTCATGTTGCACTCCGCAGATTGACCACACATCAAGGTTCTCATACCGAAAGAAAACCCATGTCATCCCTTTCGATACCGATACTGATTTGGACCCCGTTTCATAGCCAACAGCCTCAGCCAAGAAACACTCCACCGAACGGGTCAAAACGAGACTGCTGATTTTCGGGTTGACAACCGGTGAGGATCGATCGATGACTGGTTTCATGACAAGCCGCATATCTTCCTTGGGTTCATGGTTCATTTTGGCCATTTCAGTCCTGACGTTTACCAGAATCGAGGCGGGGGAGCCTGCCGTTGTGGAACTCTTTAACGGGCGCGATCTGAACGGATGGGACGGGGATCCCAAGTTCTGGAGTGTGCGAGACGAGGCAATCACGGGTGAGACGACCGCGGCTAATCCCACCAAGAACAACACCTTTCTGATTTGGCGGGGGGGCGAAGTGGCGGATTTTGAGCTTCGATTGAAGTATCGGATTCGGGGGGGGAATTCCGGGATCCAATACCGGAGCAAAGACCTGGGCAACTGGATCTCGGGGGGATACCAGGCGGACATTGAGGCAGGGACCAATTACACTGGGATTCTCTACGAGGAACGGGGCCGTGGAATCTTGGCCTTGCGGGGGGAGAAAGTCACGATTGGCGCAGAGGGCAAGAAACAGGTCACGGCCTCGATCGGAACCGCTGCGGAGATCCAGGCTGCAATCAAGGCGGACGACTGGAACGATTACGTGGTGAAAGCCCAAGGCAACCACTTGGTCCATATCGTCAACGGCAAAGTGACCGTGGATGTGACCGACGAACAGACCGCCCAGGCCGCGAAAACAGGCATCCTCGCCTTGCAGGTTCATGCCGGGCCGCCGATGACCGTTCAGTTCAAGGACGTTCGGTTGATTCGGTTGCGTTGAGCCGGGACAAGTCCTGACGCATGGCAAATGCGGTCGGTTTTTGAGTCCTTGTTTGGGATGGGCGGCACTGCTTCTTTAGTTTTCCAACGCCTGACAGATTCGTCGCCACATATCTTCAGGATCCTCCAGGCCGATTGACAGCCGGATCAGGTATCGGGAGACCCCGCAGGATTCCGCCCACTCGAGCTCACAGTAATGCGCGAGCAAGGTAAAGGGACAGGCGATTGTAAAAATGGTTCCCAGGCTGGGTCCTTTGGTCACGCGCAACCGATCGAACACCCGGGGGGCTCGTGACGGGGCATGACGCGGAAGGAACGTAATCAGGGCGCCCCATCCGCCATCGGGCCGGCGCACGGACTCGTAGGCTTCGTTGAAACACCATTTCGGATACCAAACCGCCTCGACTTGGGGATGGGCGCGCAGGCGCTCGGCAATGATCAGACCATTGCGGTTATGTTGTTCCATTCGTTCAGGGAACACTCTGGCTTGCAGGGCCAACACCGCCGCATCCCCATCCCAAAGCAGTTCTTCGTGGAATCGTCTCAAGCCCGCCTTCAATTCGGCAGCGTAAGGACTTGACGGATTGCAGACGACCGCTCCACCCATGACATCGCAAGTCCCGGCGATGAACTTCGTGAGGCTTGTGACCACGAGATCGGCGTGCGCGCGCAAATCAAGGTTGACAGGTGTTGCCACGACGTCATCCACCACCAAAGGCACGCCCCGGGAACGCAATATCGGCGTGACCTGCCGAATATCCGCTGATCCCAACAAAGGATTACCCGGGATTTCGCAGAAACAGGCGGCCAATGCCTGTCTCGTCATTAAGGATGTGAGATCGGCTTCGATTGTGTCCAAGCAATGGAGCAAGGTGGCTCCGTGGCCGATCTTCTGCTGGAGCTTGAGCGTATCGACATACGGAAAACCGAGTTGAGCGGTTGCCGCGTTGGGTCGGCGCTCGGAAACCACTTGCCAGGCCAGGCTGTGGGCGGCCATGCCTGTGGGGGTCAGAAAAACGTCATCAGGAGCGCAATCGTAAAAGCCGGCCAGTCTTTCGGTCAGTTCCTGGCGGTATGCTGCCCCCGCGGTATTCGGGCCTGCGTTCTCGAGGCAGGCTTCGGCCCGGCGACTCGACACGATCCAGCCTGTGTGCTGCCAGAATGATTGCAGCGCCGCAGCCCCTTCCGGCGAAGTGATCACTCCTACAACACCGGATTTTTCCTTGAAGCGACAGATTCCGCCGGTTTGGCGTTTCACAAATGCGGCTGCCTGCCGTGCGACTGACTCGGAAGGAAACGGGAGACAGAATAGGTCCGGCTCGATGTGGCGCGCCAATTGCCGGACCAATCGGGGAACGACAAAGCGGGGATACCCGCCCTCAAGTCGATCGATGACTTCCGGCTTATGCTCTTCATAGTCCACGACATCCTGCCAGCGTGGCAAGGCCACCGACACGGCATGTTGGCAGCCCGGTATCGGCTTGCCCAGATCTTCTGCGCGCCACAAGGGTTCCTCGAGGAGTCGATGCGCGATCATCTCAAGACCTCCTCGAGGGCTTCATCGATGTCGCGATGCAAGTCCTCCAGATCCTCGATGCCCGCAGAAAAACGCAGCAAGCCATCCCCAATGCCCACTTTGTGTCTGACTTCGACGGGGATTGACGCGTGGGTCATGGACGCCGGATGACACACAAGGCTCTCGACGCCGCCGAGGCTCTCCGCCAAGGTAAACAACCGCAACCTTCGGCAAAAGGCCAACGCCTGTTCGCGGGTGCTTTCCAGTTCGACGGTGAACAAGCCGGATCCCGCGCTCATCTGTTTTCGGGCCAGCGAATGCTGCGGATGGCTTGGCAAATAGGGATAACGCACCTGGCGTATTCCGCGTCTTGTTTCCAGCCAGGCCGCCAATCCCTGTGCGTTGGCACAGTGACGTTCCATCCGCAAAGCGAGTGTCCGCAGACCCCGGGTGGTCAGCCAGGCGTCAAAAGGCCCCGGCTGCAATCCCAAGGCTTTCTGCGCAAAAACCATTTTTTCGTGCCATCCGTCGTCCTGAGTGGCCACAATGCCCGCCAGGCTGTCGCTATGGCCATTGATATACTTGGTGGTCGAAGCCAGCGACAGCGTCGCCCCCAACTCCAGCGGGCGCTGCAAGTAAGGGGACGCAAAGGTGTTATCCACCAGGACCGGGGATCCGACCTCGGACGCGACCGCGCTGATGCCGGCGATGTCAATGATTTTTAGCAGTGGATTCGTCGGGCTTTCCAGCCAGACCAAAGCAGGTCGTTGCCGGCGGATTTCCTTCCAATTCCCTTCCTGGCTCAAATCGAGATACGAAACCTGCAAGCCGAATTTCTCGAAAACCCGGGCAAACAAACGATAGGTGCAACCGTAAATGTTTTCCTCGGCCACCACCCGGTCCCCCGATTTCAGGGTGGATACCACTGCGGTAATGGCGGAGACGCCGCTCGCAAAACAGGTCGCGTGCCGCGCGCCCTCCAGGGCCGCCACACTCTGCTCGAGCAGCCGGAAATTGGGGTTCCCCGATCGCGTGTAGTCAAAACCATCTGGATTTCCGGTTTCAAAGGTTGAGGTAAGATAGACCGGTGGCATCACCGCGCCGGTTGTCCCGGCAAATCCACGCCCCCGATGCACCGCTCGTGTCGTGAAACCTTTCAGGTCTTGGTCATTCATATGCCTTTTATCTGTTCCTCAGCCGGACCCTGCCATGATCACACATCTGGAATTCCCGCGAGGATCCATCTCGGACACCCGTTTCAGTCGAAATCCGAATTGTGTCAAGCAGACCGGAGCCTCGCGCGCCGCATAAACATGCCGTCAAAACCGCCAATCGCAAGCGGTAAGACACCCAGACCGTGGATGACACCGGTATCGTGGAGGTGCGAATTCGGGGGGGGGCTTGATCCGGGATTCAAGAATAGCCCCGGAATCGGGCGCCCTTGTCCGCCCAGAGCTCGAGAAGTTTGAGGGTGGCCTGGACCGCCAACTCCATATCCTGCACGGCCACCCACTCGAACGCGCTATGGACATTGCGCATGCCGCAGAACAGATTGGGCGTCGGCAATCCGCGTTCGGTCAGCCGCGAACCATCGGTGCCTCCCCGCACCGGGACCTCGAATGGATTCAGGCCGATGCTGCGACACGCTTGAAAGGCGAGTTCGACCGGTAAACGGTCTTTTTGCAGCCAGTAAGCCATGTTCCGGTATTGTTTCTGGATCCGGCAAGTAATCCGAGCGCGTCGTTCCGCGGTCTGCATGCTTCGGCAGAGCGTTTTGACGACCGCCCCTTTCTCGACGAGTCCCTCCCGTTCAAAGTCACGCAGGATCAGCTTGATCACCACCTGTTCCACATTCCCCTCTAATTCGAGCGGATGAATAAAGCCTTCCCGACCGGCGGTGGTTTCGGGGGCGCAATGTTCCCGAGGAAGAGCAGCAAGGAATTTGCCGGCCAGATGCACCGCGTTGACCATCCCCTTGGACTGCGCGTCGCCGGGGTGGGTGGAAACGCCCCGGATCGTCACAGTCGCTTTATCCGCGGAAAAGGTCTCGGCGCAAATCTCACCGGGCGCGTGACCGTCCATAGTATAGGCGACATTCGCGTCGAGTGCCTTCAGATCGACTTTGTCAACCCCGCGACCGATTTCCTCGTCGGGCGTAAAACAAATCCTAACTCGGCCGTGAGGTATTTCCGGATGTCCAAGCAAATGTTCCACCAGCGTCATGACAACCGCCACGCCTGCTTTGTCATCGGCCCCCAGCAGCGTGGTTCCGCTGGCCGTCACAAGGTCTTTGCCTTTGGCCTCATGCAGCTCCGGCATGGCAGTGGGGTCCAGGACAATGCCTGGATTCCTGGGAAATCGGAGGATGCCGCCGTCGTAGTTGCGATGAACGACGGGTTCGACGTTTTCGCCTGATAAATCGGGCGCGGTGTCGACGTGCGCCAGGAATGCGACCGTCGGAATCCGTGCCTTTTGGCAACTCGATGGGACAGTCGCCATGACATAACCCGACGGATTCAGGCGGACCTCGGACGCCCCAAGCTCCTCGAGTTCTTGTTTTAGCAGTTTTAGAAGCTCAAGTTGACCGGGAGTGCTGGGACAATCGTAGCATCGATCACTGCTTTGAGTGTTGATCCGGACGTATCTGAGGAACCGCGGCAGCAGGTTGTCGAACATGAATTCTGCCTAGCACGGACCCGGGCTTCGCGCAAGGCGGATGATCACTCGGAGATGTGTAAGCCTTGACCTTGGTATATAACCTGCTTTTTTCATGCGCATGAAGTTCTTGTTATTACGGATCTGCGGAGGGCTGGTGGTCCTGGCAGGCGCTCTGTCCGCCCAGGCTCAGCCGCAATTGGTGATTACCGAGTTTATGGCGGCCAATGGCCAGATCCTGATCGATGAAGACAGGGAATATCCCGATTGGATCGAGATATATAACGCCGGTGCGGCCGTGGATCTTCGAGGTTGGGCGCTCACGGACAGCACGAACACACTGGCGAAGTGGGTTTTTCCCTCGACGAACCTGGGCGCCGGCCAGTTCCTGGTGGTCTTTGCTTCCGGTAAAAACCGCACGAACACCAACACCCCGTGGCGCTTGCATACCAGCTTCAGTCTAAATGCCGATGGGGAATACCTGGCCCTGGTTTCGCCCGAAGGCGAGGTGGTTTCGGAGTATTCGCCGCAATACCCCCGGCAGAAAGCCGACGTTTCTTACGGAGTGTGGCAGGGGCGCCCCTATTATTTTCCTGCGCCCACTCCCGGAGCTCCCAATACCCAGGGCAAGAATGACTTTGTCGCGGACACCAAATTCAGTCATGACCGGGGATTTTATGACGAGGCCTTCGATTTGGTCATTACGACGGCCACGGCTGGTGCGACAATCTATTACACAACAAATGGCGTGGCGCCCGCTTCGACCAACCTGGCTTCGCCCGGTGTGATCCGGTACGACAATCCGATCCGTATTGCGGGAACCACGATTTTGCGCGCGGCCGCCTTCCAAGAGGGTTTTGAGCCATCGAATGTGGATACGCACACTTACGTGTTTCTGGATGATGTGATCCGGCAGTCGCCCACCGGGGCGCCGCCGTCCGGTTGGCCGGCTTCCTGGAGCCCGAACACGCGCGATTATGGCATGGATCCTGATATTGTGAACAGTCCGGCTTACCGCGACACCATCAAACAGGACCTGAAAACTATCCCCTCCTTCAGCCTTGTGATGGACTTGAATGATCTATTTGGCCCGAGAGGCATTTATTCGAACGCCGGCCAAGACGGGCGCGCCTGGGAACGCAAAGGCTCCGTCGAATTGGTATACCCTGATGGCACCGAGGGTTTCCAGATCGACTGCGGCGTTCGGATTCGAGGCGGCTTCAGCCGGAGCAGTGACAATCCCAAACACGCCTTCCGCCTCTTCTTTCGCGAGATCTACGGCGATCCGAAACTTCGCTATCCGCTGTTTGGGGACGAGGGGGCTGACAGCTTCGATTGCATCGACCTGCGCACTTTTCAGAATTACTCCTGGAGTTTCCAGGGAGACAGCCAGGGCGTGTTTCTGCGAGACCAGTTCAGCCGCGACACCCAACTTGACATGGGCCATCATTCGGAGCGCGGCGATTTCTGTCATCTCTATATCAACGGCCAGTATTGGGGCCTCTATAACACCTGCGAACGCCCGGAAGCCTCCTACGGCGAATCCTACTATGGCGGCAACAAAGAGGACTACGATGTCGTCAAGGTCTCGGCGGACAACGGGTACACCGTCGGCGCCACCGACGGCAACATGCTGGCCTGGACCCGCCTCTATAACGCGTGCAAGGCCGGCCTCACCACCGACGCCGCCTACGAGAAAATCCTGGGTAACAATCCCGACGGCACACGGAATCCCGAATATGAACAGCTTGTGGACGTCGATAACCTGATTGACTACATGCTGGTCATCCTTTACGGCGGCAATCTGGATGCCCCGATTTCAAGGTTTTTGGGCGAAAACAACCCCAACAACTGGTTTGGCATGCGCAACCGGACCGGGCAATTCGGAGGTTTCCGATTTTTCGTCCATGATGCCGAACACACCTTGCTTAACGTGAATGAAAGCCGCATCGGCCCCTTCCCGGCTGGGAACGCCTCCGTTACCGCCAGCAGCCCCCAATGGGTCTGGCAAAAGATGTGGGCCAACGCGGAATTCCGCATGCATTGCGCCGACCGTGTTCACCAACACTTTTTCAACCTCGGCATGCTGACGCCCGAAGCCGCGCGGGCGCGTTTTTTATGCCGGGCGGACGAGATCGACCGTGCGGTGGTCGGTGAATCCGCCCGCTGGGGGGACGCAAAACGCAGCACGCCCTATACGCGAGAGACCTGGCTTGCTGTGCGCAACAGCATCCTCAACAACTACCTCCCGAGGCGATCGGCCATCGTTTTGAGCCAGCTGCGATCCAAGAACCTTTATCCAACCGTCGATGCCCCGGTGTTCAGTCAGCATGGTGGGGCTGTGATTTCTCAATATAACCTGACCCTGTCCGCTCCCGTCGGAACCATTTATTACACCCTGGACGGCTCCGATCCGCGGCTCCGAGGCGGCGCCGTCTCTCCAGCGGCGCGCACCTATGCAGGGGCGATTGTCTTAACAGAGTCCGTGGTGGCCAGGGCCCGAGCCTTGGCGGGGACCAATTGGAGCGCGCTCAACGAGGCAACGTTCATCCTCCGTCAAAACTACACGAACCTGTTGGTGACCGAAATCATGTACCATCCGCTGGACGCTGAGGATGTCGATGGGGATGAGTTCGAGTTCATCGAATTGAAGAACGCCAATCCGTTCGCCATCGATGTGAGTGGCGTTTTTTTTAGTGACGGACTGCGCTTCACCTTTCCGCTGGGCACCCGTCTCGAGGCCGGCCAATGCGCGGTGCTGGTTCGAAATGCCGCCCAATTTGCCGACCGATATCCCGGCGTTCCGGTCGTGGGTGTTTTTTCGGGCAACCTCGCCAACAGCGGAGAAAAACTGATCCTGTCCCGGGCAACGGGCGAGCCTCTCTTGTCCATCACATACGGCGATGCCCCCCCGTGGCCGATTGCCGCCGATGGCCAGGGCTTTTCTCTTGTGCTCCAGAATCCAAATGCTCAGTCCGATCCGGATCATCCCGGGCAATGGCGAGCCAGTTCCCGCGTGGGCGGATCGCCCGGAGCCGATGATCCGACGCCCGGTATTCCCACTGTCCAGGTTTCCGAAATCCTGACCCACACTGACGCGCCGGAGTTCGACGCCATCGAGTTGCTGAATCCTGGCATCGCGGAAGCCGATATCAGCGGCTGGTATCTGAGCGACAACCGGACAGAACCAAAGAAATTCCGGTTGCCACCGGGAACCACGATACCCGCGGGGGGATTTCGGGTTTTCACCGAGGCGGATTTCAATCCTCAGCCGGGGCTTGATTCCGGTTTCAACCTCAGTTCACACGGCGAGGAAGTCTTCCTTTTTTCAGCGGATCCAACAGGGGTCCTGACAGGATATGCGGATGGCTTTGCCTTTGGCGCGGCGGCTAATGGTGTGACCTTCGGCCGATTCACGAACAGCATTGGCCAGATCCAATTCCCGCCCCAGATCCAGCCTACACTCGGCGCCGCCAATGCCGGACCGAAGATCGGACCGGTCGTCATCAATGAAATACACTACCAACCGCCACCAGGAGAGGAGGAATTCATCGAGCTGAAAAACCTTACCGACCAAAGCGTGCCCTTGTTCGATCCCGAGTTTCCGATCCACACATGGCGAATCGATGGCGCCGGCTTCACATTCCCAGCCCAGGCGGAGATTCCCGCTCGTGGTTTGGCCGTGGTGGTGGCGGGCGATCCCGAGTTGTTCCGTTCCCGGCAGGGCATCCCCGCCGCTGTGCCGGTGTTCGGACCGTTGTCAGGGACCTTGCAGAATAGCGGAGAATGGTTGGAACTCCAACGTCCCGATACCCCGGATCTTGTCACCAACAACCTGGGTCAAACCAGCCCTTATGTCCCTTATATCGCGGTTGACGCGGTCCGATACAACGACAAATTGCCGTGGCCCACCCATGCCGCGGGCCAGGGATCCTCGCTCGAACGGATTCGCCCCGAAGTGTACGGCAATGATCCCGCCAATTGGCGCGCAAGTTTCGGCATCGCTTCACCCGGTCTTGATAACGATGGCAACCGCCGGCCCACCGTGAGGGCCGGTCCCGATCAACAAATCGCGTCCGCCCTGTTCCCGGTGGCCGTCTCCTTGAATGGAGACGGGACTGATGACGGCTTGCCGGCCGGAGGCGGATTGCGGTATCAGTGGTCGCAGCTCAGCGGTATGGGCCGCGTCCTGTTTATGAATCCCAACCAGGCCGGGACCACCGCGTATCTGCCGGGTGCGGGAGAATACGTGCTGCGATTGACGGTCACCGATGGCGAACTCAGCGCGAGCGATGAAGTGGCCGTGAGTGTCAACCGGCCCACGGGAGTGCAGACGATCGTGGCGTCGGGGTCGGAATGGCGTTATCTGGATGATGGTTCCGATCAGGGGATTGCCTGGCGCACGAACTCGTTCAATGACAGCGGATGGAAACAGGGACGGGCTCAACTGGGTTACGGCGATGGAGACGAACAGACCACAGTGGGATTCGGACCGGACACGGGGAATCGATATGTGACGACCTACTTCCGCAAACGCGTTCAGATCGCGGATCCCGCCAGTATCACAGCCGCCACATTGCGGGTGCTTCGCGATGATGGCGTGGTCATTTACCTGAATGGGCGTGAGATTGCGCGTGATAATATGCCGGAAGCGGCCTTTGACTTCAGGACTTATGCCAGCGGAGTGGTCAGCGGTTCCGAGGAATCCACCGTGTTTATTGAACGCACCGTCAATCCGGCGGGGTTCCGCGCCGGCGAAAACGTGCTTGCTGCCGAGGTCCACCAAGCCAACGCCGGCAGCACCGATCTCAGTTTCGATCTCGTTCTCGAGATCAATTCTTTTCCCATCGATCGGCCTCCGACGGTCCAAGCTGGTTCGGATGTCGCCATCAGCCTGCCGGATGCCGCCCTCCTGCAAGGAAGCGTGTCTGACGACGGATTGCCTCTGCCGCCCGGCTTCGTGGCGTGCGACTGGTCGAAGCTCAGTGGACCCGGAGAGGTCCTTTTTGCCGATGCCAATGCCTGGATAACGGCCGCCCGTTTCAGCCGCGCGGGTGACTACGTCCTGCGGCTCACCGCAGACGACGGCGCCAGCACGGCCACTGATGAGATCAATGTGACGGTTACGGGTTCGATCGAGATTCGCCTCGAAGCCGTTGAACTGATAACCGAAGCCGAGCTTGCGCTGAGGTTCCGGTTCGTCGCCGCAGCCGGAGTTAAATACATCATTGAGAGCTGTGATTCGCTGACCGGGGGCGATTGGGAGAGATTGCGTGACATCAATGGACCGGCGGCTGATCAAATGCTTGAGATCATTGTTCCGATCGATCCGGATCGTGAATCGCGGTTTTACCGGATTCTGACTGAATAGGAGGGGGCTTGCACCGAATGGGAATCCCGTTAAAATGGCCTTATGCATAACACTTCTTCATTCCGGATCAGTCGTCGGTCTTTTTTATTACAGACTGCCGCCTTGGGGGTGGCTTTTCCGTGGGTCAGCCGCCTGGGCGCTGCTTCTGCCAATGATCTTCTCAATCACGCCAGCTTTGGCGCTTCAGGCATGGCTGCCGCCGACCTGGAGGCCCTGATGGGCACCAAACAAGTTCGTTTGGTCGCTGTGGCTGACGTCGACTTGCCTCGAGCCCAGGCCTTGAAACAAAAATTCCCTGACATCAGGATTTACCAGGATTGGAGAGTTCTGCTGGACAAAGAGCAGAAGAACATCGAGTCCGTCAATGTTTCCACGCCCGATCATATGCACGCGCCCATTGCCTTGGCGGCAATGCAGTTAGGCAAACATGTCTACGGGCAAAAACCGCTGACCCAAAACGTTTTCGAGGCCAGGCAGGTGACGCTGCAGGCCCGTAAGTCGGCCGTGGTCACCCAGATGGGAATCCAGATTCACTCGAATGTCGAGTATCGAACGGCGGTTAAGCTGATCCAGGACTTGGCCATCGGCAAGGTCAAGGAAGTGCATTCCTGGTCGGGCAAGAAGTGGGGGGATCTTGATCCGATGCCGGATCGTTCCGATCCCGTTCCGGAAGGGTTCAACTGGGACTTTTGGCTCGGTGTCGCCACCCAGCGGCCGTACATCAACGGCTACTATCATCCGGGCAACTGGCGCAAACGGCTGGATTTCGGCACCGGGACGTTTGGGGACATGGGTTGTCACATTTACGATCCGGTGTTCAAGGCGCTTGCCCTCACGGCCCCCTTGAGCCTGCGCTCCGAAGGCTTGGCTCCGAATCAACATAACTGGGCCATTAACGCGTTGATTCATTACGTGTTCCCCGGTAACCAATATACCGCCGACAAAACGGTCAAGGTGACCTGGTACGACGGCGATATGCGGCCGTCGCCCGAAGTGCAGAGCCTGGTCAAAATCGAACAGTTCCCCGACCAGGGCTCGCTCTTCATCGGAACCGAGGGCGTTCTTCTCCTGCCGCACATTGGCATGCCCCGGCTTTTCCCCGAGGAAAAGTTCGACGACTATAAGGTTCCCACCCTCTCGAATCTGAATCACTGGCAACAGTATGTCGAGGCCTGCCGCGGCCAGGGCAAGACTTCGGCGCACTTTGACTACGCAGGTCCTTTGACTGAGACCGTGCTGCTGGGCGGCGTCGCCACGCGGTTTCCCAAACAGACCCTCGAATGGGACGCGGCTCAATTGCGTTTCACGAACGTTTCTGAGGCCAACCGGCACTTGCGACGCGACTACCGGTCGGGATGGGAACCCAAGTGGCCCGCCTAACCAACGATTAATTCCAGATAATCCTTGACCATTCGATCGAGGCTGAATCGGGCTTCGATATGTTTCCGGGCTGCGCGGGCCATGGTTGCCAGTCTGGAGGGATGCTCGATCACTTCGATGAGCGCTCGAGCCAGAAGCGCCGGCTGGCGCGCGGGCGTTAAGCGGCCTGTGACGCCGTCCACCACTTGCTCAGCCATTCCACCGGCATCGGTGGCCAGAACTGGCAGACCCGCTGCCATGGCTTCCAAAGACGCATTCGGACAGCCTGCGGGCTCGGCAATCAACACGAACAGGTCCCAGTTTCTGTGGTGCGAAGCCAGTTCCGACTGCTCGCCCAGCCAATCAACCGGCATGTCCATCGCCATATTTTTCAGCTGTCTGCCGTAGTCTTCGCAACCTGGGTCAATCCCGCCGGCAATTTGCAGCCGCCAAGAGGGCAAGTCCGGTTGCGCCATTTTCAAGGCCAGCAATAGGTCTTCCAGCCTCTTGTGGGGATGAATCCGCGCCACCGTGCCCAAAAGGAACGGCCGGTTCGGATCCGGCTGAATTCTTGTCGTGATGAAATACCGGGACTCGGGCGGACTGAGTGGAATACCGTTCGGGATGATGTGGACGCGTGCGCCAAGGCATTGAAGGGCACGGGTTGCTTCCGCGGCGTACTTCACCACCACGCCTTCCAGTCGAGCTCCGTAGTCACGCGCTGTCCAATAAGATTCCCAACGGTTGGGTCCCTGAAAATAACGCTCCAGTGAGGCATAGAACATTTCGCCCGGGCTGATATCGAAGACCGGTGTCCGCAACAGGGCATCTGTGAGTAGCACTTTGTATTCCGGGATAAGGTTCCAATAGAACACAACCGCAGGCGGGTCGCGATCGATGGCTTCCAGGAGTGTTTCCACCGCGTGACGTGGATTCATCTGGCCAACAGGAGGTAAAGCCAAAATCCGGATGCCTGCGGCTGCCAGCCGTTGATGACCTGGCGTGGGATCCTCCGGATTTTCCTGGACCACAGCCGCCCGAACCTTAATCCCCCGGCCTGCCAATCCTTCGAGCAGACGTCGTGCGCTCGATTGTGCGCCGCCCGTGGAGAAGTTATTGGTGACCAGCCAGACCCCGGTCGCCGATGTCAGACGTTGCGAAGCCGCAATGGCCCGTCGATAAAACCAGTGATATCTCGCCGCCATCCGCTGGCGTGAAAAAATTTTCAGGGGCCGAGGTGCCTCAACCGACTCTTGCCTCAGGATGAGCTCGGTCGGTCTCGGGCTCGGAGGATCCTTGCATCCGAGTGCGAGCGAGGCGACAACCCGGGCAAACTCTTCGGGTGAAGCCTCAGGAGACATCAGGTGAAGTCCCGTGTGAAAACGGGCGACTTCAGCTGTGCCCCCGACCGCGGTGGCGATGACGGGACGTTGCATGGCCAGGGCTTCCAGTTGAGCCAGGCTGAGACCTTCATGGGCGCTGGGGCAAATCACGACATCTGCCGCGGCAAGCAAGGCAGGGATATCCTCGACTGATCCTGCGCTATGCACCGAATTTGCCAAACCCAGTCGATGAATCTCCGATTGGATCAAGGCGCTGTATTTCGCGGCCTCCTCGTCTCCGGCGACCGATTCACCCGCGGAAATCCAGCGGATACGCCCGGGCATCTTCGGAGATAGAATCGATTGGACACAGGACAATATGGCGGGGAGTAGGTGAAGCCGTTTTTGAGGTCGCGGATTGGCAAGCGTGAGAAGAATCCAATCGTTGTCTCGGACGTTCCATCGTCTTCGAAGCTCCCGGCCGGCTTGGAGGTGTTCGGGCGTCAAACGGAATTCATCCAGATCGATTCCATTCCAGACAGTCCTCAACGGGATGGGTATCTGGAACTGGCGGGCTTCAGACTCGACGGTTTGTGAGCAGGCAACGATTAAAGCCGTGTCTCCGGATTGCATGGATCGGGCGCCCTCAGGCCAGCCCTCAGATGTGTTGTGCAGCGTGACGAGCACAGGAAATCCCGCGTCTGATAATCTGCGCAGGTCTGCTGCCGACAATAAATGGGCGTGAAACAGGTCCGTTCCAAACCTCACCGCGGATCGAAACAAAGCGGCGAAACGCTCGTCCCTCCGGCCCGGAATACGTGACAGATCCAGGTGGCCAGAGGGCGCGGCGAATGTTTGTCTCGAGGAATGGCTCAAAGTGGCCAGTTGGCATCGCACTCCGCATCCCGGCAGTGAACTATGAAGATTCAGGGCTACCCGCTCGGCTCCGCCCCGATGCAGAACCGGAATGACCTGGATAATCCGCAGGCCGGTGTCGTCATGCACATCCAACAGCGGGTCATGAACACAGCGAAGATGATGGGCGGCATATTGCCATATCCAAGCCGAGTTCGGCAAAGCATGGCCAGCGAAATGCTTCATCGCCAACGCATCCAGGTATAAAGACACCGGAACAGGAAGGTCGGGATGCCCTTCGGATAACCTCGAGAACTCTCCGCCTGTTGCCAGAAACAACTCGCGCCACTGTTGTTCTGCTTCCCGCGTTTCCGCTCCGGTTTTGCCCGGGCTGCGGAGGCATCCCAGGGCGCAAAGGCCCCGGCCTGTGGCGCTGGAGGGGGGGGGCCGAAGAGGCCCCCGCGAGGTCAACCACGCGCCAGCACGCAACAACAACAGCGGCCGGCCATCCAGCAGGTCCCCGGGGATCTCGCCATGCCTGATCTGGACAATCGATTCCCTCGGGAACCCCGCCGTTTCCAGCGATCGCAAAGTGCGTCCGCACCGATACTCGTCGCCTGGCCGAGCATGGAAGATCACCGCGCGGGCGTTAGGATCCATATCCGGGAGGTTGTTGCGGGGTGGAAAGGCTGTTCTTAATATGCGGATGGAAACCGTGATCGGCTCGGCGTAATGGTCGGAGGAATCGAGTCGACAGTTGAGTCCTCCTGAATATCCGTTGCCTCCTGTGAAGCCTCGCTGTCCACCACACCCAGGATTTCGACTTGTTCCGGGCTGGACCCCGTGTAGATGAACTGTTGGCCCTGGCGGTCAGGTTGGAAGATGACCTCACCTTGCCGGCGCTGATTCTCGAACCAGAACGCGTAACCGATCGTGCTGCCGATCAGTGACGGATCTGCGTGCATCCAAAAGCCATCCTGCCCAATGATGGAGGAAAAAGACCGGGACACGGGCTGCGAAGCGTTTCGAGAAAGGGCAGGGGGCCCGGCTTGAAAGACCGATCGCAGGATCTTAGCCAGGATGATCAGAAGGAACAGGCCCACTCCGATAATGAACAGCAACGGAAACAGAGCAAGGCCGAATCCCACCGTGTGTCGCAGATGCAGTTCGGTTCTCGGGCGCTGCGGTGGGGGTTCGATGGGGCGGGCCAGTTCCCGGACCTGTGCGGGAGGGAGCGGCTCATCCACCTTTTCCACGGGGGGAATCATCGGGGATGATGCCAGCGGATTTTCGTAGCTCATGACTCGAAATCCGTTGTCCGCATTACGGCTGGCGGGATCGTTGCGATAGCGGGCGGCCGAGCGAGTGTGCTGGACCTCGCGAAGCCAGGAGCCTCCCCGCAGAACCCGGCGTGGCTTGTCCGACAGGTTGGAATTGTTTTGAAGCGGATCCTTAACCTGGCCTTCCGGATAGGGCGCATACCAATCCCGGCACCATTCATAGACATTGCCACCGATATAAAAGCCCCAGGCGTTGGATCGAACGGACGAAACAGGGTGGGTCGTGAATTGGGCCAGGGGTTTGAACCAGGCGATGGCCCTGGCTTGGTCTTCAGCATCGCCGTTATGCCAGGCGGTCGTGGCTCCCGCGCGGCAGGCATATTCCCATTCGGCTTCGGTGGGCAACGTAAACGCCCGGCCTGTTTTGTTCCGTAACCACTCGCAAAACTTCATGGCGTCCGAATACGTTACCAGGGTCACCGGATGATCCGCTGTTTGAGGAAATCCTGGATTCCGCCAATCGTATTGTTTGGCCTGTTTCAGACGGGTTCCATCCCAGCCATAACCTCCGCTGGTCCCGATCTCCGCCTCGGTGCGGTAGTGGGTGTCGGCGACAAACCTTTCGAATTGGGCTCGGGTAACCGCGTGTTTGCCCAGGTAGAAATCTCGCGAAAGCGTCACCCAACGCTGTGACTCGTCGGTTCCCCGTTTGGGTTCGGATACCGGCGAGCCTTGCTGAAAATCTCCCGCCCGAACATGGATGAGTTCCAGGCTCACCCCGCCCCCCAGATCGAGGCTAAAACTCTCAGCGGAGCAGAAGACGACGCTCATCAATCCACACAGGAATAAAAGACTTGATTTCACAGGAACACTCCCGGACCTTGGATTTGCGGTCTTCATAGTCATCTCCTATGCGAATCTTGTTTCGGGCGCAATTCCAATCCTTCATAGGCCCATCACATTAGGATTGTTTAAATCCTCAATCCGTGTCATCGGTGTGGCACAAATACTGAGAGACGTTCTCTGGAATCAAACACAGTGATATCTACCACATGAAGGAACACCTTATGAAACGAACCATCACGTCCGCGGTGATCCTGCTGGGCATGGCCTGCAGCCTGGCCCTGGCGGCGGGATCAGATACGCGATGCTACGAACTGCGCACCTACTACGCCGCCCCGGGCAAGCTCGATGATCTGAATGCCCGGTTTCGCAATCATACCGTGAAGTTGTTCGAGAAACATGGCATCGTGAACATCGGCTATTGGATGCCCATCGAAAATCCGGATCATAAACTCGTCTACGTTCTGGCCTTTCCCAGCCGGGCCGCCCGCGAGCAATCCTGGAAGGATTTCGGCGGCGATCCCGCATGGAAAGAGGTGGTCAAAACCACCGAGGCCAGCGGCCGATTAGTGACCAAAGTGGAATCCGTCCTGATGTCAGCCACCGATTTTTCGCCCGAAATCAAACCCGCCAATGCCGATCCCAAACGATGTTATGAGCTGCGCACTTATACCGCGTCACCCGGCAATCTAGCTTTTCTGTTGGCGCGTTTCCGCAATCACACGCTCAAGCTCTTCGAAAAACACGGTATCAAAAACTTCGCCTATTGGATCCCCATGGAGAAGAATCAGGGCGCCGAGAACACCCTGATTTACCTGGTCATTCACGACAACCCCGATGCGGCGGCCAAGTCGTTCAACGCGTTCCGCGCTGATCCCGATTGGATCGAGGCCAAAAAGGCCTCCGAGACCAACGGTTCCCTGACAACGGAAGTCAAGTCCGTCATGATGCGGCCGACGGACTATTCCCCGGCACAGTAGTCGCTGTATGTCACCAGCCGCCTGCTCTGGAAATGGAAACCCTCGAAGCCGGCGTTTCCTCTTAGGATTCCTCGCCTTCGGGATTGTTCTCTATCTCGATCCAGGCTGGTCTCGGATGCTGGCAGCGAGTTCAGCGCCTGCCCGGACGGCCGCACTTCCCCCTTCACAATCCGGCCAGGCCTCTGTCCTCACGAATCCCCCCGCAACCCCGACCACTACCAATAACCTAACCCGCGTCCATGATCCTTCCTCTCTCGTCCGATGTGGGGACGAATACTGGTGCTTCTCCACAGGGGTAGGCGTCCTCTCGCGACGTTCGAAGGACCAAGTTCATTGGACGGCTGGACCTCCCGTTTTCCCGACTATTCCCTCCTGGGTTCAGGAAGTGGCGCCCGGGCACAAAGGGCATTTTTGGGCGCCAGATGTGATCCGTCTGCGGAACCGTTATCTGCTCTATTATTCGGTATCCACCTGGGGAAAGAATACGTCTGCCATCGCCCTAGCCATAAATCCCACGCTGAATCCCGACGATGCACGGTTCCATTGGACGGATGAAGGAATCGTGGTCCGATCGCGCGCCACCAACGATTTCAATGCCATTGATCCGAGTGTTTGCCTGGATCGTGATGGGCGTTTGTGGCTGGCCTTCGGTTCCTTCTGGTCCGGAATCAAGATGGTGGAACTCGATCCAGCCACCGGCAAGCGAACTGCCGAAGATTCCCCGATATTCGCCGTGGCGAACTACCCCCAGATCGAAGCCCCGGCGCTGGTGGTGGGACCGGAGTATTACTATTTGTTTATCAACTGGGGCTGGTGTTGTCGCGGTTTGGAGAGCACCTATTCCATCCTTGTCGGACGCAGCCGCCAGATCACCGGCCCTTTCCTGGATGCCGAAGGTCGCGATCTCCTGGATGGCGGCGGCTATCCGTTGCTTGAGAGCGCCGGCCGTTTTGTGGGGCCCGGGCATGCCGCCGTTTTCTCCGATGGCACCCTATCTCTATTGAGTTATCATTTTTACGATGGCCAACGCCGGGGCGCTCCCACCCTCGCTGTCCGCCGCCTGTCATGGGACACCAACAACTGGCCCATGGCCGGAGAGATGATCTCACCGACGGCTGGGAATCCGTGAAACGATCCGATTTTGTGACAATCGCCCCCAAGCTTCTCTTTCGCGATCCCGTCCAGGATGGCGCCGCCGATCCCATCGTGGTCTGGCATCCCGATGTCGTGATCTGCGGCTGACCACAGCCTCGATGTTTTCGGGCCGGTGTCGCCATCGAATCCTTGAAGCCAGGGATTCATTCGGGTGCGCCAAAATCCTGGACAGGGCTGGCGCGCCATACACCCGCCAAGCCCGATACCTGTCCCCAGTCGCCATGAATCAGCTGGGAAAAATCCGAAAGAATCGTTCGACTCGTTTTGTCTTGGGTGCTAGAAAAAAGCATCATCTCGCCGCTGTCGCCAGTGTGGTTTAAGACAAAGCGGCATGGGAAGAGCCATCTACCGAAGGGACATGAAATGAATCGATTGAATCGTCGTAGTTTTTTAAGCAAGAGTGTCTTTGCCACCGCCGGTTCGTATTGGGGATTGACCGCCTACCCGTATCTTCTTGCCAGCCCGGGGAGTCCCGCCAATGAAGTTCGCCTTGCCGTTGCGGGTATTCGGAGTCAGGGCAACGGCCACGTCGAGAGATTCCAGAAGTTGAAAGGGGTGAAGGTTGTGGCATTGTGCGATCCCGATCGGCAAATACTGAACCAGCGCCTGCAGCAGTTCAAAAAACAAAATCAAATTACCGACGATGCCGCCATCCAAGGCTACGCCGATGTCCGAAAGGCCCTGGATCGAAAAGATATCGATGCCATCGTGATTGCCACGCCGAACCATTGGCACGCGCTGATCGCCATCTGGGCGTGCCAGGCCGGCAAGCACGTTTACGTCGAAAAGCCGGTCAGCCACTCGATCTGGGAGGGGCGCAAGATTGTCGAGGCCGCCCGAAAATATAATCGCATCGTGCAGGCTGGAACCCAGCAACGCTCCTGCCGGGCCGTCCAGGAGGCCGCACGAGATGTCCAGGCCGGAAAATACGGCAAGGTCCTTTGGCTGCATTGCTCCAAATTGTCCGCCCGCACCACCATCGGCAAAGTGACAGAGCCCCAGCCGGTCCCGGATCATATTGATTACAATCTGTGGGCGGGTCCCGCCCCCATGACGCCGGTCATGCGCAAACAATTCCATTATGACTGGCATTGGCAATGGCCTTGGGGCGACGGCGAGATGGGCAACTGGGGCATCCACTACATCGACGATGCCCGCCATATCCTCGGTTGGAACGATGTTCCCACCAAAGTCATCGCCGCCGGCAACCGCTTCGCCTGGGATGACAACGGGCAGACGCCCAATATGCACTTTGCCCTGTTCGACTACGATGGATTGAAAATGGTTGTGGATATTCGGAACCTCTCCGATCCCGGCCGCCCCGGCGATGAGGAAGGAGCCCTCTACCTGAAATCACGCGGCGGCAACTACATTCAGTGCGAAAACGCCGTCATCCGCCTGGCTCGCGGCGGCGGCGCTGCGTACGACAAGGAGGGCAAACGCATCCACCAATACCAGGGCGATGGCGGCGGTGCCCATGGCCAGAATTTCATCGACGCCATCCGCAGCGGACACCGCCAGGATCTGGCTGCCGAAATTGAGGTCGGCCACTTCGGGACCGCGATTTGCCATCAGGCGAACATCGCCTACCGGGTGGGCGCCGCGGCATCCATCGACCAGGTGCGCGAAAGCATGAAATCGCACGAGGACGCCGTGAATACCCTCCAGGACATGCTCGAGCAACTGAAGGGCAATCAAGTTGACCTCGCCAAAACGCCGTTCATGGTGGGTCCGCAGCTTACTTACGATCGCCAGCAGGAGCGCTTTGTCGGAGCGAACGCCGAACAGGCGAATCCGCTTCTCAAAGTGCCCTACCGCGACGGATTCGTCGTGCCCGACAAGGTGTAGATCGGCATCTGCCAAGCCATGACACCCTCCGGCCGATGTCCATCCGGAATCGTCCTTTCAGTGAACCACGGATCGAGAGTGTGCCCGCGCCAATTGAAAAATCGCCGGGACTGACACCTGCACGTGATGTTTCGAGGCAACGATCGGAAGCCGATGGCGTGGCGATCGATGGAGGCGGTTCTGAGGGTGGTAGCCGAGGAGTTGGGTGTGGAGATGGAGCGCTTACGGGAGCGGCATGGGGAATCGTGGCTGCGACCGACGGCGCGTGGAGTGTTGTGCCGACATGGGGGACTGCGCCAAACTGTACGTGGGGGTTGGCCTGGAGCTGACTCAGGGGCCTCGATCAGCTTGCAACAGGCCAAATGGAGGCAGGAGGTCTCGCGCCATTCATCCTGGCGCAACCGCGCAAAACGGGGTGACCGCCAACTCAAGAAACTATTAAGTATTAATTTAAGGGCAGACCCCAATGGCTTCGGTGCATCGTCCGTGAGCAGGTCCAAATGGACCAGGGGGCTAGCCATGCCTGGCCCTGGGATCGTGTGCTTGCAGCACATTGTGCCTTCGTGACCAGGTGAATCCGCAATACCCATCAATAAGGGTTAAGAGCAGGATGATCCCGCTCGCAATGAGGGGGCGCCCACGCTCGGCGGGTTCGGCAAAGGAACACACAGCCACGGTCGAAACACCCAACTGCACGAGCAGAATGACTAACAGGACACGGAACGGACTTTGACAGCCACGGATCAACTCGTAAAAACACCAGGCTGGCACTACCGCCAGAAAGAGCCCCCAAAAGGCCAGACCGGCAATCACCCAATGCCCAACCCAGGCAAAACTGATCACAAACCAATCATCGATCTTAGGGAGGTGATGCCAACTCGCCGCCAGGGGAACCATGCTTCCGAGAACACATACGGTGAAGACCGCCAGACTGGCTCCAACAAGACTCTGCAAGGCCTCGCGAATAGCTAACAGTGGATAATCAGGCGTCGGATGCCTCATAATGAGGCTTCTCGGAGAGACCCCATCCAATCTTGCATCCTGATTCGAAGTGACCAACATCCATCAGTTCAGGTTCGCGAGAGGATCATTGACATCTTAACCTCAAGGCTTCTTGCTTGCGAGTCAAATGACCATTAAACAACCTGCCTCCTGGATTTTGGCCGCAGCCGGCTTGCAGATGACGCTGGGGCTTATTAACGGCCGCGCCGAGGATAATATCACACTCGACCATTGCACTATCGTCAACGATCCCGGGCGCACCTCATTTGTTCAATACGCGGTCGAGGAGTTGAGCCATTTCCTCGAGGAAGTGACGGGGAATAGCCCGAGGACGGTCGACACCTTTACGAACCACAGCGGCACGTCAATTGCCATCGGTCAACCGAATGCCCAACGGATCCTCGGCGATGCCTTGGCGGTCCCGGAGCTCGGTGAGGAGGGATATCTGCTGAAGACCGTTTCCAAGGAAGAGACGACGTGGATTATCGCGGCCGGAGTTACGCCGCGCGGCACCAAAAACGCCCTGGCGGCCTTGATGAAAGCGATTCAGATCGAGGGAAAGTCAGCGGTGATCCCGGGGGCACTCGACCGGATCGGCCGACCGGCTTATGCCATGCGCGGCATGCACTTCAATGGCTGGGCGTTCAATTATCCCTATTCCTTCCGCAACTGGCGCGAAGCGGATTGGCAACACTACCTGGATATTCTCGCCTATCAAGGCGTCAACCTCTTCTACCTCTGGCCGTTCATGGAGATTATGCCCGTTCCGCTATCGCCGGAAGATCAGGCCTATTTAGAGGAGTGCCGCCGCCTCATTGATTATGCCCAGAAAAAACACGGCATGGAGGTGTGGATCATGCAATGCACGAACCGTGTGGCGAAGGATCGGTGTGGCGTAGCCGACCCGCGGTTGCGTCCTTATTGGCGCCCCTCCCAAGAAGATCTTAATCCCGGAAAGCTGGAAGACTTTCAAGCCATCGTCAGATCGCGCGAAGCCATGTACCGTATCCTCGATAATGCCGACGGAGTGTGCAACATCGATTCCGATCCCGGCTTTTGCCCCGACAGTAATTTCGACGACTACGTCAAGGTGCTCCGCGCGTGCCGCGAGATGCTCGATCGCATCAATGTCCATGGCAAACAGGCCAAATTGGTTAACTGGATGCTGTGGGGCTGGGGCCGCAAGGAGAAAATCCAGCGGGAAGGCCTCGTCGAACACCAACGGCAGGCCTTGCGCAGCCTGAAACAAGGACTCCCCGATTCCCTCTGGCTGATTTCGGGTCAATTCCCCGAATATTGGCCCATGTGCCGCGAAGAAGGTTTCGGCGCAAGAACCGTGCTCTTGCCTTATGGCACGATCGAGTTCGAACCGGCCTATCCCCATACCACGGTGCAAATCGATGCCATCCGCGACCTTTTCAACGGACCGGACGCCCAATCCCCCGGTCTGCCAGGCTTCCTGGGTAATATGCAGACGCCGTTGCTCCAGTTCCCCAACCTGTTCTTCTTCACGTCGGTGTTATCGGATTTTGACTACCGCAACCGATCGGAGAAGGACGTGTTAGGGGATCTGGCCGGTTACCTTTATCCGAACCAGCGTCAATTATTCGTCGACGCCCATTTGGCGCTCAAGAGCCCCGATCCCGGGCACATTACCCGGCAGGCCGACCGGCTCGAGCGCGCTCTACAGGCCGATACCCTCGGCCCGTGGGGCCTCTTCGCCCGCAAATTGTTCCCCGATCCTCGCTTTGCGGCGACGTCTCTGTTACTGCAACTCCGCCTCCGGGCGGCCCAAGAAAGGCTGGTGTTGGATGCCCCAGCCGCAGTGTCGAGAGCGGACTGCGAGAAACTGATCACTGACTATCTCAACGCCTACCTGGCCTGGGATACCGCTCATGGTTGGCACGGGCTCTGGGGGTGGTCTCAGTATCCTTTTGGTGATTTTTCATCGGATCCCCGATACTCCATCCTGGTTGCCGCTTTAGGCAAGCGCTTGAAAAATAAACTGGAGGTCGATGTCTGTTTTCAGAACGTCGCGCAAGCCGTGTCGGTCAATTATGGGGAAACCATCGTCCAGGAAGGCGCGATTACCCCTCTGAAAAAAGCCGTGCTCGTCACGATTCGCGCACCGGCCCAACCGTGATTAGCCTGGGGATGGATGTTTCGTTTCGCCTGGACATTCGGATTGTGTTGCCTCAGTTAAAATAATAAGTGACACAGGCACTCTCACTCAATTGGTTCGGAAGTAATGTCAGGCGGCCGGCCACCGCTCCCGAGTGCTGGAGGCACTATGAACGAGATGATTGCCCGATGCGGGAAATCTGTCAGTCCCGGCTATTGTAGAAATGACTTGATTGTCAATGGCGCGTTAACATACTTGGAGCCAAGCCGTGCAAGCGGAGGCGCATATATCCGGGGGCAGCCATCGACCACGTCATGAATCGGGATGATCGTCGCGAACCCATCTTCAAGGACGACCAGGATCATGAGTGTTTTGTCCGGACCCTTGTCGAAGCCTTTAGGAAGGCCGGCTGGCAGGTTCATGCGGTTTGTCTGATGCCCAATCATGGGCGGGGTTTTGGCTGGATCGGTTACTGGGGCGAGCCGCAAGACCCACGGTGAGAAGACATCGATCGCGGCTCGGCCAGAAGGGGAACTCGTCTGCGTGTGCGTCTACAAGCGAGGGGCGCTGGAGGTCATCCGGCAATTGGCCAATCTAGCTTCCGCGAATCAACTCCAGGAAACGCCCTCGGCCTACAAAACCGCTTTATGGATACCAAAGACTCTGGAAATCGATTGATCGCTCGACGGTGGGCGCAGAACGAGGTGGCGGACTGATCAGCCTCGAAAAGTAACTGAAAATCAACATATGGCCCCGATCCGATCCCGATTGACGTGACTGCGCTCGGCCAACTTGGCTTGATGGTGCTACGGCCGTTGTAGCCCCATCTTCCCGAAGGGAACTGACTTGAAGCCCGCCACGCGCTTGAACACTGGCGCGTCGCGACGCAGGCGGTAGTCGCCTTTGGGGCCGTCGATGAAGCCCGGATCGTTGTTGGTAGACCAGTTCGCCTCCGGATCCAGGCACCAGTTACCGCCGGATACCTCGCCGCAGCGGACCAGAAGGTTCAGGCGCGCATGGTTCACTCGCGGAACGCCCACCAGTGGATCCAGGTAGCCGACAAGTTCAGGATAACGGGTGGTATAGGGCGGCTTGGTGATATCGACCTCATGCCGGAGCTTTTCGATAAAGAAGCAGTCTTGTCCGCCCTGACCGGTATGATGGAGGTCGCAGGATTCCACCCGGTGCTTGGACCCGCCAGTGACCCGAATGCCCAACCGGCGCAGGTTGCGCACCTCACACCCCACGAGCTCGCATGCCGTGCCAATGGTTACCTCGATCCCGTTATCCAGACCGGCCTCAACCACGAATCCTTGCAGCGTGATGTAGGCTGCGCCCCGAAGCGCCACCACAGGTGCATCGAGCGTGGCCAGCGTGACCCGCGCTCCTGCCAGATCTCCCGGCGGCCAGAGATACAGACGACCTGCCGGACGGTCGATGACGAATTCACCGGGTTGGTCGAGTTCCTCCAGCACGTTCAACGCGCGGTAACGGCGGGGTGACGGATTCCCTTGCATGAGGCTATAGAGATGGGGTGCAGCAAGTCTAATGCGGTGCGAGGTGGGATCGATGGCAGCGACCCGGATCACCTCGTCGTACCAGTCGTAGCACCAGTAGCCCTGGAGCCACACGCCCTCCGCCGCCCGCCAGCGCGCCGGGCGGTCTCCGGAGTATTCGAAGCTCCCGGCAAGCCCGCGCTGGTCACCGTCGCGAGGACGCGAGCCGCTCTCTAAGGGTCTGTGCAAAAACAAGTCCCGATTATCAAAGCGTAAGGGTGACATATTGCACGAAACTGTGATCGGCGCAGTGGAAGCGGCGGATCGCCGAATGCCCAATATTCTAAGCCATTCACCACCGGAATCCAGCTGACCATGCCGAGAAATTATAATGTTAGAAAAACGCTTGAAGGGTTGCAAATAGGCGATATTCTGACATTATGAATACGATTCGTTATGCCCTGCAACCGCTCCAGGACCTGTTTCAGCGGCTCAAAGCCGTGACCATGCCCGAGATGAAAGCTGCTTTGGGGACCGAGGTCGATCAGACCGTCTTTCGTAAATTGACCCAACTATCCTACCGCAGCAGCTACTCCCATCGCGGCGGTTTCTATACCTTGGACTCCCTGGCCCGCTTTAACGAAGAGGGGCTCTGGAGCTGCCGCGGCGCGTGGTTCTCCCGGCAGGGGACCCTGCTGGCCACCGCCCAAAGTCTGGTCGCCGAGGCGTCGGCGGGCTACTTCGCCCACGAACTGGACGTGCGGTTGCACGTGTCCGTCAAAGATGCCCTGCGTCAATTGGTCCAGGAGGGGCGCCTGGATCGTCAACCGCTGGGGCCGCTCTATCTGTATACGGCGGCGGATCGGGTTCGACGGCAGGAACAGTGGGCGTGCCGCCAAGCTCAAGTTCAGGCCCGCGATCCGCAAGAAGAGCAAGTGCGGGCGGCCATCGCCTTGTTCTACAGCCTGCTGGACGAGCCGCAACGCCGCCTCTATGCCGGTCTGGAAAGTGTCAAGCGCGGTCACGGCGGAGATCGGCAGATGGCGCAGTGGTTGGGCTTGGATGTCGAGACGGTGGCGCGCGGCCGTCGGGAACTCTTGGCCGGTGAGGTCGAGCGGGAACGCATCCGGCGGGTCGGCGGGGGGCGCCCGCGGGCCGAAAAAAAACGCCGGACCTCTTGAAACGTTTGGGCGCGTTGCTCCAGGACGATACGGCGGGGGATCCGATGGGACGACGCCGACGCTGGACCGGCAAACGGCTCCGACGAATCTCGGCCGAACTGGCCCAACTGGACATTGTCGTCAGTCCGAACACCGTGCGGCGCCTGCTCGATGAGTTGGGGTATGCCCTGCATGCCAACACCAAGAGCCTGTCCCGCGGGTGTCCGGAGCGGGACGAGCAGTTCTGTTATATTGCTGAACAGTGACGATTATTTTTCACCAAGTGAAGAATAAATGTCATTGACCATATTGCCGAAGAAAAGAAGCAGTTCCTCCGGCGCGGCTTGCCGATGATCAGCGTCGACACCAAAAAGAAGGAACTGGTCGGTAATTTCAAGAACGCCGGTCGCGTCTGGAGTCGGACGGCTACTCCAGTCAAGGACCATGACTTTCGTTCCGAGGGCCAAGGCATGGCCAACCCTTTCGGCGTTTACGATCCGGTGCGTAATTGCGGTGGGTATTTGTCGGCACCTCGCACGACACGCCCCAGTTCGCCGCCGAGAACATCGCCCACTGGTGGAGACAATGCGGCCAGAAGCATTATCCGGAGGCCGATCACCTGTTCATTCTCGCGGACAGCGGCGGGAGCAACGGAGCCCGCGTGCGAATGTGGAAGTGGACCCTGCAAAAACAGGTCGCCGATCCGTTCGGATTGACTCTCACCGTCAGCCACTTGCCCACCGGGGCCTCCAAGTGGAATCCGATTGAGCACCGGCTCTTCAGTGAGATCAGCAAGCATTGGGCGGGGCAGCCGCTGGACAGCTATCAGACGATCATCGACTTGATCGGTTCAACGACCACCCAGACCGGGCTTCATGTTCGTAGCCAATTGATCCGAAAGCACTACCCCACCAAATGCAAAGTCTCCAACGCTGAATTTAAGACGATCCACCTCGACCCACACGCCATTCTACCCGCCTGGAATTACTCCATCTTTCCCGATAAAAATCGGAATTAATTTTTGCACGGGTGCTAAGGTGGCCCTGCCGGACGGAACGTGCGTGGCGAACGAGGAAGGGACTCCGCAAGGGGGATCGCTTTCGCCTTTGCTCTCGAACATTGTGTTGAATGAACTGGATTGGGAGTTGGAACGACGTGGGTTGCGGTTCGTCCGGTATGCCGATGATGCCAAAAGGCAATGGGGTCAAAACCATATTATTGATTCC
>ENA-UOWG01001171-UOWG01001171.1-activated-sludge-metagenome-genome-assembly--contig:-NODE-1171-length-27752-cov-84.712243_pt1 | contig 27752 bp, 24 predicted proteins | sample MGYA00238147_ERZ761563 | MGnify/ENA primary metagenome ERZ761563 (study PRJEB28884, sample SAMN05720216) | anaerobic digester metagenome | isolation source: active sludge of municipal... | reverse complement strand
ACCCATGTCCAAGCAACCAACTGAATCTATTCACTATTTAACCGGACAGCAGTGACCCTCGATGACAAGCCACGGCTAACGTCTGAATTCACAGGCGCTGCGCGGCTTTATCGCGCAGCGTCCGGCGGAATGATGGGTTGGGCGTTTTATTTCTTTGACTCACGCGGAATGTCTTCAATTATTGGCGGTACAGGTTTACTTCTGTCTTTCGGATCCCACTTTATTGTCTTCATTACAGTGGCGTTGCCTTCAGTAATCTTTAGAAAGTCGTCGAGCATCAAATCATCCAGCAATTTGCAAACACTATCTTTGCTCCCAGCTTCTGGATACCGTTGGATGATCAGTGCGGATAGCGCCTCGATGTCACGCGGAAGAGTTAAAACGATTCCCTCTCGAGTTGCTTCGACATTTCGATACATTCGATAAAACACTTTCTGGTAAAGCTCCACCAGATTGGGGTCTTTGTACTTCTTGCCAAATCTATCCGGAATGGTTTTCAACGCTGCAAATGCGAGGCCTATGGTGCCGAGGCCAACCAAGAAATTGCCCAGTCCGGAAAACCAATTCCCGAAATCTTGTGGCGAATAACTCAAAGCAACATTGCATAGGGCATTAATCATCACAAAAACCCTCAGAGAAGCGTGTTTGAGACGCCCAACGTAAAGTAGACGGCATTATTGCCGCATAAGCTGACGGGGCGCCGTATATTCTGGATGAGGCGGCAGCTTGGCGGGCTGACCAATACAGCTTCTTAGCAGAAGCCTCACGATATTGACGAGAATGGATGGCAGTCATGCGCGGCGCCGTTCAATGACGTACAGATTGTGCCCGTCCCGTTACCGATTGTCATCTTGTACCCTTTTGCGCGAACTCCGCTTTGTGCCAATGTCCCGAGCGTTTTTTCTGGCCGACTCGAGCCTGTCGATGAACAGCTAGACACCCGCCGGGAGCTTGGACGCCATCATCTTCTTCCGGTGGATCTTGCGCCCGTCGACGATGAATGTTCCGTCACCGACGGCGTGAACCGTGCGCTTCTCCTTGCGCTCAGCATCGATGTATGCGGCCAACCCCTCCAGCACGACGATATTGTGCTTTTCAACAATGTCGATGACCCTGCATTCGATGTTGGCGAGGCACTCCCTGATCAGGGGCGGCCTGACGAGTTTTGACGGCACGGGCGTCAGCCCGAACTTGGTGAACTTGTCGGTATCGGCCCCGGAACAGGTGCCGATTCCAACCACCTTGTCCAGCAGGTCGACAGTGGGAATCGCAATGACGCACTCGCGATTCTTGCGCAACGCCGCGTAGGAGTGATTCCAGGCCCCCGTGGTGATCGCGAATACCGGCTTGAAATCCACCACCATGGTCCACGAGATGGTCATGATGTTGTCTTTGTCCCCGTCACGGGTCGTGACGAGGACCACCGGCCCCGGTTCGATCAGGGTAAATGCCTTGCTCAGTTTCAGCTGGCGCATGAGTGCACCTCCGATCGTCATGCCACGTTGCACGCTGGTTGCCCGGCTATTGCCGCCCCGAGCGGCACCGATCGACAACCGAAAATCACCTGTTTTCCGGCGTCGACCGCAACAATGCCCGTCAGGCCATCAGGGTCGCCGCCATCGCCCGTTTGAGCGCGCCGCTCAGGGCCAGGCGCGCGGCCTGCTCGCGCACTTCGGCGCGGGTGCCGGCAAAGTGGCAGGTCAAGGCCTCGCAGCCGCCATCGCGCTGCGCCCAGGCGAAGCAGACCATGCCCACCGGCTTCTCCGGCGTGCCGCCCGTCGGCCCGGCGATGCCCGTGATGGCCACCGCCCAGTCGGCGCGGCTGTGCGCCAGCGCGCCCTGCGCCATCGCCCGCGCGGTCGCCTCGGAAACGGCGCCGTGGCGCTCCAGCGTGGTCTCCGGAACGCCCAGCATCTCGACCTTGGCGGCGTTCGAGTAGGTCACGAAGCCGCGATCGAACCAGGCGGAACTGCCGGCGATGGCGGTGACCGACTGGGCGACCCAGCCGCCGGTGCACGACTCGGCGGTGGCCAGCCATTCCCCGCGATTCAGCAGTTCGCGACCAAGGCGGTCGGCAAGCGTTTCGAGTTCGGACATAATGGTCCATCTTACCACCCGGCACACTCGTCATGCCCCGCCCACGCGACAACGTCCGCGACTTTCCCGGCCGCCGCTGGCTCAATCTGGGCCTGCGCACCGCCCACCTCGCCGGCATCGTCCTGCTCGGCGCGGCGCTGCTTGGCGCCGGCGAGATCACGACCGGCGCCTGGCTGACGCTGCTCTCCGGCATCGGCATGTTCGCCGGCGACGCCTGGGCCAATCCGGCGCATGTACGGGAGCTCGCCGGCTTCGGCGTGCTGGTCAAGCTGGCGCTGGTCGCCGTCATGGCCCTTTACCCGCCTGTTGCGCTGCCGGTTTTCTGGGGTATTCTGGTGTTTTCGACCCTGCTCTCGCACGCCCCCGGCGCCGTGCGGCACAAGCGCCTGTTCTGACCCGGCGCTGCCCGCTGATCGCGGTGACCCGGTCAGCGTCCAGCCAGTTCCGCCATCAGGCGCTGCAGATCGGCGTTGTCGGGCAGCAACGCGGCGGCCTGCTTCGCATAGCGCAGCGCCGCCGGCCGGTCGCCGGCTTCGCGGCTGATCGAGATCAGCGCGCCGAGAATTTCGAGGTCGTCCGGGTGGCGCCGGTTGGCATTACGCAGTACGGCCAGCGCTTCGTCACGCCGGCCGGCGGAGTGCAGGGCGATGGCCTGGACGTAGGCATAACGCGCGTTGTCGGGCGCCAGCCGGGCTGCCTCGACAAGTTCCTGCAGGGCTCCGTCGTTGTCATGCTGACGCACCAGCAGCAGACCCAGCGCGTAGTGCAGTTCGGCATCGCGCGGCATGACGGCCAAGCCCCGGCGCAGAGCCTTCTCGGCCTCCGGTTCGCGCCCCTGCTGGCGCCAGGCATCGGCGAGGTTGATATAGGCGCCGGCGAAACGGGGGTCGAGCCTGATGGCGCGCTCGTAGGCGGCCACCGCCTCATCGATCCGGCCTTGGCGCAGGCGCAGGTTGCCGAGATTGACGTTGGTCGCCGGCCAGTCGGCTTCCTGTGCCAGCGACGCCTCGTATTCCTGCAAGGCGTTCTGGCGGGCAGCCCACTTGCCTTCGGGAAGCTGGCTGTCGGGCACATCGGCGAGAACGCTGGCCGCCTCGATGCGCACCCCGCGCACCGGATCGTTTAACAAAGGCGCCGCGCCCGCTACCCGGTCCGGCACGTCGAGCGGCGCCAGCAGGCCGAGCGCCGCAATGCGCACCGAGGGGTCGGCATCCTGCAGCAATGTCCGCGTTGCCGGCAGCGTGCCCGGGTTGGCGTAAGGCTGGGCGAGCGTCGCCGCAGTCGCCCGGACGATCGCCGGCGCTGTAGGGCTGGCGGCCAGTTCGAGCAAGCCGGGCAAGGCCAGCGCGCCGCGCGTCTCGCCGGCATGCAGCGTCGTGCCGTAGTGTGGGCGTTCCCGCCATGCCTTGCCGTACCACTTGTCCATGGCACTCGCCGCCCATACTGGCTTTTTGTCCGTGTGACACTGGGTACAGGCATTCGGGCTGCCGAGCGACTGCGACAGATCGGGACGCGGGACGCGCAGGCTGTGATCCTGGCGGGCATGGATCACCATGTAGTTCTGCGTCGGCATGTGGCAGGTGACGCACTGGGCGCCCTTGCCGCCGGCAACATGCCGGTGGTGTTTGGGGAGATCGAACTCGGCGGCATTGTGGCAGCGCGTGCACAGCGCATTACCCTCGGCGCGCAGTTTCAGCGAATGCGGCTCGTGGCAGTCCATGCAGGTGACGCCGTTCTGGTGCATCTTGCTCTGCAGGAAGGAAGCCCAGACATAGACCTCTTCGCGCTGCTGGCCGTCGGCGTGGTAATTGGGTGCCGTCAGCATGGCCAGGCGGTGGCTGTCCTCCAGCGGCGCGCCGGCCTTGCGCGCCTCGCTCAGCGTCGCCCGGCGGGCGTGGCAGGCGGCACAGGTGTTCATGCCGGCAGGATCGGCCGGCTTGTCGCGCACGGCAAAGCGGGCGTCGCTCGCCGGGAATTGCCACGCTTCTTTCCAGCGGCTGTTCAGCGCCGGCAGGCCCTTGTCGCCGTGGGCATCATAGGGCGCCTTGGCATCCCGCGCCCAGTCCACATGCCGGGAACCCTGGCCGTGGCAGGCCTCGCAGGCGACGTTGATTTCGCTGTAGGTCGTCTTGTAGGTGTCGCTGGCCGCGTCGTAGCCTTTCTTCAGATCGGTCGAGTGGCATTCGGCGCATTGCAGCGCCCAGTTCTGGTAGCGCCCGGTCCAGTGCAGCGGGTCCTTGTGGTCGAGCTTCTCGCCAGGCTGCAGGTGGAACCAGCGCTGGCCGCCCTGACCCTGCGGCCGGGCATCCCAGGCGATCGGCAGTGCCTGGTAACGCCCGCCGGGAAAAGGGATCAGGTATTGCTGCAGCGGATAGACGCCGAAGGTGTAGGCGATTTCGTAGTCGGCAAGCTTGCCGTCGGGGCCGTCGGTACGCACCATGAAGCGGTCGCCGCGCTTGAAGAAGGTGGATTCGACGCCCTTGTGCCTGAACCTGGCGTCGGCGAAATTGCCGAGCACGGTCGCGTCCGTCGCTGCCTGCATGGCGAGATCGTGATGCGAGCCCGACCAGGCCTTGAATTCGCCTTCATGGCAGGTCTTGCAGACAGCGGCGCCAACGTAGCTGGCGGTTTTGCCCGGTTTTTCGGGGTCGACCGCAACAGGCGGCATTGACGACCCAACGGATGCAGATGACGGCCCCCTGGTCGCCACGACATAGGCGAGCAGGGCGCCAAGCACCAGCAGCAGCACGACGACGCTGGCGAGCAGGCGCTGGCGTTTCGGTTTCTGGCAGACGCCAGGCGCAGCGGCGGCAACGGGACTGGCCGCCTTGTTTCCGGATTTCTTCCGCATTGCTTGTTGCCCGCTCCCCGGCTGTTTCGTGCCTACTTGCGGACGAAGTAGATCTCGTAGCGCTGCTTCGCCACGGCCTGATAGTAGATTCCCTTGAGGCGATCGCCGGCGGGATCGTAGGTCAGTTCGTAGGTCGATCCGCCGTAGCCACCGGCGCGCAATTCGAGGGAAACGCGCAGTACCGCTCCCTCCTGCGCCGCTTGCGCCCGTGAGAAGGGAAGCGGATTCGGATTGAAGTACATCGCTTCGAGCTGGCCGTCCGGCCCGATGCCCTTGATGGCGATCGTGTAGCCGCCGTCGGGGCGCACCCAGTTGCCTTTCAGCGCATCGAGCCCGGCGCTCGCCGGGGCCGAATCACCCGGCGCCGGCTTCACCCCCTGCGCGCAAGCGGGCACAGCACCACTCAGGATGGCTGCGCCAAGGATGGCAGCCAGCATTCCGTTTCGCATCTGCATCTCCAAAATTGGCCGGGTGCCCCGGCCGCTTGCTGTCGGCTTACTGCTTCGGAGCAACGCCGCGCAGCTCGGCGAGGCGCCTGGCAACCAGCATCGACCATTTGTCGAATGCGTTCTTCGCATACGACCAGGCCTGGAAGGAATTCATGTAGCCGCTCGCCCAGGTCTGGGCGGCGCCAACGGTGCTGCCATTGACGTCGGCGGCGTACTTGCGCCCGATTTCAGTATCCCGGCACTCGGCCAGGATCGCGCCCGAGGCGCCATCGCGGAACTGCATCTCCATGCCGGTTTCACCCATGTACGGGGTCGACCCCGCCGGGCGGCCGGTCGCCACGCCGGAACCCGCTTCGGCAATGAAGGCATAGGGAACAAGCGTCCCGGCCAGGCTGTCGGTGACCGTGGTCGGCACCAGATCGGTCAGCGCAATGCGGATCACCACGACCCCCGGTCCCGCCTTGTCGACGACCTGCATCTGCGGTTTGAGCGCCTTGACCAGCGAATCGTGGAAGTAGTCGGTGAGCGTCTTGAGATCGCTCGGATCGATCGTCTTCAGCTCGCCCTCATTTCCAGCCTTGGGCGGCGCCAGCGAAACGACGATGCGCGAAAGCATGACCTTGTCGAACTTTTTCGCATCGAGACGCGGGTCACGCCAGCATTCGATGCCACCCGCCTGGGGATTGGGTTTCAGCCTGGCGTAATCGCTGAGAAAACCGCTCCGCGTCAGGCGCGCCGCATCGGTAGCGGTCACGCCCGTTCCACTGCCCAGTGCCGCATCGTAGGTCTGGCAGCCGGCCAGCAGGGTGATCGCGCCGGCGATCAGGCAGATGCCGGCGATCCGCTTGGCGGCTCCGGTCGTAGTGTTCTTGTTGGACATTCCATTATTTCCTTTTGTTGATTACACCCAGTTGGTGATGCGGTCCGAAATCCCGGCACGCCTTCGCGATGTTAATTTGAATCCGGCAGCTTGCGGAGTTGTGATTTAGCCCCTTTTCAGCCGTCGACCGCAATCGGTGCGGATATTGACGTGGTGCGACTCGACCAGGCCGTCCGCTCCATCTTTCATCGGAGATTTTCAAGCCCGTCGGCCGAGAAGCAACCGTAGCCTCCCTCGGGACAGGCGATCTGGAAAGTCATCTGCTTGCCGCAACCGCTGACGCCGATGGTGAATATCCCGTGCGGAACGCCCGCAAAGCGGAAGGTTTCAACGACCGGTGGGCGCAGTTGCCGTGACAACACCGTGGGCTGCGCGCTTGGACACTGCAAGTCGAAGCGTCCGCGTTGCAGGGCAGTCTCGATGGCCTGCAGCTCCATGCCATCGAGAACCTGGGCCGGTGGCGTGGCGCATCCGACGAGGGCCAGCGTGGCAACCAGCGCAACGGATGAAAGGGCAATCTTTTTCATTACTTGGGCTCCATTGCTAAACAAGAAAAAACATCACAAACCGAGTGCGCCGGAAACCGATCAATTGTCATCGGCGCTTTGGAGCTTCTGGACGATGGAAGCCAGCACGGCGGTCGACCAGCCGAACATCAGCATTGCCGTCATCGCCTCGAAGCCGCCGAAACCCCGCCAGCGCCCAAAAAGTTTGATGCCCTCGGAACCCAGGGTGGTGTAACTGCCGACGGAAAAATACATGGCGGCGCCAATGTTCGGCACCATCTCCATCAGGAAATAGAACCCAGCCCAGACGACGACGCCGACGAAGTGCGTCGCCAGCAGTATCGCGACAATGCCGATAATCACGGCAGTGCGGGCCGCCGCACGTGGGCCATGGACGAGTGGCTTTCCATGGCGCCTGAAGAAGCGGTGCACCATGCTGATGCCGAGCCCGTGAAAAATGACGGTCACGGCCATCGGCAGTAAAGCAGCCAGGATTTGCGTGCCGTATTCGAAATCCACGGCCATGATCGCCTGTTCAGAAAGGTGCACGGTTTCCAAATTGACCTCCCCTCATCAATATCGGCAGAGAAAAGGCGAATCCACTGACTTACTTCGGGAACATGAACTGTACCTGAGCGCGAATCTGCCAGTTTGCTCCGTCGTCCGGCGTCACCACATTGTAGTAGGCCGACAGCTGCGTATTCACCGGCAGTTTGCCAAGATGGAAGATCTTGCCGACGCCGCCGCCGACCGGCACTGTCCACCGCTGGCTGCTCTCTGCCTTCCAGTTGGCGGTGATGATCGGCGCGCTGGTAATGTAAAAACCACCCGCGAAGTTGTAATTGACGAAGGGCTGGATCAGGCCGTTGTTGTAGGAGCCACCGGTGCCGCTGTCGGAGAGCGACCAGATGTTATTGACCAGGGCACCATAGACCCAGGGATCGCCCTTCTCGAGGTGGAGCACGACCACCGACGGGCCAAGGCCCCAGTTCCGGTTGCCGAGGTTCGAGTTGCTGTTGGTCGGCACTTGCACCACCGGCCCGGCACCCCAGATGAAGCTGCCAGGCTTGGCTGGCGACAGGAAGGCGGTGAGCACCGTGTCGCCGATGCCATTGGTCCGGTCGCCATCCGGGAGTGGCTGCGAGATGACCGGGACGATGGTGCGGGTGATGATGTTCCACTCGTCACTCACCGAGACCGGGATCACTGGCTGGATGTTGAGAATGTTCTGCGTGCGATTATCGGGGCCGACGTTCAGGTTGGTGTTGTTCTGGAACGGCACGCTGATCAGGTTACCGACCGGGTTCTGCGCGAGCTTGGCCAATTCTTCGGCGCTCATTTCGGCGAGTGCGGGGGTGGCAGCGAGCATTGCTGCGGTCAACGCCGAAAAAGCACCCAATTTGCGGGTGGTGGTGAATGTCATCGAATACTCCCTTCCCTGTCTATTTCTTGAAGGCGCATGGCGAGGGTCCGGACGCGATGGCGGTTGGGCGCCAGCCGCCGGCCCCCTGTCATTTTGCAACCTGGAGCGCCGGCGGCTGCCACGTGCCCTCGCCGGCCGGCAGGATCGACGGCGGCGCGTCCTTCGGCCAGTAGAGGCGCATCACCAGGTAGATTTCGCCGTCCGGCGCCGGCAGCCAGTTGGCTTCCTTGTCCTTGCCCGGCGAATCCTTCTGGATGTAGAGCGTCAGCGAGCCGTCCTTGTCCTTCTTCATGACGGAGAGCATCGGCGAGTTGATCAGGTAGCGGTTGATCGGGTTCTCGATCAGCAGCTGCGTCTTGCCGTCGTACATGGTCACCGACCAGAAGGCATTGACCGGCGGCAACTGACCGGCGGGGAAGGTGAGCGTGTAGTTGTGCTTGCTGCCGTCGAGCGTGGCGCCGCTGGCGTCGACGTGGATCATCGGGTACATGGCTTCGACGGCGTCGTTGCCGTAGATGCCGCCTTTGGCCGCCGCAGCGCGCTTGAGCCAGTCGCCGTTGTAGAAGGCGGCGTCGCCGAACACCGATCCGACCTTCCAGCCGTTGATGTCCTTCATCCCGGTTTTCAGGAAGGCATCCACCTTGTCGTCGCCTTCCTTCATCGCCAGCAGGACGGCGGCCTTGTGCTCCAGCGACAGATCCTTGAATTGGAAGGTCTTGCCGGGGCCGATGCCGATGCTGGCGAGCCGGGCGCGGATTTCCTTGTCCTCGGGGCTGACCGGCACATACTGCAGCGCGGCGTCGAGGTATTCGTAGAAATTGGCCTTGATGCCGGCGGTGGTGGCGGGCAGGAAGTCGATCTTCGGCGCGGCGGGCGGCGCCGGCTGGTTGAGGAAGGCCGACAGCGGCCGGGCCTGGTAGCCGGCCTGCACCTTCTCGACGTTGGGCATGTCGTCGGCGTTGAACAACTGGGTGCGGAAGATGCTAAGCGCGAACGGCGTCGTCGAGCGGAACACCTGCTTGATCCCGGCAGGCTTCTCGCCCTGCCAGCCGGGGCCGACGACGAGATAGTCGCCCGGCTCGCTGCCTGTGGCGCGACTGCCGATGTAGCCGTAGTTGTAGGCGTTGCCGTCGGTCAACTGCACCGAGTAGTAGCGCTTCTTTTCCACGGCCGGCACCGAGATGACCATCGGCTCGGCGCGCAGGTCGAGCCAGAGCATGGAATAGGGCGTGTCGCTGTTCGGCGTGACGACCGCGGTGTCCTTGTAGGTGAAGACGCGCGCTTCGTTGCTGATGGTGTTGAACGGCGCCTTGTATTGCCCGGAATTCTTGTCGACGACGAATTCCTGCATCACCGCGTAATTCATCACCAGCGGCAGGCCGTAGATGAAGGCTTCTTCGGCGATGGCCTTGGTTTCGACAATGCCGGGCGCGGGGATATCAGCCTTCTTGTCCGCCACCTGGGCAGCGGCAATGGGGTCGGCCTTCTTTTCGCAGCCGCTAATACCAAAAATGGAGATCGCAAGCGCAAATACCGCGACAAGTCCTTTTGCTGTTTCGTTCATGTTCGATTTGCTTCACTCGTTGGTTGGGATCATTTCATTGCGCCACCAGGGTCGTCGATGGCTACCAGATGCCACTTCGGGCGTACGGAACCGACGGCGGCATCTCCTTGGAATTCGCCACAAAATCACCGTTGACCGCAACAGGCCTCAATTGAGATCACCATCCTTGAAGAATTTGGTGCCCGAGACGGTGAGCGTCGCCGACAGCCCGGTATCGGTGAGCTGATACAGATAGACGCCGGGGGCGATCGCGGCGGCGCCGGTGAACATGCCGCCCTGGCCGCCGGCCATCGCCGAGACGTTGGCCTGAGCGCCGAATTCCCAGCCCTGGTCGATGAAGTTGCGCAACGCCTGCTCGTTGGCGAAGACGAAGATCAGCCGGTTCTTGTCCACCCCGAAGCCGAGGCCGCCCTGCACCTGGGCCATCTTCATGAAGGTCTGGCGGCCGGTGCGCTTGTTGACGACCATGCCCTTGCCCGTCGTGCCGCCGGCGAAGAAGAGCTTGACCCCGAAGGTGCTGAACACCGCATAGCCGGCCGAACGCTCGATGGCGCGCCGGGCACCGGGCAGGATCTCGTAGAGCGAGGCCAGCGCATCCTGCGACATTTCGCGGACCTGATGGCGGGCCTGAATGATCTTGCCCTCATTGGGCACGCCTTCGGGCAAAACGCTCTCGACATCCTTCAACGGATCCCAGGAAAACTCGGCGGCACCGGCCAGCGGCGCAGCGAGGCAGAGGGCTGCAGCAAATATCGAGAGATGCGTTTTCATGATGTTTCTCCGTTTCGATCAGGATTGCGGGACCAGCCTATGGCGTCTGTACCACACGGCGATAGGCACACTTCTCCTCAGCGCCATCCGACGCCGCGACGGCCGACGCCCACACCATGAAAACCGGGACCCACGCCACCACCCGGGCCAATCCAGTCGATGAACAACGATGTCGGCCCACCCGTGGCGGGCACTTTGCCTTCAAGCACCTTGTAACGGTAAACCAGATCACGTCCCTCGATGACCGGTTGGCTGATTTCGACTACGGTCAGCGTATTTCCTTCCTTGCCCGGTTCATAAACCGACAGCGTCGCGTTGGGCGGGGTTTTGCTGAAGTTGTTCGGGCCGGCCGCAGCAGTCCACTCCTTGAGGTAATCCGCCATCGTGATGTGCCCCGCCACCCGTACCGGTCGATCCGCAAAGTAGATGGTTTGCGGCGATGCGTTGACCAGGCGCAAGGTCTTGTCGTCAGCCTTCAGGCTGTCCGCGCTTTGCACAAACATCAGTTGCACCTTGCTCTCGACTGCGGCAGCCGGGTTGAACACGGCGCTCAAGGGGGCGACAGCTGCAGCCAACAGGACCGTTTTCAGGAGATTGCGTCGAAGTTTCATTTTGCTTACTTTCCTTCTGTCGTTGAATTTGCATGAGCGCTTCTGGCCGATGCGCCTTCATGCAAGCCATCTCACTGGGTCATTTCGTTGAGAACTTTCTGCTTCGATGCCTGGTACTCGCTCGCGGTGATCAGTTGCTGGTCGTACAGCGACTGCAGTTCGCGAAGTTTCTGCTGCGGCGACTTGGGCGGGTTCGCGGCAACAGAAGCCGAGGCCGCCGCTTGTTGGGCAGCGGCGGCGGAGGCGGCGGCGGATTGCTGGGCAGCCGCTGCAGCAGTTGCCTCCTGTGAGGCACGCGCGTTGGCGCTGGCGGCAGCCGCTTCGGTGGCGCCCACAGTGCCCACGACCACAGCGGTACGCACCGCCGCTCTGCGCCAGACGCCGAAGATCGCCCAAGCGGGCTCGGTCACGGTGATCAGCGCCAGCGCCACCAGCAAGGCCCTCACGGGGAGGCTCTTGTGCAAATCCATGGGCTTCATTTTCGACTCCTTTTCCTGACTATTCATTACTTCACCTTCGTGTAGCGGAGTTCCATCAGCTTGAACATCTTGGCACCCAGTCCCTTGCCCCAGATTTCGGTTACGTGGCTGCCGTCACTTTCGATCGTCAGGCGTAATTCAAGAGGCGTGGGCTTGGCCGTGAGCGGATTCGCAACATTCGCCTTCATGATCGCGGACTTGCCGGACGCGTCCATGTTGCCCTTGTACCAGATCATGCCGGTGCTTCCCGTGTCCATCCATGCCGTCTGATAGATTTTGTCTACGTTGTCGTAGGCGATGTAGCCAATCCCGCTGAACGGCGCACCTCCCACTTCACCGGCCAGCATCGACTGGATATAACGTCCATCCAGAACCCAGGCACTGACCATGGTTCCCGTGGATTCAACGGGCTGGCTGGCGGGGGAGACCCAGGTTCGGATCTTGACGTCGAAAGTCCCGATCATGGGGGTGAGTTTTTTCTGTCCTTCGCCCGGTGTCATGGCGCTTTGAAGAGCCTTGGCCGCCGCCGCTTCATTTACGGAGCTTTTCCCGATATTTTGCGCGTAGGCCGGGTTTGCCAGCCAGATGGCGGTGACCAGCAGGCCCGCCGTGCGTTTCAGTAACTTCATTTCCTGCCCCCTTTTCAACTTGGACGAAATGCGCGGAGACCCCCCGCGCATATTGATTAAAACTTCATGTCGGTGAGGACGATTTCGATGCGGCGGTTTTCCTTGCGTCCGGCCGGCGTCGTGTTGGGGGCGACCGGCTGATATTCGCCGTAGCCGGAAGCCTCCAGCCGCTTCGGGTCGATACCTTTGGCCTGGAGGAAACGCACGACGTCGCTGGAGCGCGCGGTCGACAGTTCCCAGTTGCTCGGATAGCGCGCACGCAGCGCCGGGCCGATCGGCTCGTTGTCGGTGTAGCCGCGGACGTTGATGCGCTTGTCGGGAACGCTCTGCAGCGTACCGACGATCTTTTCCAGCGTGGCGCGCCCTTGCGCATGCATCTCGGCACTGCCCGAAGCGAAGAGGATTTCGTCGACCAGCGTCACCGTCAGTTGCCCCTGAAGCTCCTTGATGCGCACCTGATCGGCCTGGATTTCCTTCTGCAACTGGGCGCTGAGTGCCTGATAGGTACGGCTCTGGGCAGCGTAGGTGTTGGCTTGTTGGACTTCCTGGTTATATGTGCCCTGGCTGACGCAACCGCCAAGGAAAGCCACCAGTAACGCCGGAAGAAGGACTTTTGTAAGCATAATCAACTCCTGTTCAATGAGAGATAAGTACCCGAAGCCCCCGAGCCCGAAGGCTGGCGGGGATTCGGGAAGGGCTCATCAGCGCATCATTCACTCGCCTTGTTATTGCGCGTCGCCGCTTCCAGTTTCTTGATGTCCTCGGGCGACAGCTGCGGCCGGTCGACCTTGATCGTCAGCTTGTCGAGCCTGGCGGTCAGCGGGAAGGGCGGCTTGTAGTCGGCGTCATTCACGCCGGTCAGCGTGTCGGAACCGATATCGAAGGCTTCGTCCCACTGCAGGATCATCGGCAACGTTTTCTCCATCGTGATGGTCTGCACCGCCTTGCCGTCCACCTTCAGCACGCCGGTGCCTGGCCGGCCGAGACCGCTCATGTTGTTGAACGCAAGGGTGCCGACACCGAGACCGTCGTACTTGAAGTCGAACTCGAGCGTGTGCTTGCCAGGGGTAAGTGCCTCGGTGCCTTCCCACTTGATGCGCTTGAGGTCGACCAGGTTCCACAGAAACACCGGCTTGCCCTTGAGGAGGTAGAAGCCGTAGCCGGCAAAACGCCCACCCGAGGTCAGGATCATGCCCTCGGCCCCAGCCTGCGGGACTTCAATGTCCGCCGTGATGGTGTATGACGTATTCAGGATATTTGGCGAATCGCCCTGCGGCAATCCGACCATCGGCCGCGTATAGACGAACTCGCTGCGCCCGGCGGTAATGTTCGGGCGCGGCGCGACGATACGGCCCGCCACCGAAGCATCCAGCGGCAAGACCTGGTGCTTCTTCGCTTCAGCCAGGAACTTCTGGCGCATCTCCTTGACCTTCTGCGGGTTTTGCGCGGCGATGTCCTCGGTCTGGTTGAAGTCCTTGCCCAGGTTGTAGAGCTGGAACACCTGGTTGTTCAGCGGATCGGGGTTGGCCGCGCCAAAGGCTTGCCACGGCGCGCGGTTGGCCTTGGTGCTGAGGAGCCAGCCGTCGTCATAGAGCGCCCACTGGCCCATCATCTCGAAGTATTGGGTCTTGTGCCGCGATGCCGCCTTGGCGTTGGCCGGGTCGAAGGTGTAGGCGAAGCTGGTGCCCTCGATCGGCGCCTGCTTGATGCCATCCACCATCTCCGGCGCCTTGAGGCCCGCCGCCTCGAGGATGGTCGGCACGACGTCGATGACGTGCACGAACTGCTCGCGCAGGGCGCCCTTGTCCTTGATGCGCGCCGGCCACGACACCACCATGTTCTGGTTGATGCCGCCGAGCCGCGAAGCGTTCTGCTTGAACCAGTCGAACGGCGTGTCGAAGGCCCACGACCAGCCGGCCGACATGTGGTTGTAGGTCTGCTCGGTGCCCCAGACGTCGTACCATTTCAGCTGCACCTCGGCCGGCAAGTCCCCGACGCCGTTGAAGAACGCGACTTCGTTCGGCGTGCCCATCGGCCCGCCTTCGGCGCTGGTGCCGTTGTCGCCGTTGATGTAGATGACCAGCGTGTTGTCGAGCTTGCCGAGGTCCTGGAAGTGCTGGATGACACGGCCGATCTCGTTGTCGCTGTAGGCGGCGTAGGCGGCGAAGACCTCGACTTGACGGATGAAGAGCTTCTTCTCGTCGGCGGTGAGTTGATCCCAGGGCTTCAGCATCTCACTGGGCCAAGGCGTGAGCTTGGCGTCCGCGGGAACCAGGCCGAGCTTCTTCTGGTTCGCGAAGATCGTCTCGCGCAACTTCTCGTAGCCGCCATCAAACAGCTTCATCGCGCTGATCTTGTCGACCCACTCCTTGGTCGGGTGATGCGGCGCGTGCGTGGCGCCCGGCGCGTACTTGATGAAGATCGGCTTGGACGGGTCGGTCTGGTGGATGCGCGTCATGTAGTCGATCGCGTCATCGGCCATGCCGGTGATCAGGTTCCAGCCCGGCTTGCCCTGGAACGGGAAGATCTGCGTGGTGTTGCGGAACAGGTTCGGCTGCCACTGGTTGGCGTCGCCGCCGACGAAGCCGTAGAAGTACTCGAAGCCCATGCCGGTCGGCCACTGGTCGAAGGGCCCGACCTGGCTGGCGGCGAAGGCCGGCGTGTTGTGGTCCTTGCCGAACCAGGCCGTCGCATAGCCGTTGTCGAGCAGCATGCGGCCGATGGTCGCCTTGTCCTTGCCGATGATGCTGTTGTAGCCGGGGAAGCCGGTCGACTGCTCGGAGATCACGCCGAAACCGGCCGAGTGATGGTTGCGCCCGGTGATCAGCGCGGCGCGCGTCGGCGAGCACAGCGCGGTCGAGAAGACGCGGTTGTAGCGCAGACCTTCATTGGCGATGCGATCCATGCTCGGGGTCGGGATGACGCCGCCGAAAGTGCTCGGCACGCCGAAACCGGCGTCGTCGGTAATGATCAGCAGCACGTTGGGGGCGCTCTTCGGCGGCACGATGCGCGGCGCCCACCAGTACTTGGACTGCAGGGCGTCATTCTTGATGACACCGCCAAATTTCGGATCGGGCGCCGGCAACTGCTTGTTGCTGATCGTCGTCGTGGCGCTCGGCGAGCCGAGAACGCCGGTCACCTGTTGGGCGAGAACCGTTTGCGAAGCTGTTGCGGTCAACAGCCCCGCAAGCCCGAAAATCACTGCCAGGATGCTTTTTTTCATGACCTGCCTCCAGTGAAGCTACTGCTCATTGCGGATTGCTCAGAAGCGGAAGTTGGCGCCCAGCGCCAAACCGCCGAAACTCAGGTTGTCGATGAGTTTGCCGTTGTCCTGGCTGTAATAGAGATAGCGGTAGTCGAGAATGACGTCGCCCCACTTGAAGGCATAGCCGACCCCGGCCACGCCCTGCCATGTGAAGGTCGAGGAGCCGCCGCCGACATCAACGTAGCCGTTGGCGAACCAGTCGCTCTCGCCGAAATTGAAGCGCCCGCGGGCGCCGACGATGCCGGCCCAGATGTTTTCCCTTTTATCGGCGCTGCCGGAACGCCCGAAGGTGGCGGTGCGGCCGAGCGGCCCGGTGCCCGTCACTGCGGCCGTGAGCTGCCAGTCGCTCTTGACGTCGAGGCCGAGGTAGCGGAAACCGCCGATCACCTCGAAGTTCGCCTTCGGCTCCTGGACCAGCGCGTAGCCACCGGCCATGGTCCACACCGTGCCCTTGAGGTCGGCGCTGGCGCCAGCGTTGAGCGCGGAAGTGGAAATATTGATCGGCCCGCTGCCGGGATTGAGATCGACGCTGGCGACCTTGCTCTCCGTGTTGGAGAAATGCAGGTAGATCAGGTCGGTGCCGATCACCCAGCGCCCCTTGCGCGCGGTGCCGCTGACTATGCCGGCGAAATCCAGGCTGTCGAGATAGTTGCCGGCATCGAGTTCGACGTTGGCGCTGCCACCGTTCACCGGCGGCGGGCCGAAGTTGAACTTGCCGTCGACCGCGGGCAGCCACAGATAGGGCATGACCGAAAACTTCCAGCCGTCCGCCTCGGCGGCAGTTTGCGCCTGGGCACCAAGGGCGGGCAGCAACAGCGCCCCGGCCAGTGCCACCATGGAAAATCGTGTCTTCATCCCCACCCCCTGTGGATTACGAATTAACTGGATTGCGTCGCTGCATGAAGTATCGGCAATGCGTCTGACCGCGGGCTGACCGCATTGCCGCCAGCAAGACGGCCAAGCGAATGACTCAAAAGCATTCTATGTCGCATGCAGGCTTCATTGAATGACAATTTCCGACAAATAATTGACAATTCACGACATCAATAAAAAGCAGACGACCGAAAAATGGCTGACAGGAAAATTCCCAAGTTCCCCTTACCGCAAAAAGGGGAAATTCGGATCGCGCCGATATCCGTGCTGCCGGACCTGCTCCGTGAATTCGGCGTGGCGCCCGGGCCGCTGCTGAAGCCATTCGGACTGGCCGAGGAGTATTTTCACAATCCCGAAAACCCACTCCCCTATGAGCTGATGGGGCGCATCGTCACGGCCAGCGTACGCGCCACCGGCTGCGCCTACTTCGGACTCCTGGTCGGGCAGCGCGGCAATGCCTCGACACTCGGCGCCCCGGGCTTTCTGCTCCGGCACGCGCCGGACGTCATGACGGCGCTCACCGAAGTCACCAGCAACCTCGACCTGCACGACCGAGGGGCTACCGCATTCATCGAGGTCGGCGATGAAACCACCCTGTTCGGTTACACGATCTATGACTTGCGCATCGAAGGGACGGACCAGATCGGCGATGGCGCCGTGGCAATCATGTGGAACATCATGCGCGGCCTTTGCGGCCCGGAATGGCAGCCCCTCGAAGTCTGCTTCCGCCGCGACGCACCCGCCGACCTCGGCGCCTATCACCGCTTCTTCTTTCAGGCCCCCCTGCGCTTCAACGCCCCGCACAACGCGGTGATCTTCCCCACCGCCTGGCTGGCCAGGCCGGTGCAACAGGCCGATCCGGCATTGCGCCAGCACCTCCTGCAGCACATCGAGGACATGCGGCGCTATTCCAACCAGGATTTCCGCGAAAAGGCCTATCAGGCACTGCTCTTCCTGCTCGGCAGCCAGCGTTGCACCCTCGATGAACTGGCCCGGCACTTCTCGATGCATCAGCGCACCTTGAATCGCCGCCTCAAGGACAGCGGCACGAGCTTTCGCGAACTGTATACCGAAGCCCGCCACCAGACCGCACGCCAGTTGCTGTGCGACACCCGGAGCAGCATCGAGAACATCGCTTCGCTGCTCGGTTATTCGGACACCACCGCATTCAACCGGGCCTTTACCCGCTGGGAAGGCGTTCCGCCAGCGCTGTGGCGGCGGCGATCGCGGCCGGCCGGGGGCGCAGCATCGTAGCGTGATCGTTGTCCTTGTCGCGGGCGGCCATCTCCAGCCTATGCCAGCGCGCGCAGTTCCCGCAGCGCTACCGACAGCATCGGCATGTCCGGTGTGGCGCTGCCGCGAATCTCGGCGAAGAGTTGCCGGCAGCGCTCGTACTGGAAGGTGCGCCGCGATTTCCAGGCGGCCATCAGGGCATCGATCTCCGTCTCGCCGGGGCTGGTGCGTAGCACTTCGGCAGCGAGGTTGCGCACCAGGGTCGACAGGTCGTCGCGCAGCGCGGCGCGGGCCATGCCCTGCCAGTGCGTGTCGGCGGGCAGCGCGGTGATCTGGCGACTGAGCCAGTGCAGGTCGAGTTCGCCGCCGAGCCTGAAATAGACGAGCGCAACCCGTTCGGCCGGGGCGCCGGTTTCGCCGGCTACTTCGATGATGTCCAGCGCCGAGTACAGTTCCTCCAGCCCGGCCACGCGCCGCGCCAGTTCCGGCGGCACGCCCTGGGCGCCGAGACGGTTCACGACTTCGTCGAGCTCGGCTCGGTAGAGCGGAGCGACCACCTCGTACAGGCTGGTGGCCAGCGCCTCGACACCGTCGGAGAAGCGCGCCAGGGTGGCGGCCAGGTCGCGCAGATGGTCGCGGTGGTGCAGGAACCACAGGGTGCCGCGCTGGATCAGGCGCAGCCCTTCGAGGATCATCGCCGTCTGCGTGGTGTCGGCGACCAGATTGTCGAGCGCTTCGATGTCCTGCCACAGCGGCACCACGCCGAATACCTCGCGCGTCGCCAGGTAGGCGCGGACGATGTCCGGCGGCGCGGCCCCGGTCTCTTCCTGCAGGCGGAAGATGAAGCTCGGGCCGACCCGGTTCACCATGCTGTTCACCACATGGGTGGCGATGATCTCGCGGCGCAGCGGGTGGCGCCCGACCTGCAACGGAAAGCGCTGACGCAGCGGCTGCGGGAAGTAGCGGCTGAGGGCGGTCGAAATGTAGCTGTCCTCGGGCACGTCGGAGGCGAGCAGCGCCTCGAACAGTTCCATCTTGTGGTAGGCCAGCAGCACCGCCAGTTCGGGCGTGGTCAAGCCGATGCCGACCGCCTTGCGTTCGGCGATCTCCTCGTCGAAAGGCAGGTATTCGAGGCGGCGGTTGAGCCGGCCGGCGTTGGAAAGATAGTGGATGTAGCGCAGCTGCTCGTCGAGCAGGTGCAGCCCGCGCGACCGCGTGATCGACAGCACCTGCGTCTGGAAGTAATTGTCGCGCAGCACCAGCCGGCCGACCTCCTCGGTCATCTCGACGAGCAGGGCGTTGCGCTGCTTCTCGGTCAGTTCGCCGTCCTCGATCACCGAATTGAGCAGGATTTTGATGTTGACCTCGTGGTCGGAACAATCCACGCCCGCCGAGTTGTCGATGGCGTCGGTATTGATGCGGCCGCCCTTCAGGGCGTATTCGATGCGCCCGAGCTGGGTGCAGCCGAGGTTGCCCCCTTCGGCGACGACACGGCAGCGCAGTTCGCCGCCGTTGACGCGGATGGCGTCGTTGGCCCGGTCGCCGACGTCGACATGGGTTTCGCGCTGGCTCTTGATGTAGGTGCCGATGCCGCCGTTGTAAAGCAGGTCCACCGGCGCCAGCAGCACGGCGTGCACCAGTTCCTGAGGTGTCAGCGTTTCGGCCTCGATGCCGAGAGCCGCGCGGGCCTGGGGCGAGAGCTGCACCGACTTGGCGCTGCGCGGGTAGATGCCACCGCCGGCCGAGATCAACGTGGCGTCGTAGTCGGCCCAGGAGGAGCGCGGCAGCGCAAACAACCGCTGCCGCTCGGCGAAGCCCGCCGCGGCATCGGGGTCGGGGTCGATGAAGATATGGCGGTGGTCGAAGGCGGCAACGAGCCGGATGTGCGGCGAGAGCAGCATGCCGTTGCCGAAGACGTCGCCCGACATGTCGCCGATGCCGGCCACGGTGAAATCCTGCGCCTGCGTGTCGATGCCCAGTTCGCGGAAATGGCGCTTGACCGATTCCCAGGCGCCGCGGGCGGTGATCGCCATCTTCTTGTGGTCGTAGCCTGCCGAGCCGCCGGAGGCGAACGCATCGTCGAGCCAGAAGCCGAATTCGCGCGAGACGGCGTTGGCGTAGTCGGAAAAGCTCGCCGTGCCCTTGTCGGCGGCGACCACCAGATAGGGGTCATCGGCGTCGCGGCGCAGCAACCCGGCGGGCGGCACGACGCTGCCGCCGACGAGGTTGTCGGTGAGGTCGAGCAGCCCGTGCAGGTAGAGACGGTAGCAGGCGATGGCTTCCTGCAGCATGGCGTCGCGATCGCCGCCCGGTGGCGGGGTCTTGACGACGAAGCCGCCTTTCGAGCCAACCGGGACGATGACCGTATTCTTGACCATCTGCGCCTTCATCAGCCCCAGCACCTCGGTGCGGAAATCCTCCATGCGGTCGGACCAGCGCAGCCCGCCGCGCGCCACCTTGCCGCCACGCAGGTGCACGCCCTCGACGCGCGGCGAGTAGACGTAGATCTCGAACATCGGCCGCGGTTCGGGCAGCCCCGGCACGCGGTGCGGGTCGAGCTTGAACGAGAGATAGGGCTTGCTTTCACCGTCCCGGCGCTGGAAGTAGTTGGTGCGCACGGTGGCCAGGATGACGGCGAGGAACTGGCGCAGGATGCGGTCCTCGTCGAGGCTGGCGACGCCGTCCAGGGCAGTCGCGATCTCGCCTTCCAGGCGTGCCGACTGCTCGTCGCCACCGGTCTCGGCGGCCGGGTCGTGGCGGCTCACGAACAGGTCGAGCAGGTGCCGGGCGATGACCGGATAGGCCGCCAGGGTCTGCTCGATATAGGCCTGGCTGAAGGTGAAGCCGGCCTGGCGCATGTATTTGGCGTAGGCGCGCAGCACCATCGCCTGGCGCCAGGTGAGCTGGGCCGCCAGCACCAGCCGGTTGAAATCGTCGTTCTCGGCGACGCCGTGCCAGACGGCGAGAAAGGCCGCCTGGAAGTTGTCGCGCAGCCGGTCGATGTCGAGCTCCTCGGCGTCGGCCCGCCACAGGCCGAAGTCGTGCAGCCACACCGTTGCGCCGCCGTCGCGGCGGATTTCGTAGGGGCGCTCTTCGAGGACGCGCACACCCATGTGTTCGAGCATCGGCAGCGATACCGACAGCGGCATCGCCTGGCCTTCGCACAGCGCCTTGAAGCGCAGGCTGCCGGGCGCCGCCTCGAGCGGACGGTAGAGGCTCATGGCCAGCCCTTCGGGGCCGGTGAGGGATTCCATCAACTCGACGTCACCGACCGCCGCGCGCGCCGAGTAGGCCTCGCGGTAGCCGGCCGGGAAAGCGGCGGCATAACGGTTGTAGAGCAGGTTGCCGCGCTCCTCGCCACAGCGCTCGCTGAGCGCCTGGTACAGCTCGTCCGGCCAGCGCCGGGCGGCCAGCACCAGGCGCCGCTCGACCTCGCGCACATCGTAGTCCGTGGTGCAGCCGGAGCGGGTGTGAACCACGACGTGGATGCGCGCGAGTGCCGATTCCGAGATCTGGACGTTGAATTCCGACGTGCGCCCGTTGAGCATCTCCATCAGCACCGCCTGCATGCGTTCGCGCAGTTCGGTGTTGTAGGTTTCGCGCGGTACGTAGATGAGGCACGAGAAGAAGCGGCAGAAGGCGTCGCGGCGGATGAACAGGCGTGTGCGCTGGCGCTCGCCGAGGCGCAGGATGCCGATGCTGATGGTGTAAAGCTCGGCGGGCGGGATCTGCAGCAGCTCGTCGCGCGGGTACTGTTCGAGGATGTTGTAGAGCGTCTTGGCGGCGTGGCTGTTGGGCAGGAAGCCGGCGAGCTCGACCACCGTCGCGATCTTGCGCCGCAGGAGCGGGATCATCCGCGGGCTGGCGTCGTAGGCGGTCGAGGTGAACAGGCCGAGGAAGCGTCGCTCGCCGATGGTGCGTCCTTCGGCGTCGAAGCGCTTGATGCCAAGGTAATCGAGGTAGCCGGGGCGGTGCACGGTGGACCGCGCGTTGGCCTTGGTCAGTACCAGGAGGCTCTGCTCGTGGGCGATCTCGCGCACTTCGGGCGGCAGCGCGGCGAACGACAGCGAACGCTGCTCGCCTTTCTCGCGCAGGATGCCGAGGCCGGAGCCGGGCATCACGCGCAGCACGTCCTCGCCGTTCTCGCTGGCCAACTGGTATTCGCGGTAGCCGAGGAAGGTGAAGTTGCCGTCGGCGATCCACTCCAGGAAGGCCTTGTCCTCCGCGATGTCGGCCGCGTCGCCAGGCGGCGGCGTGTGCTCGATGTCGGCGACTATCTCGGCCATGCGCGCATGCATCGCCGCCCAGTCGGCGACCGCCAGGCGCACGTCGCCGAGTATCTTCTGCAGGCCCGCCTGCAGCGTTTCGAGCTGCGTCGCTTCGGTACGCCGGTCGACCTCGACATGGATCACCGATTCGTAGGTGCCGGCGGCGTCGTTCGCGTCGGCGGCATCGAGCAGCGCCAGCAGGGAGCCGTCGCCGCCGCGGCTGACCTTCATCACCGGATGGATGATCATGTGCAGGGTCAGCCCCTGGCGGTTCACTTCCATGGTGATCGAATCGACCAGGAAGGGCATGTCGTCGTTCACGATCTCGATGACCGTGTGCGTCGTCTGCCAGCCGTGCTCTTCCACTCGCGGGTTGTACACCCGCAGCTTGGGCGCGCCGGCGACGTAGCGCCGGGCGAAATGCAGTTGCGACAGCGCTGCCCCGTACAGGTCCGCGACTGCCCGCTCGGCCAGATCCTCCGGCGCCACCTGGCTGTAGAAGCGCTGCACGAACGCCTCGACCAGCGGCACCTCGGTTGCCGGCAAGCGCTCGCGCACCATCTCCAGGACCGCAGCCAGTTGTTCCGCCTTGCCCTCTTCCGCGACTTGTGACATATCGTCTCCTGTTCACCGGACTCATTGCCGAGGGCGCAAACCCGAGCGACGCCCGTATGCTTTCTTCCCATCGTAGGCCATTAGTTGGCGCAGAACCAGCGCTTCCCGGATTGCCTGGAGAATACTCAATACCGGCAAATGATCGGTGTGGCAGGGATTTGCACGACAAGAGCCGAAATGAAAAAGGCCGCATTAAGCGGCCTTCGGTCAAGCACTGGAAAAGCGCTTACTTGACGATCTGGTTCAACTCGCCCTTGGCATAACGCTCGGCCATTTTTTCCAGCGGAATCGGCTTGATCTGGCTGGCGCGGCCGGCGCAGCCGAAGGCTTCGAAGCGGGCCAGGCAGATTTTCTTGGCGGCTTCGCGGGCCGGCTTGAGGTAGTCGCGCGGGTCGAACTTGGTGGGGTTTTCGACGAAGTAGCGGCGGATGGCGCCGGTCATCGCGAGGCGGATGTCGGTGTCGATATTGACCTTGCGCACGCCGTGGGCGATGCCCTTGACGATTTCCTCGACCGGCACGCCGTAGGTTTCCTTCATGTCGCCGCCGAATTCGCGGATCTCGGCGAGCAGTTCCTGCGGCACGCTGGAGGAGCCGTGCATCACCAGATGGGTGTTCGGGATGCGGGCGTGGATTTCCTTGATGCGGTCGATGGCGAGGATGTCGCCGGTCGGCTTCTTGGTGAATTTGTAGGCGCCGTGGCTGGTGCCGATGGCGATGGCCAGCGCGTCGCAGTTGGTCTGCTTGACGAAGTCGGCGGCCTGGTCGGGGTCGGTCAGCAGTTGCTCGCGGGTCATGTGGCCGTCGGCGCCGTGGCCGTCCTCCTTGTCGCCGCTCATGGTTTCCAGCGAGCCGAGGACGCCGAGTTCGGCTTCGACGGAAACGCCGATCGAGTGGGCGAACTTGACCGTTTCACGCGACACGGCGACGTTGTATTCGTAGGAAGAAGTGGTCTTGCCGTCGGCTTCCAGCGAGCCGTCCATCATCACCGAGGTGAAGCCGGAGCGGATGGCGCTCATGCAGACGGCCGGACTCTGCCCGTGGTCCTGGTGCATGACGATGGGCAGGTTGGGATAGGCTTCGAGGGCGGCGAGGATCTGGTGGCGCAGGAAGGGTTCGCCGGCATATTTGCGGGCGCCGGCCGAGGCCTGCATGATGACCGGGGCGTCGATCTGGGCGGCGGCTTCGCAGATGGCCCAGACCTGTTCCATGTTGTTGACGTTGAAGGCGGGCAGACCGTAGCCGTTTTCGGCGGCGTGGTCGAGCAGTTGGCGCATGGAGACGAGTGGCATGGGAACTCCTGTTCGAAACTGGGTGGTTAACGTATTTATTCTACTCGGCTAGCCGATTTGGTGCTCGCCGACGCGGACGATCTTTAGGGTGTTGGTGCCGCCGGCGCAGCCGATCGGTTCGCCGATGGTGAGCACGATCAGGTCGCCGTGCTGCACCACGCCGCGTTCGATCAGCACCTGCTCGGCTTCGGCCAGCAGCAGGTCGCGGTCGGTGTGCTGCTGTTTCATCAGCAGCGGGTAGACCTCGCGGTAGAGCACCATGCGCGCCAGCGAATCGGCGTCGGGCGTCAGTGCGTAGATCGGCACGCCGCAGTTCAGGCGGCTCATCCACAGCGCGGTCGAGCCGGACTGCGTGAGGGCGGCGATGGCCTTGACCTTGAGGTGGTGTGCCGTCCAGATGGCGGCCATGGCGATCGACTGATCGATGCGGGTGAACACGCGGTCGAGGAATTCGCGGTCGAGGGTGACTTCGGCCGAACGTTCGGCTTCGATGCAGATGCGCGCCATCGATTCGACCGTCTCGACCGGATATTTGCCGCTGGCCGTTTCGGCCGACAGCATCACCGCATCGGTGCCGTCGAGCACGGCATTGGCCACGTCGGAAACCTCGGCGCGGGTCGGCACCGGCGAGACGATCATCGACTCCATCATCTGCGTCGCGGTGATGGTCAGCTTGTTCATGTCGCGCGCCATGCGGATCATCTTTTTCTGTAGCGCAGGCACCGTGGCGTCGCCGACTTCGACGGCGAGATCGCCGCGGGCGACCATGATGCCGTCGGAGGCGTCGAGGATTTCGGCGAGATTGGTGATCGCCTCGACACGCTCGATCTTGGCGATCAGCACGGCCTGGCTGCCGGCGGCGCGCAGCAACTGGCGCGCCATGTACATGTCGGCGGCGCTTTTGGGGAAGGAGACGGCGACGAAATCGACGCCGATCTGCGCGGCGGTCTTGATGTCGTCCATGTCCTTGGCGGTCAGCGCCGGCGCGGTCAGGCCTCCGCCCTGGCGGTTGATGCCCTTGTTGTTGGAGAGGTCGCCACCGACCAGCACCTGGGTATGGATTTCATGGCCGCGCACGGTGACGACTTCGAGCTTCAGGCGACCATCGTCGAGCAGCAGGATGTCGCCATGGACGACATCTTTCGGCAGATCCTTGTAGTCGAGACCGACACGCTCCTGGTTGCCGAGCTGGCATTGCGCGTCGAGGATGAAGCGGGCGCCGGCGACCAGCAGGATCTTGCCTTCCTCGAACTTGCCGACGCGAATCTTCGGCCCCTGCAGGTCGCCGAGGATGCCGACCGTGCGCCCGAGGCGGGCGGCGATTTCGCGGATGCTCGTGGCCCGCGCCAGATGGTCCTCGGTGCTGCCGTGCGAGAAGTTCATGCGCACGACGTCGATGCCGGCGCGCACCATGCGTTCGAGAACTTCCGGCGACGACGAGGCCGGTCCCAGCGTGGCGACGATCTTGGTGTGGCGCGACATGTCTCTTCCTCGTTATTGTTTGATTTTTGCCTGTTTCAGGCAGTCGACCGCAACAGGGCTGCGGTCGACCTGTTGTGCAGCCTTATTTTGCCGCGCGCTCTTCGAGCACGGCGATGGCCGGCAGGGTCTTGCCTTCGAGGAATTCCAGGAAGGCGCCGCCGCCGGTCGAGATGTAGCCGACGTCGTCGTGGATGTGGAACTTGGCGATGGCGGCCAGCGTGTCGCCGCCGCCGGCAATCGAGAAGGCCTCGGAGTGGGCGATGGCCGAGGCCAGCATCTTGGTGCCGCCGGCGAACTGCGGCAGTTCGAAGACGCCGACCGGGCCGTTCCAGACGATGGTGCCGGCGTTGGCGATGATTTCGGAGAGCTTGGCGGCGGTCTTGGGGCCGATGTCGAGAATGCGGTCGTGGGTGGCGACGTCATCGACCGAAATCTTGTTGGCGCGGGCCAGCGCGGAGACTTCGTCGGCGACGACGACATCGACCGGCAGCGGCACTTCGGCGCCGCGTTCCTTCATGATGTCCATGATGGTGTGCGCTTCCTTGACCAGGTCGGCCTCGGCCAGCGAGTCGCCGATGCGCTTGCCGTCGGCGAGCAGGAAGGTGTTGGCGATGCCGCCGCCGACGATCAACTGGTCGACCTTGCTGGCCAGCGACTTGAGAATGGTCAGCTTGGACGACACCTTGGAGCCGCCGACGATGGCGACCAGCGGGCGCTTCGGGTTGGTCAGGGCTTTGGTCAGGGCGTCGATTTCGGCGCCCATCAGCATGCCGGCGCAAGCCACCGGGGCGTATTTGGCAATGCCGTGGGTGGTCGCTTCGGCACGGTGGGCGGTGCCGAAGGCGTCATTGACGTAGACGTCGCAGAGCTTGGCCATCTTCTGGGCCAGTTCTTCGTTGTTCTTCTTTTCGCCCTTGTTGACACGGCAATTTTCGAGCAACACGACTTCGCCCGGCTTGACCTCGAAACCACCATCGACCCAGTTCTGGATCAGGCGCACCGGAACGTGCAGCATCTGGCCGAGACGGACGGCAACCGGGGTCAGGCTGTCTTCATGGCGCAACTCGCCTTCAGTCGGGCGGCCGAGGTGGGAGGTGACCATGACCGCCGCGCCTTTTTCGAGGCAGTATTTGATCGACGGCAGCGAGGCGCGGATGCGGGTGTCTTCGGTGATGTTGCCGGCTTCGTCCTGCGGCACGTTAAGGTCGGCGCGGATGAAGACGCGCTTGCCGGAAACATCGAGGTCGGTGAGTTTGATGACGTTCATGGTTCTCTCCTGAGCGTTTGGTTAAGCGTTTTTATTCGACCACTGGCGTGACCAGTGGTCGGCCACTTCCAGCATGCGGTTGGCGAAGCCCCATTCGTTGTCGAACCAGACGAACAGGTTGACCAGGTGGGTGCCGGCGGTGCGCGTCTGGCTGCCGTCGACGATGGCCGAATGCGGGTCGTGGTTGAAGTCGATCGAAGCGTGCGCCGCCTCGGAATAGGCGATCAGCTTCTTCAGCGGGCCGCCGGCCGCCTCGGCGAGCAGGGCATTGATGCTGTGCGCCGAAACCGGGCGCTGGGTGGCGATGGTCAGGTCGATGGCCGAGACATTGAGCGTCGGCACGCGGATCGCCTTGGCCTCGACGCGGCCGGCCAGTTTCGGCAGCAGGCGCTCGACGCCGCGCGCCAGCCCGGTCGATACCGGGATGATCGACTGCATCGCCGAGCGCGTGCGGCGCAGGTCTTCGTGGTGATAGCCGTCGATCAGCGGCTGGTCGTTCATCACCGAATGCAGGGTGGTCAGCAATGCCTGTTCGACACCGACCTCGCGCTCGAGCAGGTCGAGCAGCGGGACGATGGCATTGGTCGTGCACGAGGCGGCGGAAACCAGGCGCTCGTGCCCGGTCAGGCTGTTCTGGTTGATGCCGTTGACGATGGTCGCATCGACGTCATCGCCGCTGAAGCCGGGATGGGAGAGCAGCAGGCGCGGGCAGCCGGCATCAAGGAATCTGGTCAATTCTTCGCGTCGACCGTAACCGCCGGACGATTCGATCAGCAGGTCGATGTCGAGGGCGCGCCAGTCGACGGCTTCCGGCGTACGGGCGTGGCTGACCTCGATGCGTCGGCCGTTGATCGCCAGTGCCGAGCCGGAAGTCTCGACTTCGCCGCGCAGGCGGCCGTGGGTCGAGTCGTAGCGCGTCAGGTAGGCCATGCTTTCGAGGTTGGCCGGCTCGTTGATGGCAACGACCTGGAGGTGGCTGGCGCTCGACGATTCGAGCAGGGCGCGCAGGAAGCAGCGGCCGATACGGCCGTAACCGTTGATGGCGAGACGCAAGGGAGCGGAGGGGGACAAGTGACGGGTGCGCCTGATCGAATAAAAACAAAAGGGGCCTTGCGGCCCCTTTCCAACAAACAGCTTACTTGACGTTCATCCAGGCGCGGGCGGCGTCGAGCATGCGGCAGGAGTAGCCCCACTCGTT
>ENA-UOWG01001169-UOWG01001169.1-activated-sludge-metagenome-genome-assembly--contig:-NODE-1169-length-27766-cov-6.797084_pt1 | contig 27766 bp, 28 predicted proteins | sample MGYA00238147_ERZ761563 | MGnify/ENA primary metagenome ERZ761563 (study PRJEB28884, sample SAMN05720216) | anaerobic digester metagenome | isolation source: active sludge of municipal... | reverse complement strand
GGAACACCGACGCCGACGTCAACGTGATCGCCCTGATCGGCGAGCGCGGCCGCGAAGTGCGCGAGTTCATAGAGAACGACCTGGGGGAGGAGGGCCTCAGGCGCTCCGTCGTCATCGTGTCCACCTCCGACACGCCCCCGCTCGCGCGCCTCCGCGGCGCCTACGTCGCGGCGGCGGTGTCGGAGTACTTCCGCGACCGCGGCAAGGACGTCATGCTCCTCTTCGACTCCGTGACGCGCTTCGCCCGCGCCCAGCGCGAGATCGGCCTCGCCACCGGGGAGCCGCCCGCGACCCGGGGCTACACCCCTTCCGTCTTCGACTCCATGCCCAAGCTCCTCGAGCGCTCCGGCACCTCGGACAAGGGCTCCATCACCGGCATCTACACGATCTTGGTGGACGGCGACGACATGGACGAGCCCGTCGCGGACACCGTGCGGGGCATCCTGGACGGCCACATCGTCCTCTCCCGCAAGCTCGCCCAGCGCTACCACTACCCGGCGGTCGACGTCCTCAAGTCCGTCTCCCGCCTCACGGGCGCAGTGTCGGGGCCCGTCACGAAGACCGTGATGGGCTACGCGCGGAAGGTCATGGCCGTCTACGAGGAGAACGAGGACATGATCACGATCGGCGCCTACGTCAAGGGCTCGAGCCCCCAGGTGGACGAGTCGATCGCCAAGCGCGACGCGGTGGAGGACTTCCTGGTCCAGTCCGTGGAGGATCCCGCCCCCGTCGCCGACACGCTGAGGCGGCTCGGCGGCATCGCCGGCGTCGAGATCCCTCCCGAGGAGATAGCCGCCGCCGAGGGCCGCCTGGCCGTGTCCCCCCTCGCGCCGGCCGCCGCGGTCCCGGCCGCCGCGGCCCCGGCCGCCGCCCCCGGCGGACCGGCGCCTGACAAGGCCGCGGCGCGGCCGGCCGCGGAAGGGGGCGCCGAGGCCGGGCCGGCAGGCGGAGGCGTCGCGGCCCTGCTCCGCGCCCGCGTGCCCCCGCGCTCGGGGGAGGTCGAGCCTTGAGGCGCTTCGCCTTCAAGCTCGAGAAGCTCCTCGAGCTCAGGGCCTTCCACGAGAAGCGGGCGGAGCTCGTCCTCGCGGAGAAGGCCGGCCGCTGCGCCGTGCTGGAGGCCGGCCTCAAGGAGGTCGCCGAGTCCCGGGCCAGGACGAGCCGCGAGATGTTCGCGCCGGGGCGGGACCTCGCCGACTACCGGGCCGCCGAGCTCTACCTCGTGCGCCTGGACAGGGAGCGCGACCGCCTCCTCGCCGAGCTCGCGCAGGCCGAGCTCGAGCGCGAGGCCGCCCGGGCCGAATATATAGAGAAGCACCGCGACCGCGAGGCTATCGACAAGCTCAAGGAGCGGAGGCAGGCGGACTACTACCGCCTCGCCGAGCGGGAAGAGACCAAGGCCCTCGACGACATCGCAAGGCGATCCCTCGTCGAGGCGGGGAGATAATCGAGCATGGCCTCCTTCGGCAGACCGCGCGTCCTCGGGCGCGCCATAGTCCTCCTCATCCTCATCCTCGTCCTCGCCATCGGCGGGATCGTCTGGTTCGACTTCCTGGGCGTCGTCGACGCGAAGGGCCTCCTCTCGCCCGCCTACCGCCTCCTGGGCATAGGCGCGAGGGGCCAGGCCCCCATCCCCGCGGACAGTCCCGTCCTCCTCGAGGAGGAGCGGATGGCCAAGCGCCTCGAGTCCCTGCAGGCCAGGGCCGAGGAGCTCGACCAGCGCGAGGGCGAGGTGGCCAGGCTCGACGCCGAGGTGGGCCAGAAGGCCCAGGAGCTCGAGGAGCGCGGAAAGGCCCTCGACGACAAAGAGAAATCGTTCAACGAGAAGGTGAAACAATACGACAATAGGAAGGTCAACGTCGAGCAGAACGCCGTCTACCTTTCGGGCATGCCGCCCGCGAAGGCCGTGGAGATCCTGAAAGCCATGGAAGACCAGGCGGTCATCGACATCCTGCGGGCGGTGGAGGAGCGGGCCAAGGCCTCGGGCGAGAGCTCGATCGTCGCCTACTGGCTCTCCCTGATGCCGCCGGATCGCTCCGCCGCGATCCAGCGCAAGATGACGGCGAAGCCGAGCTCCCTCGAGTAGCCTCGAGGCGCGCCAAGGCTTCCCGCTGGCGGAAGCGAAAGGAGCGCGCCTACGCAACTTCAGGCACAGACTCCGGCCCAGGGCCAGCGGCCGGAGGCCGCGGGGATCCAGGGCGGCCCGGGCGGCGTCTTCGCCGCCAAGGGCAGGAAGGCGGCCGCCGGCCCCGGCGGCCTCTTCGCCAGCCTCCTCCAGGCGGCCAGGAAGGCCGAGCCCAAGGAAGCGCACTCCGGCGCGGCCGCGAAGGCCGCGGCCGGCGAGACCAAAAAGACGGACCAACAGCGCAAGCCCGGTTCGACCGCGATAAAGCCATCTCAGGCCGTCCCGCCCCACGAGGCGGCGAAGGCCGGCAAGCCCGCCGCCAAGGCCGCCGAGGGGAGCCGGCCCGCCGCTGGCGCGCCCGGCGCCGCCTCGCGGGCCGAGGCCGAGGCCGAAAAGGCCCTGGCCGGCGCGAGGCGCGGCCAGGCCGACAAGGCCAGGCGCAGGGGCGAGGGCGAGGAGGCAGAGCAGGCCTCCGCGGCCGCCCTCTCCCTCGCGGGAGCCCAGCGAAGCACGGCCTCCAAGGCCAAGGCGGCCGACTCGCCCGAGGAGGGCCTCGCCGCCGCGCGCGCGAAGGACTCCGCCAAGGCCTCCCCCGAGCCGCGCGTCACCGTCCTGGACCAGCGCCGCCTGGACGCGAAGCGCGAGGCGCGGCGCAAGGAGGGCTCCGAAGCCGAGGCCCGCGGGTCCGAGGCCGCGAAGCCCGAGGCGCCCCAGGACGCCCCCAAGCCCTCCGGCCGCGAGATCGCCCTGGACCTGGGCGGCGTCGGAGGGACGGCCTCCCGCGGCGAGGGCAGCGGAGCCTCGGGAGAGGCCGCGCCGGCCGCCGCGCCCAAGGGCGACTTCTCCGCCCTCCTCGCGGAGCGCCTCAAGGAAGCCTGGAACGGCGAGATAGTCCAGAGCGCGCACATCGTCCTCAAGGACGGCGACTCGGGCCTCATCCGCCTCAGGATGCGGCCGGAATCGCTCGGGAACGTCAAGATAGAGCTGAATCTCGCCGACAACTGTATCAGCGGCAAGATCGTCGTCGAGTCGGACGAGGCCAAGAGCGCCTTCGAGCGCAACATGGCCGAGCTCGGCGACGCCTTCCGGCAGGGAGGCTTCGAGTCGGCCAAGCTCGAGGTCTCCGTCGGCTCGGGAGGCTCGGGCAAGGGCGGCGCCGAAGGGCGCGCGGCCGAGCCCGAAGGGCCTTTCTGGTCCGAGCGGCGCCGCGCCGACGCCTTCGGCGGGGGAGTCCCCGCCGCTGGCGGGATCCGCGGATCGGGGGCCCTCGGGGCCGTCGACATTCTGGCCTAGGGAGGAAGCAAGGTGGAACTGAGCACCGCCATGAAGGGCCCCGACCTCGCGAAGACGCGGGTCGAGGTGGATTCGTTCAACAAGGCTCTGGGCGGAGGGAAGGCGTCGACGCCCAACCTGGACAAGGACGACTTCCTCAAGATCCTCATCACCCAGCTCCAGCACCAGGATCCGACCGCCCCCCTCGAGGACAAGGAGTTCATCGCCCAGATGGCGCAGTTCTCCTCCCTCGAGCAGATGACGAACATGAGCCAGGGCTTCCAGAAGCTCTCGGGCCTCCTCGCCTCGAGCGAGGCGGCCGGGGTCCTCGGACGGAACGTCGAGGTCCGCGACGGGGAGTCCCTCGTCTCGGGCGTCGTCTCCCAGGTCGTGCGCGGGGATTTCCCCCTCGTCGGCGTCAACGGCAAGCTCTACGATTTCGCGGCCGTCGAGAAGGTAATCTACTAGGAGGGCTAGTCCCATGATGCGTTCGCTCTATTCCGGCGTCGCCGGCCTCCAGAACCACCAGGTCCGGATGGACGTCCTCGGCAACAACATCGCCAACGTCAACACGACGGGCTTCAAGAAGGGGAGGGTCAACTTCCAGGACCTCCTCTACCAGCAGATGTCGGGAGCCTCCCGGCCCAACGCCGAGGTCGGCGGCGTGAACCCGAAGGAGATCGGCCTCGGCATGTCGATCGCCTCCGTGGACACCATCCACACCCAGGGCGCCCTCCAGACCACAGGCGTGATGACCGACGTCGCGGTCCAGGGCAACGGCTTCTTCGTCCTCAAGAAGGGCGAGCAGACGATGTTCACCCGCGCCGGCGCCTTCGGCCTGGACAGGGACGGCCGCCTCGTCAACCCCGGCTCGGGCCTCCGCGTCCAGGGCTGGCTGGCGCAGAACATCAACGGCAGGGAGGTCCTCTCGACCTCCGGCCAGCTCGAAGACCTCGTGATCCCCGTCGGCTCCAAGGACCCGGCCAAGGCCACCTCCCGCGTGGAGCTCGCCTGCAACCTGGACAAGCGCACCCCGGAGATCCCCGAGGGCGCCGGCCAGGACACGGTGGAGGAGGGCACCTGGCGCGTGGAGGAGAAGGTCTACGACTCCTTCGGCGAGGCCCACATCCTCAGGATCGAGTTCCGGAAGGCCCCCGGCGAGACGAACCGCTGGAACGCCACCACGACCGTGGACCCGGGCTCGGAGACGCCGACCAACGCGGCCGTGGCCCTGGGCGAGCCCGTCGCGGGCAACGCGAACGCCTTCACCGTCGAGTTCGACAACCGCGGCCTCCTCCGCCGCGTCGCCGACGCGCAGGGCGGCCTCTCCCCCGAGGAGGGAGCCCTGGACATCGGCGTCTCCTTCGACGTGCTGGGCGCGGCCGCCGGAGCGGACGGCGCGCCTACCAGGCAGACCTTCCGCCTGGCCCTCGGCCGGGTCGGCTCGGCGACGGGCACCGTCACCCAGCAGGCGGAGCGCTCCTCCACGAAGGTCTTCGCCCAGGACGGCTACACGATGGGCTACCTCGACTCCTTCAAGATCGACCAGCAGGGCATCGTGACCGCCGTCTACTCCAACGGCTCGAACCGGACCATCGGCCAGATGGCGCTCGCGAGCTTCACGAACCCCAACGGCCTCGAGAAGATCGGCGAGACGAACTTCGTCCAGTCGAACAACTCGGGCATGGCCAACGTCGGCCCCTCCGGCATCGCGGGCAAGGGCAAGCTCATCGCGGGCACCCTCGAGATGTCGAACGTCGACCTGGCGGAGCAGTTCACCGACATGATCGTCACGCAGCGCGGCTTCCAGGCCAACTCCAAGACGATCCAGACGAGCGACCAGATGCTCCAGGAGCTCCTGACGCTGAAGCGGTAGTAGCCACGCGCCTCCGGGCGCCTGAAGGCCGCTAGCCGCGGCCAAGGGCGCCCGGGGGCGGCGCGGGCGTCCGTCCCGGAGGATCCATGATCGAAGTGACCCAGCTTTCCGGCAAGACCTTCTGGCTGAACCCCCACCAGATCGAGTATATTGAGAAGACTCCCGACACCACGGTCACGATGCTGGGCGGGAAGCGCGTCGTGGTCCTGGAGAGCGTCGAGGCGGTGATCGAGCGGATCGTCGCCTACCGGCGCCTCATCGGGGCCTTCAAGAACGAGGAGTGAGCATGAACCTGGGCAGTCTCATCGGCCTGGTCGGCGGCGTCGTGATGATCCTCGTCTCGATCTTCACCTCGGGCGGCACCGTCGGCACCTACATGGACCTCCCCTCCTTCTCCATGACGGTGGGCGGCTCCTTCTTCGCCCTCATGCTCCAGTACGGCATGAAGGAGACGATGCAGGTCTTCAAGCTCATGGGCCGGGCCTTCAAGGTCTACGAGTTCGGCGCGGAGAAGCTCCTGGACAAGCTCTACGAGTTCTCGGAGAAGGCCAGGCGCGAGGGCATCCTCTCCCTGGAGGAGGAGATGAACGACCTGGACGACGAGTTCATGCAGCAGGGCCTCAGGCTCGTCGTCGACGGCACGGACGCGGAGGTCATCCGCGAGCTCATGGAGAACGAGCTCTCCCAGATGAACGAGCGCCATTCGGTGGGCATCAAGCAGCTCGACGCCTGGTCCAAGCTCGCGCCGGGCTTCGGCATGCTCGGCACGGTCCTCGGGCTCATCGCCATGATGAAGAACCTGGAGGACAAGAGCCGCATCGGCCCGAACATGGCCGTCGCCCTCATCACGACCTTCTACGGCGCCATCATGGCCAACTTCCTCTTCCAGCCGATGATGGGCAAGCTCGTCATCGACGACGGGGCGGAGACCACCGTCAAGGAGATGATCATCGAGGGCGTCCTCTCCATCCAGGCGGGCGACAATCCCCGCATCCTCCTCGTCAGGCTCGCGAGCTACCTGCCCCCGAAGCAGAAGAAGGCGATCCTGGACAAGTACAAGACGGAGTAGGGGCGCGCCATGGCCAAGAAGAAGAAAGAGCTGTCCGTCGGCGGCATCGGCGAGTGGGTCGTCACCTACGGCGACATGGTCACCCTCCTCCTCTGCTTCTTCGTGGCCCTCTTCAACGCGAGCGACGCCGACGTCGTCCAGACGGAGATGCTGATCTCCAGCCTCAACAACATCGGCATCGGCGGCTCCACGGGCGGCAACACCCTCTCCTCCGGCAAGCTCGCCGAGCTCGGGAACACGGTCGGCACCCTGCCCTCCATGGAGAAGGGGAAGTACCTGGGGACGGCGATGAAGAAGGCCGTCTCCCTCTTCCAGCCCGAGGTCAAGTCGAACAAGGTCCGCGTCTCCTCCAACGAGCGCGGCATCGTGATCAGCCTCGCCTCCGACGCCTTCTTCAAGCCGGCGAGCGCCCAGATCAACATCGAGGAGACCCGCGACCTCCTCGTGAAGCTGGCCGGCCTCCTCTCCGCCGACGAGCTCAAGGGCCGGCGCTTCGCGATCGAGGGGCACACGGACTCCTCGCCCGTCGATCCCGCCGGTCCCTGGGAATCCAACTGGGAGCTCTCGGCGGCCAGGGCCATCAATACCCTCCATTATCTCTCGGACTTCGGGGTAGAGGAGCGCCGCTTCCGCGTCGCGGGCTTCGCCGACACCATCCCCCTCTCCTCCAACGACACCGAGGAGGGCAGGGCCTACAACCGCCGGATCGACGTCATCATCCTGGACGAAGCGCATCTCTAGGCCCTGAATGGCCTTGTTTCGCGGGCCCGCGGCGCTTTTCAGCGTCGCGGGCCTTGTGTATACTAATGTCGGAGCGGCGCCTTCCGATAATCGGAAGGAGGGTTTCAGGGCTGACGGCCCGGGCGCGTCGCGCGCCTGGGCGGCCGGCCCCGCCCCGAGAGCCTCAGGAGGAAGCGGATGGGCGACAACGTCGACGATCAGGAAATGAGCTTCACGGAGGGCGAGGGCCAGGAGGCCGCGGCTCCGAAGGCGAAGGGGGTCGGCCCCGGCATCCTCAAGATCCTCATGATCGTGGGCGTCGCCCTGGGAGCCGTCATCCTGATCGTGACGGTGGTCGTCATCACCGTCGGCATCCTCAACAAGCAGGGAAAGCCGATGAACCAGCTCTCCGTCTCCGAGGAGTACCAGGCGGCCACCCCGATCAGGGCCTACTTCACCACGATCGGCGAGATCCGCGCCCGCACCCGGGACAAGGAGCCCTCCTCCGTCGTCATCAAGCTCAACGTGGGCTTCGACATGAACGACAAGGAGACCCCGAACGAGATCACGCAGCGCCTCTACCAGGTGCGCGACTTCCTCCGCTCCTACTTCAGCATGAAGTACGCGGACGAGCTCAAGCCGGAGGACGAGGACGCCATCAAGGAAGAGCTCCGCGAGAGCCTAAACCGCATCCTCTCGAAGCCGAGCATCAAGGAAGTGCTTTTCGAGAAATTCGACGTCGTCGGGCTCTAGGCCCGGCGCGAGAGGTCCGTGGAGGACGCATGACCGAAGTCCTGTCCCAGGATGAGATAGACCAGCTCCTCACCGCCATCAACGCGGGCGAGACCGAGATCGAGACGATCAAGCCGGCCGCCGACACCCGCAAGATCAAGATCTACGACTTCAAGCGGCCGGACAAGTTCTCCAAGGAGCAGATCCGCACCGTCCAGATCATGCACGAGACCTTCGCCCGCCTCACGACGACGAGCCTCTCGGCCAGCTTGCGCACCCTCGTCCACGTCCACGTCGCCTCCGTCGACCAGCTCACCTACGAGGAATTCATCCGCTCCATCCCGACGCCCACCACCCTGGCCGTCGTCAGCATGGACCCCCTCAAGGGCCAGGCCATCCTGGAGATCGACCCCTCCGTCACCTTCACGATCATCGACCGCCTCTTCGGCGGCTCGGGAGAGGGCGCGAAGCTCAACCGCGAGCTCACCGACATCGAGCACTCCGTCATGGAGGGCATCATCGTCCGCATCCTCGGCAACATGCGCGAGGCCTGGACCACGGTCATCGACCTCAGGCCCCGCCTCTCGCAGATCGAGACGAACCCCCAGTTCGCCCAGATCGTCCCGCCCACGGAGATGGTCGTCCTCGTGACCCTGGAGACCAAGGTGGGCGAGGTCGAGGGCATGATGAACCTCTGCATCCCCTACCTCACGATCGAGCCCATCGTCTCCAAGCTCTCCGCCCAGTACTGGTACTCCTCGGTGCGCCGCGGCGCGACGACGGAGAACCTCAACATCCTCAAGGAGAAGCTATCCTCCGTGGAGATCCCCGTGATCGCGGAGATCGGCAAGATAGACATCTCGGTCCGCGACGTCCTGGCCCTCCGGCTCGGGGACATCGTGCGGCTCTACTCGGTCCGGGTGAACGACCCGATGACCCTCAACGTGGGAAACAAGAAGAAATTCCTTTGCCGCCCCGGCGTGATAGGCAAGAAGATGGCGGTGCAGATAACGAAGAAGCTCGAGGACCTCGGGCAGGAAGAGTTCGAAGAACTGGCATCCGAAGGAGACGATAACTATGAGTGACGGCGCCCTCTCCCAGGAAGAGATAGACTCCCTCCTCGCGGGGCTCGACGGCGGCGCCGCCCCGGCTCCCGCCGCCAAGGCGTCCGGGGCCGTGTCCTCCCAGGAGGCGCAGGCCTTCAAGGCGATCCTGGAGGCCACGGTCGGGGCCCAGTCGCAGAACCTCTCCATGATCACGGGCCTCCCGGCGACGGTCGCGCCGCCCCTCGTGGACGCCGTGAACCGCGACGGCTTCCTCCGCGACGTGCCCGAGGAGGTCCTCGCGGTCAACGTGCCCTTCGCGGGCTCCCTCCCCGGCGAGCACGTCTTCGTGATGTCCAAGGAGACGGCCCTCAAGATCGCCTCCCTCGCCAACAAGGACGAGGGCCTGGCGGAGCTCGACGACATGGCCGTCTCCGCCGTCCAGGAGTGCGTCTCCACCCTCGCGGGCACGCAGATCACGGTCATCTCCGAGAAGACGGGCAACCGGAACATCCAGGCGAGCGTCGCCGAGGGCGCCTTCGGCCCCAAGGCCATGGCCCGGGTGCCCTCCGGGGACATGGTCCGCGCGGTCTACAAGATGCAGGTGGGGGAGGGCGAGCCCGACCGCCTGGTCGAGCTCTTCGCCCTTTCCTTCGTGAAGGACCTTCTCGCCTCCACGGGCGGCGGCGCGCCGGCGCCCCAGGCCCAGCAGCCCATGGGCGGCTACGGCGGCGCCATGGCCGGCTTCGGAGGGCAGCAACCGCAGCCCCAGCCCCAGACGCAGCAGGGCTACGGCGGCATGCAGGGCTTCGGCGGGATGCAGGGCTACGGCGGCCAGCCGCAGATGGGCGGCTTCGGCATGAATCCCCCCAACGTCCAGCCCGTCCAGTTCGCGAACCTCCAGATGCAGCAGGCGTCGCCCGAATCGGGCAACATCGGCCTCATCATGGACGTCTTCATGGAGATGACGGTCGAGCTCGGCCGCACCAGGAAGGCGATCAAGGAGATCCTCGGCATGGGCGAGGGCACGATCATCGAGCTCGACAAGCTCGCGGGCGAGCCCGTCGACATCCTCGTGAACCACAAGCTCATCGCGAAGGGCGAGGTCGTCGTCATCGACGAGAACTTCGGCGTCCGCGTCACGGAGATCGTCTCCCCGATGGAGCGCATGGCCGACCTGGGCTAGCCTTCCTTCCGCTCCGCGAGGGCCCGGCCGGATCCTCCGGGCCGCGGCCGGGCGCGGCCTTCGGGCCCGCGCCGCGGCGCGTCCGATTGTCGCGCGAAGCTCCACATTTTGCTTGCAATCCCCAAGGCTTTGCTTTAAAATAAGCGGCGCTGGGGGGATCTTTTGAAAAAGTACGCGCTCGTCCTTTGCGCCCTTCTCTGGGCGCTCGGATCGGGCGCCGTCGCGACCGCCCAAGGCGCCAAGCCGGCGCCGGCAGCGGGAGCCGCGGGCGCGTTGGGGAACGCGCAGGCGGTGGACGAGACGGCGCTTCCGATCGTGGACCAGGCCGGCGCCGCCGCAGGCGGCGAGTCGGCCGTACCCTCGAACCTAGGTTACTTCCTCAGGATGGTCTTCGTGCTCGCCCTTGTCCTTGGGGCGATCTACCTTTTGATGCGCTTCCTCAGGCGGGCGGGCAGGCCGAAGGTCCAGGAGGACTCCGCCTTGCGCGTCCTGGCCTCCGCGAGCGTCGGACCCGGAAGGGCCCTCCACGTCGTCTCCCTGGGCGCGGCCGCCTACCTCATCGGCGCCACCGACTCCGCGGTCTCCCTCATCGACAAGATCGACGACAAGGAATTCATCGACGCTCTGGCTCTTAGGGCCGCCACCGAGGCGGGCGCCCCCCGCGGCGACTTCTCGGCCGTCCTCGGCTCCCTCCTCGGCAAGGCCAAGGGCGCCTCGGCCCGGGCCGGCCGCAGGGCCGGCTCCGAGGGAGCCGAAGGCGGAGCGGGCGCCGAGTATCTCGCGCGGCAGCGCGACCGGCTCAAGAAATTCCAGCCATGAGCGGACGCAAGCGGCTTTCGGCCCTGGCCCTCCTCCTCCTCCTGTCGGCGGCCGCGGCCTTCGCGCAGGCAGCGGGCTCCCCCGCGACGAGGAGCGCCGACACCGCGGTCTCGGTCCCGACTCCCCAGCCCTCCGCCCCGCGCGCCGCCTCCCCGGCCTTCCCCCAGGGCAGCGCCAGGGGCACGACGGCCGTCCCGGCGCAGGTGCCGCTCGTGCCCCTCGTCGACCTCCGCGTGAAGAACCCGCAGACGGGGAAGGAGGTGGCCTTCTCGGTCCAGCTCCTCATCCTCCTCACGGTGCTCTCGCTCGCGCCGAGCTTCCTCATCCTGATCACGAGCTTCCTGCGCATCTCGATCGTCCTCGACTTCATCAAGCGGGCGCTCTCCCTCCAGCAGGTGCCGCCCAACCAGGTCCTCCTGGGCATCGCCTTCTTCCTCACGATCTTCATCATGTGGCCGACCTTCTCCGACGTCTACGAGAACTCCTGGAAGCCCCTGGCCGACGGGCAGATCGGCATCTCAGAGGCCTACACCGCAGCGGAGAAGCCCTTCCGCGTCTTCATGTACTCCCAGCTCAAGGGCAATCCCGAGAACATCAGGCTCTTCATGTCGATGCGCGGCCTCCCCAAGCCGAACAGCCTGGCCGACGTGCCCACCTACATACTCGTGCCGGCCTTCATCCTCAACGAGCTCACGGTCGCCTTCAAGATAGGAATACTCCTCTACATACCGTTCATCATCATCGACATGGTGGTCGCCTCGGCCCTCATGTCCATGGGCATGATCATGCTCCCCCCGGTCATGATCTCCACGCCCTTCAAGCTCATCCTCTTCGTGCTCGTGGACGGCTGGAGCCTCCTCACCGAGCAGATCGTCAAGTCGTTCTTCTAGGAAAGGAGGCGGGCCTTGAGCGTCGGCGATGCGGTTTCCATCATGCGGGGCGGGATCTTCGAGATCCTCATCCTCGCCGCGCCCGTCCTCCTCGTGGCGATGGTCATCGGCCTCGTCATCTCCATCCTCCAGGCGACCACCTCGATCCAGGAGCAGACCCTCACCTTCGTCCCGAAGATAGCCGCCATCATGCTCGTCCTGGCCCTCCTCGGGGGCTGGATGCTCGGGCACCTGGCCCAGTACACGCGGGGGCTCTTCGCGATGATCCCCCAGATGGCGAAGTGAGGACCTAGGTGGGCTGGCCCTTCGGCGACTGGAACCTCTTCCTCCTCATCGCGGTCCGCGTGATCGCGATGATCGAGGTCGCGCCCCTCCTGTCGACGACGAGCGTGCCCCAGGTCGCGAAGATAGGCCTGGCCGGCTTCGCGGCGGCCGCGGTCTTCCCCTCCGTGAAGGCGGCGGGCTACCCCATCCCCTCCGACGGCGCGGCCTACGTCCTCCTCCTGGGCGGCGAGGCGATGATCGGCGTCATCATGGGCTTCTTCCTCTCGATCCTCTACTCGGCCTTCACCACGGCCGGACAGTTCTTCTCCCTCCAGATCGGCTTCGGCGCGATGGAGACCTTCGATCCCCTGGCTGAGATCGAGATCCCGGTCATGGGCCAGTTCCTCAACCTCATCGCGATGTTCATCTTCGTCGCGACCGAGGGCTTCCAGAAACTCTTCCTGGTCGGCGTCCAGGGCTCCTTCAAGGCCATGCGCGCAGTCGACCTCGTGGCCAGGAGGGAGGACCTGATCCAGTTTTTGGTGCGCTCCACGGGGGCCCTCTTCCAGCAGGCCCTCATCCTCTCCATCCCTGTCCTCGGCACCCTCTTCATCATCACGGTCGCCCTAGGCCTCCTATCCAAGGCCGCCCCCCAGATGAACCTCATGACGGAGGGCTTCCCCATCAGCCTCATGGTGACCTTCTTCATCATGCTGGCCGCCCTTCCCCTGATGATGGAGGCCTTCTCCCGCATCATCGAGTCCGGATTCTCCGACCTCGCCCGACTGGTCGGGGGCGCCCTGTGATCCTCCTCTTCCCGGCGTCGCGGGGCGCGGGCCCGGCCGCCGGCGCGGCCCCTGCCGCCTCGGACCTCCGCTCCAAGGCCGCGGACCTCGGAGCCGCCGATCTCCGCGCCGCCGGCCGCCGCTCCGGCGCCGCGCGGAGCCCGGCTTCGATCGACCTGCAATGGTTCGCGGCCGAGGACGAGGGGCGGACGGAGGAGCCCTCCGAGTACAAGATCAGGAAGGCCCGCGAGGAAGGCCGCGTCGCGAAGAGCCAGGAGCTCGTCGGGGCCCTGGGCCTCCTCCTCCCCGCCGTCACCCTCGTCCTCCTCGCCCCCTACCTGGGCAGGACGATCCGGGAGATGGTCGTCTTCTACTTCTCGAAGGTCTCGGAGGCCGACATCGCGGGCGGGGGCGGCCCCCTGGCCGCGGCCTTCTTCTCCTATTTCGCCCGCCTCACCCTGCCCCTGGCCCTCGTGGCCGTCGTCTCGGGCGTGGCCTCCAACCTGCTGCAGACGGGCTTCCTCTTCACGCTGAAGCCCATCACCCCCGACTTCTCCAAGATCGTGCCGCGCTTCGGGCAGTACTTCAAGCGGACCCTCTTCTCCATGGAGGGGCTCTACAACTTCGCGAAGACGATCTTCAAGGTCGCGCTGATCGGCGTCCTCGCCTACTCGACGGTGAGGAGCGAGCTGGACCGCCTCATGGCCCTCTTCGCGGCCCCCTTCTGGCTCTCCGTCAAGCTCGTCGTGTCGCTGGCCATGCGGCTCGTCATCGAGGTGGCCGTCATCCTCCTGGCCCTGTCGATACCCGACTACATCTTCCAGCGCCGCCAGTACATGGAATCCCTCAAGATGACGAAGGAAGAGGCCAAGGAAGAGCGCAAGATGCAGGAGGGCGACCCCCTCGTGAAGTCGAGGATGCGCGACCGGATGCGGGAGCTCCTCTCCCGCAACATGGCGGCCAACGTTCCCAAGGCGGACGTCGTCATCGCCAACCCGACCCACTACGCGATAGCCCTGGAGTGGGAGCGCGAGAGGATGGCGGCGCCCACCGTCACCGCGAAGGGCGCCGACGAGGTGGCCCTGCGGATCCGCCGCATCGCCGAGGAGGCGGGGGTCCCCGTCGTGGAGAACCGCCCCCTCGCCCGGGCGCTCTACGCCGAGGTCGAGATCGGGGACTCCATCCCCGAGAAGTACTACCAGGCGATCGCCGCGGTGCTGGCGCACGTGTACGCCGCCAACGGCGACGCCGAGGAGCTCCGCCGCGAGGCGGCGGGAGCATAGGAGCATAGCTGATGGCCGATACGCAGCGCGTGCTCAGGGACACGCTTCTACAGAATCCCTCCGACATCGCGGTGGCCGTCGCCACGATCTCGGTGATCCTCATGATCATCATCCCGGTCCCGGCGGTGCTCCTCGACACGCTCCTGGCCCTGAACCTGACGGTCGCGATCCTCATCATCCTCATCGTCCTCTACACCAGGAAGGCCACCGAGTTCTCGATCTTCCCGACCATGCTCCTCGTGACGACGGTGTTCGGCCTGGCCCTCAACATCTCGTCCACCAGGCTCATCCTCTCCAAGGGCGCCAACTTCGACGCCAAGCTCATCCGGGCCTTCGCGAGCTTCGTCGTCGGCACGGGCGGCGCCGAGGGCCTCGTCATCGGCTTCGTGATCTTCGTCGTCATCATCGCGGTGCAGGCCATCGTCATCACGAAGGGCTCCACGCGCATCGCGGAGGTCGCGGCCCGCTTCACCCTGGACGGCTTGCCGGGCAAGCAGATGGCCATCGAGGCGGAGTACAACTCGGGCTCCATCAGCGAGGAGGAGGCCATCAAGCGGAAGGCCGACGTCCAGCGCGAGGTCGACTTCTACGGCCAGATGGACGGCGCCTCGAAATTCATCTCGGGCAACGTCAAGGTCGGCATCTTCATCTCCGTCATCAACCTCCTTGGCGGCTTCATCATCGGCATGGTCCTGCACGGCGAGAGCTTCCAGGTCGCCATCGCGACCTACACCGCCCTCACCATCGGCGACGGCCTCCTCGCCCAGCTCCCGGCCCTCCTCATCTCCACGGCCACCGGCATCATCGTGACGCGCGCCAACTCGGAGGGCACCTTCGGGCGCGAGGTGACGGCCCAGTTCGCCGCGAACGCGAAGATCTACTTCGTGGCCTCCGCCGTCCTAGCCCTCCTCGCGATCCTCCCCGGCTTCCCCTGGTACGTCCTCCTCCCGATGGCCGGGCTCCTGGCCTTCGTGGGCTTCCGCCTGGCGCGGAAGGAGACGGACGCTGCGGAGAAGGCGAGGACGGAGGCGGCCTCCGGCGGCAAGAAGGCCGAGGCGCCCGCCGAGCTCTCGCCCGTCGTCCCCCTGGACCCGATCAGCCTGGAGCTCGGCTACGGCCTCATCCCCCTGGTCGACAAGGACAAGGGCGCGGACCTCCTGGAGCGGATAACGCGCATCAGGAAGGAGAGCGCCCTGGACATGGGCCTCGTCGTGCCGCGCATCAGGATCATCGACAACATGCGCCTGGAGCCCTCGGAGTACAACTTCAAGATCAAGGGGGTGCCGGTCGGCCGCGGCGTCATCCGCATCGGCTACTACCTCGCGATCAACCCGGGCGGGGCCTCCGACGACGTCCCCGGCGAGAAGACCAAGGACCCGACCTTCGGCCTGCCGGCGCTCTGGATAGCGGAGGAGAACCGCGACAGGGCCGAGCGCGCGGGCTACACGGTCGTCGACGCCCCCAGCATCATCGCGACCCACCTCACCGAGATCATCAAGCGGCACGCCTCCGAGATCCTCGGGCGCCAGGAGGTCCAGGCGATCATGGACGCCCTCAAGAAGGACTACCCGGCCGTCGTGGAGGACGCGCAGAAGCGCATCACCCTGGGCGAGACCCAGAAGGTCCTCCAGGGCCTCCTCCGGGAGCAGGTGTCGATCCGCAACATGGTCGCCATCCTGGAGACCCTGGCGGACTACGCGGGCGTCACGAAGGATCCCGGCTTCCTCGTGGAGAAGGCAAGGCAGGCGCTCGGAAGGCAGATCTGCCTCCAGTACGCCGACCAGGACCGCTCCCTGCGGGTGCTGACGATAGACCCCTCGCTGGAGCAGCGCATCATCGAGAGCCGGGTCGACGCCCCGATGGGCGCGATCTCGGCCCTGGAGCCCGCGACGCAGCGGCAGTGGATCAAGGCGCTCACGAGGGCCGTGGCCGCGGTGCAGGCCAAGGGCTGGTTCCCCGTCATCCTCTGCTCGGAGGCGGCGAGGGCCCTCGTGAAGTCGAGCACGGAGCGCGAGATCCCCGATCTCGTCGTCCTCTCCGTGCCCGAGATAGTCGCCGAGGCGAAGGTCGAGGCGGTGGGCGAAATCAGGCTGGAAGGATAGAGAGGATATGCAGTATTTCACCGAGCAGGCCCCGACGCACCGGGAGGCCCTGGACCGGGTCAGGGCCAAGTACGGGGAGCAGGCGCAGGTCCTCTCCCACCGCACCGTCAGGACGGGCGGCCTCCTCGGGCTCTTCGCCCGGGAGGCGATCGAGGTGACGGGCTACATCAGGCCCGCCTCCGCCCAGGCGGCTCGGCCCCAGGCCAAGGCCGACCTCGAGGAGGAGAAGCGCAAGATCCTCGAGCGCGCCCGCGCGGAGCAGGCCAAGTCGGACGAAGCGCTGGAGCGCGTCCTGGACGAGATCCGCGACCTCAAGACCCGCATCGACGACCGCGGCAGGGCCTCCCCCGAGGCGGAGGACCACGAGGCGATCCGCCGGGCCGACGAGCTCCTCTCCCAGAACGACTTCACCGAGTCCTTCCGGCGCGAGCTCGTCGCCTCGCTGCGCCGCGACTTCACCCTGGAGGGCCTGGAGGACTGGCCCGAGGTGGAGGCCGCGCTCCTGGAGCGGATAGGCGACTGCGTCGAGGTCTGGCGGGAGCCGCCGGCCCGCTCCTCCCGGGGGCCCAGGGTCCTCGCCCTGGTGGGCCCGACGGGGGTGGGCAAGACGACGACGATCGCGAAGCTCGCAGCCATCTACGCCGTCGGCATCGGCGGGGAGAAGCCCAAGTCGGTGCGGATGATCACCATCGACAACTACCGCATCGGCGCCCGGCAGCAGATCGAGACCTACGGCAACATCATGGGCGTGCCCGTCTCCTGCGTGGAGACGGCGGAGGACCTGAAGAAGACCCTGGCCCTCCACTCGGACGCCGACCTCGTGCTCGTGGACACGATCGGGAAGAGCCCGCGGGACGCCGTGCGCCTGGCCGAGATGCAGCGCCTCGTCGCGGCCTGCGGCCCCCAGGCGGAGGTGCACCTCGCGGTGACGGCGACGATGAAGACGAGCGACATGGCCGAGACCCTGAGGCAGTTCGAGCCCTTCGGCTACCGGGCCGTCGTCCTCACGAAGCTGGACGAGACGAACCGGGTGGGCAACGCGATCTCGGTCCTGGCCGAGCGCCGGAAGGCCCTCTCCTACGTGACGACCGGCCAGCGCGTGCCCCAGGACATCGAGCGCGCGGCCGTGCCCGCCCTCCTCACGAGGCTGGAGGGCTTCAGGATCGACCGGGCCCGGCTCGACGCCAGGTACGGCGAGGAGCCGGGCTCGCGGCGCGCCGAGCAGGCCCGCCAGGGCCGCGCGGCCGAGAGCGGCGAAGACGGCGGCCCCGAGCGGGCGGAACGGAGATGAGCATGGAAGACCAGGCACAGGCCCTTCGCGAGATCATGGGCACCAAGGCCGCCCCCGCGAAGGCCCCCGCGCAGGCGGCCCCGGGCGCCGGCCCGGCGGGAGCGGGAAAGAAGACGAGGATCATCGCCGTCGCGAGCGGCAAGGGCGGGGTGGGGAAGACCAACCTCTCCGTGAACCTGGCGATAGCCTACGCCCAGCTAGGGAAGCGGGTCATCGTGATGGACGCGGACCTCGGGCTCGCGAACGTCAACGTCATGCTCAACATGATCCCGAAGTACAACCTCTACCACGTGATCCGCAAGCAGAAGACGATGCGCGAGATCATCCTGGACACCGAGTACGGCATCAGGATCGTCGCCGGCGCCTCCGGCTTCTCCAAGATCGCCAACCTGACGGAGGAGGAGCGCCAGAACTTCATCAGCGAGCTCTACACCCTCTCCGAGGCGGACATCGTCATCATCGACACGAGCGCCGGCGTCTCCAACAACGTCCTCTCCTTCGTGGCCGCCGCCGACGACGCCATCATCGTGACGACCCCGGAGCCGACGGCCATCACCGACGCCTACGGCATCATCAAGATCATCGCGACCGAGATCGAGAACCTCAACATCGGCCTCAAGCTGGTCGTGAACCGGGTGAAGTCGGTCACGGAGGGGCGGCGCGTCGCGGAGCGCATCATCAACATCTCGGGCCAGTTCCTGAACCTCAAGGTGGAGTACCTGGGCTGCATCTACGACGATCCCGTCGTGCCGACCGGCGTCGTCCGCCAACGTCCCTTCCTGGTCGCCGAGCCCAAGTCCAAGGCCGCGATCTCGGTCCAGCACCTCGTGAGCCGCATAGAGAAGACGGATTTCGCCGACGACCGCGGGATCGGGCGCTTCATCAAGAAGCTTTTCGGCAAGGACTAGGGGCGCCCTGGGCGCTCCGGAAAGGTCGAACTTGACGAGTGGTCGGATTTCGGCCTACTCTTGGGGGAATGGGGGGAGGGCCTCGGGTGGACAGTGACCTGCGCGCATCGCTCATCGCCTCCGTCGCCGCGGCCGCGCTTTCGGCCCTGGTCGGCGCGGTCGCCGGCGTGCCCTTCCTCGCGATCCTCCTCCGCGCCGGCGCCGGGGGCCTGGCCTTCGGCGCCCTGGTCTACGGCGCGATCGCCCTCCTGCGCCGCTTCACGCCCGGCCTCATCGACGAAGGCGCCTCCGGCGAGGCCGTCGGCCCGGCCGAGGCTGAGGAGGGTCCGGAGCCCGGCTCGTCCGTCAACATCGTCCTCCCCGCGGAAGGGCCCGGCTTCGACGGGCGCGGCGAGGAGGCCTTCGGGGCGGACCATGGCGCCGAAGGGGGCCCCGCGGCCGACGGCGGCCTCGAGGAGCTCCCCGCCGCCCCCCGCCCGGCGGCCGGCGCGTCCGAGGACCCGGGCGGCTACGAATTCGCGGCGGGGAGCCTGGTCGACGCCGAGGACGCCGAGCCCGTCGGCGCCAGGGCGGCGGCGGGGGCCTCGCCGGGGCCCGCGGAGTCCTTCGACGAGCTCGACGTGCTGCCCGACCTCGAGTCCCTGTCCGACTCCTTCGAGGCGGCCGCCACGCGGAGCATGACGAGGGGCGCGGACGACGACGAGGGCGCCCGGCGCCCCCGCCCGACGAGCTCGGGCGGGGACCGCAATTCGGATCCGGCCGTCCTCGCGCAGGCGGTCAGGACATTGCTTAAACGTGACGAGAAAGGGTGAGCGAAGATGGCCGAGAACCCGCACGCGCGGCTGAGCGAAGAAGAGCTGTGGCCCCTCTACAAGCGGACGAGGGATCCGCAGATCCGCGACGCCTTCATCAGGCAGTACGCGCCCCTCGTCAAGTACGTGGCGGGGAAGGTGGCGGCGGGCATGCCGAACACCGTCGAATTCGACGACCTGGTCGGCTTCGGCGTCTTCGGCCTCCTGGACGCGATCGAGAAGTTCGACCCCGACAAGAACGTGAAGTTCAAGACCTACGCGATCACCCGCATCCGCGGCGCCATCTTCGACGAGCTCAGGTCCATCGACTGGGTCCCCCGCTCGGTCAGGCAGAAGACCAAGGAGATCGAGGAGGCCGTCGTCAGCCTCGAGTCCAAGCTCGGCCGCCCGGCCTCGGACACGGAGATCGCCGGCGCCCTCGGCCTCTCGGAGGACGAGCTCCTCAAGACCATGCTCAAGATCTCAGGGACCTCCGTCCTCTCCCTGAACGACGTCTGGTACTCGGGCGACGACTCCGACAAGATCTCCATCGGCGAGAGCATCGAGTCCCCCTCCAGCCTCAACCCCGACGCCTCCGTGGAGCGCGACGAGGTGAAGCGGGTCATCGTGCAGGCCATCAGCGAGCTGCCCGAGAAGGAGAAGAAGGTCCTCGTCCTCTACTACTACGAGGATCTCACGCTCAAGGAGATCGGCCAGGTCCTCGAGGTCACCGAGTCCCGCGTGAGCCAGCTCCACACCAAGGCCATCCTCAGGCTCCGCGCCAAGCTCACCAACGTCCGGAAGGGCATCCTCTAGGCCATGGCCCGGAAGCTCGGCCTGGAAGAGGTCGCCTCCCTCATGCGGCGCTACCTCGAGGAGGACGAGGGCAAGAAGAGCCTCGTCGCCCTGGGCGCGAGCCTGGAGGAGGCCCTGACCGACGCGGCCGTCCAGCTCTCCGTCCCCGTGAAGCTCCTCGAGTACGAGGTGGTCGAGCGCGGCGGCTCCGGCGTCCTGGGCCTGGGCCGCAAGCCCTGGAAGATCAAGGCCTACGTCGCCGCGGCCAAGAAGGAAGTGGAGGCGCCCGCGCCCGCCGAGGAGGACTTCTCCGTCTTCGAGTCGATGCCGGAGAAGAAGGACAAGGACGGCGAGTGCTTCGTCCGCCTGTCGCCCGACGGCGTCCTCCTCAAGGTGACCCCGCCCCTCGGGCGGGGCCGGCGCGCCTCGGAGCGGCAGGCCTACGACCGGATCGAGGCCCGCGGGGCCAGGAACTACGACGAGGGCCTCGTGAAGGAGGCCCTGCGCCAGGCCTCGGGCGAGTACGTCAAGGTCGGCGAGTTCATCTCCAACCCCGCCAACGACGCCCTCCTCGTCGTCGACGTGACCGACCAGGAGATGAAGGCCTACGTCCAGCTCACCCCGCCGGGGCCCGGAGGCTGCGACCTCTCCAAGGACTCGATCCTCTCCTTCCTCCGGAACAACCGCGTCGTCCACGGCGTGTCCGAGGACGCCCTGCGGGACCTGGAGGACAAGCCGCGCTACCGCGAGCCCGTCCTCGTCGCCGAGGGCTCGAGGCCCGCGAACGGCCGCGACGCCTCGGTCCAGTTCAACTTCGAGACCGACAAGTCCAAGCACCGGCTCAAGGAGGCCTCCGACGGCCGCGTCAACTGGAAGGAGCTCGGCCTCATCCAGAACGTCGTGGCCGGACAGCCCCTCGCCCGCCGACTCCCGCCGGAGCTCGGCCAGGCCGGCCGCACGGTGACGGGGAAGACCATCCCCGCCAGGAACGGCAAGGACGCCCCGCCGCCCCTGGGGAGGAACGTCCACCTCGCGGACGACGGCGTCACCATCATCGCCGACATGAACGGCCAGGTCACCTTCATCGGCGGCAAGATCAACGTGGAGGAGATCCTCACGATCCAGGGCGACGTCTCCCTGAAGACGGGCAACGTCATGTTCCTGGGCACCGTCATAGTCCTCGGCAACGTGGAGGACGGCTTCTCGGTCAAGGCCTCCGGCAACGTCGAGGTGCGGGGCACCGTCGGCAAGTGCGAGATCATCGCCGAGGGCGACGTGGTCGTCCACCAGGGCGTGGCGGCCAAGTCGGGCGGCATAGTCCAGGCGGGGAAGAACGTCTGGTCCAAGTTCATAGAGAACGCCTTCGTGGAGGCCGGCGAGAACCTCATCGTCTCCGACGGCATCATCAACACGACGGCGGTGGCGAACAAGAAGATCATCTGCCAGGGCAAGCGCGCGGCCATCGTCGGCGGCCGCTACCGCGCCTGCGAGGAGATCAACGCCAAGACCCTCGGCTCGCCCGTCGGCGGGGCGGAGACCCTCCTCGAGGTCGGCTACGACCCCAAGAGCAAGGAGAAGCTGGACCAGCTCCAGGCCCAGGTGGGCCAGCTCACCCGCCAGCTCGAGACCCTGGACAAGAACATCGCGACCCTCAACGCGATCAAGAAGCAGAAGAAGGAGCTCCCCGAGGAGAAGGAGGCCGTCCTCCAGGACTACCTGGCGCGCCGGGACGAGCTCATGACGGAGCTACGCGCCGTCGCGAAGGAGGCGGAGTCCGTGCAGTCCTACCTGAACGGGCTCAAGACCCGCGGGCGCATCAGCGCCTCCGGCCGCGTCTACCCCGGGGTGAAGATCTGCATCAAGGACGTCAAGGAGGACATCAAGACCGAGCAGAAGGGCATCACCTTCTTCCTCGAGAACCAGATGATCCGGACGACCAAGTACGAGGAGCCCGAGGACGAGTTCCTCAAGCGGGGGCCTCCCGATGCCTATAAGGCCGATTGACCTCCAGTCCCTCTTCATGCAGATGGGCCAGGTCGGCCGCGAGAAGGCGGCCGAGAAGGAAGGCGCCATCCTCCAGGCCTCGATGAAGGGCGCGGCCGAGCAGAAGCGCGCGGACGAGGCCAAGGAGGCGGTGCGCCGCCCGACCGACCCCGAAGGCGGGACGCCGGCCGTCCGCGACCGCAAGGAGAGGCCCCAGGGGGGCCGCGAGGGCCGCCGCGAGGGCGAGGCTCCGGCCGAGGAGGCCGAGGCCAAGGAAGAGGAGGAGGTCGTCCGCGACCCCAGCCTCGGGAACAAGATAGACTTGAGCGGTTAGGGAGCCATGACCAGTTTTCTCGCCCTTCTAGCTTTGGACATCCTCGGCCTCGCCGGCCTCTGGCTCTACGTCAGGGCCAGGCTGCGCCGCGCCCTCGAGCTCGAGGGGCTCCTCGGCGAGATCCGCAAGGAAGTCAGGGGCCTCAACATCGAGATCAACGAGACGGCCGACAGGAACATCAGCCTCCTCGAGGACCGCATGGACAGCCTGCGCTCCCTCCTGGACGAGGCCGACAGGCGCATGGGCGTCGTCAGGAAGGAGCTCTCCGCCCGCGCGGCCGAGCGGGAGGTCTACAGCCACCTGGGAAGGCCTCGCCCCCGCGCGGGTGAGGAAGCCCAGGGCGGCGAGGGCGGCTACGCCGGCTTCGCCCCGGCCGCGCCGCGCCCCGAGCCGAGGCCGGAGCCACGGCCCGAGCCGCGCGCCGCCGGGCGTCCCGAGCCGCGGCCGGAGTCACGGCCCGAGCCGCGCGCCGCCGAGGGAGAAGACGCGGAGCTGGGCCTGCCCGAAGTCGCCGGGGCCGAGGAGCCCATCCGCCTCGAACTCTCGCGCGAGCCCCGGCGCCCGCCCGAGATCCGACGGGCCAGCGAGAGCGTCATCCCCCCGAGGCCCCTGCGCGAGCGGGCCATCGAGCTCCACCGCAAGGGCTTCTCCCCCGACATCATCGCGGCCAGGCTCGGGGCCACCGTGGCCGAGATCGAGCTCCTCGTCTCCCTGGAGGAATCCCTCGACGAGCGCCGCGGATCGGCCGAGGATTAAGGCATGGGACCCGTCATCGGCATCGACTTCGGCACGACCAATTCCCTCTGCGCCTGGCTGGACGGGGACAGGCCCGCGATCATCCCCAACGCCCGGGGCGACCGCTCCACGCCCAGCGTCGCGGCCTCCACCGCGAAGGGCGAGATCCTGGTCGGCGAGTCCGCGAAGAACCAGGCCCTGGTCAATCCCGACAACACGGTCGCGGGCGTGAAGCGCCTCCTCGCCTCCGGCGGCCTCCTCTCCATGGGGGGTAAGACCTGGCGGCCCGAGGAGATCGCCGCCCTCATCCTCTCCTCGCTCAAGGCCGACGCCGAGCGCCACCTCGGGCGCGAGGTCTCCCAGGCGGTGGTCGCCGCCCCGGCCAATTTCTCGGAGCGGGAGCGCCGGGCCCTCCTGGAGGCGGGCCGCCTGGCCGGCCTCGAGGTCCTGCGCATCCTGAACGAGCCCACGGCCGCCGCCCTGGCCCGGGCCTGGGCGGCCGGCTCGGGCTCGGCCGGTTCGGCCCCGCGGGGCGTGGCGGCGCCGTCCAAGGCCGCCCCTGGCGGCCCGGCCAGGAGTTCCTCGGCCGGCCAGGCCGGGAAGGCCGCCGCGGGCGCCGCTACCGAAAGCCCCGGCCCGCAGACCATCCTCGTCTACGACTTCGGCGGCGGCACCTTCGACGTCACCGTCCTCAGGCAGGACGGGCCCGACTGCGTCGTCCTCTCCTCCCGCGGCGACGGCCGCCTGGGCGGCGCGGACCTGGACAGGGAGCTCTACCGCAGGGCGGCCGAGGCCTTCGCCGCGGAATACGGCCTGGAGGTCGGCGCGGACCGCCGCATCGCCCAGGCGCTCTCGGAGCAGGCGGAGAAGGCGAAGATCGAGCTCTCCGAGCGCCTCGAGGCCTCCATGGCCATCCCCTTCGCCCTCGCGACGGGGGCGGACGGACAGCCCCGCGTCGTCCATCCGGTCTTCGCCGTCAGCCGGGAGGAGTTCGAGGCCGTGGCCCTGCCCTATGTCGAGCGGAGCCTCGCCCTTGCCGAGCGGGCCCTCAAGGACGCCGGCCTCGGCGCGAAGGACGTCGACCTCCTCGTCCTCTCGGGGGGCTCGAGCCGCATCCCCCTGGTCCGCCGCCTTCTCAAGGAGCGCCTCGGCCTCGAGCCGGCCGGCGGCGTCGATCCCGAGGAGTCGGTCGCCCTGGGAGCCGCCGTCCAGGCCTCCCTCCTCGAGGGCTCGGAGCGGCTCCGCCTCCGCGACGTCGTGTCGCGGACCTACGGTGTGGAGATCGACGGCGGCCGCTTCGTCCCCCTCATCCGCAAGAACAGCCCGGTGCCCGCCTCGCGCAGCCGCGTCTTCACGACGGTCTCCGAGGGCCAGGACTCGGTGGAGATCCACGTCCTCCAGGGCGACGCCGAGCGCGCCGGGGACAACCTCTCCCTCGGGCGCTTCCTCCTCTCGGGGCTCCGCTTCGCGAAGGCGGGCGTGCCCCGCATCAAGGTGGACTTCGGCATCGACGAGTCGGACATCCTCCACGTGGAGGCGGTCGACCTCGACACGGGAGCGGCCCAGGCGATCAGCATCGCCGACCTGGACCGCGGCGCCGGGGCCGAGCCGCCGGAGGCCCTCGCGGAGAAGGCCCGCCTCCTCGCGGGCAGGCTCGCCGAGCTCAAGGACGGCCTCTCCCTCGAGTCGGGCCTGGAGGCGGAGCTCGAGGAGGCCGCCCTCCGCGCCGAGGGCGCGCGGCGCGACGCCCCCGAGGGCGAGCTCAGGCTGCTCAAGGCCGAGCTCGAGGGCCTGGTCGGCGAGCTCCTCGCCCGGCGCGGCGAGCTGGCCAGGCGATGAGCCAGGGGGCTTCCGCGGAGCGCGTGAGCGAGGAGCGCCTCCTCGCCGTCCTCGGCCTCGGCCCCGGGGCCGAGGAGGAGGAGATCAGGACGGCCTATCGCCGCCTCGCGCGGCGCTGGCATCCCGACAGCTCCCGCGACCCCGGCACCGCCGGCCAGTTCGCCCGCGTCGCGCGGGCCTACAAGGTCCTCTCCGCCCGGCCGCCGCGCTCGCCCGCCCCGATGGGCGGCGCGGCCGCGAAGTACCGCCGCGTGATCGAGGCCGGCGAGGATCTCTTCGCCCTCGGCCAGGTCCTCGCCTCCGACCCCGAGGCCGGCGCCCGCGAGGCCGCGGCCCGCCGCCTGGGCCTCTCGGGGCGGACGGCCGCCTACGTGTTCCTGAGGCGGGCCCTCTACGACCGGTCGGAGGAGGTGGCCGCGGCGGCCGTGCGCTCCGTGGCCCTCCTGGGCGCCCGCCAGGCGGAGGGCGAGGTGGCGGCCCTCTACAGCCGAGCCACGCCGGGCCTGAAGCGCCTCGTCCTCGAGACGGCCCTCGCGACCCGCGAGCCCCTCTTCAAGGCGGCGATCCGGGCGGCCTCGAAGGACGAGGACCCGGCCCTGCGCGTCCTGGCCGCCCGCGCGGCGGCGGGCGAGTAGCCGCCGCAGGCGGGCGAGTAGCCGCCGCAGGCGGGCGCCTGCCCCGCCGGACAGGCCCGGAGGCCGCTCCCGGCCGCGGCGCGCCCGCGGGCGCGCGCGAGCCAAGTCGCCCGCTCGCGCGGCGCCCCTTACTTGATCTTCTCCCTGAACAGAAGCCCCGTGGCCGTGACGGCCAGGCCGCCTTCGGCGCTCTCCCTGATGGAGGCGGGCATCGCGTCGCCGATGGCCTTCATCGCGCCGACCACCTCGTCGAAGGGTATCACGCTCCGGATGCCCGCGCGGCGCAGGCAGACGGCGGTGAGCGCGTTGGCCGCCATGAAGGCGTTGCGCTTCGCGCAGGGCACCTCGACGAGGCCCGCGACGGGGTCGCAGGCCAGGCCCAGGCTGTTCTTGAGGGAGAGGGCGGCCGCGTCGAAGGCTCCCTCCGCGTCCTCGCCCAGGAGATGGGCAAGGCCGGCCGCGGCCATCGCGGCGGCGGCGCCGCACTCGGCCTGGCAGCCGCCGGCCGCGCCCGCGAGCGTGGCGCGCAGGGCGATGAGGATGCCGACGGCGGAGGCGACGACGAAGGCGTCCTGGAAGCGCGGGGAGTCGGGGCCGAGCTCGGGGGCGCGGGCGTCGCGGAAGGCCCAGAGGACGCCGGGCGCGATGCCGCAGGAGCCCGCCGTCGGGAAAGCGACGATCCGGCCGCCGCAGGCGTTCACCTCGTTGATGGAGAGGGCGTAGACGAGGGCCCGGCGGAAGAGCTCGTCGTCGACGGGCCAGGCCTCGCCGTGTGCCAGCTTGGCCGCCGCGCCGTCCGTCATCCCGGAGAAGGACCTCTGCGGCTCGCGGATGCCGCGGTCCAGCGCCTCCCTCGAGACGCGGATCCGGCGCGCGAGCTCGGCGCGAAGCTCCTCCTCGGACTTGCCCGAGTGGAAGGAGTCGCGCGCGAGGAGGTAGGCGGGCAGGGAGAGGCCGGCCTCGGAGGCGCGATCGAGGAGCTCGAGGGCGGTGGAGAATTTCCAGTTCACGGCTCTGTCCTCCTAGGACCTGATCGAGGGCACGTAGACGACCTCGCGCACGGCGGGAAGCTCGCGGATCTGGGCGACGATGCTCGCGGGCACCACGCCGTCCACCTCGACGACGAGGAGGGCCTCGTCGCCCTTGTCCTTGCGGTGGGAGGCGACGCCCGCGATGTTGAACCTGTTCGCGGCCAGGATGTGCGACACGATGGCGATGACCCCCACCTCGTCGCGGTGCAGGACCAGGATCGCGTCCAGGGAGCAGGCCAGGTCGGCCTCGAAGCCGCCGATCGACTGGAGGCGGATCTCGCCTCCGCCGATGGAGGCGCCGCGGATGCGGATGCGGCGGTCGCCGCTCCAGAGCTCGACCACCGCGGTGTTGGGGTGGTAGCGCTCGGGGCCGTCGTAGACGGGGACGATCTCCACGGCCAGGCCCTCGCGCGCGGCGAGCTCCAGGGCGTAGCCCAGGCGCTCGTCCTCCGGGAGGATGCCCAGGAGGCCCGCGACGGCCGCCTTGTCGGAGCCGTGGCCCTTGTAGGTCCGCGCCAGGGAGCCGTAGAAGCTCACCCTGGCGCCGTCGAGGGGGTAGGGGAAGATCTTCCTGGCCAGGAAGGCGATCCGCGCCACCCCCGCCGTGTGCGAGCTCGAGGGGCCTATCATCACGGGCCCGAAGATGTCGAGGAGCGAGACGTTCCGGTCGGCCATGGGGGAAGCATAGCGCGGCCCGGGCTGGCCCATCAAGGCTCGCGGCGCCCCGGCGCCTAGGCCTCCGGTCCAGGCGCCTTCTCGGCCGCGCCGGGCGCCTCGATGCCGTACTCCTCGATCTTCTGGTAGAGGGTCTTCCTGCCGATGCCCAGTATCTCGGCGCTGCGGCTCTTGTTGCCGTTCTGCGCCGCCAGGGTCTCGCGGATGAGGATCTTCTCGGCCTCGGCTAGGGAGGAGCCCGCGGGCACGCGGATGTCGCGGTCCTCGCCGGAGGAGCGCAGGGTCGGCGGCAGGTCGTCCAGGCCCACGAGGCCGCCGCGGGCCATGACCACGGCGCTCTCCACGCAGTTCCTGAGCTCCCGCACGTTGCCCGGCCAGCCGTAGGCGTAGAGCGCCGAGCGGGCCTTCGGGTCGAAGCCCTCCACGGACTTGCCGTTCTCGCCCGCGAACTCCTTGAGGAAGGCCATCGCGAGGAGGGGGATGTCGTCGCGCCGCTCCCGCAGGGGCGGCACGTGGATGTTGACGACGTTGAGGCGGTAGTAGAGGTCCTCGCGGAAGCGGCCCTCGGCGATCTCCTTCTTGAGGT
>ENA-UOWG01001163-UOWG01001163.1-activated-sludge-metagenome-genome-assembly--contig:-NODE-1163-length-27827-cov-7.916427_pt1 | contig 27827 bp, 26 predicted proteins | sample MGYA00238147_ERZ761563 | MGnify/ENA primary metagenome ERZ761563 (study PRJEB28884, sample SAMN05720216) | anaerobic digester metagenome | isolation source: active sludge of municipal... | reverse complement strand
AGTGGCCGACCGGAACGAAGTGAAGGCGCCGAGCCCCGTCGCTCCCGCCATTTCTCTGTCTACATATCAAGAAAGAAAGCAAAAGACACATGACGAAACAACCTTCCATACGCATCGGCCTAATATCTCTCGGTTGTCCTAAAACGCTTGTGGACAGTGAAACGATTCTTGGCACATTACAGGATGCTCATTTTGAAATTGCGAAACATATCAGCGAAAGCGATATAGTGCTGTTGAATACCTGCGGCTTTATTAAAGATGCCCAGCAGGAATCCATTGATGCATTGCTTCATCTCATCGAACTCAAGAAACAAAAGAAGATTCTGGGACTGATTGTTGTGGGCTGTTTGGTCCAGCGCTACCCGAAGGAACTCGAAAAAGAATTTCGGGAAGTGGACGCTTTTATCGGATCCGGCGATTACGAAAAAGTGGTTCCCATTGTAAGAAAAGTTTTGGCGGGGCAAAAACAGGTAAGTGTTCATCGGGCCGGTTATCTCGCGCATGCCGAAGAATCAAGAGTTTCGCTGACACCGAAATTTTACCGCTATCTCAAAATCTCAGAAGGATGCAATCATACCTGCTCTTTTTGCGTGATTCCGAACTTGCGCGGGAAGTTCCGTTCGAGGCGTATTCCGGATCTTGTCAAAGAAGCTGGCATGCTTGCCCAGCAGGGCGCCAGAGAGCTGATTTTAATCGGTCAGGACATCACCAAGTTCGGGTATGATTACGCAAAAAAGCCGCTTTTACCGGAGTTGCTTGAGCGGCTGGAAGCGATCCATGACATTCGGTGGATAAGACTGCTTTACGCCTATCCTTCCTCAGTGACAGAGCCCATGATCCAAGCCATAGCACGATCAACCAAAATTTGTCATTACCTGGATTTACCACTCCAGCATATTAATGATAGAATACTCAAAAGCATGCGGCGCGGGATCAGCAAAAAAAAGACTGCGGCATTGATTCAAAAGCTCCGCGATGCGATTCCGGATCTGGTGATTCGGACAAGTTTTATTGTCGGATTTCCAGGAGAAACCGAGAAAGAATTTGACGAGTTGCTGGAATTTATGAGCCGGATGAAATTTGAGAGGCTCGGGATTTTCAAGTACTCTCAGGAAAAGGGTTCTGCCGCCGCGGCAATGCCGAAACAGATTCCTGAGAGGGTCAAAGAAAAAAGATTTCATCAGGCCATGCAGTTGCAGCAGACAATCGCTCGGGAAGTCAATCGGAGTGCTCTTGGGACCACGCTCGAGGTACTGGTGGAAGGACGTCCTGTCGGGATGTCGAAGCTCTGGTCCGGCCGCTCCTATAGGGACGCGCCGGAGATTGACGGGAATGTTTTAATCGAAACAAACAAAACTTTGCGGTCGGGAAGATTTTATTCCGTAAAAATAAAGGAAACCAAAGAATATGACCTTGTGGGTCAAATATAAATACTCACTTTTGAATCCTAATGTGCTCAGCGTGATGCGAGGCGTGATCGGGATCGTTCTGCCTTTTCTGATCCTTCGCCCTGAACCGGCATGCCATGTTTGGGCGTTTTCCTTATTCATGGTTGGGGCGATTACCGATTATTTGGACGGATGGCTGGCGCGTCAATTTCAACTCGAATCCGCGTTTGGCCGCTGGGTGGATCCTTTTGTGGACAAAATCCTGATCCTTGCGCCGATGGCCGCATTTGCGAAGCTCCATTTCTATTCCTTTTGGTGGGTGGTTCCCATCATTGCCCGTGAAATCGTTGTGACTTTTTGCCGGACGGGCTGGCTTTTGGAAGGGAAGTCGATGGGAGCGGAGATGCTCGGGAAATGGAAGTTCGTTTTCCAAACCATCACGGTGTGGATCGCTTTTGCCTATTTCATCCTACAGCCTTACGCGTCGTTCCATACGTTCACGGTTGTGCTTTATCGATTGCTGCCGACTCTTCTGGGCGTAACGGTTGCTTTGACCATCATCTCCGGAATCTTTTTTCTGATGAATCAGCGGGGGCATTTCAGATCCGAGCATTTTGGCCGGTTTATCCTGTCCGTGGGCGTCGGCCTTCTTCCGAAGGCACCCGGGACATGGGGGAGCATCCTGGGAGTGCTCCTGGCGTTTTTGACGAAGTGGAATGCTTGGCTCTATGCCCTTACGTTTGTTTTTTTAGTTGCGGTCGGGGCATGGGCTTATCGGCTTTTGAAAAATCCGGAGCCTGATCCTCAATATATCGTCATTGATGAAGTCTGCGGAATTTTCGTTACTTTTATGATGATCCCGATGTCCTGGCATTCTGCGCTTCTCGGTTTTTTTCTTTTTCGTCTTTTTGACGTGTGGAAACCTTTTCCGATCCGGGCCATGGAACGGATCCCCAATTATTGGGGAATCATGTGTGACGACTTTGGTGCCGGTTTCTATGCCTGGATCATCCTATTTCTTTTTTTCAGATGAATCCTACCGTTGCGATTCTCTCAGTGGGTAATGAAGTGCTGCGCGGCAGCGTGACGAACACCAATGCCGCATTTTTGGGACGTGAACTTACCAATCTTGGATTCGAAGTCGTTTCTCACGGCGTTTGTGCCGATTCCCTGGAGGCGATCCGTTTCCGTCTTGGCGATGCCATGCGGCGAGCGGATGTAATTATCATGATGGGCGGGCTAGGGCCGACGCCGGATGATGTGACGCGCGAAGGTATTGCCGCTCATTTCAATGTTCCACTTGTTTTTTGTAAAGATCAATATCGTCATTTGAAGGCAATTTACAAGCGCTACGGAAAACGCATCCCGCCCCTTGTCAGACGCGAGGCTTTCTATCCGGAAAATGCGAAACCGTTGGTCAATCATTTCGGGATCGCGTTGGGATTTTCCATCGAAAATCAGGGAAAGCTTGTGATTGCATTGCCGGGAGTTCCCTCAGAACTTGAAAATATGTTTTTCTCTGTGGTGACACCTCTTCTCAAATCCAAATACCCCAAAATTTCCAAAAAGAAAAAACTGGTGGTCAAGATGGCCGGTATTTCCGAACCGGATGTCATGAAGAAACTCGGGAAGGATTTTTTTGATGAGGTTTTTGACTTTGGAATTTATCCCTCGGCAGGGGAAGTGGCGATTCGTATTTTAGCGGACAGTCAAGCGGTTTGTCGGCGCCTTGAAAAGAAAATCCGGATAAGGTTGAAGGACTGGATTTACGCCTGGGAAGAAATCCCTTTGTCGGTGGTAATCGGGAAGTTGTTGGCTAAGAGGCGTCAAAAACTGGCTGTTGGGGAAAGCTGTACCGGCGGGATTTTAGCCTCCATGATCACACGGCATCCGGGCGCCAGCGCCTATTTTACGGGGGCGACGGTTGCTTATCATCAAATCGTGAAGAGGAAATTGGGCGTTCCTGAACAAGTGATTAAAAAATACGGCGAAGTGTCCCAACAGGTTGCGGCCGGATTGGCGAAATGGGTGCGCGAGCGTATGGAATCAAGTTATGGTATTGGCATTACGGGTGTTGCCGGACCAGACGGTGGCAGCGTCAGGAAACCGGTCGGACTTGTCTACATAGGCTTGGCTTCTCCGGACGGCACGGCGCAAGTTTGGAAGCATCTTTTCTTTGGGGAACGGTCTCAGATTCAGAACAAGGCTGCGGTCAAAGCCCTTGAATACTTATGGCGGAAGATCCGTTAAAGGTTTCAGCGCGACGATTATTCCTTGCCCTTCCTATACATGAAATCTTTCATCAAGAAATAGACCGCATTGTCGACTCACTTCGTTATAAGATTTCCGGTATCAAGTGGGTTCGGTCCGAGCAGGTTCATCTCACGCTGCATTTCTTCGGAGCGACTCCCGCTGATCGCATTGACTCCATCGATCAAGCCATGCGAAAGATTGCCGCTCACTCTGAACCGCTTGTGATCAGCTTGGATCGTCTCGGAGTTTTTCCGGATCTTAGAAGACCGAATATTTTATGGCTTGGGATCTTGGACAAAACAGGTGTTTTGCTATCTCTTTTCAAAATGATCCAGACTGAGCTGAGAGGACTTGGCTTTGAGATCGAACGGCGCCCTTTTCATCCTCATGTCACGCTTGGCCGGCTCAAAGGAAAAAGCGGTCAAATGGAAAGTATCCTGACAAAATCCAAAGTCGAACTTCCGGCCACTGAAAAAACAATCTCCCATTTTTGTCTCTATCAAAGCCATTGTCTGCCGGAAGGGGCTCGCTATGAGGTTCTTAAAAAATATGTATTCTCAAAAAAAGCATAAACTCCGGCCTGCGGAACTTCCCAAAGTTTATTCGGTTCTGCGAAAGGCATTTGGATACCAGCATTGGTGGCCGGGTGATACTCCCTTTGAGGTGATGGTGGGCGCCATTCTTACTCAAAATACGGCTTGGACGAATGTGGAAAAGGCCATCTTGAATCTCAAAAACTCAAAAAAACTTTCACTCAATGCTTTCCGAAGAATTTCAAAACATGAGCTTGCGCGGTTAATACGGCCTGCAGGTTATTTCAATATCAAGGCTGATCGTTTGAAACACTTCGTTACATTTTTTGTAAAGGAATATCAAGGAGATTTACGAAGGATGAGGAAAGAATCTCTGGGGATCTTACGCCAAAAACTTCTCGGGGTGAAGGGGATTGGGCCCGAGACCGCGGATTCCATCCTGCTGTATGCGCTGAATAAAAGATCTTTTGTGATCGATGCGTATACAAAGCGGATTTTTTCCCGTCATGGTTTAGCCTCTGCGGCGGAAAGTTACGACCATTGGCAGCGAATATTTGTAAAGGCGCTGCCTCATAACACAAGGCTCTATAACGATTTCCACGCGCAGATCGTTCATGTGGGGAAAGGTTTTTGCCGTAAGGAACCTCGCTGCGGTCTTTGCCCGTTGAATTCTTTTAAAAATCAGCAAAAAGAATAAAATTATTTACAAATAATGCCGTTATCATAAAACACAAATCGAGTAACTTTTTCATTATAGAAGGTGAGAGATTATGTTTCCGAAAGGAAAGCGACGTGTAGGGGAAATCCTGATTGAGGATGGACTGTTGAGCCCGGCGCAACTTCAAGAAGCTCTCGATCATCAGAAGGAAAAAGGGGGGCTGATTGGGCAGATCCTGGTGGAGAAGCAGTTTGTCTCTGAAGAAAATCTGATCAGCGCTCTTGGCAAACAACACAAGATGCCTTATCTATCCCTTAAAAATTATGCCATTAATCCTGATATGGCAGAAACGCTTAAAGCGGATTTTTGCCATGAAAACATGCTGGTGGCATTTGATTGTGACCACAAAAGGATTTACGTGGCGGTCGCGGATCCTATGAATGACGAAGCGATTGAAAAGATCCAGACAATGACGGGCCGGATCCCGCAAGTGTTTTTATCCAGGATTTCAGAAATTCTCAATGCAATCTATTTTCTTTATCATGAGACGGTCTAAAAGAAATCAGGGTTCTTATGACAGCACAACATAGCGGGGCATTACCGGATCTTAAAGAAGTGCTTTTGGCGGCTGGAGTGGCAAAGGCTGAAGATATTCATGCTGCGCTTGAGGAGTATTCGAAGGATCCTAAGAAAACACATTTTCTAGACAGGCTACTGGAAAAACATAAATGTGATGAGAAGAAGCTTGTTAATCTTTTCTATTCGCAATACGGCTACCGCCTTGTCAGTCTCAAGATGTTGATTATCCACAATGAGGTTTTGAGGCTCATGCCCAAAAAGATCGCGGAGGCTTACTGCTGTCTTCCGGTATCGCTGCTTGAAAATACTTTAACGGTTGCCTTTGCGAATCCGACGAATTTAAAAGCCATCGATGAAATACAAGCATTGACCGGTAAACGTATTCGTGCCGCTGTTGCGGAGTATAGCCTACTCAAAGAAACCATTAAGACATTCTACCAAGAAGACGCTGTCGCTTTGACAGAGCCGGTCCAGGAGGATTACACAACCGAACTCGTGGATCTTGCGAACATGGTGGAAAGCGAGGCCAATCTTGATACGAAGCAGCAGGCCTCGGATCTCACGGAAATAGCCAATCAGGCCCCTGTCGTGAAATTGGTCAATATGATTCTTATCGAGGGAGTCAGGCGGCGTGCGAGTGATATCTTCATCGAACCATGGGAGAATTTTGTGCGTGTCCGCATTCGGGTCGACGGAATTCTTGAAGAGATTGTAAAGCCACAAAAAAGTTTTGGTGCTGCGATCGTTTCACGCATCAAAATTATGAGCCAGCTCAATATTGCCGAACATCGGGTGCCGCAAGATGGACGTTTTAAGGTCCGTACGCAAGGGCACGAAGTGGATATGCGTGTTTCAGTCCTGCCGTCAAGTTTCGGAGAAAAAGTCTGTTTACGTATTTTAGATACAGGCGCCCAATCGCATGATATCGGCAAGCTGGGTTTTACAGAAAAAGAACAGGAAATTATCCGGCATTCGGCAAAAAAACCGCACGGAATGATTCTTGTTACAGGCCCGACGGGCAGCGGCAAAACGACTACTCTCTATTCTGTGCTTCAATATCTAGATTCGCCGCAGGTGAATATCACCACGGTGGAAGATCCGGTGGAATACCAGATGCCCGGAATCAATCAGGTCAATGTCCGCGAATCCATTGGGTTGACATTTCCTTCAGCGTTGCGTTCCATTTTAAGGCAAGATCCCGACATTATTTTGATTGGGGAGATTCGGGACGCAGAAACGCTGGACATTGCAATCAAGGCCGCTTTGACGGGGCATCTTGTTTTAAGCACACTTCACACCAATGATGCTGTGAGCTCGTTGACCCGAATGGCCAATCTCGGTCTGGAGCCATTCCTTATTGCCTCGACGGTCCTGATGATCTCAGCGCAACGGCTGGTGCGTCGACTTTGTCCCCGCTGTCGTGTGGCCTATGAACTTGAGCCCGAGATGGTTCAAACGCTTCACCTGGACAGTAAAAAACAGCATCAATTCTGGAAAGCGCGTGGGTGTACGCAATGCCGGCAATTAGGCTATCAAGGCCGAAGTGTCGTGACAGAGATTCTTGAAATGAGGCCCGAAATTCTGCACTTGATCATGCAGGGAGCCTCGGTGGACCAAATCAAACACAAGGCGCATGAACATGGCATGAAGACGCTGCGAGAATCCGCGCTGCAAAAAGCGCTTGCGGGTGAAACTTCCCTGGAAGAGGTATTTCGTGTCACGACCGAGGATCAAGCGACAAAAAACAGCCCCAGTGAGGCGGCCAAGTGATTGATAAAAAGATTCTACGAGATTGGATGCTCGCAATCGGGATTGAGCAGAAAGAGTGCGAAAGAATCGAACTGACTGCTTCGAAACAGAGTGCGACTGTCTTTCAGGTGTTAATGGCGGAGAGGGTTGTTCCGGAAGAAGATGTCATTGATTTTTTGGGGCAAAACCTGGATATACCGATCCTGAATCTTCACGGGTTGCAGGTTGAATCTGAAGTTCTCCAAATGCTTCCACGGAAATTTGTTGAACAGCACAAGGTTCTGCCGGTGGCCCATATCGGGAAGCTTTTAACCATTGCGACAAGCGATCCTTTCAAGCTGAGAACTTACGATGATGTGAAGCGCCTGACGGGATGTGATGTCAATCTTGTCTTAGTGACTCCTTCAAAGATTGCGGCGGCCGTGGGTGATTATTATGCCGAAAGCAAGAATTTTTCCGAGTTTGTAAGCGATCAAGAGGAAAGTCTCGAGTTGGTGCTCGAAGATGAGAAAAAAGGTCAGGATATTGTTCAGGTTAACGTCGATGATGCGCCCGTGATCAAAATGGTCAATTTCATCCTTGAAAAAGCTATCAAGTCCCGCGCCTCAGATATCCATTTTGAACCCTACGAAAAAGAATTTAGGATTCGTTATCGGGTGGATGGAATTTTAAAAGAGTCTTTCTCTCATTCTCTGGATCTCTATGTAGCACTTGTGGCGCGTATCAAAATTATCTCGCTTTTGGATATTACGGAAAAGCGCGTTCCCCAGGATGGCAGATTTCGTTTGATATTGAAAGACAGACAGATTGATTTTCGCGTTTCGGTACTGCCGACTTATTACGGAGAGAAAATGGTGCTTCGGGTTTTGGATCGGAGCGGTATCAAGGCAGGTTTGGATAAGCTTGGTTTTACTGAAAAACCAACCCAGGCTCTTGCGACAGCCATCAAGAAACCCTATGGCATGGTTCTTGTCACCGGTCCGACGGGAAGCGGGAAGTCTACGACCCTTTATTCCATTATGAATTCCCTGAATACACCGCAAAAAAATTTAATGACCGTCGAAGATCCCGTGGAATATCAAGTGGAAGGGATTACGCAGACGCAGGTTCAGCCGGAGATCGGATTAACTTTTGCCAACGGGTTGCGGGCACTGTTGCGTCAGAGCCCTGATATTGTTTTGGTGGGGGAGATTCGAGATACCGAAACGGCCGATATAGCCGTGAAGGCGGCTTTGACGGGACATCTTGTGTTCAGTACTTTGCATACCAACAGTGCCGCGGGGGCCATGACGCGCCTAGTGGATATGGGTGTGGAACCTTTTTTAATTGCATCGTCGGTAATTTGTGTGGCTGCCCAGCGTCTCATGAGGCGGATATGTCCGAATTGCAAGGCTCCGGTTGAGATCCCACCCGAAGTTTTAGTGCGTTACAAAATTACGGAGGATGAGATGAAAAAAATGGCTCCGTTTAAAGGAAAAGGCTGTGCCAAATGCAATCAGACGGGTTATTTCGGACGTCTTGGAGCGAGCGAAGTTCTTCTGGTAGATTCGGATATTCGGAATCTTGTGATTCAGAAAAAATCTAGTAATGTTATTCACCAAACTGCCGTTGAAAAAGGTATGGAAACATTGTTTGAGAACGCACTTGGTTTGTTTAAAGCGGGTGTGACCACGCTGGAAGAAGTGCTACGAGTTACCTCTCAAGGATAATCGATGCCCTCATTTGAATATCAAGTTAAAGACAAAACAGGGAAAGATCTGAAAGGCGTTCTCGATGCTGCGGATGCTGCGAGTCTTGTCAAACAGCTAAAGAATCAAGATTATCTTGTGATTCGTGTCGAGGAGGTCAAGAAAATGTCCTCCTTCTTGAGCATTCAATCCGGGCCGGTCACTAAAAAACAACAAGGTAAGAGCGGCAATGTCAAATTAGACGATCTTGTTGTCTTTGCGAGACAAATGGCGACCTTGGTGGCGGCGGGTATCCCGCTGATCCAATCGTTGGATATTCTTGCCGGCCAGGTGGATAAGGAACAGTTTCGCGTTATTTTACGTAAAATGCATGGGGATGTGCAAAGTGGCAAAAGTCTTTCCGAAGCCATGACGCCACATCAAAAGGTCTTTTCTGCGCTTTTTATTCATATGGTCAGAGCCGGTGAGTCCAGCGGGCGCTTGGAAGAGATCTTAGACCGTGTGGCGCATTATCTCGAAAAATCTGCCGCTCTTCAAAAAAAAGTAAAGGCTGCATTGATGTATCCTACGGCTGTTACGATCATGGCTTTTTTAATCACGTTTTTCATGCTTAGTTTTGTCATCCCAAAATTTGCAACAATTTTTGAAGGCTTGAATGCAAAATTGCCTGCGCCGACACAGATTTTGATCAATGTGAGTAATTATTTGGCAGTGAACTGGTGGTGGGTTCTTGGCGTCATCGTAGGTTTCGTGTTTCTATTTACGCAGATTATCCGTTTGCCTGCTGGCCGGCTTGTCTGGGATTCCTTCACTTTAAAAATGCCGATTTTTGGCCCTATTGTCATGAAAGTTGCCGTCAGTAAATTTTCACGGACGCTCGCTACATTGGTTCGCAGTGGTGTCGCCATTCTCGCGGCTCTGGATATTGTCAGCAAGACTTCCGGCAACGCACGCATCGAAAAGGTCATTATCGATCTTATGGCATCTGTAAAACGCGGGGAGACCATCGCAGGGCCTCTGGAAAAGAGCGGCATTTTTCCGACGATGGTGGTGCGCATGATGGCCATTGGAGAAGAAACAGGTGAACTGGAAGCGATGCTTACGAAGATCGCTGATTTCTATGACGTCCAGGTGGATTCGGCGGTATCGGGTCTGACATCATTGATCGAGCCGCTCATCATCGCCTTTTTAGGAATTGTGATCGGGGGCATCGTCATCGCTCTGTTTTTACCGATTTTGACTTTGACTCAGCATATCAAATAGTGGCATTATAGAAAGGTGTACAACAGAAGCACAAAAGGAGGAATAGCATGTTTATCAAATTGAATCAAAGAGGTTTTACATTAGTTGAAATCATGATCGTCGTTGCGATCATTGGGCTTTTGGCCGCTATCGCCATTCCCAATCTATTGCGCGCGCGCATGAATGCCAATGAAGGTGCTATCAAATCCGATTTGCGGACTTTCAGCTCAGCGGCTGAGAGCTTCCGTGCAGCGCAGAATCCGCCAGCCTATCCGGCAGCCATTGCCAATTTGACGGGTGCAACGCCTGCGTATTTAGATGCATCCTGGCTCGGAGCAAAGCATGGCTATAACTTCGCCTATGCCGCGGCAGTGAATACCTTTTCACTGCTTGCCACGCCTGTGACCGCAGGTCAGACCGCGGTGAACGACTACTGTATCGATCAGACCGGCGTGATTGTCGGTTCGGTGGATGGAGCGGGTGCACCAACGGCCGCAGCGACGGGTTGTGTTGGAGGTACGGCGATTACGGGCTAATGGAATAAGGAATTACCCAAAGTGATTGAAACCCCACCCTGCTAAGTATGGCAGGGTGGGGCTTTTTAGGAGACTTACTAAAAGCCTTTTTTTTGCTATTTAGGTTTGTTAAGATGCCTTCGTAAAGAGTTTTTATATAATTATTTAGCGTAAATTTGAGTTTAGTTTCTGAGCTTATTGTCGTAACATAAAAATGCATATATAATTTTATTAGGCCATAGTGAACATATAAGGAGGACAATATGTTTATCAAATTGAATCAAAGAGGTTTTACATTAGTTGAAATCATGATCGTGGTCGCGATCATTGGGCTTTTGGCCGCTATCGCCATTCCCAATCTATTGCGCGCGCGCATGAATGCCAATGAAGGTGCTATCAAATCCGATTTGCGGACTTTCAGCTCAGCGGCTGAGAGCTTCCGTGCAGCGCAGAATCCGCCAGCCTATCCGGCAGCCATTGCCAATTTGACGGGTGCAACGCCTGCGTATTTAGATGCATCCTGGCTCGGAGCAAAGCATGGCTATAACTTCGCCTATGCCGCGGCAGTGAATACCTTTTCACTGCTTGCCACGCCTGTGACCGCAGGTCAGACCGCGGTGAACGACTACTGTATCGATCAGACCGGCGTGATTGTCGGTTCGGTGGATGGAGCGGGTGCACCAACGGCCGCAGCGACGGGTTGTGTTGGAGGTACGGCGATTACGGGCTAATGGAATAAGGAATTACCCAAAGTGATTGAAACCCCACCCTGCTAAGTATGGCAGGGTGGGGTTTTGTTTGATATAATCCAACCAAGAAATTATGACAAAGCCAAATACTATGAATATTCAGCAAATAAGCAAAGAGGCGATGGTTGTGTTCAAAACGATCGTGTCGAAAATTTTCCAGGCTAAGAAACCATCGAACAAAATTACTGTTTGTGACCTTGGGCTTACGAAAGTGGTATTGCTTGAATTAGAAAAAATGGTTGATCATCTTTATATCCATCGTTGTGAAATCATCAAATACTCTTCGAGGGACCAAAAACCCGCGCTTGTTCTCAAGCCTTTTTTAGACGGAAAAAAATTCAAGAAGGAAGGAGTTCGGGTCGCCCTGAAAGGCCATGGAGTGGTGATTCGTTTTATAAGGTTTCCGAAGATGAAAATTGAGGACCTTGGCAGTGCCATGAAATATGAAGCTGAGCAATATATTCCCTTTGAACTGACTGATGTTGCTTTGGATTTCTCAGTGGTCGAAGAAAGTGTTAAAAGCGAAGAGGGAGAAAAGATGGAGGTGATGCTGGCGGTCATCAAACGCGCGGAACTCGAACCCACCCTTGAAGTTTTTCGAAACTTGGAGTGTCAGTTATCGGTTGTCGACGTTGATGTTTTATCGGGGATGGCGGCATTAGAATATTTTCATCCCGAAGATTTCTCCGGGCACGTGGGGCTGTTGGACATCGGAACGGAAATTTCGACGCTGGGGATTGTTCGCCAAGGGAAGCCGCGCTTTATTCGGGACATTTCTTATGGGACTTACGATCTTCGGAAGCGGCTCAAGACACGCGCAGATGTGAGTGAAGCTCAATTTGATCTGATCTTTGAAAAAAATGAACCCGCCACTAAGGAGCAAACACTGGCCATCACGGAAAGTTTGTCTAGCTTAATCGGCGATATCCGGCTGTCTTTTGATTACTATCATGATCAAATGCAACAGACGAAGCCCATCGAGAAGATTTTCTTGGGCGGAGGCGTTTCACATCCTGCTGTTCTTGAAACGTTGAGTGCGGGCTTGCAAATCCCGGTGTGTTGTATGGATTCCTTTAAAAAACTGAAATGGGCTCCGGAAGTTAACGGGGAATTGTTGAAAACAAATTCGGCTCTTTTGGCCGTAGCCTTTGGTCTGGGGATTCGGGACGAATGATAAAAATAAATTTACTACCCTTACAGCTACGCAAGTCCAAACCGAGTCCTACGCGTATTCCCTATATTCCTTTGGCGATTCTTGCCGGGGGGCTATTTTTCATCATGACCCTTTTCTTTTATACAGATTTTCTAAGGGCACGTGCGGCTTATGCCAGGGTCCACAAGGACTGGATGCGCATGAATCCTCTCATGGGACAGCTCAAAGCGATGGAAAATAGAGTTGAAATTGAAATGAAGGCTGAAAAGGACTTTTTGGAAAAGAATATACTGAATACGGATTCCATAACAAACATTTTAGATTCTGTAAGCAAATATCTTCCGGAGAGAGGCTGGCTTACGGAACTTAAAGCGGAACGTGAGGGAGAAGGCTGCCGTTTAATGCTGCAAGGCGTTGTTCTTCAATCGAGAACACGAACAGGGATTGAACTTATTGAAGAGTATTTAAATAAACTGAAAGCGAATTTTCCGGCGGGGGCGAAATTTATTTTAACGACATCGAAGGATTCGAAGACGAGCGATGGGGTGTCTTTTACCGCTAATTTTGAGTGGGGAGTTGTCAAAAAAACATGAAACCATTCAAACAATGGAATGCTAAGGATGTTATAGAATTCGCCAAAGGTGTCGATAAAAAAATATGGATGAAATTGGCGGGTATCACAATAGGGGTTTTGTTCTTTCTCATTGTTATTGTGATTCCTGCTTGGATTGAAAGGCCGTTGCTTAGGCGGCATATCCAAAGCATGGAGGCTCAAATTCGCCAGGTCAATGCGCTAAGTCAAAAAAAGACGCTTTGGGAAGTCAACGAAAAAATCTATAGTGCGATGATTCAAGGTGTTGAAGAACGTCTATTCACAACTGAAGAAATCGAAATGTTGCTCGGGAAAGCATCAAAACTGGCCGCGGAATCCAGGGTGGATGTTCTGGCTTCTAAACCAGTCAATGATAAAACGGTGTATGCGCTACCCTACAATACAAAATATCAGTCAAATGGTTATTCCTTTACCTTGCTGGGATCATTTCATGATATTGGGATGTTGGCCAGTCGCATTGAGACGAATGGACGGCTTTTAAGGATTCAAAGCATTCACATGGCGACCTCTGAAAAAACACCGGGGAAAGAAATTGTTGAATTGCAGCTTGCGGCAATTTCCGAGTCGTCACAGCCCGTTGTGGTTACTGGAAAGCCTCATGGTAAAAAGTAGATGCTGGATTTTTTTGATGTTGCCGTTTTTGTCCTTTTCAATGGCATTCAATGCGCTGGAGGCAAAAGAGATTAACTATGAAGCGGGAGGCCGACGTGACCCTTTTATTCCCTTAACGGGTTCGGACGCGTCTGGGGCAATAGTTTCATCGAGCGGTATTCGTTTGGAAGGTATTATTTACGACCCACTAAAGCAATCCCTGGTAATTTTAAACGGCAGGGCCTATAAAATAGGCGAGACTGTTGGAGATGCAACAGTCAGGCTGATCCAGAAGGATCGAGTTGTTATTTCGGTCAACGGCGAAGAAAAAGTTCTACTTTTACGAGAAGATGACAAACCTCATTAACACTGACAGGATACAGGAGAAATTCATGAAGATAAAAATGGAAAAAGTTTTTTTAATCGGCAGTGTTTTGTTTATGTTTGTGGCAAGCATCGGCTATGCAGAGAATCTCGCCCCCACGCCGCAAGAGCCATCCGCGGTATCGGTTGCCCCTGTGACGACGCCACCCTCATCTCCTGATGGCGGCATTGTGACGAATCCTGCAACGGACAAAATCAGTCTCGATTTCAAAGATGCAGAAATCACGACGGTTTTGCGTGTGTTGAGCATGAAAAGCAATGTAAATATTGTGACCGGGCCGGAAGTAAAAGGGCTTGTATCGGTACGGTTGGACGATGTGCCTTGGCAGAAAGCACTGGAGGTCATCCTAAGAACGTATGACTTTGTGTATGAGCGGGACGGTAACATCATTAGGGTTACGAGCCGGGATAAGATGAAGCAAGAGCCGGTTGAGACAAAGACTTTTATTTTGGATTATTCGAAGGCCTCTGAGATCCAGGTGGCGATTCAGGATATGCTCAGTGAGCGCGGGAGGGTCAAAGTTTCGGAGCGTTCCAACATGCTTGTGGTCACGGATATTCCTCAAAACGTGTATCGAATCGGGGAGGTGATTAAGAAGCTTGATCAAATGACCACGCAAGCCTATATCGATTCCAAAGTAATTCGAACCGAGGCAGGAGCGGTTGAAAATATGGGCATCAAGTGGACGCCTACGGTATATGCGAACGGCGCCACAAGGCCCACAACTTTCCCTTTTCCGACGACGGAGGATGCTATCACACCCGTCATCAATCAGTTCTTTCCGGTCTTGGCGGGCACGTCGGCGACCGGGACTGCTGCGGATTACATCGTCAATCCGACCGATGCGCGTAATTTTCCGCAAGTCGCCAAGGTGACGGGTGCGACGCCTGCTTTGTCGTATGGGACTTTGGATTTTTCAAATTTCACCGCCACTTTGAATTTTTTAAAATCCTATTCCAATGCGAAAATCATGTCCAATCCGCGCATCACGGTTCTCAATAATCAGACGGCCCATATTCAGGTGGGTGACCAAGTGCCGTTGCCGACGTATGAGCGTAATGAAACGACGGGCAGTATGGTCATCTCCGGCTTTAGTTACCGTGATACGGGTGTTGTTTTGAATGTCACGCCCCATATTAATACGACCGAGGAAATTCTTGTCGATCTGAAGCCGGAAGTTAGCTCGAAAACGAGCGAACAGTCTTTCGGAGGCGGGGTCGTGGCGCCTATTTTTAATGTAACGGCGGCTCAAACGCAACTGCTGATTAAAAGTGGACAAACGATTGCCATTGGAGGGCTTTTGACGGATAATTATTCGCAGACAGAGGCAAAGGTGCCTTATCTTGCGGATGTGCCGATTGTAGGAAAAATATTCAGATCGAAGCGGCAGGGTTCATCTTCGGATCCGGGAGCCGACAATAAGAAAGTTGAAACGCTTTTTTTCGTAACAGTTACTACCGTGGATACCCAGGGACAACCTACGGGTAAGAAGGAAGACGGGAAGCATGAGTCGCAAGATGCCCAATCTCAGCAGACAGCAGTTCAAAATGCCGGGAATGTGCAGCAGAATTCCGAAAAAAAGTCGGAACGATGACTGAGGTAAATAAAGCAGTCAACTAAGTTATTGTTTCGATGGTGGCAGATCAAAGCTTTTTTGCGGGTTTGACCATATAATGTAAACCTGATAAAAAAGTGTCTCGGAATTCCAATTCAATTTTTGCTCAGTCTATTTCTTCTTGCCTGTCTTTGAATCCACAATCGTTTAAACAAACATGCTGCCTCGCAGCGATGTGGCACAGAACATCGCAGAGCTTACTTGAAAGGATTTAATCGTGGATCGTCACATTTTAATTTCACAGGATGCAAATGAGAAACAGGTTGCCATTTTGGAAGACGGGCGACTGGAAGAATTTTATATCGAACGCGGAGATTCGAAGAAGCTTTTTGGGAATATCTACGAAGGAATTGTCAAAACAGTCATTCCAGGGATCGATGCCGCGTTTGTTGATATCGGGACCGGCAAAGACGGATTTTTGTACGTGGCGGATGCTCTTCGTTCCCCAATCGATTTAGATGCCGAATTCGATGAGAATGAAGATAATGGGGTCAACGCTCCTAAAGACAAGGAAGATACTGGCAAAGACAAGCGTCGCCCACCGCTGCCCCATCGCCATCATCCGCAGCATCGTCGCCAGCGCATCGAAGAAGTGCTGAAGGTAGGACAGAAGGTGATCGTCCAGGTCGTCAAGGAACCGATCGGGAACAAAGGGCCTCGGCTCACAACACAGTTTTCGATTCCTGCACGTTATCTTGTCATGATGCCGGGTGAGGAGAAAATCGGAATTTCACGCCGTGTTGAAAGCCGTGCGGAGCGGGAGAGGATCCGCGGTATTTTTAGGAGCCTTGAGATTCCCAAAGGTGTTGGGTTTATCGTCAGAACCAACGCTGAGGGGAAAAGTGAAAAGGATTTTGCCCGCGATATCCGCTACCTAATCCGTTTATGGAAAAAGATCCACAGCATGATCTCGGCAAAAAAAGCGCCGGTGTTGATCCATCAAGAGCTTGGACTTGTAGAACGTGTGGTCCGGGATTATGTCAATGAAGATACGACAAAAATTTCTGTGGATCATCCCGAAATTTACAAGAAGCTTAAAAGGTTCATCTCGGTCTATATGCCCGGGGATCAGCTGAACATTGATTTTTCAAGGGAAAAAGGCAGTTTGTTTGAAAGGCACAATATTGAGAAAGAAATCGAGCGCACTTTTCAGAAAAATGTTTATCTGAAGTCCGGCGGTCACATCGTCATTGAGCAGACCGAAGGGCTCGTGGCCATCGATGTCAATACCGGAAAGTTTACAGGGAATAGCAAAGGGCTTGAGGAAACCGTTTATAAAAATAATATGGAGGCTGCGATGGAAATTGCGAGGCAATTGCGGCTTCGCGATGTCGGGGGCATTATTATTATCGATTTTATCGATATGGAACAGGCGCAGCACAGGCGGAGTCTTTTCAATGCTTTCAAAGAGGCGGTTAGTAAAGACCGTGCAAAGACCCATCTTTTACAGGTTTCCGAGTTGGGGCTGGTGCAAATGACGCGGCAGAGAATCCGTCCGTCACTTGAAAGTGCGGTTTATGACACATGTCCTTATTGTGAAGGGAAGGGCAATGTTAAATCGAATACGACCATGGCCATCCAGGTGATTCGTGATCTGCGCAAAGCATTAAGGGATTCCCGAGATCGCATTATCAGTGTGTATGTCCATCCGGACGTTTCGGAACGTTTGCTTCAACAGGAAAAGAAAGCCCTTCATTATCTTGAAAAAAGCACGGGCAGTCGGATCTCTGTTTATTCCGAGCCGACAGCGCATCGGGAAGACATCAATATCACATTCATCAAATGATATGGCAGATCAAGGACGACAGAAAATAACTCAAGGCTGAAATTGTAACGCCGCTGTCGTCTTTGGTCTTTGGTCTGAGGCAGGTTTCAGTTATAATGCCGTTATGAACATGTCGCTTTGGGTACTCATGACAGTTGTTATTGCCGCGCTTTTCTTTTTTGCAGGCGTTTGGCTTTTGCGGCGTGCTTCGAAGCATCCATCGGATGAAAAAACCTTCCAGTCTTTTCTGCAACTTCAGCAAGAACTCCATAACCTGCAAAATTCCCTTCAAGGTCAAATGCATGCATTGTCCGGTCAATTCAACGATCAGATGAAGCAGAACACGCAATTTCTCCAGGAAAATCAGCAAAATTATCGTCAGATCATGGGGGATGTCCAGCACCGGCTTGGTGTGTTGCAGCAGGCCACCCAGTCGATGATGGATATCGGCAAGGATATTTCCTCGCTGCACGATATCCTTCGGGCGCCCAAACTTCGCGGAGGGATGGGAGAATTTCTGCTCGCAGAACTTTTGCGGCAGATCTTGCCAGAGGACCATTTTTCTCTGCAGTATCGCTTTCGCAATGGTTCCCAAGTGGATGCAGTGATCCAACTCGGGGAAGGATTGATTTCGGTGGATGCAAAATTTCCTCTGGAGAATTTCAAACGCATACTGGGAGCAGACGGGGTCGAAAAACAGGCGGAGGCGCGTAAAAGCTTTTGGAAGGATGTGAAAAAACATATCGACGATATTAGTGCCAAGTATATTCTGCCGGAAGAAAAAACGTTTGATTTTGCGTTGATGTACATCCCTTCTGAGAGCATTTATTATGAAACAATTATCAAAGATGATGCGCAGAACGAAAGTCTGAGTTCGTATGCCATTAAGCGCAAGGTCATTCCGGTTTCGCCGAACAGTTTTTATGCTTATTTGCAGGCGATCGTTCGCGGTCTCAAGGGAATGCGGATCGAACGTTCCGCCCAGATTATCTTGGAAAGTCTCGGCCAGCTTGAGGTGGATCTCGAGCAGTGTCTTTTGGATTTTGAGAAAATCGGGGGGCATCTTGCTCACGCACGGACGGCATATGAAAAAACGGAACAGCGTTTTCATAAATTGCAGAACCGGCTTAATGTCATGGAGCAGCACCAGGTGCAAGCTGTCAGCGTGTCGCCTAAAGACATTGTTCATGAAATAGGATCCTGAACTCGCGTATGGGGATTGCTTATCCCGGGGATGCTACATCCAGGGCTGTTGAACGGGAGCAAATGGTGCGGCAGCAGATCGAAAGTCGCGGCATTCATGATCCGAGGGTACTGGCCACAATGAAAAAGGTGCCACGGCATTGGTTTGTTCCCGATGAATATCAAAACGAAGCTTATGACGATGAGCCGGTGCTGATCGGGTATGAACAGACGATTTCACAGCCTTATATAGTCGCGTACATGACCGAAGTCCTTCGGCTGGAAGAAAGAGACAAGGTCCTTGAAATAGGCACGGGATCAGGTTATCAAACAGTCGTGTTGGCGGAGTTGGTGGAAAGTGTCTACACCGTTGAGGTGATCAAACCGCTGGCGCTTGCAGCGCAAAAACGATTTGAGACGCTAAATTATCGAAATATTCACTGCCGGATTGGAAATGGCTGGGAGGGGTGGGCAGAAGCGGCGCCGTTTGATAAGATGATCGTGACGGCGGCGCCTTTGAAGATTCCGCCGGATTTAATTGCGCAATTGAAAGAATGCGGTCGCATGATCATCCCTGTCGGTCGGCAACAGCAAGAATTAATTGAAGGAGAAAAACGCCATGGAATTCTTGAAGAAACTCGGAAGATCGCTGTTCGGTTCGTCCCGTTCGTCCAATCAGAAAAAGACAGCGACTAAAAAAACAGCAAAATCAAAAAAGAAAAAATCGAAAAAAATTATTAAAAAAAAGACGGTTCTAAAAAGGGCTAAAAAAGTCGCGGCGAAAAAGAAGTCTTCGAGAAAAGCAACTGTGAAATCTAAAAAGCAGCCAGCCATTGTCAAAAGTGCTTTGGCGGCATTACCCGTTGCGGAAGTAACGCACTATTTTCCCAAGGTAGATGCTGCCGTACTCAAAATCAAGGTTGGGGATATACGGATTGGGGATGAGCTTCGCTTTAAAGGACACACAACGGATTTCGCGCAAAAGGTGACGTCGATGCAAATTGATCACAAGTCCATTGAGATTGCAAAAAAAGGTGATGATCTTGGGCTTGAAGTGAAAACTCGTGTTCGTGCGGGAGATTTGGTTTATAAAAAGTAGGGGAACAGGAGTCTTAACCATGGGCCAACATTATCTTCGTGTTTTCAAATCCTTTCAGCTTGAAGAAGTGAAGAAAAGTCTTCTGATTATGGGGGATCTTTCAGGAAACTGTGCTTCCTGTAGCGCGCTTGGGATCAATGCCTATGAGGCGAAGACCTGTCCCGAGTGTGGGACGGTTTTTAAATACATTGCGAGTCGGAGGCTGGAAACGCATCCCACCGAACGCTTTCAATTGGCCAGGCGTCTTGCGGAAAAAAGGCCGGACCTTACTTTGATTGATTTGCTGGATTATCAAAAAGCGGCTGGTGACAAGGCGGCCCGCGATTTTTTCAGTGCTTCTTCTTAATACACACGGGACAAGATGCATTCAAAACCGATGGATTTAAGTGGCGACAAAGGGCGCGTGGCCTTGGCTATTGCTGCGACTTTGAGAAAAAATGGGTTTGTCGCCTATTTTGCCGGGGGATGTGTTCGTGATTATCTCATGGGACAAGCGCCGCAGGATTTTGACATCGCGACGACTGCGACGCCGGAAGAAGTGGAACGTCTTTTTCCGAAAACCGTACCTGTCGGGAAGCAATTTGGCGTGATGCTTGTGGTTGATTCGGACATTCCATTTGAAGTAGCGACCTTTCGCTGTGAGGGCGGTTATCAAGATGGCCGTCATCCCACTCATGTCGCATTTACCCGCCCGGAAGAAGATGCGAAACGCCGTGATTTTACGGTCAACGGGCTTTTCTATGATCCTTTTGCAAGCAAGGTCATCGATTTTGTGAATGGTGTTGACGATATTCCCAAAAAAATAATTCGGGCTATCGGAAACGCGGAAGTACGGTTCCATGAAGATAAATTGCGACTCTTGAGAGCCATACGGTTTGCGTCAACGCTCGGCTTTGAAATCGAGGAAAAAACGTGGGAAGCGGTAAAAAAACATGCTCCAGAAATTCACGCTGTCAGTCCCGAAAGGGTGCGTGAAGAATTGGTGAAGATCTTCACGCGTGCCGGGGCGGCGAGAGGTTTTGTCTTGTTGTCCGAATCCGGACTTATGAAAGAAATCCTGCCCGAAATCGAAGCTATGAAAGGTGTCGCACAGCCGGAAAACTTTCATCCGGAAGGAGATGTTTATGAACATACCCGCCTTCTTTTGGAGAATTTGCATCCTCCCGTTTCTACCATGCTTGCTTTTTCGGCTCTTCTTCATGATGTCGGGAAGCCAAAAACATCTGCGATCCGGAAGGGACGGCTTACCTTTTATGAACATTCTGAGGAGGGCGCGAAGATCGCGGAATTAATGATGAAGCGACTGCGGTTTTCCAATGAAGAAATCAGCGGGGTTTGCGAATGCATAAGCAACCATATGAAATTTATGGATGTCAAAAAAATGAGGGCCGGAAAGCTGAAACAATTCATCAGTCGCCCCTATTTTAACGAAGAAATGGAGCTGCATAGAATCGATTGTTTGGCGAGCCACGGCATGCTGGATAATTATGGATTCCTTCAGGAAAAGCTGAAAGAATATGAGCACGAGGAATTAAAGCCGAAGCCGTTAGTAAACGGTAACGATCTCATTGCCATGGGAATGTCTCCGGGGCCTGCCATGAAACCGATTCTCGAAGAGCTTTATGAGCTTCAGCTTGAAGGGGCTCATAAGACCCGTGACGAGGCTTTAGCCTGGTTGCGGGTTCGAATAAAATCATCAAAAAGCTCGTAATTTATATTCTCAACTATATAATAAAAAATATCAAAGGAGGAAACAGGATGAAACGTTTCAGTCTATTGGTGATGCTGATGGCGGTAGTTTTGATATCCGCAGGATGCGGTCGGACTCAGAAGGTGATTGCGACCCAGGATGGATTCAGTGCGCCCCATGAATCTCTGGGGGGAGTTGAAGTAAGCAGAGAAGCGCCCATGATCCAAAGCAAACGGCTTTTCGGGCAATTGTGGCAATGGGCCACATTGGGGCACTACCAAAATATCGCACAGGAAGCGTACCTGCAGGGTTTGCTGAACAAGAAGCTGATCAAGGCTGCGAAGAAAACGCACCAAGCGGAACAAGTGATTGATGTCAAGTATTGGCCAGAATTGAGTGCGAAGAAATTTCCGCAGGGCTTGATCTATGCCAAAGGGGAAATGATCCGGTACAAACGTTTTCCCGAATAACTTGTCGGGGGTAGTTTGTGAAGAAAAAAGTATTTTTTGGGGCGATGATATTTATTTTCTGTTTTTTCCCGCCGCTTCGGGCTGAGGTTGTTAAAGAGATCAGCCCGGATGGTACGCTGACGCTGGATTCAGGGGAGAAAGTGACTTTGGCCGGGATTTTGATGGATGTTGAGGGAATCTCGGTGCTGAAAGCTCTGGCTGGAAAACAAAATGTGAGGTTCGAAAAAGTCCCCATTTTAGAAGAACAATCTCGAGCCCTCGCGTTTGTTTTTTTAGAAGCCAAATCAGTTAAATTTCCTTCTCAAGCGTCTGGTGCTGCTGATGCTGAAGAAGTCATGCTTAATGAGCTCCTGCTCAAGATTGGTGCGGCCAGGGTCGCGGAGAATCAGACATTTACCGCGAAAGAACGCTTTTTACAATTGCAACAAATAGCGATGAAAAAGGGTGATGGCATATGGTCGTACGAAGGCTCCTAAAAATTTTAGGGGCCTTGTTGCTTGGGCTGTCGGTCCTTCTTGCAATTTTTATCGGGGTCGGTTTTTTTGTCACCAGAAATTTCGATCCGGATATCGCCCGCACGAAACTTGAGCAAGTCATTTTAAGACAAACCGGATTTCAAGCAGAAATCGGAAATATCAAGCTTGCATGGGGAATTCGGCCTGAGTTTCGAGTTGATTTTTTGAAGTTGTTCAACCATGAACCCCAAAATCTCGGAAAAATCCTTCAGTGTAAACAAGTGAGAATTTGCACTGATCTGGTTTCGATCTGGAACAAACGCTTTTTGAAGCCGCGTGTGATGATTCAAGGCCTCGAAATTTACCTGGAAAGAAAAAGCGATGGATCCTGGAACTGGATGCCCATGGCTCCTGCGCTTCATTCGGTTTTTTCAGGTTCTTCCGAAACTTCTGTGCCTCCGAGCACTCAAGCCTCACAAAATTCTGATAGCTTTTCTTCGAAACTGACGGCAGGTTCGCAGGTGCTAGCAGGTGGGTGGATGGTTGGGTTTGGTGAGGTTGAGGTTGTGGACGGAAACGTGCAATTTGTGGACAAAACCATCCAGCCGGTGTTTAGCCAAAAGCTCGAAAGGCTAACACTTGTGATCAAACCGAAATCTTTTCGAGGAGTTTTTTATTTTACAGCAAGCGGCTCCGTGCTAAATGCTGCCGGCCAAAACCTGGAAGCCCAAGGGGATTTGGATTTAATTTCAAAATCCTTAAATTTTGATCTTCAATATGGTCCCGAAAAGCTTCTGGCTAAGGGGGTGCTGCTATTTGACAAAGTGCCTCATTTCGAAGGGCAGATTGAGGTTCGATCCCTTGATTTAGATTCTGTCATTCCTGATGTGTATAAGAGCGGAGGATATGTGAATGGTCATTTAAGTGCGAATGCGCGGCTAACCTTTGACGGATTCGATCCAGAGAACATCAAGACATCGCTTAAGGGGGAGGGAAGCTTTGAGATTCGGGATGGGGCTTACAAGAACCGAAATCTTGTTAAGGATGTTTTTGACCGTCTTTCGTCCGTGATCACGACTACTCAGGAGCTTGGGGGCGTATTGCCTCCGGAAGTTACCGCGATGATGGCGGGGGCAGACACGCCCTTTCAGATTTTGAATCTGAGCTATGCGGTGATGTCTGGGGAAATGCTGATCCATGACGCTCATCTGGTTCATGCGGATTATCAAGTCAGCGGGAAAGGTGCTTACGGGATCCAAGGCCAGCGTGTGGATTCTTCGATGCAGCTTGTTTTTTCAAAATCTATTTCCGCGTATCTCGTGCACAAAATCCGTGAAATGGAGTTTCTCTCTGACAGGAACGGGCAGGTCATGATCCCGTTCCGCTATAGCGGCATTCTTCCGAACGCCTCGGTTCAGCCCGATTTGCAATATGTGACGAACAAGTTATTGCAAGTTGGTGCGGAACAATTTTTGAGCCGGGGACTTGAAAAACTAGCCAAGTTTTTGGAGCCTAAAAAATGAAAAAAATTCTAATTACGGTTTTTGGTAAAGATAAACCGGGCATTATTGCTAAAGTAAGTGGCCTTTTGTTTGCGAAGGGATGTAACCTTGAAGATATAAGCATGACTCTTTTAGAGGGGCAGTTCGCGATGATGATGACTGTTTGCTTGCACACAGAGCGCACCTATGATTCGGTGCTTTCAGCCCTTGATCTTCTGAAATTAGCACCTTGGTCATTGGATTGCCATGTTGCTATGCTTCGTGGCAAAGCTCAACGTGGGATGAAACATGCGTCGGGTTGTTTGCCCTTTGTTATTACGGCGTTTGGCAGGGATCGAACTGGGATTGTTTATGAAATCAGCCGGGCACTCGCGGGACTTCATGTCAATATTACGGATTTGGATAGTCGAATTTTGGGTCAAGGTGCCAAAACCACGTATGCCATGCTGGTGGAGGTGGATGTGCCGGGTAAAAAGATTCTTATCAAAGTGAAGCGGTTGCTTATGAAAATTGCTAAAAGGATGGACATAGAGATTCAGTTAAAACCGCTTGAACGAGTCTCTTTTTAACTCATGAAACCATCGCTTATTCGTATTTTCCCCGATCCGGTTTTGCGCAAAAAAGCAGCTCTGGTAACGGTGTTTGACCGTTCCTTGCTTAGACTCGTTGCCGTTCTTATACGTACCATGAGATTTCAAGCACATGGCATTGGTATCGCTGCACCGCAAATCGGTATTTCTAGAGCCGTGGCAATCGTAGATGTTTCAAGACGTGATTCAAGTGCGCAAAGATTGATTCTGGTGAATCCGGAAATTATTGAAAGAAGGGAGCCAGAGGCCCGGAAGGAGGGTTGCATGAGTTTGCCGGATTATATGGCATATTTGAAGCGGCACCTTTGGGTTCGTTTTCGCTGGCAAGATGAAAGAGGAAAATCACATGAAAAAGTGAGTCTTGGAATCGAAGCCGTGTGCGTAGAACATGAGGTGGATCATTTAAACGGTATTCTTTTTATTGATCATGTGACTTGTTTGAAAACTGATATGGTGCCACGTTCCCGTAAGTGATTTTTATGATTGAGCGAGTATTCCTTTTATTTTTTGCTCTTATTAAACATCATATAAAAGATATTTTTGCATGGAAATTGTTCTATACGACAAAGTGATCAATATATAGCAATATATAGCATTGATATATTTGACACTCTTTCTAAAAAAAGCTATACTTCTTTTAGACATTTAATAATCTAAAAAACAAAAGTGTGATAAACGGAAGAAATCACCATGGGATGATGGATGCCGTCGTTTTTTAACATGCTTTTTAATAATTGTATGAAGCAGTTAGGACATCACGAAAGGGTATGTCACTGATGAGAAGTACGTATTACAGTGAGAAGAAGTCGTGGGTTATGCGCGGGATAAGTCTGTTTGTCATTATTACTTTTGTTTTCACTCAAACAGATATTCAGCTTGCTTTTGCGTATGGTGTGCCTTCGAACGTGGCAACTTTACCGTCTCCCAATGACCTCAACAAATCCGATAAGATTCACTATATGCAGGATCTGAAGGATCTTCAAAAGGATCTGCAAGGGAAGGCGAGTGAAAATCCAATGAGTGTGGTGAGTGCCGACAAACCCAAACAGGAAAATCCTTTTGTCGGCGATATTCCCAAAGCAGATGCTCCCGAGATTTCTATTGCTTTTTTGACGGGGGAAAAATTGAACCCTCTCATGAATGCTGACACAAAAGAGAAAATCGAAGAGAGTCTTCAGCCCGATGTGGATGGAAATGTTGTTGTGCGTTATAAGGATGGTACTTATTTTAAATATAGCACCATGAGCAATCAAATTAGCGAGGTCTGCGATTTTACAAAGCCAATTCGTGACTCCGATGATAAGATTACCGGTTATGACCTTGAAGTGCGTCAATTTTTTTACGAAAAAGGCGCGGCAGGAGATTCCTATGTGCGCGTGACCACTGTAGACGCCAGCGGTTTAAATACCTATCAAAAGTTTACGCTTACGGGCGATGGCCAACTGGATGCCTTGGTTGAGTCTGGATATTTGCTGCTGAATCCTGTCACGAATGTGAACGTGGAAGTTCCGACAACGGTTTATAAGGGAAGCCAGATCATTGTCTACGAGCGTGGGGATGACCCTTCGTTTTATGTCGAAAAACGTTATGAACAGGTTGCAGACGGAGAGAACCGTCTTTTGTCTTACCGCAAAATTCAATCCACTGCAACGGGTCAGGTTGTAGTCGGGATTGATATCGAGGTTCGTTATGATGCTGTGCAATCCAAGCTGACGGTGATTGACCGTTTGCCCGTTTCCGATGGCAAAAAGGGTGAGGTCAGTTTCTGGGAATACAAGCTTTTGCCCGGAAGTCAGCAAGGGGATCTTTTGGCTGTCGGTGAGCTTGATCCGATGAGGCCTGATACCGAGATCAGTCGCATGGAAGTAAGTGATACAAAATATACGATCACCAACCCTCAGGATGTGACCCACCTTGTGGTTTTTGAACGGTTACCAGAGGGAGGTTTCGGTCGCGTTTTGCGTTATCGTTTGGGCGAAATCGATCTGGAGTACCGTTATGGAACGGATCCCCAAAACGGAAACGAAACGATTACGGTTTTGAATTATAAGGCAGGTACTTTCCTGAGGATGAGTTTTTTGCCTGGGACCACGCCTCGGGATGCAAGCGGAACTATTGCTAGTATCAGGCATGTGGTCAGTGCCGGGACGTTTGTGCTGGCTGCTGGGACTCCAAATTTTAAGGAAATCTTTTCCAAAAGTGGCAGTGAATGGATCGTGACAGACCCGAATGACAGCAGGATCTTTGATGTCTATTCTTCATTTCCGAGTGACGAATGGGGTGGGTTAGTTCGGAGTCGTGGCCCTCCGGAAGTCGGTGCAACAAACTTGGTGGATTACCGCTACGAATATGATTTGCCGAACAAGCGGGTCACCAGTTACGATCTTACAAATCTCCAATATGCCACTTATGATGCCGCCATTCCTCAAACACCCAAGCTCCTGGAGCACGGGACCCTCGAAGTTTCCTCTCAAGGTGAAATAACCAAGATTCCTTCGGTATCTCAGTCAGAGGCCGAGCCTTCTCTGGCTACCTATATATATAATGAAATTGAAACCCGATCTTTCGATTATGCCTATTCCCTTTTAACTCAGGGTGTCCCGGTAGCCACCCTGATTGATAAAATGGAGGTTGAAGATCTTCAGCAGCTTTTAACGCTCCCCATAGAAGTCGGTATTCTGGTTTTGCATGGAAACTTGGTCCTGTTTTCCAGCGGTGACGAATCGGAATTAAGGCTGTTGAAATCCGTAGCCACCCTCGCAAATAGTTCCAGCTTTGTAGCCCATACCCATCCAGCAGGTACGTTGCCGAGTTCGACAGATATCGAAAGCGCAGGCGCTCAGAATGAATATGTAATTTCCCGGGATGGACTCATCTATTCTTATAGTCATGAAGGAATTATTCAAAAAACTGATGACCTTCTTTTCCTTATTCAGAAAATCGAAGAAGCCAAAGCAAGTACCCGGCTCATCATAAATGAGTGGGCGGCGCGAAGGGCTTTACACCAATTGGTTGAATCGATGGAGCTTTATCGGAATGCTTCTGAGGAGGAAAAACAAACCTTCCGCTCATCGGGGTTGGTGACCCTATTAAATGATGATGGCTCAAAAACAGTTTGGGAAATAGGGATCGACGATGTGTTGGGCACAGATGATGACCGTATGATGGTGCAGATTGCTGTAGATGGTTCTCGAACGGAATATTCCTATGATGATGAAAGACAGCTGGTGCAGATTAAGACGGCATCGTCATCCCAGGTGTTCCGCTATGGACCGGATCAGAAACCGCTAACAGCGGATGATGAAATCGATTCCCAGACCGGGACTTTCATCGGGACGGATGATGCCGGCAAGCCTTATGAAT
>ENA-UOWG01001162-UOWG01001162.1-activated-sludge-metagenome-genome-assembly--contig:-NODE-1162-length-27835-cov-6.466631_pt1 | contig 27835 bp, 25 predicted proteins | sample MGYA00238147_ERZ761563 | MGnify/ENA primary metagenome ERZ761563 (study PRJEB28884, sample SAMN05720216) | anaerobic digester metagenome | isolation source: active sludge of municipal... | reverse complement strand
TACACTGCCTCTCGATCCTGGCCGTGATAGAGGGTGCGAGAATTTGAACGGCAACGATCAGCTGGGATTTAGAGATATCGTTCTTTTTAATATTGACAAAATATGAGGTCACGATGGAATGTAACCCCAGTTTCATCGGTCCTCATTCCTTGATCCCAATCTCGATTTCTCGAGAGAGATCTCAAGGACTCCATCAAAGAATCTTCTCTTAACTATTCGTTCAGCTGGAGGGATGACTATCTCTTTTTTGAGTACGGTTCCTCCATCATGGATGGTTACAACCAGATTCTTCTCCCTGTGATCGATCCGGATCTGTTCCTCGGCTACGCCAGGAAGGCCGACAATAACCCGAATACGCCTGCTCTCTTCGGTTATCTGAACAGGAGGATCCAAAACGGCACAACCAGGAGGGATGCCATCAGGGTCTCTGGTCATAAGGCATTCCTCGGCTGAAATCTATACCGTATTCTTTGTAACAAAAAAAATCCGATCTCTTCCTCAAATTTACTGTATCCTGCCCGCCATTGGATGTGGGATCCGGAGAAATGTAGGGGGATTTATTTCTGTCCAGGCGGGGTTTTCTCCGATATACGGTATCCTCGGGAGAGCATGATATCTCGGTTGGAGTCTTTGGTGTGTGATACCTTGGTGCTGGTGCTGGTGCTGGTGCAGGGAGGGAGGGGTAGACTTCGAATCTGGTTCCGATGAGGCTTTTCTCTCGGGTATTGGACATGGCATTGCTTTGCTGTGGGAATCACTCCCACAAAGCTCTCTATTCCCGGCATCAAGATAAAGATTGGCAGTTTTTTCGAAAATTGTTTCAAATTATGAAAACCTTCTCTCCATCGCATCAGAGGAAAGATGGAATCCTGACTCGTGGAAAAGAATTGCACTGATTTTGGATTTCATCGACAGAACTGGCGGGAAAAAGTTATTTTTGCTCCGGAGGTATAAGTACGGCAGCACCCTCCCCCAGAATGTGCCTGAATACATACTTGAATTCGTTCAGGCGGTTGTCGATGTATTTTCTTCCTGCTTCGGTGGGAGAGTAGAGCTTGGATTTTCCTGAGGTCTTCATCGTGAGATATCCTTTCTTTTCGAGATCGTAAAGATACGTGTAAATCCTGGCCTGGGGGATCAGAACATGGTACCGGTTGTGAATTTCATGGACGATATCGTATCCGGAGACAGGTTTTCCAAGGAGGGAGAGAACGACCGGTTCCAGTGATTTCTTCACCACATCATCGATGGTAGCCTGGGGGACCACCGTAACCGATTCGGTTGGATAGGTTTGGTGGGCGAAGGAGAGAGTGGTATCCTTTCCCGTAGAAATGATGATCTTTCCCATCCCCTCTGAGATCTGTTTTATTTTGTGGTGATCGATATCAGCCATATCCAGTGCGATAATGCCTGACACAGGTGCCCCCTGGCTCTTCTGTTTCAGGATGAGATCTTTGATGGCAAGGATATCGGAAAACTCGTCAATATCAGAAAAATCCAGAAGGATCTGGAGTGAACCGTTCGACGGATCCCTGGGCAGCGAGGCCGAACACCGTTCCAGAATTTTTGGCAACAGAAATGCCTCGCCTTTCTTTACCCGTTTCATGTACAAATCGCCGTTCTGGATCTCCTTTAAAAAATATTTCTGCAGGACGGAATGGTGGTACGCAAAGAAGTTGCGTCCTCCTCTCTTCAGTCCAGCCTCGATGGCAAACTTGAATATCGGCTCTCTCATGGCCGGATCCGCATAAAGGAAGAGGAAAATATCGGTGAAAATATCCCTCAGGAGCAGGGTTTTAATCTCCGGAAGGTCGATATACTCTGCCCCTGCCTCCATCCCCTCTTTGGAAACGTGTTCTGTTCCTGGAACGGTGGTAGCCTTCCGGAGGTCCTGCTCGGACGATTTGCGAAAGAGTGCGACCTCGATCCCGGCCTTGATCTCCAGTTCATTGAAGGGTTTCACGATGTACCCGTATGGTCCGACGAGTTTTGCCTTCGCGATCGTGGCATCATCGGCAAACGAGGTGACGAAGACGACAGGAATATTCATCTCGTCGGCGATGATTTTTGCCGCTTCAATCCCGTTCAGCCTCCCTGGCATTACAATGTCCATCAGTACCAGATCCGGGTGCAGATCTCGTGCTTTCTCGATCGCATCCTCACCGGATGCGGCGATCCCTGCAACGGTGTACCCCATTGCATTCAGACGCTCTTCCAGCTGCATTGCTATAATTGCTTCATCATCTACCACAAGTATGTTTGACATGGTCAGGCACCTCCTGTCCGAAGCGGGAATTCCACCGTCACTTCGGTCCCATGACTGCTCATAATCGTCACTGATCCATTCAGCTGTTTCACAAGGCTCCTGATGAGTTTGAGGCCAAGGCTTGTAGTCCGGTAGACATCCAGGTCATCAGGGATTCCGATACCGTCGTCCCGGACAACGATGTGAATATGGCCGTCCACCTGCCTGGCAGACACGTCCAGCATGCCCTGTTTTTTCCCCCTGAACGCATGCTTAAATGCGTTGGAGAGGATCTCGTTCACAACGAGTGCACAGGGAATAGCCTGATCGACCGGCAGAAAGATATCCTCGGTTGCAACCTCACTCTGAATATCAGCCCCCAAACGGCCATAGATGTTTGACAAGTCCACAACCTGGTCCCGGATCTGGCTTCCCATGTTGATCTTATCAAACTGTTTGCTCTCATACAGGCGGGTATGGATCTGTGCCATCGTCTTGATCTTCATCATCATGTCGGTCAGGATGCTGTTCGTTGTAAAGTCGGATGTCCGCATCCGTGTCATGTCCAGGAGACCTGAGATGATCTGGAGGTTGTTCTTGACCCGGTGGTGAATCTCACGGATCAGGGTCTCCTTCTCCTGGAGGGATGCAAGCAGCCTCTCCTCAGCACGCCTCCGGTCAGTAACGTCCCGGTAGCTCTGGACTCTCCCGATGATGGTTGTATCCATTTTCTGGGGTTTTGAGTACCGTTCGAAGATTCTGCCGTCTTTGAGTTCCAGCATATCGTAGGTCTCGCAATCATAGTTATTGCCATGATGACCATCATCGCCGATAAAGAATCCGGGTTTTTTTACCTGGTTTTCAAGGTACCCGGAAACCTGCCGGTCATCTCCCGAGAGCAACAGTGTTTCGGGAATGTCCCACATGGTGGCAAAATTCTGGTTATAGCGGACAATCTTTCCTTCCCGGTCGATGACATAGATCCCATCGGCCGTCGATTCGAGGGCTGCATACAGTTCAGACAGGGTATTTTTCACCATTGATTCTGCAAATCGCCGCTGACCTATCTCATCCTGGAGCCTGACATTGGCCAGAGCCAGCTCTAACGTCCGCTCTTCCACCCGCTCTTCGAGAAGATTGTGGGCTTTCCTGATGGCATCTTCGGCGTTCTTCCGCTCAGTGATGTCGCGGGCTGCTGCGAAGACCCCTGTGACGTCCCCCGATATATCACGGTAGACCGCGGCATTGTACAGGACGGGAGTACTATGGCCGTCCCTGTGCCGTATCTCGAGTTCATAGTCCGTTACGGACTGTTCACGGAAGACCTTCTCGTATCCTGCCTGTGCCATTGCCGGGTTGGTGAAGTAGTCGGAGAAGTCGGTCCCGATCAGCTCTTCCCGGGAACAGCCGGTGATCCGGATGGTTGCTGCATTGGCATCACTGATCGTTCCATCCGGGCTGATAGTGACAAGCGGATCGAGGCTCGCTTCGATCAGGCTCCGGTTGTAGGCATTCGCCCTCTCGGTCGCCTCTTCTGCCTTTTTCCGCTTAGTGATGTCGCGGGCTGCTGCGAAGACCCCTGTGACGTCCCCCGATATATCACGGTAGACCGCGGCATTGTACAGGACGGGAGTACTATGGCCGTCCCTGTGCCGTATCTCGAGTTCATAGTCCGTTACGGACCCTTCACGAAAGACCTTCTGATAGCCTGTCTCTGCGAGTGATGGGTTGGTGAAGTAATCGGAGAAGTCGGTCCCGATCAGCTCTTCCCGGGAACAGCCAGTGATCCGGATGGTTGCCTCATTGACGTCACTGATCGTTCCGTCCGGGCTGATTGTGACAAGCGGATCGAGGCTCGCCTCGATCAGGCTCCGGTTGTAAGCATACGCCTTCCCGATCGCCTCTTCAGCCTTCTTCCGTTCAGTGATATCGTGTGCGATGGTGGATGCGCCGATCAGGGTCCCCTTGCTGTCCATGATTGGCGAAATCACGAGTGAAACCTGTATCTGTGTCCCGTCCTTCCTCACCCTGGTCGTGTCATAGTGGAGCACCGTCTCTCCTGTCCGGATCTTATCAAGGAGGTACCCAAACTCATCGGTTATCCCGGGGGGCATGAGGACCGATATATGCTGACCGGTCATCTCCCTGGCTGAATACCCATAGATCCTCTCTGCACCGGCATTCCAGCTCATAATTGTGCCATCAAGGGATTTTCCAATGATAGCATCATCGGAATGTGCGACGATCGATGCGAGGATCGCATTCTCCTCCTCTGCCTTCTTCCGATCGGTGATATCGATGCCCATCTCAAGGATCCTCACCGATCCGTCCGCATCCTTCAGGGGGATGTCGTGAATCTCATAATCCCTGCCGTTCGGGCCGGTCCAGAGCCCCTGGTGAGGTTCCCGGGTTCTCAGGACAGTAAAGGTCTCGCAATGCTCGCAGGGTTCGGTCCGGTTGAAGAGGGATTCATAACATCGTTGATTTCCGGGATCCACGAACGTCTCACGGAACGTCCGGTTTGCAAACGAGATACGGTACTCTTCATCGAGAAGACAGACGTAGACGGGGAGTTTCTCAAGCAGATCGTAGAGCTGCTGCCGTTCGTGATCTGCCGACCTGAGAGCGTCGGAAAGTTCTTCAGTCCGCTTCTGAACGATAGCCTCCAGGTTTTCATTCACTTCTACAAGGGCATCCTGCACCCGTTGCCGATCCGTAATATCCCGCGTGACCCCCCGGTACCCAAGCAGGATGCCCTTGTCATCGAAGAAAGGAACCCCGCTCGTTTCAATAAAGATAGGTTTACCATGCCCATCGAGAGCGGTGGATTCCAATCCTTCAAACCGCTGGGGGACCTTCATAATTCCCAAAAAGGCCTCTTTCAATCGATCTCTCTCTTCGGAAGGCATCCGGTCGAACGGAGTTCTGCCTATCATCTCATCGGGCTTGATCCCCCACAACCTCTCCATCTGGGGACTGCAATAGGTATACCTCCCCTCTGAATCCATCTCCCAGATAAAGTCAACGTTGGTCTCTGTCAGTGCCTGGTATCTCTTCTGACTCTCTTCAAGTGCTCTCGCGGTCTGTTTATTTTTTGTATTGTCGAAAATTACATACGCGAACCGGGGAAAACCTGAGGAATAGGTCCCAAGGTAACTGACCGTGTTGAGGAGCCAGACTTCTTCTCCGCCACGATCATGCCGGTATTCAAACGTCACGGGTCTCCCGCTGATCATACTACCGGTGAAGTGTCCGATCCACATCTGTATAACATCGGGTGGCTGCCCCAATTCGGAGCTGCGTTTGTTCTTCATCGCATCTGGTGTGAGACCGATAAGGGCAGCAGCTGCCGCATTACAGGTAATATGCTTCAATTCGTCATCAGCTACCACCTCTACGATTCCCCGCATGACACCTGACGAATCGAAGAAATTCCGCAGGAGGGACTCGTTCTCCTCCAGTGGTTCCCTCACATTTCCTTGTCCTGAACGAGCACCTGTGGCTTCTTTTCCTTCAGCATCTGGTTTGTTTTCGTCACCAGGAGGTTGAGACGCCCTGAAATTCCCGCTAGCTGGTACCGTTTGCGTTCTTCCCTTTCTTCTCATCTGCGAACCTTCGTGAACGGTATTTACGAGGGAACAATGCTTCTTATCAAGAGATCCCCCAGCACCGATAGAATCAACGGTATTGTGAACGTTAAACCTTTTAGAGATTAATAAAGGAATGCCATGTTTCAAATTTTGAAACGTACCCCCGAGAACATTGAGTTACCCTGAACAGACCATTCTCGTTAATCCTTTTAATGGTGAGGATATGTCAACGTTGGTTCTCGTTGTATCCCTTTGGTAATTCCCTGGTTTGCCCCTGTCTTTTCCGGTGAGAGCTCTGTAGGGGATTTCATAATCGATCGGAGTCGCAGCGGGGGGAAGGTCAGAAGATCCAATAGCTCAGGACCAGCGTCCCGGTGAGCCAGATCAGATATGCGGCGACCAGGCTCGAAATAAAGGGATACCGATTCATCAGGAGGAAGAGGGCGAGTACAAACAGCAAGGTAGGGATCATGAACGAGAATGAGGCAAGCACCAGTTCCTGGGTAGTCCGGGATCCGTTTTCGACATAGGTGAAGATGAAAGCCAGGGTGGTGACGATCGGGGCGGCAATGAGGATACCGCCGTATCTCGGATCAACAAACCGGGAGAGCCAGGTCACCCCGACCACCATCCCGCCGCCGACCAGGAATTTGAAGAGCGTGTAGTAGGTATCTGTCCACATCGAAACTCACCCGGGTTTCTGTAGAATCATTCATTCATCATGCGGTCAGGGATTGTCCAGATCGCCACAGGGGAGTGGCAGGATTTCTCCTGTAAGTGATGGATATCCCTGTCATCCATTCGACAAGCTTTCGCGACTATGGCGAAGGGCGATTTTCAGCCCATCCCCGTACACCATATCCTTTTCAGCTAGTCATCATCCGTGGATTCCGGTTATCTCCCGGAAGAGATGTCCATTGGGAAAAGAGTGGAGAGGAGCCTAGTATCCTCCCCCGCCTCCTCCTCCACCTCCCGCCCCTTCACGCCCGACAATGACGGTGATGGTATCGGTTGCCGGGGGAATCAGGGGTGTGTGATCATTATTCACCAGCTCTACCGCCACAATGTGGTATCCCCCGGGAACCTCGGTCCAGGTATAGGTAGTATTTGCGGTGGGAGCATACCGTCCGGTTGCGGGGATTGCAGGGACCCCTGGAGTGGTGGGGGCGTCCACATCGAGGAAGTAATGGATGTGCCCTTCACCCGGCACATTGGCTCCTCCAAGGGCATCAACGAGCTGGAAATTCTCGACCGCGACGGTGACAGTGAAGTTGGTCGGGCCTGCGATCCCCACATCTTCGGGAGAGAGTATTCTCACGCGGGGTGGATTGGCAGCGACCGTTGCCACTGTTGTGGTAGCCGTCGTTGTAATGACTGGAGTTGTAGTGGGTGTTGGAGTCAGAGTCGGTGGCTGGGTTCCCCCCGGCCCTGCCGGTTGCGTGGTGCATCCGGCCAGAAGAACGGTCAGCAGGATAAGCAGGATCAAAGAGAGGGATATGGTTTTTTTCATTGCAGCACCTTCGTTTCTGTTTTTTTACTGAAAGGTGAAATCCCATACACTCCGCCCTTGATATGTATTTCCTGTCGTTATAAAATCTGAAAATACAGGATATCATGGATTCGGGGGCATCTTTCACCCTGAAAACTCATTCCAGCCTTGCATTGGAGGATATGACACACCCTCACCAAAACAGGATCACTTCGTTCCGGGCGGTGCGCATTCTGCTGTTTGTGGCATGTACCCAAAAACAACTTAAGATCCATACACCATCTCTGCCACGAGAACACTATTGGCAGTCCCATCTGATCGTTCTGAGGCTCCGGGACCGGTGACATTCGTCGCGAAGGCAGAAGGCCGGATCTATGCTCCCAGGAGCAGGGTGGAAAGCGCTGGTCGATCCTGAGTTCATCCGGCAGTACATGTTCGGTGTCGATGTCGTCTCCGAATGGAAGGAGGGGAGCACGATCACCTGGAAGGGAGAATGGCAGGGGAGGCACTACGAGGACCGGGGACGTATCCTCAGGATGGAACCCGAACGTCTGCTGCAGTACAGCCACTTCAGTCCCCTTTCAGTCCCCCCGGATGTTCCTGAGCAGTACCATACCGTGACCATCACCCTCTCTGAAGACGGGGCGTTCACTCTGCTCCTGCTCATCCAGGATAACAACCCGATAGAAGCATCCCGCGACCACTCGCAGAAGAACTGGGAGATGATGCTTGGAAAATTAGAGGAGCTTCTTGAAGGTGAGGTGGTAACACACCTCTTCTCCGAGTATGAGAATGCTTTTTCCCTGCTCGATGTCGCAAGGAGTGCCGAATTCTTTGCTGATACCTCCATTTCAGCCGGTCCGCAGGGCGGCATCGCACAGAGCAAGGCTGAGTTTATCAGGCTCGCAGGCCGGGCAGCCGAGTTTTATAAGTCAGTCGGGCAGACATCTGCACGGATCCTGTCGATGCAGGGGAGCAGGATAAGTGACGAGTACTCACTGGTAAAGGTCCATTGGGGGGTTACCTTCCGGAAGACGGGAGAGCGGTTGATCGAATTTGATGTCTCGTATCTCGTCCAGAAGACCGGCCCCGAACCAAAGATCATCCTCTTCATTGCCCACCAGGACGAAGAGAAAGCGATGAAGGAGCTCGGGCTCCTTTAAGAGACCATAGCCTGCCCTGGGGGAGTTGATGTGGATGTTTCCCTGCCAATAAGAAGAGGAGAGTTACCCTTGGAACAGCAGTGGCCAGAATGAAGGGATGCCCGAGTATTCATAGGTCGACGCAGGATCGTGATCCTGAGGGATTTTTCAATGATCCCTGCAGGAACTTCATAAACGATGTGTCTGAAGAGTGAAGACTGCACCATGACAGGGCAGAAAACATAAATGCCGTCATGAACCGGGAAGAAGGGGCTTTTCGCGTGGCATTCCCTATATCCCGGGACATCCCGCCGAAGATCATGTTGGTTTACGCCTCATGTTCAGGAGATACGCAAGGACGCCAACACTTATCCAGCCCACCCCTGCAATGATGGCATTGATGTTCAGGAAGAAGGCGAGAGTCACACAACTCAACAGGCCGAGAATCGGGGTGGCGGGATACAAGGGAACGCTGAACCTGCGATCGGCATCAGGCATCGTCCGGCGGAGTTGGAGGAGGCTTGCGTTGATGAAAAAGAAGGTCAGGAGGGTGCCGAAGTTGAAAATGGAGGCCAGCCAGGTGAGGTTGGCTCTGGTGAACAGGACGATCAGGCTGATCACGACTCCCGATATGACGACGCCCCATACAGGAATTCCCCTCGATGAGACTTTAGAGAGTACCCCCGGCAGCACTCCCTGGCGGGCCATGGCAAAGAGAGCCCTCGATCCACCAATGATGGAAGATATGATCACCGATGTCGTGGCAAAGAGAGCGGATATCGCAACAAACTTCAGGAAGAGCGGGTTGGTTGTCGCCACCCCGAGAGCCAGCTCGAGTGGCGCTTTCGACAGCCCGAGGGTCTGCCAGTCAACGAGCCCTACCGCAACGATCGCAACGCCGATGTAGAGGAGGGTACAGACGCCGAACGAGAGGAGAATCGCACGGTGCACATTCTTTTCGGGATCCTTCACCTCTTCTGCTACCATCGCGACGGTATTGAAGCCGATGAAGGCAAAGAAGATGATGGCCGCTCCCGAAAGCATCCCCTTGATCCCTTCCGGAAAGAACGGAGTGTAATTGGAGAAATCACCGCCACGGATGAGATAATACCCTCCGACCACGATGAACAGAACGAGCGCTGATACTTTCAGGACGACGAGGGCATTGTTGGTCCATGATGCTTCCTGCATTCCCCTCAGGTTCAGGAGCATGAGGAGGAGCGGCCAGACGGTCCCTATCGCGACAAGGGTTGCGGTCGCGGGAGGGATGCCGAGAAAGTACGCCAGATAGGCAGCAAATCCGAGGCTGACGGCACTTGCCCCGACGATATAATCAAACGATTTCATCCATCCTACGACAAACCCTGGAAAGGCACCAAAGGCTTTTACCGTGTAGATGTAGGACGCCCCCGTTTCGGTGATGAAAGAAGAGAGTTCTGCTGCGGACAGGCCGGTCAGGAGCGCAACAAATCCTGCTATAAGAAACGAAAGAATTACGGAGGGTCCAGCGAGGCCTGCGGCAACCCCGATCAGGACAAAGATCCCGGTGCCTATGATCGCCCCTATCCCAATGCCTGCAGCAGTCCAGAGCCCGAGCGATTTCCTTAATTCTGTCATGTCAGTACATCGATCATCTGGGAATCTCCTCCCATTACTTGGATATTATGGTTTGGGGATTGTCTAATTTTTGAAAGAAAAGGGAGAAACCGCGTTGTCTCAGCTGTCTTTTCCGGAAGGTGATCCCTTATCATCTCTTGCCTATTCTGAGGTATCTTTAAGGGACGTATTGGTCCATGGGATCACAAAGAGGGAGAATCGTTATCGGGCTGGTCGTTCTTCTTCTCCTTTGCTCCGGGTGTATGGGAAGAGGGGAGCCCACTGCATGTACTGATGATGCAGACTGTGTGCCGGCACAATGTTGTCACCCTTCGGGTTGTATCAACCAGCAGTTCAAGGAACCTTGTAACGAGCTCTGCACCGCTGTCTGCGAAGGGCCAATTGACTGTGGAGCCGGGCATTGCGGGTGTACGGGAGGGAGATGCACCGTGATTCCCAATCCTGGTCCTTGAGCAATGAGAGGTTTTGCCAATCCACGAGTATTCTTATCCGGCATCGTAGCCAATTTTTAATCCTTTTCGGGTCTTTCCTGTGGGAGAGAGGGTTTGCCCCGAATCACGACCTCTTCGAAGGAGGATGGAAGTCAGGCCCCACCATAAACGATGAGAGCCACTCGCAGGTGTTTCAGAATCTGCAAATTCCCCATACCTCTTTATGATTGACCATCTCTCCCCTCACTGCAGAAAAGGAAAGGGCGACAATGCAGCAGATTACCGCAAGCAAGAAATACCCCAACGGCATCCAGGTGTCCTGGACCGAGGAAGGGAGCGACAAGAACGACTTCTTCTCATATGAGGACCTGGTCGGACAGAAGATCAACGCGTTCGATCTTCTTACTAACCCGCGATCATACCAGGTGAATGCACCCGGCCACAAGATAGAGACCATGATTCCCGGATGCAGTCTGGACAGCTGTGAGGGGGAGATCATGATCGCCCGTCTCTATGATGCACCGCGTGAACTCGCGTGGAGAGTATGGACAGAGCCCGGCCTGATCATGCAATGGTGGGGACCGAAAGGCTACACCTCTCCCCTCTGCAGAAACGATCTCAGGGTGGGAGGGACCTATCTCTACTGCATGAGATCTCCCGGCGGGCAGGATTACTGGACCACCGGGACCTACCGGGAGGTGGTCAGGCCGGAACGCATTGTCTGCACGGACAGTTATGCTGACGAGAAAGGGACAATCGTGCCGGCGACCTATTATGGGATGAGCCCCGATATCCCTGGAGAGAGGCTTCTTTCGGTCACCTTCAGGGAACAGGCAGGAAGGACCCGATTGACCCTGAAGTACAATGGGATCCCTCCCGGAGAGGAGAATGACCTTGCGAGGAGCGGATGGCACGAAACCCTGGACAAGTATGCCGGTGTTCTTTCAACGATGGTGTTTGGCGGGGGGAGAGTCCCTGTGATGAACAGGTAGGTATCGAGATACGGAATCAGGAGGAACGAGATATGATTCAACTCAGTCTTAGCGAGGAAGAAAAAGTGGTGCTGAAGAAAATTCTCGAAGAGTATCTTTCAGATTTGAGAACGAAGGGCGCCGGAACCGACAGACAGGATCTCCGAAATATCCTGAAAAAAGATGAAGAGACGATAAAGAGGACGCTGAAGGCGCTTGGCTGATTTGGATCCTGAAAGGGTGAATTCCTGGTCATGTAGCCCTTTTCGGGACAGTGATCTGACATATCCCTGGCGTAGAAAGGCAGGGTATCCCAGAGGGGCGATTGCAAAGAGTCAAGGGATGGATCCGGGAACAGCCTGGAAATTCGGCTGATTCCCGGGTTTCGGATGCTTCCCGGACCCCCTCTTACCGGTAGCTGTCGTAAATGCCTACCAGGAGCGTGCTTTTCTCTCGTTTATCCGGAATGAGCATGAGACAACAATTGAAAAGAATCCATACCCTTTTCACCAGGGCACAGTATGCATACGCATGTCACCCCGATCGCATATCCTATTGACTCTTGTGATAATCATTGGATTCCTACTCCTGGCCGGGTGTAGCTCCCCGCCAGATCCCCCATCGACCCCCAATCCGACAGAGACGCCCGTACCCCCAGGAGCCGATCTGACCAACCAGGACTCTTCCGAAGCCGCGACATTCTCAACGTATCCCTCGCAGACGAAACTGCACACTCCGGATGTTCCGATTGGCCTGAAGTTCGTGGCGGGCGGTTTTTCCGCCCCCATGCAGGTTGCCGAGTCGCATGATGGGAGCGGCAGGCTGTTTCTCGTGGATCAGAATGGGTATGTGAAGATCTTCTTCATGAACGGCACCGTTCTCGAACAGCCATTTCTTGATATCAGGGATCGGATGATACCGATCGATCCCGCCTATGATGAGCGGGGCCTCCTCTCAATTGTGTTTCACCCGGAGTATGCCTCGAATGGCAGGGTGTTTGCCTATTACAGTGCCCCGCTTCGACCGGGAGCGGACCCGGCCTGGAGTTGCACCAACCACCTCTCCGAGTTCCGGATCTCAGCTCGTGATCCGAACCAGGTGGATGTGACGACTGAAACGGTCCTGCTCCAGCTGGATAAACCGTACCAGAATCATAACGGAGGAACCCTCCTTTTCGGCCCCGATGACGGGTATCTCTACCTCCCTCTTGGTGATGGAGGCCGGGCGGATGATACCGGTATGGGTCATACTCCTTTGATCGGAAATGGCCAGGACCTCTCCACTCTGCATGGCAAGGTGATCCGGATCGATGTCGACAGCACAAGCCCCGGGAAGCACTACGCTATCCCTCCCGATAATCCCTTCCTTGGGAATGCAAGGAATCTCCCGGAGATCTATGCCTATGGATTCAGGAATCCCGCATATGCAACCTTCGATTCCGGTGACAGCCACAAGATGTTCATCGCCTCGGCCGGGCAACAGCTCTTTGAATCGGTCGATATCGTGTACAGAGGTGGCAACTACGGCTGGAATATCAGGGAGGGAACCCACTGCTTCAACCCGCAGAACAACCTCCAGCCCCTCACAGGATCCTGCCCGACAACCGGCTATCGGGGGGAACCCCTGATCGGCCCGGTGGTCGAGCTGGGACACGATGTTGGCAATACCATTGTCGGTGGTGTGGTGTATCGTGGCAGTATGATGCCTGCACTCCAGGGTGCGTATCTCTTCGGGACCTGGGCTGACGGGAACCGGATGTCCGGCGGCGGGACCCTCCTCATTGCAGATCATCCCTCCGATCTCGATATCGGAACCCTCCCTGACGATGCTGCAGCGCTAACTCCTGCACAGAATGCCATGTGGACCACGCGGATACTATCAGTCGAAAACAACCCGAACAGGCGGATCAATGCCTTCATCCGGGGCCTTTTTGAGGATACCCAGAATGAGGTTCTCGTCCTGATCAACCAGAATGCCGGACCGGGCCTCTCCCCAGAGAATTCCGGCCAGATCTGGCAGATGATGCCTGCCGGCACCCCGGGGCTGGTGGATACCTCCACCCCCCAGGGGTAGTTCCGGCCCTGGTACCAACTCCCCGGTATCCGGAATCGGCAGTTGCACTTCCATTACCAGTAAGGGATCTCGTCTGATCAATAACTGTGACATAATATTTGATTGTCCAACTTCCAGGCCAGGCATCGGTATTACGAATAAGACTCCTTGCTCCACCCGGCTATACATCATTCCGGATTCGAGTGAGTCCTCGCAATGGAAATTACAGAAGCCGAAATATTAATTGTTACCCGAAATATATGGGATGCCCGGGTCGAACCATATCCAGTAATTCATAAACCAGGGAATAAAGAGGCGGTTCCCCTGGAAGGAAGCATGTTTGAACTTGCCGTCTGGTTATCAGACTCCTTCCGTTGATAGGTGATAGTGTACGGAGAACCGTCATCCCCGATATCACTATTGGGATATATGAGGGTATGTCTTCGTTTCAATAATTGAAAGAAAATACAGGGAGGAAATAGCCGATGTGGTACGAGAATGTTTCTGTTTAGTACCTCAAATCATAAAAGACACAGACACGGACATTATTGGCAGGATTCGGGAGGATCTCTTGTTGCAGGCAAAATAGAGTCAGAAACCCCCGACAAAAAAAAGACTATTATCGTTACTTTGAAAGAGTATGCCCGGTCAACCCTTCAACATCAATCGATGAGAATCTCTCTCCCCCGGGCCTCTTTGGTCTTCTTCAGCCGCAGTTCGAGTACCCCGTTCTTGAAGCTGGTCACCACTCCCTCCTGGGTAACATCCGCCGGGAGGAATACCGTTCGTGACCTGCTCCTGAATGAACGCTCGTGCAGGTAATACTCTTCTTTCTTCTCCTCCCTCTCTTCTTTATGGTCGATGGAGATCACGAGGATCTTGGGGTCCACCAGCTCTACATGGATATCCTGCTTTTCGACACCGGGGAGATCGGCTACCACCGTGATTTCATCCTCATGGTCCCGGACATCGACGGTGATCTCCTGCCATCGGGTCAGGGATGGCCACCGCACCCGTTCCGGTTCCCAGAGGCCGAAGCCAAAACCCCGGAACATATCATTGAAACGTCTCTGCAGGTCGATCATCAGTGCATCGTAATCACGGATCGTTGCAGGCAGGTCACTTCGTGCCATATGTCGTCTCCTCCTTTCAGCATACACCCTTCGCCGGGACGGCTGAAGTGACGACCAGATCATCAATAACGTCGATCACTCCCCGTGTGTATTCTGCGGCCGTGACTGCTGCATTCCTTGCAGACCATGTGGGGACCGTTCCGGAGAGCGTGACGATGCCATGTGAAACCTTGACGGTCGTGCATTCTGCAGTGGCATGGATGTTCCTCTCGAGGGCAGCCCGGACGTCATCGGCAATGGCCTTATCGGCAACGCTCCGGGTCGGGACAACGGTGAGTTTGTTGACGATGTCACAGACTCCACGGGCCCGGCATGCGATACGGCCTGCCTCCCCTTTCTTCCAGTATTCGTCCACAGAACCCTCAAGCGTGACGATCCCGTTCTTCACCGATGCTTTGATGTCGGTCTTCTCCATGTCATAGTCGGCGGCAAGCGAGGTTATGACCGTCTGTTTTATGTCAGCATCGCCCGGTACCGACACAACCGGATACTTCACCGTGATCTTATTATCGACCCACGTGACATCCTTGATCCAGTACGCATCATCAACAGCCCTGTTCCGCGCTGAATAGGAGGGGACGGTGCCGGACAGTGTCACTTTGCCCTTGTCAACCGTTACGGTGATCTTTGATGAATCAACACGGCTGTCCCAGTATAATTCATCTACCACTCGTTTCTGGATATCTTTGTCTGAGAGTGTCATACCATCATCTCACGTACCTGGGCTTCCCGTATAGGGAGTTCAAGGCATTGTGTCCCACTACGGGCCGGTATGATAATAGGTATTCCGGTACGTTGCAGTCTCTGAATCATTTCCTGACACATGAGGTCAGGTATAAATACTCACCTTGCTCACTGAAGGACCAATACAGGAGGAAGAACATGCCATACCGCTGGAAAAAGAAGGTTGACGTTGATGAGACCATTGTCGTTATCAGGAATGTGCTCGAAAACCAGGCTGACCTGCCAAACTGGCTGGTCAACACCATTTACGGGGCTATCAGGGATTCCGATCCTGTTATGACGAAGTACTTCTACACCGAAGTGAAGCGATACGTACCTGCGACAATGAAGTATTTCGAAGAGGGTTCGGTGCGGACTCCGATCTGAAGAATCCTCTCCTTTTTTTCTTTATCCCGATCCGAACGGATTTTCTACGGTTGTTCTCTCAGGAAATACGCCATGGCTGTTCACCCCGGCTCCCCGGAATGAATCGTTGGAGAAGTACTCCACCGAAAAACCTGAACACTTCGAGGGATGGTCGTTCCGAGTACTTCGCGTCTATTTTTGCAAAATAATTGACTGCCATTTGGTGTATTGATCGTTACAAAAAATGAATGGTATCATTATTTTTATCATTGGTACAGTTCATAGCCGGAATCATGCCAAGACTCAGTCCAATCCTTCTCGTGCTCATCGGAGGAGTACTCTTCCTGGTGATCGCCGGTTGCACTTCTCCACCGGTCATCCCGGCAGTTCCCACAGTAACGATCATGGAACCAGCAAATGGTGCCACCCTCCCTTCCGGAGCGGTAGCGGTGACGATCCAGGTGCAGAACTTCTCCATCGTTGACAAGGAGGGGCAGGCCAACGTTCCGGGAGAAGGGCATGTCCATTACTACCTCGATGTCAGCCCGATTCCGAGTGATCCGGCAAAGCCCGCTCTCCCCGCAGACGCCAACGCGGTCTGGGCACATGTCGCAGCATCCTCCTACACCTTCACCAATGTGTCACCCGGAATGCATACCTTGTCCGTTCAACTGGTCAATAATGATCATACTCCTGTTGTTCCCCTTGCCACCAGTATGGTATCTGTGGTTATACCAGCCCCGACCACTATCATCCCCACTCCGACCACTAGTATGCCCACCCCGACTACCATGCCTCCGGGGCAGTCCATCCCCCTCTCACTCGTTGCGAAAGACAATGCGTTTGACCGGGGCACCATCACCGTTCCGGCCGGGGCCGCGGTCGTTCTGACGTTTGACAACCAGGACAGATTCCCGCATAATGTTGCGCTCTACACGGATTCCACTGCAAGGACGACGATCTACAAGGGAGTGATAATCACCGGGCCCAAGGTGATAACCTATACCTTCAATGCACCCTCCCAGCCCGGGATGTATTTCTTCAGGTGCGATGTGCATCCGTCCACAATGACCGGTTCCTTCATCGTCACATGATACCCTTTTTTCATGGAAGCATTCCCCGGAAGTTAATGGGAGGGAGGTCTGTAATGCGCCGGTGCCCGATCCCGCGATCAAAACAAGGGGGTGAATGAAAACCTCACCATCCCGGACTACCCGGGGGCTGTCATCCCCACGATATGATAAGAACGAATGAGAAGGAGAAGGCAGAGTGTTTTTGATCAATCTCAAATACTGGCTCTGATGATCGTGCCGGATTGTCTCATAAATTTGAGAGTTCTCACAAACCGAAAAAATGAAGGGGTCAATGGTGGAGGTAAGGAGGAATAATCGGGATTCAGGGTATTTTGGTCCCCCAGATGGTATGTTCATACCGCTGGGCTTTCTCAGCACCTCTCGTGCAGAAATTCTTGTACTTCAGCCCCGCAGCTTTGGTTACCGGGCAGGTGGGGCACATGCACCCTTTCTCGGCCGAGATACACATGAAACTCTTTCCGGTTGCGCAGAAGAGTAATTCTTCATTCTTCTTGGCACAGCCGTTGTAGGTCGGACAGGTCGGACAGATACAGGCTTTCTTGTTCTCCGCTATCCATTGTGCCTGCTGGTCTGCCGTCATCCCCTTCATCTTCTTCATCAGATCTTCAAAGGCATCCATGGGAACACCACAGGATGTAGGAGGAACAGCTGCCATTAAAGGTTTCCCTGAATTCCAAAATTTATAACAATGATCGGCTGAACGGCGATCTCCTCTTCCCGGTGATGATCCCAAATTCCCGCAAGTTTTATGCTCTATCATACGTGATTACGGTCGTACGATGAAGGTCCCTGATACCAGGGAGACACGGGACCAGTGTCTCTGTCCCGGCTGTCCCTCGTACCCCCATTGGTGTAAGGGCGAGGTGTTGTATTGTTCCGTCGGCAGCACCTCGTGCGACATCAGTGCAAAAGGATGCATCTGTCCTGATTGTGCAATCTATGTCCATTACTCCCTTGAATGGATCTATTTCTGCGATAAGGAATCTGACAAAGAATCCGGGGTGGTGATGCGGAAAAAACGCCATGATGAGGATAACAGGGTGTATCAGAAGATTCACGACATCAAGACAATTGCATCAACCGGAAGGAGTATCGTGCGGTCGATGGGATCGCAGAAACAGCTCCCCTTCTCATTAGATGATCTTCACCTTGTCCCGGCACAGATCGCCCAAATCCCCAGGAACCTGGAAGATCCGGTGAACACCCGGATCGTGATCGGCCCGGCTTCGAAAAGGCCCCTCGTTTCCTCTTCCCCTGTTCTGATATCCGGAATGAGCTACGGGGCCGTCTCTAAGAATGTGAAGCTGATCATCTCCCAGGTGGCTGCTCAGGAGAAGATCGCGTTCAATTCAGGAGAAGGGGGCGTTCTTCCCGAGGAGCTCCTGGCAAACGATCACCTGATTGTCCAGTATTCGACGGGACGGTTCGGGATCAGCGAGACCCTGCTTGCCCAGGCAGCAGCGGTGGAGATACGGTTCTCGCAGGGGGCCTACCCGGGAAAGGGAAGTTACCTCCCTGCCGCCAAGATGACCCAGGATATTGCAAGGATACGGGGGTTGAAAAAGGGTGAGGATGCCTATTCCCCGGCCCATCATCCGGATATCCGGAATCCCGCAGAGCTTGCCGGGAAAATTGACTGGCTCCGCTCCGTGACAGGAGGTGCCCCGATCGGGGCGAAAATAGGCTGCGGGGCAATCGAGCAGGATATTTCGGTCCTCGTATCGGCGGGGGTTGACTTCATTGCTCTCGATGGATTCGGGGGAGGGACCGGAGGGACCAATGACTTCGTACGGGAGCATGTCGGGATTCCCCTCGTGGTGGCAGTGCCCCGTGCTGCACGGATTCAAAAGGAACTGGGGGTCAGGGATAAGGTCTCGCTGATATGCGGGGGATCGCTCCGGACATCAGGAGATGTCACAAAATGCCTTGCCCTGGGGGCGGATGCAGTGTATCTCGGCACCGCCGCTCTTATCGCCATCAACTGCGAACAATACCGGCTGTGTCATACCGGTCTCTGCCCTGCCGGAGTGACCACCCAGCAACCCGACCTGGTACGACAATGCGATGTGTCAAAAGGCGTCGTCCGGCTGGGAAATTTTATCAGGGTCATAACCGAGGAGATCGCATCCCTGACCCGGATTGCCGGCAAAGACACCATCCATGATCTCACCTGCCGCGACCTGGTCTCTTTCAACAGGGACCTGGCGCTCATCACCGGGTGCCCATGGGTGGGTGAACGATCCGGGGGAGCAGCATGAATTCTGGAGACGAACCGGGTACCATTTTGACCACAACCTTTTTTTGACAACAACCTATGTTTCAAAAAATGAAAGTGAGACTAGTGGTTATCAGTCCTGATCTTCTATCAGGATTCCATGAACTCCCTGTCAGCCCCGGCACCTCCCGTTGCCGTGATCGCACCCCGTTCTAATCCTCCTGGCCGATCTGATCGCTCCCTCCCGGGGAGGACTCCCGCCAGGACAGACCCGGGCATTCCGGATTTCTTTGATGTTACCACCCGTACTGTGATGGAGCGATTTCACGAACAGTGCCGAATCGAAGGGGTGCCTCTCCACCCTGAAGAGCTGATCGAATGGGGGTTGTTCGAGGCGTTTCTTACCGCCCATGTGGCCCCTGATACGCATAGGGACATCCCCTGCATGTTCCTCTGGGCTGAATGGGTCAGGTTTTCCTTACCCCGGATGCGAACCTTCCCTTCGCTCATCCGTGAGAAAGAATTCCGAACGTTGATCAGGGAAATCTTTGAGACGGAGATTGCAATGGATGACGAGCGTGGACCGATATATCCTGGAATTCACTATGTTTCAAAGAGAAGTTCGGCCTGATCGGGGGGATCCCCCCCTCTCAAAGGTGAGGCATTGTGGACGATAGGAAGCACGAGCCCGTGCACGAAGCTGGCCATGATCCCAAAAAAGTTCCCCCCGCGATGGATGATGGAGCTCCAGGAGATCATGCCCCCCCGGGGAATCTCGACGAGAAGCACGGAGCTCCAGGAGATAATGCACCGGAAGGGATCAATCCTCCTCATGTGAAGCACGGAGCTTCAGGAGATCATGCCCTCACCGGGAACCCTCCACTCCACGCGAGGCACGGATCAACCGGGGGATCGGATCCCGGAATGCACGGCTCCCATGGGTATATGATGGAGGATTACCGGAGACGGTTCATCGTCTCGATGATCCTCACGGTGCCAATCCTCATTTTATCATCGACCATCCAGTCGCTCCTGGGATTCACCCTCGTCTTTCCCGGATCTGACCTGGTGCTCCTCGGCCTGGCAACAGTAGTGTACCTCTACGGAGGATGGCCGTTCCTGAAGGGGGTCGTTCGTGAGATCCGCTCCCGCCTTCCCGGCATGATGACCCTGATCGCGGTTGCCATCACCGTGGCGTATGGATTCAGTGCATCGGTTGTCCTTGGTGTCGTCTCGGGGGATGCGTTCTTCTGGGAGCTGGCCACCCTGATCGATATCATGCTCCTCGGTCACTGGCTGGAGATGCGATCGGTCCTAGGCGCTTCACGTGCCCTTGAGCAGCTGGTCATGATCATGCCATCTTATGCGCATCTGTTGAGAGAGGGTGGAGCAACAGAAGAAGTTCCTGTCGAACGACTCGTGCCGGGAGATCGGGTGCTGGTGAAACCGGGAGAGAAGGTTCCCGTCGATGGAATCGTGGCAGAGGGGAGATCCAGCGTCAATGAATCGATGCTCACCGGGGAGTCCCAGCCGGTCGAAAAGAAGGGAGGGGACACGGTCACCGGGGGTTCTACGAATGGGGAAGGGTCACTGGTCGTGGAGGTGACAAAGATCGGGAAGGATACCTATCTGAGCCAGGTGATCGAACTCGTGCGGAAAGCCCAGGAGAGCAGGTCCCGGGCACAGGACCTTGCAAACCGGGCAGCCCTCCTCCTCACCCTGATCGCCCTCTCGGTCGGTGCGATCACCTTCTTTGGCTGGTTTCTCCTTGGCGAGAGCCTGGATTTTGCGATTGAACGGATGGCTACCGTCATGGTCATCGCCTGCCCGCATGCCCTCGGCCTGGCGGTCCCGCTTGTCGTTGCCGTCTCGACCACCCTTGCGGCAAAATCCGGTCTCCTGATCAGGGACCGGCAGGCCTTTGAGCGGGCAAAGGACCTCCAGGTGATCGTGTTTGACAAGACAGGAACCCTCACACGGGGGATTTTCGGAGTCACCGACATTCTCCCCTTCGGGGCATGGGAAGAGGACGAGATGCTGAGGAGGGCCGCCTCACTGGAGGCACATTCGGAGCACCCCATCGCCCGCGGGATCATGCGGAGCGCTGAGGAGCGGAATAGTGATCTGATCCCACCTGAACACTTCAGGGCGATTCCCGGGAAAGGGGTGGAAGGAGCGCTTCAGGGTATTCTCACGCGGGTAGTGAGCCCCGGATATCTGGAAGAGGCAGGGATACCGATCCAGGACCAGAGGGTGGAGAAGGTCGCATCGCAGGGAAAGACGGTGGTCTTTGTGCTCCAGGAGAGGACAGTTATCGGGGCACTGGCGCTGGCAGACATCATCCGTGATGAATCCCGCGAGGCGATCTCCCGTCTCAATGCCATGGGGATCAGGAGCATGATGCTCACGGGCGACAACCAGTTTGTCGCCAGGTGGGTGGCAGAAGATCTCGGGCTTGCCGACTATTTTGCCGGGGTGCTCCCTCACGAGAAGTCAGGAAAGATCAGGGAAGTCCAGGGGCAGTACAGGGTGGGTATGGTCGGTGACGGGATTAACGATGCCCCTGCCCTGGTCCAGGCAGATTTGGGAATTGCGATCGGGGCAGGAACCGATGTGGCGGTCGAGAGCGCCGATATCGTGCTGGTCCGGAGCGATCCGCGGGATGTTGCCGATATCATCGCGCTGTCGAAAAAGACCTATTCGAAGATGGTCCAGAACCTCCTCTGGGCGACCGGGTATAATAGTTTTGCCATCCCCCTTGCAGCCGGTGTTGCATCAGGATGCGGCATCATCCTCACTCCAGCATTTGGGGCTGCCCTCATGAGTATAAGCACGGTGATCGTTGCGATAAATGCTCAGACGCTCAAGCTGACCTGAGGTATCGGAGTGTCCTTGGGTTGTCTGCTTTCGCTTGTCCTGGGTGTTAAAGGACATGACCTTTGGTATCCCTCTCCAGGACCGTAATTCATCATTGGCCAGCTCCTAGAAGCACATGTATCCCCAGGGCTTGGTCAGTTGAGAGAAATTTCCTTGGCCATATCAGGACTCTCATAATCCCTTGAAGAACATCCCGAACGCTTGATCTGGGAGATGCCAGGGCTGTTATAAGGGGGGAACGCTCCCTGCCGGAAATGTAATGTTTATTTTACATTACTATCGAATACGTACGAGACGACTCATGGAAATACCCCGCTGGCTGAAACGTGGACTTGCCAGTATTATCGGATCTGCAGGTCTTGCATACCCGGTCTGTGCGACAATCTGCCCGAGGGGGAGAGGGTACTGCCCGTACCCGGGCCGATGTTTCTTGTATACGGATGTCGATGCCAACGCCATTTGCGATTATACCCCCCGTTCGGTCACCACCGCCCCGACCGCAGCCAGCCCCGCTCCTGTTGCCTCCCCGGTCATGGAGGTGACCTCCTCCTTATCAGCGCCGGTCACCTCCTCTGTCACACCGGCTGCGACGGTCTCTTCCAATGCCTCCGTTCCATTCACTCCAGATACAGGATTTTTCCTCCCGGATGGTCTGTTCATGGGAGCGGTGGTAACCGTCATTCTCCTGGTCCTGTTCTTCTTCCTCTTCAGGTCAGGGGTCCTCGGGCCCCGCCTCCAAAAAACCGTTTCAGCTCTCGGGGCGTCGGCATTGTTTGCCCTTGGGATCGGGGAGATGGTCACCTATCTCCTGCTCGGCGAGGAGACGCTGGCGTCCGCTTTCGCTGTCATCTACCTGCTTGCAGGAACGTTGCTAGCTGCCGTTGTCTGGAAGAGCGGGGCTATGTCGCGGAAGGTCGCGGTCGGAACCGTGATGATGAGTGCTCTCTTTGGCTTTATCATCCTCGCCCCGCTGATGCCGATGGAGTTTCCCGGGATCGTGAGTATCGCGACCTCCGGCCAGACCCTGGCCCCGGGGATCATCGGGATCCTGGCAGGGATCGGGCTCGTTCTCCTCGTCGGGAGAACCTTCTGCGGCCATCTCTGCCCGGTCGGATCGGTGCAGGAGCTGGCATGGAACGTGCCGGGGAAGAAGATCGATATCAGGAAAACGCGATATCTTGAAGTGCTCCGAGCCGGGGTATTCATAGCAACGGTAATCGGAGCACTTTACTATGTAAACCTGATGGAATACACCGGGATCTACGATTTCTTCTCGCTGACCCTCTCGACAGGACTCGTGGTTTTTCTCGTGCTGTTCCTCCTTTCAGTATTGGTATACCGGCCGGTCTGCCGTGGGATCTGCCCGTTCGGCCTGCTCTTCTCCATCCCTGCCCACTTCAGCCTCTTCCGCCTGCGGAGGACCGGTGCCTGCATCAGCTGCAAAAAGTGCGAGAAGGCCTGCCCAGCCCATGTTGCCGGGCAGGATTCCTCGAAGCGGGAGTGCTACCTCTGCGCCCGGTGCACGGCTGCCTGCCCGGTACCGGGTGCCCTGGTCTATAAAAGGTGAGATTTCAATCCGCGGCTGCCACTCCAGGGTGAAGAACACGATAAAAGACCGGGTGACATGGTCAAAGGAACCGGGTGACCTGGTCAGCCAGTCCCTCCTCCAGCCCGGCCATGAGTGCTGATAACACCTTTCACCCGTCGGCTGAGCCGGGATACAAACAACGGATGAGTCATCCGGGTATTCAAGTCGGTACCAGCAGGACATACCGGATGGTACCCTCTTCCATCCCGGCTCCGCCTTCCGTGATCCCATCGGGAACAAACCCGCTCTTTTCCAGGACACGGATCGATGCTTTCAGTTCCGGATAGGTGGTGGCAAGGATCCTACGGACTCCTGGAAGGGTAACAATGAACGAGACCAGCTGTTGTATCGCTTCGGTTGCATAGCCCCTGTTCTGGAACTCCCTGAGAACAGAGTACCCGATCATCACGGTCTCCGTTTCTCCCGGAACAGATGCAATCCCCCCGCTGCCGATCAGGACGCGATCCTGTCCATACCGGATCCAGTACCAGGAGCAGAAATGCGGGTCGGACTGTTCAGCCTGCATCCGGATAAACTCATCCATCGTGGTCTCATCAAGGAGCCCGGGCGGCCAGGAGTCAGGGATTTTAGCATCCAGGAGCCGTGCAAGCATTGCCCTGTCGCTCCTGTCACTGATCAGCATCCCAAGGGTGGCGGGTATGAGTTCGAGCCGTGCGGTCCGGATGGAGGGATACTGCATCATGGTCTCCCTACTGGACGGTGAACCCCCCAGTGAGAGTAATGGTATTTCCCCTGATCACAAGGTTGTTTCCCTGGCGGGGAGAAGAGGATCCGTTCTGTCAGGATTTCCCGTCCCGTTTATTGAAGATATCCTTTGTTGAGGAGCTGCCCGAACACCTCAGGTTTCAATGCGAGAAAACCGAAGATCTCTCGGACGGGAGGATGCCTGCCACGTGCAGTCACAGGCAGTCTCCTTCCAGCCGATAGGTATACCATTCGAGCCTTGCGGCCCCGATCTTCTCGTAAAACTGTATCGAGGGTTCGTTCCAGGTGAGCACCATCCAGTCCATCCGCCCGCACCCGCGAATCCTTGCCTCGTTCCTGCAGAAGTCAAAGAGCCTCCCTCCCAGACCCTGGCCCCGGTATTGTTCGAGCATGAAGAGATCTTCGAGGTATAAGGTAGGCCGGGCAAGGAAGGTGGAGTAGGTGAAGAAGAAGGTCACGAAGCCGACTGCCACATCGCCACGCCTGCCGAGGTATGCCTCGTATCTCGGGTGATCCTGGAGGAGATCTGATTTCAGACGTGACCTGGCTGCATCATCAGGGGGATTGAGCTGTTCGTAGCACGCCAGTGCTTCGAGCAGGTGCAGGAATTCCGGAAACGTCCGGTCGGTCACTTGCCTGATCGAAAAATCTTCCATGAGGTCGTTTTCTTCCATGTATCAGCACCCCTCCCCCAGGAACCTGAATCTTCTCCTACCTGAAAGGATCAGATTACAGCCTGTATCCCCGGTTTCGTGAAAATATTTCGATTACCCGGACTTCACGTTCAGTCACGGTGTACATAATCCTGAATTTCCCGATTCTCAACCGATACTTTTTGGGATCGGTATCCTGTAAAGGCCTGATATCAACCCGAGGCCGGGAGGTGAAGGGGTCCTCACCAAGCAGCACAAGTGCCTGCCTTATACGACGCTGTGATTCCGGATCGATAGCTAGGAATTCTCTCCGGAATGTCGCTGAAACCAGGATACTGTACATCAGAGGGCATCCAAGGGGATGAACTCATCATGTTCCAGGATGGCATTCCACTGTGCATCCAGGTGCTTCCATGCCGCCTGCTGCACAAGCCTGCGGATGATGGTGTCATATGATTCCCCCTTCTCACCCAGTCTTCTCAGGAGCTCTTTTGTTTCGGGTGAAACTGCAATGGTGGTTGCGGCCATTGAATTATATTCTTTATAATTGTTATAATAAATATACCACTTATAGAGTGCGATGGTGTGATGATCGATATGACCACGATATCTGATGATTTCATGAGGGAGATGATCGGAAAGACGAAGGACTACTGCCTTGTCCTGCTCTGGGCCGGACCGAACCGGAACATGGCCGGGGTGGAAGCATTCATCTGGGAGCATGCACGGAGAAATTTCTCTCTCCGGGCTGAGGGGAAATTGTCGATCGTCTGCCCTGTCAGTGACAGGAGCGACCTGTGCGGAGTTGGGATCTTTGCAACAGGTCTTGCTGAGACACGGTCCCTGATGGACCATGATCCAGCGGTACAGCAGGGAGTCTTTTGCTACGAGCTGCATCCGTGCAGGAGTTTTCCCGGGGATTCTCTGCCAGAATACAGGAGCTGATTCCGTTTCAGAAGAGATTATTTTCTTTTTTCTGAATTGCTCTGGTCCAGGTCCTGACAAAGAGAAAAGAGCGACTCAGGGGAAGATCCCTCACCCCGCGATTGCACCGATCTCAACCTTATTATTAGGGAAACCCTAACTAATTACAGGCAGAGGTCATGGATGCGGAGGTGCGGCTGCTGGCCGCGATGGAACGGCTGATCAGGCTGCAGCAGGAGATCTCTTCTGCCATCCTCTCTGAATGCGGAGTTCCCGACATCACGGGAAAGCAGATCGAATACCTGAAGGTCATCGATGAACAGGGCGACATGACCTTCACCCGGCTTGCCGAGATTACACGGAACTCAAAGCCCACGGTCACCGAGATGATCAACCGGTTCGTGGGCATGGAGTGCGTGTACCGCGAACGGTCCGCCTGTGACGGACGTGTCCTTTTTATCCGCCTGACCGAGAAAGGCCGCAGGATTGCCCGGGCAGACGAGGCCTCGCTTGTGCTCCTTGTCTCCCGGCTGGAAGGATCTCTCGACAGCGATGATCTGGAGCGTCTTTCCCGGATCATCAGGAATATCAGATAATCCCCTGTCCACCAAGGAACAGAACCAATGTTTGGATGTAACCCCCCGAGGAACCGCGTGCTCCTCGTGCTCCCTCTCTCCGGGGTCGTGCTCTTTCCACGGACCCGGACAAAGCTGAACGTCGAACAACCAATCGGCGAACATATCGCTTCGGAACTGAACGAAAGATCCCCGGTCGAGGTGCTTGCACTTGCCACTGCCGAGAATTCGGATCCCACCGCAGCATCCCTGTACCGTGCCGGAGGCCTCCTGAAGATCGGAGGAGCGGAGCCTGCCGACCATGGCTACCTCATCGAAGGAGTCGCGTGCGAGAAGCTCGCCGTCACCAGCATCGAAGAGCGGGACGGCCGGTTCTATGCCACCTGCACCCCCTTCCCGGATCGGCTGGACCTCGATGAACCAACAGAAAAGGCACTCCTTGCTGATATCCGGGCTGTCATCCGTGACATCAGTAGCCATTTTCCGGGATCGGGTCCCTTCAACCGGGCGATTGACGAGATGGATTCGGTCGACAAGGTCATCGGTCATGTCATGCTCTTTGCTCCGCTGCCGATCGCGGCTAAACAGGCTCTGTTTGAGACGGAATCGGCCCGGGAGCGGGGGCGGATGTTCCTTGACCTGATGCAGGAACTGGGTGAGCAGATCAGCTTCCGGGTGGAGATGGCACAGAAGGTCTCCGAGAAGGTGAACAAATCAAACCGCGAGGCGATGCTCCGTGAGCAGCTGAAGCTGATCCAGGAAGAGTTGAACGAGATCGAGGGGGGGGTGCCTGGTGATTCGGGATACAGAGAGCGGATCGAGCAATCGAAGATGCCCGAAGAGGTCCGTAAAAAAGCGCTCGCCGAGGCACGGAAACTGGAGGCTTCCGGAGGGCAGAACCATGAGAGCCATATCATCAGGAATTACCTGGACCTGCTCCTCGACCTTCCCTGGTTGACTGAGGAGAAGACCACGGTCGACATTGCAGAAGCCCGCACAGTGCTCGATGCCAACCACACAGGGCTTGAAAAGGTGAAGGAGCGGATCGTCCAGCACCTTGCGGTCATGAAGTTGAAACACGAGAAGCAGGGCTCGATCCTCCTGCTGACGGGTCCACCGGGGACCGGAAAGACCAGCCTCGGTAAGAGCATTGCCGATGCCCTCGGCCGGAAGTACGTCCGGATCAGTCTTGGAGGCGTCCGTGACGAGGCAGAGATCCGGGGGCACCGGAGGACGTATGTCGGGGCGCTCCCCGGGCGGATCATCCAGGGAATCAGGCGGGCAGGGGTGAAGAACCCGGTCTTTATCCTTGACGAGGTCGACAAGCTCGCATCGTCCTCCATGGGCGACCCGGCAAGCGCACTCCTTGAAGTCCTCGATCCCGAGCAGAACAGCACCTTCTCTGACCACTACCTGGAGGTCCC
>ENA-UOWG01001161-UOWG01001161.1-activated-sludge-metagenome-genome-assembly--contig:-NODE-1161-length-27836-cov-5.959145_pt1 | contig 27836 bp, 19 predicted proteins | sample MGYA00238147_ERZ761563 | MGnify/ENA primary metagenome ERZ761563 (study PRJEB28884, sample SAMN05720216) | anaerobic digester metagenome | isolation source: active sludge of municipal... | reverse complement strand
ATTTGGCGGTCTCCACGATCACCCCCAGGTACATCACGGCCACCCGGTCGGAGATGTACTGGATCACCGACAGGTCGTGGGCGATGAAGAGGTAGGTGAGGCCGAACTCCTCCTGAAGGTCCTTGAAGAGGTTCAGGATCTGGGCCTGGATGGAGACGTCCAGGGCGGAGACGGGCTCGTCGCAGAGCACCAGCTCGGGCTTGAGGGCCAGGGCTCGGGCGATCCCGATGCGCTGGCGCTGTCCGCCGGAGAACTCGTGGGGGTAGCGGTTCTTGAAGAACCGGGAAAGCCCGACGCGCTCCATGAGCTGTTCCGCCCGGGCGTCCATCTCCTTGTCCGAGATGTCTAAAAGGCCCCTCTGCTTGAAGATGCGCAGGGGCTCCGCGATGATGGATCCCGTGGTCATGCGGGGGTTCAGGGAGGCGTAGGGGTCCTGGAACACCACCTGCATGTTCTTGCGGGCTGCCAGGAGGTCCTGCTTCGAGGCCTTCGTGAGTTCCTGGCCCTTCAGCACCACCTCCCCGGCGGTGGGCTTGTACAGCTGGGCTATGGCGCGCAGGGTGGTGGACTTGCCGCAGCCGGACTCGCCGACCAGGCCGAGGGTTTCCCCCTTGCGGATCGAGAAGTCCACCCCGTCCACGGCGTAGATGAAGCCCTTCTTCCGGTTCCAGAGGAAACCCTGGTGGGTGGGGAAGTGCATCTTGAGGCCCCGGACCTCCAGCAGGTTGTTGTCGTTCATGCTATTTCCCCTCCGAGTAAAGCCAGCAGGCCACGTTGCGCCCCTTCGACAGCTCCGCCGTCGCGGGATACTTGATCTTGCAGATGTCCAGGGCCCTGTCGCAGCGGGGGTAGAAGGGACAGCAGTCCGGCAGGTTGATCACGTTGGGCGGCTGGCCCTTGATGGAGAAGAGCCTCTGCTGGGTGGCCTTGTCCAGGCGCGGCACGCTCTTGATGAGCCCCTGGGTGTAGGGGTGTTTCGGGTCCCCGAAGATCTCGTCCGCGGTGCCCCGTTCCACGATGCGGCCCGCGTACATGACGTTGATGTTGTCGCACATCCCCGCCACCACCCCCAGGGAGTGGGTGATCAGGATGACCGCCGTGCCCAACCGGGCCGTAAGGTCCTTGATCAGCTCCAGGATCTGGGCCTGGATGGTCACGTCCAGGGCCGTGGTGGGCTCGTCGGCGATCAGGACCTCGGGGTTGCAGGACAGGGCCATGGCGATCATGACCCGCTGGCGCATGCCGCCGGAAAACTGGTGGGGATAGCTGTCGATCCGCTTCTCCGGGGAGGGGATGCCCGCGAGCTTGAGCATCTCGATGGACTTGTCCTTGGCGTCCTTCTTGTTCATCCCCTGGTGAAGCACGATGGTCTCGATCATCTGGGTCGAGATCCGGAGGAAGGGGTTCAAGCTGGTCATGGGGTCCTGGAAGATCATGGAGATCTTGTTGCCCCGGATCGTCCGGATCTCGTCGTCCGGCATCTTGAGGAGGTCCTTGCCCTGGAAGAGGACCTCGCCCCCCGCGATGCGCCCCGGCGGCACGGGAATCAGCTTCATGACCGCCAGGTTGGTCACGCTCTTGCCGGAACCGGATTCGCCCACGATCCCCAGGGTCTCGCCCTTGCGCAGGTCGAAGGACACCCCGTCCACGGCCTTGAGGAGCCCCTCGTCGAGCTTGAAATATGTCTTCAGGTCCTTGACCTGCAGGATGACGTCATCGGTCATTCGGTTCTCTCCTTGGGGTGTTAGCCCCGGTTTTTGCTCTGGGGATCCAACGCGTCCCGCAGGCCGTCGCCCAGGAAGTTCATGCAGAACAGGAACACCGTCATGGAGATGGCGGGCACGAAGAGCTGCCACGCGCGGAGCTCCATCCCCCGCACCCCCTCGCTGACCAGGGTGCCCCAGGAGGCCTGGGGGGCGGAGACTCCCAGGCCCAGGAAGGAGAGGAAGCTCTCCTGCATGATGAAGCTGGGCATGAGGAGGGTGGAGAAGACGATGATCACCCCGAGGGTGTTGGGAAGGAGGTGCCGGAAGATGATGCGGGGTGTGCCGGCGCCCATGGAGCGGGCGGCTTCCACGAACTCGCTGTTCTTGAGGCTGATGATCTGACCCCGTACCACCCGGGAGATGGTGAGCCAGGAGATGAGGGCGATGGCCACGAAGAGGATGACGATGCTCCCCCGGCCCTTATCCCCCACCATGGACATAATGATGATGACCACCAGCATGTAGGGCAGGGAGTACATGATGTCCACGAAGCGCATCAGGAAGTTATCGATCGCTCCGCCCACATACCCCGAGATCGACCCGATCAGGATGCCGATCAGCACCGCCGTCAGGGTTCCCACGATCCCGATCATGATGGAGATCCGGCCTCCGTAGATGGTCCGGGCCAGCATGTCCCGTCCCAGGTCGTCGGTGCCCAGAATATATACCTTGGAGTGCTGGGGATCCGTATGGATCGATCCCCGGAGAGCCTCGACCTCGGCCTTGGATCGCTCCAATTCATCCACGACGGAGTCCGAGTAGGTCGGCCCGTAGTAGGTGTCGTCCGCTTCCTCCGTCACTTCCTCGAGGGCTGCCTCCCCCTCGTCCACCTCGCCGTCGTCGAACTCGATCTCCGCCGCCGGGGCGAAATCGAAGCCCGTGGCCATGTTATAGGTGCTGTTGGAATCCTCCTCACGGGAGGCCAGGTTTTCCTCCAGCTGGGCGATGCGGAGCTCCAGGCTCTCGATCACCAGTTCCCCGGCCGGTCGGAACGAGGGGCGCAGGTTCTGGTGGGAGATGATCTGCTCCGTGTAGCTGTGCAGAATGCCCGCGGATTGCAGGAGGGGAGCGGAGAGCGCCAGGAGGAAGTAGAATCCGACGACCCAGAGGGCCAGGACGGCCATCTTGTTCCTTCGGAGCCGCTTCCACGCGTCCGCCCAAAGGGAGACGGGCTTGACATACTGGTTGAATTCGTTGACCGCGTCTTGGGTCGTATCGATATTGGCCATAAGGGCTCCTACTTGTACGAGATCCGCGGATCGAGCAATCCGTAGACGAGGTCTACCACCAGGTTCGCGGTGATCAGCAGAAGGGAGTAGACGATGACATCGGCCATGATCATGGTGTAGTCCCGGTTGATGGCGGCCTGCACGAAGGGCCGGCCGAGGCCGGGGACCACGAAGACCGCCTCGACCACCACGGACCCGGTCACGATGCCCGAAAGCGCCGGCCCCAGGTAGGTCACTACGGGAAGGAGGGCCCCTTTCAGGACGTGCTTGACGATGACCACGGATTCCTTGAGGCCCTTGGCCCGGGCGGTGCGGATGTAGTCGGACCGGAGGACCTCCAGGACCGAGGCCCGGGAGAGCCGGGCGATGTAGGCGAAATAGGGGAAGGAGAGGGTCACCGCCGGCAGGATGATTGCTTTCAATCCGTGATCCGATAGCCATTGGCCCGGCGGCAGCCATTTCAGCCAGATCGCGAAGACCATCTGAAGAATGGGTCCCATCACGAACAGGGGGACGGAAATTCCCACGACGGCCACGGACATGGCGGTATAGTCGGGCCATTTGTTTTGTTTCAAGGCGGAGACGATGCCCACGTTCACGCCCAGGATCACGGCCAGGGAGAGGGCCGTAAGGCCTAAGGCAGTGGAGACCGGAAGGGTGGTGTCGATCATCTCGTTCACCGACCGGTCCCGGTACCGCAGGGAGGGGCCGAAGTCCCAGCGGATGACGTCCCCTAGGTACCGGAGATACTGCTTCGGCAGGGGTTCGTCCATGTGGTACCGCTTCAGGATGTTCTGCAGGATGGCTTCCGGCAGGTCCCGCTCCCGGGCGAAGGGGCCTCCGGGAGCCAGCCGGATCAGGAAGAAGCTGAGCGTCACGATGATGAACATTGTCGGGACGAGGCTCAGCAGGCGCCGAATGAAGAATCGTGCCATTCGGGTGCACTCCTTGTGGTTAACGCCGGATGGGCTCGGGTTCCTCGGCCGGCGTCGGAATCGGGGGATAAAAAAAGCGGAGTACACTCTCGTGTACTCCGCTTGTTTCGTCGGATTATAACCCTATCTTCGCGATACGGCTAGTATCCTTCGATCTCCGGCCTTACTTCCGGTAGATGTACTTCCAGGGGTGGCTTCCCAGGGGGTTCAGGTACCAGCCGCCCCACTTGGACAGGTCGATCAGGTTGTTCGTGACGTAGAAGTAGATCGGCATGATCGCGTGGTCCTTCATGATGAGGACATCTTCCGCCTGCATGAGGGTCTTCATGCGGGTCGCGCCGGACTGGGTGCGGGCCTTGAAGATCAGGTCCGTGTACTCCTTGCTGTTGTACAGGCCGTCGTTCTGGGTTCCGCCGATGATCCACATGTCCGAGAAGGTGGACGGATCCAGGTAGTCGCCGATCCAGCCGGCCCGGGCGATGTCGAAGTCGTGGCTCTGGGAGCGGGTGTCCAGGTAGGTGCTCCATTCCTGGTTGATCAGGGTGACGGTGATCCCCAGGTTGCGCTTCCACTCCTCCTGGATGAAGGCCGCGATCCGCTGGTGGCCGGAGCTGGTGTTGTACAGGATCTGGAAGGTCGGGAAGCCCTTGCCGTCCGGGTAGCCGGCTTCGGCCAGGAGCTTCTTGGCCTGCTCGATGTTGTAGCCCAGGCCGGCGGGGGGCTTGAAGCCCGCGCTGGCGGGAACGAAGGTGAAGGCCGGGATCTGCCCGCCCTTGGTGACCTTGTCCACCAGGGCCTGGCGGTCGAAGGCCATGGACAGGGCCTTGCGGACCTTCGGGTCGTCCAGGGGCTTCCGGGTTACGTTATAGATGTAGTAGTAGGTCCCGTAGTACGGGGCGTTCTGGTAGTCCTTCCGGAGCTTGATCTCGTCCATGAGCTCGAGGGGGACCGCGTCGAGCCAGTCGACCTTCCCGGCCTTGTACATCTGGTAGGAGGTGGACAGGTCGTCGATCGGCAGGAGGGTGATCTTCTGGAGCTTGACGGTCTTGGCGTCCCAGTACTTGGGGTTCGGCACGAAGACCAGGCGCTCCTGGGGCTTCCACTCCTGGAGGAGGAAGGGGCCGTTGCCGACGAAGTTGCCCGGCTTGACCCAGTCCAGGCCGTGCTTCTTCACGGCGTGCATGGGGACCGCGGCGAAGGCGTAATGGGCCACCATGTCGGGGAAGTGGGGGGTCGGGCCGACCAGCTTCACCTCGAAGGTCGAGTCGTCCACGGCGCGGATCTTGAGGGCCTCGGGGCCGGCCTTGCCGGTGTTGTAGGCCTCGGCTCCCTCGACGACATACAGGAGGTCGGCGTACTGGGCGGCTTCCTTCGGGTCGAGCTTGCGAATCCAGGACTCCACGAAGTCCTTGGCCGTGATCGGGGTCCCGTCGGACCAGACGGCCTTCCGGAGCTTGAAGGTGACGGTCTTCAGGTCCTTGGAGAAGGTCCACTTCTCCGCGACGCCAGGTACGGCCCGGCTGGTCTTGGGATCGTGGGTCGTGAGGCCCTCGAACAAGGCCATGTAGATCCGGTGCTCGGGCACGCCTTCGATGTGGTGCGGGTCGAGCGTCTGGGGCTCGGCACCGTTGTTCATGATGATCTCCTGGCCCTTGCTCTGGGCGCCGACGATCCCGGCTACCGCGAGCAACGCGAGCATAACCAACAGAACACGTTTCATTCATGCCTCCTTATGGCATTAGAAAGAGTGGGTATATTGTACGCTCACCGTCCTGAAATGACAACTTTTTTTTCAAGCCCCGGAGTCCGGATTCGGAAATCTTGCCGGCTTTATAGTAAATCCTTCCTGCCCTGGGATTTAAGTCTCTCCACGGCCTCCCGGACCAGCTGGGAGGACCCCTTTTTCAGCACCAGGGCGGCCCCGTTCCGGATGACCACGACCAGGTCCGAGACCCCGCAGAGGGCCACGGGGATGTCGGAGTCGACGTAGCAGGCCTCGGATTCGACCGCCACGGCGTTGCCGGAGCCCCCGGGGAAGAGCCGGGCCATCTCGTCCCAGGATCCCACGTCCTCCCAGGTGAAGGAGGCCGGGACCAGGGCCACGGAGGCGCACTTCTCGCTGACCGCGTAGTCCAGGGAGACCGAGGGAGCCCGTTCGTAGGCTTCCTCGAGGCCTTCCCAGGCCTCCACGATCCGGACGCCCCCCCGCTCGGCCTCCCGGGGGCGGTCGATCAGGGAGTCGAAGGCCCGGGCCACCTCCGGGGCATGGGCGGCCAATTCCCGGCGGAGGAAGTCCGAGCGGAAGGCGTACATGCCGCTGTTCCAGTAGTACTTGCCCGCCTCCAGGAAGCGCGCGGCGGTGGCGGCGTCCGGCTTTTCCCGGAAGCCCGCGGCCCGGAATCCCGGCCCCAGGGGCCCGGCCGCTTCCACGTAGCCGTAACCCGTGGCGGGGTACCGGGGCGGGATGCCGAAGCAGACCAGGTTGCCCGCGGCGGCCAGGGCTTCCGCCTTGGCCGCGTCCGCCGCGAAGGCGGAAGCGGGCTCGATGAGGTGGTCGCTGGTCATGAGCAGGAAGGTGTCCTCCGGCCGGCCGCCCCAGGCTTCCGCGGCGGCCAGGGCCCAGGCCACGGCGGGGGCCGTGTTCCTGCCCGCGGGCTCCGGGAGGATCCGCACGGAGCCCCGTCCCGGAACGCCCGGGGGCAGGGCCCGGCACTCCTCCGCCACGGCCTCGGCCATGGAAGCGCCCGTGACGATCAGGATCCCCCGGGCGGGGGCCAGGGCCAAGGCGCGGTCCAGGGCGCGGCGGAAGAAGCTGGACCCGTCCCCGAGGGCCAGGAACTGCTTGGGGCGGGCGGAGGTGGAGGCCGGCCAGAGCCGGGTCCCGGAGCCGCCGGCCAGGATGATCACGTAGGAATACATGGGAATACTATACGACGAGGGAGGCGCCGGGCCAAGTCCCGATCCGCCGCCGGGCGTCCGGTTTGTCGACCCCGGTCAACGAAACCCTCCGCCTCCGCGGATCCGGAGTCCCCGTATCTATGGTAGAACACGGTTTTCCGGAAAAAAATACGCATATTTATTGGAACTTTTCTTCCCCAATTCCCGGGTTCCTGGTATACTGGGGCATCCATCCGTAAGGAGCATCCATGGTCATCCTCACACTCAACTGCGGAAGTTCTTCCGTCAAGTATCAGGTTTACGACTGGGCCGCCCAGTCCATCCTGGCTGCCGGTATCGTGGAGCGGGTCACCCAGAGCGGGTCCGTCATCAGCCACAAGGTCCCGGGCCGGGAGGAGTTCACCCAGAACCACGAGTGCCCGAACCACACCGTCGCCATCGAGCTCATCCTGAACACTATCACGGGAGCCGAGACCGGGGTGATCAAGGGCATGTCCGACATCAAGGCCGTGGGACACCGCATGGTCCACGGGGGGTCCAAGTTCGCCCGGTCCTGCCTGATCGACGACGAGTTCCTGGCCACCTTCAAGTCCCTGAACGACCTGGCCCCCCTCCACAATCCCGCCAACCTCCTGGGCGTCGAGGCCGCCCGGTCGGTGCTCCCCAAGGTGCCCCAGTGCGCCATCATGGACACCGCCTGGCACCAGACCATGCCCGAGTCGAGCTACCTCTACGCCGTGCCCTACGAGTGGTACGAGAAGAACATGGTCCGGCGCTACGGCTTCCACGGGACGAGCTTCCTGTACAACGCCAAGCGGGCCGCGGTCCTCCTGGGCAAGGATCCCTTCAAGACCAACCTGATCATCGCCCACATCGGCAACGGGGCCTCCATCAACGCCGTCAAGGACGGCTGCTCCTTCGACACCTCCATGGGCCTCACCCCCCTGGAGGGCCTGGTCATGGGGACCCGGTCCGGGGACATCGACCCGGGGATCATCTTCCACATGATCCGGCAGACCGGGATGTCCGCCGCGGACATCGAGAAGAAGCTGAACAAGGAGAGCGGCGTCCTGGGCGTGACCGGCAAGTGGGCGGACCGTCGGGACGTGGAGATGGGGGCCGAGAAGGGGGATCCCCGGGCCTTGGCGGCCCTGCACCTGGAGTCCTACCGGATCAAGAAGTACATCGGCGCCTACTACGCCGCCCTGGGCCGCGTGGACGCCCTGGTCTTCACGGCCGGGGTGGGGGAGATGGGGCCGATCATCCGTGCCCTGGCCACCGAGGGCCTCGCGGAGATGGGCATCAAGATCGATCCCGAGAAGAACAAGCTGGCCAAGTGCCGGAACGCGGAGCTCGAGATCACCGGGGCCGGGTCCAAGGTGCGGGTTTTCGTGATCCCCACGGACGAGGAGCTCGTGATGACCGAGGACGCCTACGCCCTGATTTCGGGCAAGTACGACGTCCACACCAAGTACACCTATTCCTTCCAGCGCAAGGATTACGTGAACAAGGCCCGCGCCGAGGGCCTCGCCCGCGATTTGGAGAAGAAGCCGTACTTGAAGGATCTGATCGCCAAGGTGCCCTGAACGGTGCGGGCGAGGCCCTGAGGATCGACGAAGGCCGCCTAGCGGCCTTCGTCGCCGCGAGTCGGGTGGACCCGGCTCGCGCGATTTGGAGAAGAAGCCGTACCTGAAGGATCTGATCGCCAAGGTTCCCTGACGGTCTCAGGCGAAGCCCCTGTCGCGCGACCCGGCATGGCCGGGTCGCGTTGATTTTCAGGGCTCCGGATTCGATTCCATCGGGAATCCGTTTCTTCCGAACATTGAAGTATGCCCCTCCGCTCCGCCGGTCATGCCCGGACCGCCCTCCTTCTCGCCTGCCTCCTCTCGGCGCGCGGTATCGCGTGCCAGGATCTCGTCCTGCGGGCGGAGTTCTGGGCGGAATCCGAGCCCGTGGAAGTCCTGCCGGCCGAGATCACCGACACGGCCCCGAAGGTCACGGTCCCGGAGGAGGTCGTCCGGTCCCTCCTGGAGGAGGGCCGACGGGTCTTTTCCGGGATGATCTGGGGCTTCGAGTTCCGGTACGTCCCCTACGACAAGGCCCGGGGGGTGGCCGAGGAGCTGGAGATCGTTCCCCTGGGGGAGATCCCCTGGGGCGATCCCCGCCTCGGGACTTCCCAGACCCGGCTGACCGGAACCCAGCTCCGGGCCTACCTGGAATACCGTCCGGACCCGTCCGCGGCGGCCCGTAAGGCGGCCTGGGATGACGCTACCTTTCAGTCCGCCCAGGGCCGGGGTTCGGCCCCCCTGGCGGGAGGGCGGGAGGCCCGGAAGGCCGCCCTGGACCAGGCGGCCAAGGAAGCCCTCCGGGAACTCCTCCGGCCGGTGGAAAAGAACAAGCCCCGGGAGATCCGGGGGGTATTCGCCTACGACGCCTCGCCGCGGATCGTGATCACCGGGGGTTCGTACACCGCCGTCGTGAGGATCCGGGTGAAGGTCGCCGAGGTTAGAAGGTATTCGGTCTACTGAATTCGCCGGAAGGGCGACGGTTCAAGCCTTCAGCCGGTCCCGCTCCACCGCCTCGTGCATCTCGTCCAGCCGTTTCATCACCGCGTCCACCACGGCCTGCTTCTTGTCGTCGTTGAAATGGGCGGCGTGCTTGACGCGCTCCCGGAACTCCCGGCAGTCAAGGACGGGGCTCGCGTCGTAGACCACTTTGTCCGGGCAGACCAGGTCCACGTGCATCTGGGGATCCTCGGGATTGATCCGCAGGATGTTGCCGTTGATGGAGACCAGGACCATCCGGTCGAAGGATTTCAGGTAGGAATCGATCTCCCGGACGCCCTTCTTGGTGCCCGGATCCCAGGGGCGGAACCGGGTGCCCGCGGGGAAGACCAGGAGGATCCGGCCGGATCGTTTCAGTACGTCCAGTTCCTTCATGGCCGCGTGGTTGATGCTCCGGCTCTTCATCATCTCCAGGAAGAGTTCCTTGGGATCGGTCAGGTGGCTCCGGATGATCTCCATGGATCGGCTGGGGTAGATCACCAGCCGTGAATAGGCCTCCACGATGGTCCGGATCAGGGGGTTGTCCTCGTTCAGCTTGATCCCCGCCACGGCCACGACGGCCTGGGCCAGCTGTTCCCCCTCGGGGCCGTGGTGCCGCAGGAGATAGTGGAAGGCGGGGAGGTCGGCGTTGCTGTAGTGCTCCAAAAGGAGGAGGCAGGCCTTGCCCTCCCGGGCCTCGCGGTGAAGTTCCAAAAGGTTCTCGAAGTGCCGGATCCCGCTGCCGGGCAGGAGGTTGTCCCCCACGATCCGGTCGATGAAGGGAAGGATCTCCGGGTTGGCCGGCTGGAAGACGTTGTCGTCCGTGACGGTTTCCGGAATCCGGGTATGCTTCATCGCCTCGATGAAGACGTTCCTGTACTTCGCGCTTATGCTTTCCATCGCCTGGCCTTGGAACAGGATTGGGGGGCGATTCCAGTATAGTCCCCCGCGGGAAGGGCGGTCAACGTGGAAACTCGACCGCGATCCAATCCGCAGGGTCCGCCATCCCGGCGTCGATGAGGCCCAGGGCCACGTCGTCCGTGGTCTCCCCGACTAGCCACCCCTTGCCCTTGTGCGGGAACCGGGCGCCGGGGCCCGGCAGGTCGAAGGCGGCCAGGGCATGGGAATGCTTGACCGAGAGCATGAGCAGGGCGTCCCGGTTGTCGTGGCGGGCCAGGATGGCCAGGAGGACGGCCCGGGAATCGCAGTCTCCCCGGCCCTCGAAGGCGGCCGTAAGGGGATTCACCACGTCGCTTCCCGAGGGGTCCCGCTCGTACCGGAAGCCCTGGGTCCAGGCCAGCAGGCGGGCGGTCCGGGACCGTTCGTCCGGCTCCCCCGAAAGTTCCCGCTGGAGCACCAGGGAAAGGAAATCCAGACGGTGGAAGGTCTCCCGGTAGACCATCCGGTAGAACCGGGCCCAGGCCGCGTGCGCCAGGTCGGGGGAGGACCGGGCGTACACGCCGAAGACCTGGAACTCCCGCTCCACCGTGTCCTGGGCCGCGGCCCCCTCCCGGGGATCGTAGGGGACCCGGAGGGTCCGATCCCCGAAGCGGAGGTCCGCGGGCTTCCGCGCCGCCGGATCCCAGGGCAGGTTGAACTGGCTCACCGGGCCCGGGTAGAGCCGGGCCTCCTCGTCGACGGAAAAACCGTCCAGGCAGGAGAGGATGAAGGGCAGGTAGGCCTCGTACCGCTCCTCGGGCACGTAGGCCAGGAGGGCGATGTCCTTCTCGGGCTTGCCCGCGGCGTTCCCCGCGGCCCCGTCCACGAATAGCCCCCAACCCCTGTGGGGCTTGCCGGACAGCGGGAAACTCAGGTCCGCCATAACGGCGCCTCGGCGCTGGTAGGTGAAGGCCTCGGAATCCGCCCGGGCGCCCAGTTTCTTCCCTATGTCCTCCTGCATCGCCCGGGCCCCGGAGTAGCGGGCGGGCTCGTACAGGAAGATCTGGAACAAGAGGACCCCGGAGGGATCGGTGAAGGAAAACCGGGAGACCCCGTCCCCGTCGTTCAGGGTGAAGCCCTCGGGGAGCTCGAGGAAGAAGCCGGAATCGGAGTAGAGCTCCTCCGCCGGGGCGCGCTCCGGGGCGGCCAGGAAGAGGGACGCGGCGCAGGCCAGGATGAGGAATCGACGGGACGGGATCCGGCGGGCGGGAAAGCGGTCACTTCTCATGGGACTCCCTCGGGGGCTTGGTCTTGATTTCCGGGGAGGGCCCGCCCCGGGTGCGCCGTGTTCCGGCTCCGCCGCGGGGCCGTGCGGCCGGACCCCCGGGAGGCATCCTCCGCCCCGCCTCCTCGAGGACCCGGTTCCGGTACTCCTCGTAGGACGGTTCCCGGTCGAACCGGTCCAGGACGCTCCGCCCCCGGGCATCCTCCAGGGTCAGGATATACTCCCCCAGGATGTCGGATTCCAGGTTCACCGCCAGCACCGGGGACCGGGCGGAAGGCTCGAACACGAAGGCGCGGAACCGGTATCGTTCCAGGTGCCTCTCCTTGGTGCGCGGGATCGCCACGAAGACCGCCGCGTAGCCCGGCCGCTCCACCCGTTCGGCGGGGGGGCCGGTCAAGAGGTATCGCATCCAGGTAAGATCCCGCAGGGGTTCCACCCGTTCCCTCCTAGGAGTTTGTCGGGCTTTCCCACGACAATCAAGGAAAAATCGCATACATGCGATTTTTCTACCTTGCATACTCCTGAGGAGCCCGATAATCGGGACTTATTACGCCTATAGGCGGAAAAAGTCCACAAGTCCGACGGGCTCCTAGCTCTCTACCAAGTATATCGGCAGGGAAGGCCGAGGGCAAATCGGGATCTCCGTCATTGCAACGATCCGGCCCCGGCGCTATACTGGGCTTGGAATCAGGCAGGATACCGCCTTAAGGCGGTCCCCGGCCGGACCCGGCGCCCCGTGGGGCCGCCATACCGGCGCTTCGGCGCCAAGAAGGGGGAAGCGAATGGATCCCGACGGTAGTTGTCCGTCACCTATCTCGTTCCAACGCTGGCCCCCGAGAGCCGGGTTACCCGCCCTTCGACAGCCTTCCTGAACGCCGTCGAACCGCGCGCGACCCTCCCGGGGGCGGGAGGGTACAATCATGATCCGAATCTGGAAACAACAGGACGGAGTCCTGGTCCCCGCGGAGTCCGCGGGCCCCGGCACCTGGGTGGACGTCCGGTGGGCGTCCCGGGAAGACCTGACCGTCCTGGAGCAGGATTACAAGATCCTGTCCGAGCATCTCCAGGACATCGTGGACGCGGACGAGCAGTCCCGGCTGGAAAAAGAGGACGAGTACACCCTGCTGATCGTCCGTCTGCCCGTCCATGACAGCCGCTACGAACCGACCTTCTTCACCGCCCCCGTGGGCATCGTCCTATTCCCGGACCGGGTGATCACCGTCTGCTGGGCGGATTCCGAGGTCCTGTCCGACATGGCGGACAACCGGGTGCGGGGGCTTTCCCTGGAAAACCGGAACGCCTTCGTCCTGCGGCTCCTGGGGCGGGCGGCCATCGTCTACCTCCGGCACCTGAAGGTCCTGAACCGGAGGACGGGCTCCATCGAGCGGGAGCTCCAGAAATCGGTGCGCAACACCGAGCTGGTCCAGCTGTTGACCATCGAGAAGTCCCTGGTCTACTTCACCACCAGCCTCAAGTCCAACGAGCTGGTCCTGGAAAAGCTCCTCAAGAGCCGGCTCATCCGGTTCCAGGAGGAGGAGACGGAACTCCTGGAGGACGTGGAGATCGACAACCGGCAGGCCATCACCATGGCCAACATCCACAGCGACATCCTGTCCGGGATGATGGACGCCTTCGCCTCGGTCATCTCCAACAACCTCAACATTGTGATGAAGCGTCTGACCGTGATCTCCCTGGTGCTCATGATCCCGACCTTCATCGTGAGCGCCTTCGGGATGAACGTCCCCCTGCCCTGGCACGACAGCGGGAACGCCCTCTGGTACATCGGGGGGCTCTGCGCGGTCTGCGCCCTGGGAGGGGCCATAGCCCTGACCCGGGACCGGAGGCCGGTACGCAGGTCCCGGGCGCCGGTGCCCGCCACCCTGGTGGCCCAGGCTTCCGGCCTGGGGCTCCCGCCCCGCGGGGCCGAGTAGGGCGGGGTGTCCGGACCGCGTCGCCGGTCTTGCCATTCCGGAGCACCGGCACTATCCTTCGCCGCATGCTCGAGGTGCTGTACCGGAACGACGACCTCCTCGTCCTGGACAAGCCCGCCGGCCTGGCCGTCCAGCCCGGGGCGGGCATCAAGACCAGCCTGGTGGAGGCCGTGGAGGCGCAGTTCGGGTTCCGGCCCTTCCTGATCCACCGGCTGGACCGGGACACCTCGGGCTGCATCGCCGTGGCCACGAGCTCCCGGGCGGCCTCCGAGTATTCCGCGATCCTTTCGGACAAGGCCCGCTGCGAGAAGGTCTACCGAGCCCTGGCCGCGGGGATTCCGGAAGGCCGGGCCGGGGTCATCCGGGACGAGATCCGGACTCCCTCGGGCCCCCGGCGGGCCGAGACCCGGTGGCGCCTCCTGGCCTCGGGCCGGGGATTCTCCCTGCTGGAACTGGAGCTGGGAACGGGCCGCATGCACCAGATCCGGATCCATCTGGCGGGCCTCGGGCATCCCATCCTGGGGGACGACCGGCACGGCGACTTTTCCCTCAACAAGCGTCTGGCCAAGGAATACGGCCTCAAACGCCTGCTTCTATACGCGGCCCGGCTGTCCCTGCGGACCGATCCCCCGATCCGGGTCGAGGCCCCGGCGCCTAGGCACTTCCGGTCCTTCGCCGAGGCCCTGGGGGCCGAGGAGATGGCGGCCGCCCTCGGGTCCGTCGACCGATCCCTCGATCCCGGCCCGGACGGAGGCGGCGCGTGACCGCGGCGGAGTCCCCGGACGCCCTCCCCCCCTGGACCTTCCGGCACGGTGCGAGCTGGCTGGCCGAAGGCGGCGTCGTCCTGCCCATCCCGGGCTTCCACGACGAATGGATACGGTCCCACCCGGACCTGGTGCCCGGGTGCTCCAACGTCTGCGACGTGGTGGTGCGGAAGCGGTGGGTGAGCGTCTCGGTCTTCTCCGAGGGCTACGTGGAGCTCCTGGTTCCGGGGCGGGGCGACGGGGAGAGCCTGGACCGGTGCCGGGAGTTCCTGGCCCGGGCGGCCGGCGCCTGGACCCACGCACTTCTCATGACGATGGACGAGGAGGGCTACATACGCCTTGTCCCCTCGGATACGGCCGGCCCGGAGGCCTTCCTGGAGAGGATCGGCACGGGGGCCGGATTCCGGCTCTGACGGCCGATCCCCCGGCATCCCCGAGCCGGCGGCCCGGCTTCCGTCTCGGGACTCCCGAGGCGAGGGAGCGGGCAGGCTTTTCGCCGTACGTGAAATATTTGCCCCAAATCTGGATTTCCTGACCGCCGTCTTGTACAATTTCCTCCGGGGCCGGCTCGCGGCAGATCGAGACAAGTTCAGCTTAGACAATCAAATAGGTCTGGCGGATATAATTAAAATATCAGATATAGGAAAATTGGCATATAAATTGCTATATGAGGAATCAATAGGAGGTTCCCATGCGAAAAACCAAGGCGATCCGATGGGTCCGGCGGGGCGTGCAGGTCTTTTTCTTCGCCCTCGTGGCCCTGATCTCGGTGAACCACACCCTGGCGGAGAGCGGCAAGGCGATTCCCTGGCTGGCCGGAGCCAGCCTTCACTCCATCTGCCCCTTCGGCGGCGTGGAGTCCATCTGGAGCGCCATAACCGGGGCTCCCCTGGTCAAGAAGGTCCACGAGTCGACCTTCGTGCTCCTGTGGATAGCCCTGGGCCTGTCCCTGATCGCGGGTCCCGTGGTCTGCGGCTGGGTCTGCCCCCTGGGGAGCCTCCAGGAATGGGTGGGCGCTCTGGGCCGGAAGCTCTTCCCGAAACGCTACAACAAATTCGTGCCCCCCCGTCTGGACAAGGTCCTGCGGTACCTGCGGTACGCGGTCCTGGCCATCGTCGTGTACGCCACCAGCCGGGCGGGCACCCTGGTCTTCGAGTCCTGGGATCCCTACTTCGCCCTGTTCAACTTCTGGTCCCCCGAGATCACCCTGTCCGCCCTTGCGGTCCTGGCCCTTGTCCTCGTCCTGGCCCTCTTCGTGGAGCGGCCCTTCTGCAAGTACGCCTGCCCCTTCGGCGCCGTACAGGGGGTCTTCAACCTCTTCCGGATCTTCGGGATCCGCAGAAACGCCCCCACCTGCATCAACTGCAAGGCCTGCGACAAGGCCTGCCCGATGAACATCGAGGTCTCCACGGCGGGCCGGGTGCGGGATCATCAGTGCATCACCTGCCTGGAGTGCACCAGCGAGGCCGCCTGCCCGGTGGCGGCCACCGTGGACCTGGCGGCCTTCGAGAAGCCCGCGGCCGCGGCGGCGAACTAAGGAGTCGGCCATGAAGATCAAGATCATCCCCCTGGCGGTCGTCACCCTGGCCGCCTTCACCTTCGGCATCGCCGGGGCCTCCGCTCTGGGATACTGGATCACGGAATCGAAGAAGGAGCCCGCCAAGGTGGCCTCCGGCGAGTTCGCCGGACAGGCGGATCCCGCGGACATCCGGGGCTCCTATTCCTTCGGGGACGTGGAGAAGGCTTTCGGAGTGCCCGCGGCCGTCCTGGCGGACGCCTTCGGATTCACGGACCGGCCCGCCGCGGAGGTCAAGGCCAAGGATCTGGAGACCCTCTACGCCGGCAAGACCGGGGCCCTGGAGGTCGGCACGGACGCGGTCCGCTTGTTCACGGCCGCCTGGATCGGCATGCCCTACGAGCCCGAGGCGGATACGGGGCTTCCCGCCCGGGCGGTGGAGCTCCTGGAAGGCAGGGCCCTGCACCCCGCGACCGCAGCCCTGGTCCGTTCCCGGATCGTGGGGGCGCTGCCTGCGATCGGGACCCTGAGCGCGGCGCCTTCCCAGCCCGCGTCTCCGACCGCGTCCGCCCCCGCTCCATCGACCCCCGCCGCCCCCGCTCCCGCGGCGGCGCCGGTTTCCGCGGCCCCGGCCGCGACGCCGTCGGCTCCGGGCTCCGGGACCGCCCCGGCCGCGACGGACACCCATATCGCCGAAGCCGCGGCGGCGCGGGAAGTGAAGGGCAGCACCACCTTCGGGGACCTGAGCACCTGGGGCCTCAGCCGGGCCCAGATCAAGGAAGCCCTGGGAGGCCGGGATCCCGGTGCCGCCACGGAAAAGGTGCGGGACTTCTGCATCGCCGCGGGGGTGGAGTTCTCCACGGTGAAGGCGAAGCTTCAGGAGATGGCGAGCGCCCTGCCGAAACCGTAGCCCGAAACCCGATACTATCCCTTGGACAATGGCCCTCCGGTTCCGGAAAATCCCGGAACGGAGGGCTTTTTCCGTGCCCGGCGACCCGCGACGACGAATCAGAAAAAAGACTTGCGTAATTTCAAAGAATGATCCTACACTATCCCTGATGATGAAATACGATTCCACAATATGGAACGATTCATCTCAAGGAGGCATCATGAAACGTTGTGTGGTGTTCGCCGCCCTTCTCGCGGTCATCCTGTGCGGTGCCGCGGCCCAGAAGACGGTGGAGCTGAAATTCGGCCACTACTCGGTCGAGACCCACCCGGCCCACCTGGCGGCCCAGATGTTCGCGGACGCCGTGTCTGCCCGGACGAACGGGGCCGTCAAGGTGACGATCTTCCCGAACAGCAAGCTCGGGAGCTCCCAGGAAATGGTGGAGCAGGCCGTCCTGGGGGCCATCGACCTGGTCATCCCGACGGAACCCGCCCTGGCCAAGTACTCGCCCAAGTTCAACCTCGTCGGCGGCCCCTTCGCGTTCAAGGACTACGCGGCGACGGACAGGTTCTTCGCCGGAGACTTCCTCAAGTGGGTGGGACCCGACCTGGAGAAGGCCGGGCTGCAGTACCTCGCCCGCTGGGAGTGGGGATTCCGCACCTACACGAATTCCAAGAAACCCATCGAGAAGCCCGAGGACATGCGGGGCATGAAGATCCGCACCCCCCCCGACTTCGTCAACCAGGAGACCGTCCGGGCCCTCGGCGGCATCGCCCAGACCATCGCCTTCGCGGAACTCCCCCTGGCCCTGAAGCAGGGAGTCGTGGACGGCCAGGAGAACCCCATCGGGGTCATCTACTCGGGGAAGATGTACGAGACCCAGAAGTACCTGTCGATCCTCAACTACACCTATGTCGCGACCCACCTCGTCATGAACCGGTCGAAGTTCCGGTCCCTCACCGCGGCCCAGCAGAAGGTCGTGCTGGAGGAGGCCAAGAAGGCGGGGGAGTTCATGATGAAATCCGTCCGCGAGCAGGAATCCGGCCAGATCGCGGAGATGAAGAAGCTCGGCATGGAGGTGAACTACCCGGACGTGGCCCCGTTCCAGGCCGCCACGGCTTCCGTCTGGGACAAGCTGAAGGCCCAGGCCGGCGAGGAAAACTACAAGAAATTCCAGGAACTCCTGGCCAAGAGCCGGTGATGCCCGGGGTCCCGGACATCGATCGGGGCCCGTGACCTTGTACCTCCCGGGGACGGCCTCCGTGCGGAGCCGCCCCCGGAACCCTGGAGCGTGCCATGCTAACCCTCGCGGTATTCGCCGTGCTCGTCTTCCTGATCCTCGTGAACCTCCCCATCTTCGTGGCCATCGGCTCGACGGCGGTCCTCTTTTTCGCGGGCCTCGGCCAGGGCAACTTCCTGGCCATGCTCCCCCAGCGGATGTACGCCGGAACCACGGGGTTCACCCTCCTGGCCATCCCCTTCTTCATCCTGGCGGGGAACCTCATGAACACCGGGGGGATCACGAACCGGATCTTCCGCTTCGCCCGGGCCCTGGTCGGGCATGTCCCCGGAGGCCTGGGACAGGTTTCCGTCATCTCGTCCATGATCTTTTCCGGCATGTCGGGCTCCGCGGTGGCGGACGCGGCGGGGCTGGGGCAGATCCAGCACAAGGCCATGGTCGACAACGGCTACCAGCCCGTCGTGTCGGCCTCCATCGTAGCGGCGGCCTCCACGATCGGCCCCGTGATTCCTCCCTCCATTCCCTTCGTGCTCTACGGGGCCCTAACCTCGGTGTCCGTCGCCCGCCTCTTCCTGGCGGGATTCGCGCCCGGCGTGATGATGGGCCTGGCCCTCATGGTCGTCATAGCGGTGATGGCCAAGCCCCGGGGCTTTCCGCGATCCGGCCGGGCTTCCTTCCGGGAGGTGGCCGTAAGCTTCCGGGACGCCTTCCTGCCCCTCCTGGCTCCGGTCATCATCATTGGCGGCATCCTCTCCGGCCTGTTCACCCCCACGGAAGCGTCCGTGGTGGTCTGCCTCTACGCCCTGTTCCTGGGTTTCCTGTACCGGGACCTCCGTGTACGGGACCTCCCCGAGATTTTGTGGACCTCCATCCGCCAGTCCGTGGGCCTGCTCCTCATCATGGCCGCGGCCAATTTCTTCGGCTGGTTCACGATCTTCCAGCAGATACCGGACAACATCATCTCGGCCCTGACCTCCCTGTCCGCGGGCGGCCCGGGGGTGATGGCCATGATCGTGCTTATCGTGCTGGTGCTGGGCTGTTTCATCGAGGGCAACGCGATCTTCCTCATCACGATACCGATCTTCCTGCCCGTGGCCCGCCAGTACGGCTTCGACCTCGTGAACCTCGGGGTGGTCATGACCCTCCTCATCATGATCGGGAACCTGACCCCGCCCCTGGGGATGTGCCTGTTCGCGGTATCCAGTTTCAGCAAGATAGGCATCGGGGATCTGGCACGGGAATCCTGGCCTTACATCCTGGGCATCCTGCTCATCACCCTCCTGATCGCCTACGTGCCGGAGATCGCCACGTTCCTTCCGAACCTCGTCATGGGTCCGGAGCTTGGAGGGATGCCATGAAATTCCTGGAACGCCTGGACGCGGCCGTGCTGGCCGCCCTGAAGCTCCTGACGATAGGATTGTTCTCCGCCCTGATGCTGATCCTGACCGCGAACGTCTTCGTCCGCTTCGTGCCGATCCTTTCCCTGCACTGGCTGGACGAGATCGTGGAACTGCTCTTCGCCGCCCTGGTCTTCTACGGCTCCGCGGCCCTGTGGATCCTGGAAGGCCACTTCCAGGCCGGGGAGTGGCTAGCCAAAAGCCTGAAGAGCCCCCGGATGAGGGCGGCCCTCCGGCTGGCCGTGGATCTGGGATCCCTGCTCTTCCTGGCCGTCTTCTTCCGGTATTCGTTTCAGCTGGTGCGCAGGTCCATGGAGGTCACCGCCGTCTTCCTGATCCCCAAGCGGGTCCTGTACTCCTGCATGCCCCTGTCCTCCGCGGTGATGCTCTTCTATTCCCTGAGGTTCGTCCTCCGGGATTTTCGGGAGCTCCGGACCCCGACGGATACGCGATAGAGGGGATCGACGAAGCCGCGTCATCAACCGGCGTTCCACGCCGGTGGACGGTTCGGGGCTGTCCATGGGCGCCCAGCGGCTTCGTCGCCGTGAGGACCGGGACGCTGCGCGACCCGCCGCAGGCTCGTGGGGGTCGACGAATCCGCGTCCTGGGACGCGAAGCATCCGTCCCTGGGCGTATTCGCGGATTCGTCGCCGTGAGGACCGGGCCGCAACGCGGCCCGGTCCTCACGCTATTTCCTCTTTATCACCATCAGGGTCAGGTCGTCGTACTGGTCGTCCTCCCGGATGCCCGCGTAGACGCGGTACTCCGGATGCTCCTTGTCGGGATTGTCCCGGCGCTTGTCCTTGAGGAGGATCCGGTACTGGTCGAAGTGCTTCTCCAGGAAGTCGTCGATCTTGGCGTCCACCAGGACCAGGTCCTTGTCGGTGGCCCGCGGATCGGGATACAGGCGGAATAGTTTCTCCGCGGAGATGAGGGCCAGGACCATCTCCTCCAGGGTGCCCTCGCAGGCGGAGTAGTCGAAGGTCATGACCTGGTCCGGAACGGGGTTCCCCTCCTTTTCGAGGCGATACCGGCCCCGGGAGAGGACGGCCTCGACGATGGCCTCGGCCCGCTCATTTCCGAAGGGATCCTCCAGCTTCTGGATCTGCTCCGTTCCGTCCTTCAGGGTGACGGTCCGTTCCAGGATCCGGAAATCCGGGCCGCGCTGGTACCACTTGGCCTCCTCGATGCCGTCCGTGTAGAGGAGGAGGATATCCCCTTTTTCCAGCTTGAGGGTCACCTGCCTATACGGGCTCTTCATCTCCACCAGGAAATTGGCGAAGGTCCCGCACGGGGGTGTATCCGGCAGATCGTGGACCGCGATTTTCCGGTTCCGGGCTTCGTAGATGCGCTGTGTCTTGTCCCCCGCGTGGCAGACCTGGGTGATCCCGGTCTTCCCGTCCAGGACACCCATGGTCAACGCGGCGAACCGTCCCTTGAAGCCCCGGCCCTCGACGAGGTCATTGATCTGGTAGCAGAGCTTGTCCAGTTCGATGCCCCGGTCCCGGGTCCAGCCCGTGAAGTGGTTCAGGAAGAGGGTTGCCACCTCCACGGAGATGATGGCCGCGGGTATGCCCTTTCCGGCGGCGTCGCACTTGATGAATGCATAGTATCGGTCGTCGAGCTTCATGAAGTTGAAGAAGTCGCCGGAGACGCCCTTGGCGCCCTCGTAGTACCCGAAGAAGGAGACGTCCGGGGTGTCCTCGCTCCCCGTCGACAGCTTGTCCCCCCGTTCGTTCTTGTGGAGGGGCAGGAACATCTTCTGGGTTTCCTTTCCCACCGTGAGGTCCTTGCTGGCCGCGGCGGCCTTCACGAGCCCCTCGGTCAGGGTGTTCACCGCGGAAGCCAGGCTCCCGATCTCGTCCGTCCGGGAGGCCTCCTCGATCCGCTCGCCCTTGAGATCCTCCTTGTCCTCGGTGTCCCGGATGCGCTCGATGGCCGCCACCAGCTTGCGGATGGGGCTGACGATGTACCAGGACAGGAGGGCCGCGCCCCCCACGCCCACGGCCAGGACCAGGAGGGCGATGGACCCGGTGATGCGCACCAGGTTGATGGTGGCGCTCCGGAGTTCCTGGTTGATCAGGTCCGTGGAGACCGCCAGGCGGACCATGCCCCGGTAGTAGATGCCGTCCTGGCCCTGCCGGAATACGATGGGCTTGTAGAAGACGTATTCCGTCGTGCCGGGATCCAGGGCCGCGGGGTCGTACGCGGGCTCGGATCCCATGATCTCGCGGGCGATGACTTGCAGGCGTTCGTTCAGGGTCCGCTCCAGGTCCCGGGTGGTGGCCGCGATCTGGGAGAGCTTGGTCTCGTTCTCCGGGGTGATCCGTATGGCCAGGGCCCGGGCTTCTTCCTGCAGTCGCGCCAGGGTCTCCGCGATCGCCCCGACCTCCTCGGCGGCCCGCTTGTCCACCGCCGCGGCGATCTCGGGGATGCGGGCGGAGATGGAATCGGTGAGCGCGCTGCGGCCCGGCCGCAGTTCCGGCCCGTCCAGCTTTGAGATCCCGTCCGGGTCGTTGGAGGCCCAGACGATGTCGGGATTGGTGGAGCGTTCCCGGTCGTCCCGGGTGCCGTACCCGGTGATGGTGACATACCGGGCTTCCGCCAGGGCCTGGACCTGCTGGGGCAGGAAGCCCAGCTCCAGGACGTTCTCCGCGGGCAGGTAGGTCCGGGCCCCCTGGGCCAGGCTCTCCAGGAGCACCTGGGCCTTCTGCTCGAGTCCTCGGGCCAGGTTCTGGCCCTGGGTCCTCACCTGGAATACCCCCAGGGGCACGGACACCATGGCCGTGACGAAGAGCACTAAAAGGCCGATCACGAAGGTGAACTTGAATCCAAGGTTGAGGCCCCGGGTCTTGAACCTCCGGACCTCCGTCTTTTTCCGGGCCGTGGGCATGGGCCCTCCTTCCAGCAGAGCCGCGACCTCCAGGCGCACGACCGAGCCGTCCCGGATGACGGCGGCGGCCTGCCTTAGGGTCGCAAGGATGCCGACGGCCCCGAAGGCCGCGGCCAGGACCGCGAAGAGGTCCCAGAAGGAAATCCGGTACCGGGCCGGGGGACGGAAGGTCCAGACCGGCTCATACCGCGCGGAGAAGTCTCCGAACTTGACCGTACCGGAGGCGTCGAAGGAAAGAGGGGTGCGGACCCAGTACCAGCCCCGGGCCGGATGGAGCAGGCCCACCCGGTAGTCCCCCGCCTCCACGTCCTGGGCGACCAGGCCTCCCAGGGACCGGTCGGACTCCACGGAGTAGGCCCCCGCGGACAGGTCGAAGACATAGTCGTACGGCGCGGCCCCGTCCCGGTCCAGGACCACCCGGGAGACGACCCCGTCCTCCCGGAACCCCCGGCCCAGGATGCGCAACGTCGCCGCGCCGAAATCGTCCCGGACCTGCAGGATGTCGGACACCAGGGTGAAGGGGATGAACTTGTCCGCCCTCAGGAAGGTCCGGACCGCGGGACCGATGTTCCCGACCTCGTCGATGGCCGCCACGGAGAAGATGTAGTACCCGTCGTCCACGTTCGGGAACCCCGCGGATGTTCCCGGGCCCCGGGAGGCGGGGGGCGGGATCAGGTCGCCCGCCCGGAAGGCGAGCTCCCGCTCGTAGTCCGTCGCGGGTTCGAAGGGGTAGGGAGCGGCCTGCGCCGTTCCGCCGGTCTGTGGGGCCGCGGCGGCCGTATCCGTCCCGGAGTCCCCGGACGCCGATTCCGCCGCGGGGACGGCCGCGGTCCCCGCGGGACGCCTCCGGACCGGAGGGCGGTCCAGGGGGCCGACGTACCGGAGGGTCCAGGTGTAGCCCGCCACGTCCGGGTCCTCGGGGGGATCCCAGAGCACGTTGAAGGTGTTGGACGAGAGGAAGCCGTCCGCCCCGGCCGCCGGCGGACGCAGGGTCGGCGGCCCCGGGGGCGTCGTGTCCCGGACGAACTCCACCCGGGCCGGCTCGGACCAGTTGCCCGCGTAGTCCACGGCCCGGATGGCGAACCACCAGGACCCGTCCCGGTCCGCCGTGAAGGATGCCCGGTTGACCGTCTCCAGGGCCATGAGCTCCCCGGAGGGCACGGCCTCGGGATCCCGGCTCCAGGAATAGGAGTACCCCGCGATGCCCGAGGAATCCTCCGGAGCCGTCCATCGGACCGAGGCCGAATCCCGGCGTGTGCGGCGGCCCGCCGCGAAGTCCGCGGCCGCCGCGGCGGGGGGCCGTACGGTCGTGTCCGGCGCGAGGATGGAGATCCGCGGGCCGCCGGAGGCGGGCTGGGACTGCCAGAAGACCCAGAGCCGGCCCTGGCGGTACACCGATCGGCCGAAGGTCGCCTCCCCCTGGGCCGCGCCGGAGACGTCCCTCTCCCGCCACAGGATGCCTTCCCGGAAGGACAGGTAGACCCGGTTCCGCCCCCGGCGATTGTCGAACCAGATCAACCCGGGCCTGCCCCCGGCGTCGATCAGGCGCGGTTCCCCGGCGGTGCCGGAGCCCAGGCTGATCCGCTCCGCCGTACCGGGGACGTAGGCTCCCGAGGCGTCCAGTTCAGCGAAGAAAGCCTGGGGGGATCCTCCCCGGGGGGTCCGCTCCCAGGCCATGTACAGCCTGCCGCCTATTGCGGCCAGGTGGGGGCGCTGGTTTTGGAAAGTGTCGGCGGCCGCCGATCCGGATTCGTTTCCGAAATTCGTCGCCTGGAGTGCGGGGCTCCAGGAGGCTCCCCCGTCGGTGGTCCGCTTGGAATAGATCTGGTAGGTGGGCCGGTCGCCCCCGGACAGGGCCTGGAAAACGACCACGTCCGCCCCCTGCACGGAGGCCGCGGAGGGGAGGAAGGAGAGGGGGAGGTTGTCCCCCCCGTTGACGAAGGGCCGGAACTCCGTCCAGGTCCGTCCGTCCTCCGTCCGGGCGTAGTAGATCGTGAGGGAATCCTCCCGGCCTCGGGCGGCGAAGAGGTACCAGCCTCCGCCGGACCGGGGAAAGATCCGGGGGGCGGAGATGGTCAGGTCCGAGGCCACCGTGGCCGTCACGGGGAACGAGAGGCCCCCGTCCCGGGAGACCAGGACCGTGGCCTCCCGGTCGCCGGAGAGCACGGCCACCGCCAGTTCCCCGGAAGGAGAGGAGGCCGCGGACAGCAGCACCGGCTCGTCCCCCCGGAAGGGATAGGGACCCGCGAAGCGCCGGTTCAAGGCTTCGGGCTTGCCGTCCCGGAGGAGGGCCAGGGAAAGGAAGGCCTCCCCGGAGCCGGATCCCGCGGCCTGGGATTCCTGCCAGACCACGGCGATGCCCCCGGGGACTTCGAACGCCGCGGGATACCGGGCCGACGGGTCCGACAGGAACCGGGGGTTCTCCCAGTAATAGTCCTGGGCAGCCGCCGTGGCCGGAACCAGGAAGGCGGCGGCCGCCAGGAGCAGGGCGGCCGCGAATCCGGAAGGACCACGTCTCGGCATGGGACTTCAGTATCCCCTCGCGACCAGGCGCGAGTCCAGGTCCGAAACCTTCTGTACCTTGCGGGCCTGGGGATAGGTCTCGTAGAGCCGGGTCAGGCGGATCCGGGCGTTCAGGAAATCGCCGGTCTGCAGGAAACCCACGGCTTCGTTGTACAGAGTCTCGCCCGCGCTGGGCAGGACCACCACCGCGGTCCCCCCGACGTAGGTCAGGATGCGGTCCTTGAGGGCACTGGCGGACTGGTTGTTGGGATCCAGTTCCAGGGCCCGGTTGAGCTGGGTCAGGGCGATGCTGAACTGGGATACGTTCCGGGCGTCCCAGATCCTCTGGGCGGCTGTGGTCAGGGTGCGGGCTTCCGCAAGGGCCCGGGGGTCCGGGGGCGGTAGACGCAGGCCGATCAGGATCTCCAGGCGCTCGATGAGGGCCGCAAGGCCGGTGTATTTCGGATCGATCGTCTGGAGATCCAGAAGGTCGCTGTAGACGGTCTCGAGGTCCTGTCGGGCGTCGATCTTGGACCGGGCCTGGGATACCAGCCGCGCGAATTCCCGGTTGAAGGCGTCCGGGTCGGACACCTGGTTGATGCGGAGTTCCAGGACCCGGGCTTCCTGGTTCAGGGGGAAGACGAGCTTGACCTGGGCGATCCGCTGCTTGGCGGTTTCGAAGGACTGGAGGGCGCTGACCCTGTCCCGACGCTCCAGGGCCGCCCGACCGTCCTCGTAATTCCTGCGGGCCAGGCTCAGAAGCTGGCTCATCTCGGGGTAGAGAGGCGCGGTCTGGGGGATGTCCCGGCCGGTCTTGACGGAGAGGGCGGTCTGCACGAGGCGCAGCCAGTTCTCCACCTCCGGTTCCGGCTCGTCCGTGTGGGTCACCCTCCAGCGGGCCCGGGCCTGGAGCAGGGCCTCCTCCGCCCGGGCGAAGTCCCCGGCGTTGTAGAGAGCCTTGCCCTCGGTGAGGAGGCGGCGGGTGTCCCGGACTACCCGTTCATTTTCCGCCTGCACGATCTGGGTCCCCAGGTTTTGGAGGTCCAGGTCGCTTTTCGCCCGCAGGGCGGGGTCGTCCTCGAAGGACAGGGAGGCCAGGTACCGTTCCCGAGCCCGCTCCAGTCGTTCCCGGGCGGTGTCGAAGTCCTCCCGGCCGTAGGCCGCCCGGGCTTCCGCCAGGCGGCGGTCCGCCTCCAGGCGGTTGCTCTGGGCCTGGCGCTGGCGGTCGCGGGCCGCCGCGGCCAGGGTCTGGCCCTCCGCGGAGAGCCGGGCCGCGGCGGCGTCCAGGGCCCGGGCCCGCTCGAGCTGGGCCGTGACCGCGGGGGCGGAGGAGAAGGAGGCGGGCTCCGCCGAGTACCGGGACAGGATGCCCGCGACGTCCCTCCGCAGGACCTGCAGGAGGCGCTCGGATTCCGCGATCACCTGGAGGCTCCGTGTGGGGTAGGCCAGGGGGGCGGTCCCCTGCGGGGCGCCCTCCGGGACCGCCCCTTCCGCGAGGCGCCGCGCGGCGGCGATGTCCGCGGTCCGGGACTTCAGGCGGTATTCCTGGACGTCCGTCTCGGCCTTGGCCGCCAGGGCCACGGTCCGGAGCTCGAAGGCCGCGGCGGCTTCCGAGGACCGGGTCAGCCGGTCCTCGAGGGCGGTCTGGACTTCCTGGGAACCCCGGGGGGCTCCCCCGGCACCGGAAAGCCGGGCCAGCTCGGCGCCCCGGGTCCGGGCCGCGGCGTCCAGGTCGGAGATGCCCTTCCGGAGCTCCGCAGTCCGGGTCCGCAAGCCCCGAAGGACCGTGAGCCCGTCCGCCAGGGCCGCCTCCGGGGATCCCGGCCCGGACGGGGCCGCGGCGAGGGCGGCGTCCAGGGCGGCCGTGAGTTCCCGCTCCCGGGCTTCCTGGGCGGCCAGCTCGGTCCGCAGGGCCGCCAGGGCCGCGGACGCCTGGGCGGTGTCCCGGAGATGCTGGAGCCGGAGGTAGTCGGAGCCCCGGACGGACACGATGGTCCGGCCGAAGGCGCTGGGGGGGTCCGTGACGTCCGTGGGGAGGAAGAGGCTCCACAGGCGTTGGAACCGGATGGCCCGATCCGCCAGGGGGGGTACGGAGCGGAAGCCCGAGTCGGAATCGGGGAACCGTCCCTCGGAGAAGGCGGCCTGGGCGTACGCGGCCTTCCGGGCCAGGGCGGCGTCCGCCGCGCCGGCTGCGGAGTCGAAGAGGGCGGCCCACTGGGCGGCCATGGAGCCTGCGACGCCTTCCAGGCGTTCCGCCTGGGGCCGTCCCAGGATGAAGCTGGCCGCGAAGGGCACGAAGAAGTCGTTCTCCAGGCCCGGGTCCTTCTCCTTGAACAGGAGGCTCAGGTTTTCCAGGAACCGTCCGGTGTCCAGGGTCTCGGCCCGTATCCCCGCCAAGCGGGTCAGGGCCGCCTCCGCGGCGGGCAGGGCTGCGTCGACGCGGGCGGGATCCCCGGAATCGAAGGCGCTACTCAGGGGCGGCAGGGCCGAGGCGAGCTCCGCCTGCAGCTCCGCGAAGCGTCCTATCTGCCGCTCCGCCTCCGCCACGGTCTCGAAGGCCCGGTCCACCCCGTCCTTCCCCGACTCCCCTCCCTCCGTGACCACCCCGAGAGCCACTTTCCCCCGGAAATCCTGGTCGAACTGTTGCCGGTAGAGGGTGAAGCCCCGGGTGTTGGTCCGGGCGGACTCCACGTAGAGCCCCCGGGCCGCCTGATCCGCGGCTTCCTGAAGGATTCCCAGCCGTTGCTGGTCCCAGAGCACCTTGATGGAGGTCCGTTCCGCGTACTGGATGAAGCTCTTTTCCGTCTCTCCCGGCTTGGGTATGAGGTCCCGGAGGCGCTGGATGAGCCGGGCGTGTTTCTCCGCGGCGGCCGGCTCGTCCACGAAGGCCGTGAGCAGTTCCTTGGCGGTCTTGTTGAAGTCCGACTGGACCGCCGCGATCCGGTTGAGCCGCCTCTGGGCCAGGTCCAAGCCCGCGGGGTTGGCCTGGATGTACTGCCTCAGGACGTCGATGGCGCGATTGTACTCCTGGGCCTTGATGAGTTCATCCGCCACGGCCAGGGGATTTTCCCGGGAGCCCAGGGCCGCCGCCCGGGGTGCCGCAAGGAGGAGTAGAATAGGGAGGAGCAGGGCTCCCAGGGCGATGCGGGACGGTTTGCGCCTCATCGGA
>ENA-UOWG01001159-UOWG01001159.1-activated-sludge-metagenome-genome-assembly--contig:-NODE-1159-length-27880-cov-30.763270_pt1 | contig 27880 bp, 28 predicted proteins | sample MGYA00238147_ERZ761563 | MGnify/ENA primary metagenome ERZ761563 (study PRJEB28884, sample SAMN05720216) | anaerobic digester metagenome | isolation source: active sludge of municipal... | reverse complement strand
CGCTGGCGGCGCTATCATTCGTCCATTACGGGCTGGAAGCCCTGCGCCGCTCGCGCGGCGGCGCCGTAGCCACCATCGAGGGAGAACGCACATGAGCCGCAGCTTTGGCGCCGTCATCATCGGCGACGAAATTCTTTCCGGCAAGCGCCAGGACAAGCACTTCGCGAAAATTGCCGAGTTGCTCGGCGCCCGTGGCCTGTGCCTGTCCTGGGCGGAATACCTGGGTGACGACCGCGCCCGCCTTACCGCCACCTTCAAGCGCACGATGGCCGCCGGTGACGTCGTCTTTTCCTGCGGCGGCATCGGCAACACGCCGGACGACCATACCCGGCAGGCGGTCGCCGCGGCGCTGGGCGTCGACCTGGAACTGCACCCCACAGGCTACGAGGAACTCAAGGCCCGTTTCAATGGCGAGGAAATCAACGATCAGCGCCGGCTGCTGGTGACCTTTCCGGCTGGCGTGCGGATCATTCCCAACCCGTTCAACCGGATTCCGGGCTTCATGGTCAACGCGCATTATTTCGTCCCCGGCTTTCCGCAGATGGCGCATCCGATGATCGAGTGGGCGCTCGATACCTTCCACCGGGATTTGTTCCAGCCGGTCGGGAACCGGGTGGATAAAGCCATACTGCTGACCGGGCCGGCCGCCTACGAGAGCGCCCTGCTCGACCTGATGGAGCGCATCGTCAGGGACTACCCGAGCCTGCACCTGTTCTCGCTGCCATCGGTGGTCAACCGGGAACGCCGGCATCTCGAACTTGGCGTCGAGGGCGAACCGCCGCTGGTCGACAAGGCGATGGAAGAAATTTGCGGCGAAGTCGAAAGGCGCGGCATCGCCTGGACCTGGCGGCCGTAAGCCGATTTGCCGCGCAGCAACTCCCCTGACGGGAAGGGCGCACCCCATGGCCCGAGGCCACGCCGAGGGCACTTCCTTTATGTTTCCGGCGCAGCCGGGAACGGTATCCCTTGAGGACGGGGCGCGGTCGACGTAAAAAAACCCGCGAAATTCGCGGGTTCTTGCAGAACGGGGCAAACCCCGATGTTACTTGACTGACTTCTTGGCAGCAGCAGCGGTGGCGCTGACCGCCTTGCCCGTCGTCTTGCCCGTCAGCTTGCCGGCTGCAGCCATGTTGGCCTCGGCAATATCGGACAACTGCTTGGCCATCGATGTCATGTTGTCGAAAGCCTTGGTCGAGGCGTTCAGCATCGACTTCATCGTCGCCGCGAAAACATCGCCACCGACCGGCGCGCTGGCGGTTGCCTTTTCGACTGCGCTGCTGGCGTTCTTGGTGAAGCTGCCGTACTGGGATTCCATTACCGAGGTCAGTTCCTTCTGCATGCCGGCAACCAGCTCATATACGCTACGCGAGTAATCCACCCACTTGTCCGCATTCGGCTTGGCGAGGTCGCTGCCGAGCTTGGCGGCTTCGCTGGGGTCCTTGGCGCTCAGCAAGTGCTGGGCATTGCTGACGGTGTTGTTGAAAAATTCGCGGGAAGCCGCCATATTGAGGGCGGTCAGGCGCTCGACGCCGTTGAAAGCGGTGCGCAGCAGGGCGGACATCACTTCGGCATTGGCCTTTTGCGCGGCGGCCAGTTGTTCCATGTTCGGTTTGTTCATCATCTTCTCCAGTCTGGTTGCGGGTGTGGATGAAACAAGCCCCCGCACGCTGGCGGGGGCCCTTGCAGCTGATTACTTCTTCTTGCCGGCGGCGCCAACAGCCTTGACGGTCGCGTTGGTCGCGGCGGCGACATTGGCCTCGGCGATCTCGGCAACCTGCTTGGCGGCCTTGTTCATGTTGTCGAAAGCGGAGGTGGCCGCGGCGATGGCGCTCTTGACAGCGGCGACGGCAACGTCGGAACCAGCCGGAGCGGACTTGGCGGCCTTGTCGAGCAGACCGGCGACGGTCTTCTGGAAGTCGCCGAACTGGGCTTCGATCATCTTCGACAGCTCTTCCTGGGTCTGAGCGGAAATCTCATACACGGAACGCGAGTAGGCGACGGCCTTTTCGACATTCGGCTGGGCCAGCGAAGCCTGGATCGACATGGCGTCCTGAACGTCCTTGGCGCCCATCAGCGCCTTGGCGCCGGAAACGGAATCTTCCATCACGGCACGTGCGGTGTTCAGATTCAGGGCAGCGATGCGCTCGGCGGAAGCCAGCGCGGTGTTGGCCACGGACAGCAGGGAATCAACGGTAGCCTTGTTGGCGGCAGCGAATTGCTCGGGGGTGGTGAACATGGTGGAATCTCCTGAATTGATAGTGAATGCGAATGTTGGACAAGCCATTGCAGGGAGCCGACTCTTTTTGCTGCACTGCAACATAGCTACAATTATAGAACCGATTCGCCAAATGTCAAGCATTTTTGTGCACTGCAGCAATTGAAGCTTTGACAATTCAAATCAGCAGCTTACGATTATCTTCAGGCGCCTTGCGACAAGGCCGTTTTGCTATGCAGCAGCGGGCTGTTCGCTTAGTTCCGGCCGGCCGAGGCACCCAGGCTGCCGGCCCCCTTGAGGTCCAGGCGCGGGCTGGAAGCGGCCGGCTGATCCGCCTTGTTCCTCGGCTGTATGATCGCGCGAACCCGTGCCGGAGGCGCTTTCGGGTCGCGGTTCTGGCCCGCCGTCACCAGATATTTTTCGCTGATGCCGTCATACCAGATGTAATCGCCCTTGACCTGATCCTCGCCACTCTTGACCCAGGCCCGGTGGAAGAACTCGGCGACTTCGCTGTTGGTGTTGTACTCGATGCGCTCGGCTTCGCCTTCGGAGTATTCGTCCTTTCCTTCACGCTTCTGCCGGATGCGTGCCAGGCCGTCCTTGCCGCCGAAGGCGACGCCTTTCTGGAACCCGTACTGGTCCTCGGTAATGACGACCCGGTCGGCCCGCAGCATCATGGTGCCCTTGATGACGATCACGTCGCCCTCGAGAATCTGGATTTTCTTTGCGTCGTCGATCGATATCCGGTTGGCCTCGAGCTGCAAAGGTTTGTCGCGGTCGGCGCGCTCGGCAAGGACCGGCTGGCTCAGCATGGCAAGAATCAGGGGGATGGCGATTCGGGAGTTCATTTTTGCACTCGACGCGGATAGTACAGGCCGGTGACCTGTGATTGCAGTTCGAAGGTAGAGGTATTGTTGTCCAGTCGCATGCCCACCCCCTTGACCCAGGATTTGTCTTCGGTGATTTCGACCGGACTCTGGGTAAAGGCGATGCCATCATCCGGATGGACAGTCAGATCGGGCATCCGGGCAACTGCTTCGGGGCGGTCAACCGTCGCCGCACGAACGACCTTGACGTCATCCCACAGGAAAACCACCTCCCCCTTGCTGGTGACCCGGGCATTGTCGCCCGACACGGTAACCGGCGCCGCATCGGGCCGATATTGGGTGAGGGTCGGCTTCTTGAGTTCGGACGCATCGTCATCCGGAAAATGCTCAAGATACGGCGCCGTCAGCCGGTACTTGACGCGCCCTTCTTCGTCGAACTGACGCACCAGCAGGTTCTCGGCAATCGAGTCGGGGTCATGACGCAACTTCCCGTCTGACCTGGTTTCGACCGGCGCGACGATCCTCTCCAGCCAGAAACTGAGCCCGGCCAGCGAAGCCAGCAGGGCTATCGTAAACAGTTGGTTGGCCCCGAGCTTCATTATGCGTCGAGGTAGCCGGCGAACAAGGCTTCGAGCCTGCCTTGGGCGGCAAGAATGAATTCCGCGGCCTCACGCACCGCACCGTGCCCCCCGCCGCTATCGGTCACCGCGTGAGCCCGCTCGCGAACCACCGGCCGCGCGTTGGCCGGCGCAATCGCCAGGCCACACTGGTTCATGACCCGCAGATCGATCAGGTCGTCGCCCATGAACGCGCACTCGGGCCAGTGCAGTCCGAGTCTTTCCAGCAATTCACCGACCACCGCACGCTTGTCGGTCACGCCCTGAAAGACGTGCTCGATGCCAAGATCGGCGGCGCGCGCGGCGACGACGCCGGAAGTGCGGCCGGTGACAATCGCCAGTTCCAGCCCGGCGCGCTGCAGGAGCTTGAGACCGAGTCCGTCCTGGACGTCGAAGGTCTTGAGTTCATGGCCGTCATCCGTATAGTGCAGGCCGCCGTCGGTCATCACGCCGTCGATATCGAAGGCGATCAGCCTGATGCGTGCTGCACGGGTCCGGGCGTCCATCAGATCACCCTGGCCGTGAACAGGTCATGCATGTTGAGCGCGCCGAGCAGGTGGCCATCCGCATCGGCCACCAGCAGTGCGTTGATCCGGTAGCGCTCCATCATCTCGACGGCCTCGACGGCAAGTCGATCGGGACCTATGGTCCGCGGATTCGCATGCATCACGCTGTCGATGCGCGCGGCCTGCAGATCGAACCGCTTTTCGAAAGCGCGCCGCAGGTCGCCGTCGGTGAATATCCCGAGCACCTGCCCATCATCGCCGACCACGGCCACCAGCCCTAGGCCGCCGCGCGACATGGCGAGGATGGCATCGCTGACACCGGTCAGCAGGCCCACGGTCGGCACGTCTTCGCCGCTGCGCATGACATCGCGGACGTGGGTCAGCAGTCGCCGGCCGAGCGAACCGCCGGGATGGGAACGGGCAAAATCGTCCGGCCCGAAGCCGCGCGCATCGAGCAGCGCGACCGCCAGCGCGTCACCGAGCGCCAGCGCGGCAGTCGTGCTCGCCGTCGGCGCCAGGTTGTGCGGGCAGGCTTCCTGCGCGACGCCGGCATCGAGATGGACATCGGCTTCACGGGCGAGCGTCGAGGTAGCCACGCCGGTCATCGCGATCAGGCGCGCGCCCTGGCGCTTGATCAGCGGCACGATGCGCAACAGTTCCTCGGATTCCCCGGAATTCGACAGCGCCAGCAGGATGTCATCGCGGGTGATCATGCCGAGGTCGCCATGGCTGGCCTCCGCCGGATGGACGAAATAAGCCGGGGTTCCGGTGCTCGCCATGGTCGACGCGATCTTGCGCGCTACATGCCCGGATTTGCCCATGCCGCTGACGATCATTCGCCCGTGGCAGCCGAGAATGAGTTCAACCGCCGCCGCGAACTCGCCGTTTATCCTGCCGACCAGCGCATCGACCGCGGCAGCCTCAATGCTCAGTGTCTGGCGACCGAGCGCCAGCGCACGTTCCGGCGAGAAATGATCGGCTTTCAAGTTTTGGCTCACGGGCTTGCTGCGGTTATGATGACCAGAGTATACCTGACTTAGCGAAACGGCCTTGAGCGCGCTCTCCCTCGTCCTCCTGCTCCTCGGCGCCTCGGTGCTGGCGGTCGCCATCTGCCGGCGCTTCAACCTGCCGCCGGTACTTGGCTACCTGCTGGTCGGCAGCGTCATCGGCCCGCACGCGCTGAACCTGATGCAGGACGTGCATCGCGTCGAATATCTCGCCGAATTCGGGGTCGTCTTCCTGATGTTCTCGATCGGCCTCGAATTCTCGCTGCCCAAGCTCTACGCGATGAAACGCATCGTGTTCGGACTCGGGCTGCTGCAGGTCATCGTCAGCATGACCCTGATCACCGCCCTGGTCATGCTCTTCGGTGTCAACTGGCAACTCGGCATTGCGCTTGGCGGCGTCTTCGCGATGTCGTCAACCGCAGTCCTGACCAAGCTGCTGGCCGAGCGCATGCAGTTCGACACGGCGCACGGCCGCGAGATCATCGGCGTGCTGCTCCTGCAGGATCTGGCGGTGGTGCCATTGCTGGTGATCATCCCCTCGCTGACCCAGCCGCCGGAGAAACTCGCGATGCTGCTCGGCGTGGCGCTGCTCAAGGCCGTCGTCGTACTCGCGGTCATTCTGGTTTTCGGCCAGAAGCTGATGCGCAAGTGGTTCCACTTCGTGGCCCGCGCCAAATCGTCCGAGGTGTTCGTCCTCAACGTATTGCTAATCACGCTGGGCCTCGCCACGCTGACCGAACTGGCCGGGCTGTCGCTGGCCCTGGGCGCCTTCGTCGCCGGCATGCTGATTTCCGAAACCGAGTATCGACTGCAGGTCGAGGAGGACATCAAGCCTTTCCGCGACGTTCTGATGGGCCTTTTCTTCGTGACCATCGGCGTCAAGCTCGATCTGCATATCCTGGTCGGTCTGTGGTGGCAGGTACTGGGCGTGCTGGTCGGCCTGCTGGTCGTCAAGAGCGCAGTCGTCGGCCTGCTCTCCTGGCGCCTCGGCTCGACCCCCGGCAACGCCATCCGCTCCGCCCTGTGGCTTTGCGCCGGCGGCGAATTCGGCTTCGTGCTGCTCGGCGAGATCGCCCACATGCCCAAGGTGGTCGAGCAGGCGGCGCTGACCGTCCTGGTACTTTCGATGCTTACTGCACCATTCATCGTTCACTACAGCGAGAAGCTGGTCATGCGCTTCGTCGCCAACGAGTGGATGATGCGCTCGATGCAACTGACGACGATCGCCGCGCAATCGATGGGGACCGACAAGCACGCGATCCTCTGCGGATTCGGTCGCAGCGGTCAGTACCTGGCGCGCTTTCTCAGCCAGGAAAGCATCAACTACATTGCCCTCGACCTCGATCCCGATCGGGTTCGGGAAGCAGCTGCGGGCGGCGAAACCGTCGTCTTCGGCGATGCCGGACGCAAGGATACGCTGATTGCCGCCGGTCTGATGCGAGCCAGCGTGGTGATCATCACGTTCAGCGACACCCCGCTCTCCGAAAAGATCCTGTTCCACATTCAGGCCATGCGGCCGGATGTTCCGGTCATTGTCCGGACTGCCGATGAGCGAGACATCGAGCGTCTGTCGCGCGCCGGAGCGACCGAAGTGGTTCCCGAGGCGCTCGAAGCCAGCCTGATGCTCTCCTCGCATGCCTTGGTGCTGCTTGGCGTTCCGCTCAATCGCGTACTCAAGCGCATCCGCCAGACGCGCTCGGAACGCTACAGCCTGCTACGCGGCTTCTATCGCGGCGCGAGCGATCACGATCGCGACGAAATGGACGACCATCAGCAACCCCGCCTGCACTCGGTTCATCTCGGGCCTGGGGCCGGCGCCATCGGGCGCACCCTCGACGACCTCGACCTGGAGACATTTGGTTGCGAGGTCAGCGCCATCCGCCGCCGTGGCATCCGCGCCGTCGAGCCGGCGCCGGAAACCGAACTCGAGGAAGGCGACGTCGTCGTCCTGCTTGGCGACCCTGAAGCGATCGCCGTCGCCGAGGAACGACTGCTCCAGAAATGAAAAAAGCCCACCGAAGCGGGCTCTTTCATCAAACCGATCAATTGGAGGAACACACCGTAAATAGACGGGAGTCTTCAGTCGGGGTCAGATTGGCGGGAAAAGCAGCGGCATCCGCCGCGGCAATAACCCGAATGCTTCCCGTCGATGTATTGCCGTCGTCCGAAGTGATATCGAGTTGCCGCGCAAACCTGCCTTGAACGTTGGAGGAGCAAACATAGAAGTTACCCGTCCATCCGACAACCGGTGTCACTCCAGTGATACCAATGAACCCACCCTCGGAGTTTCGGGGGAAATAATCTGCATTTCCAGGATCCGTTGCCCCCGCAGCAAGATTGGCGAGACGAACGTGCTGCCAGAAATTACATGACTCGGTAGGGCAAACGCCGCCGGCCGGTTGAGCATCCCAGGCGCCATCGATTCGGCCATTGCCGTCACCATTAGTCGCAAGGGGCACCCCGGCTACGTGAGTCGAAGCAGCACGATCATCCCCGGGAATCGCCCTGAACTTGTCCTGATAGGCAAATACCATAGTCGGAACGTTGCGGAAATCGTTGGCCAGGTTTTTCACCTTGGCGCTGTTGATCAGTTCCTGCCCCTTGAGCACGCCGCCCAGCAGCAGGCCGATGATGACCAGCACGATGGCTATTTCGACAAGAGTGAAGCCACTTTGATTGTTTTTCATGTCATTCTCCGGTTGAGTCTTTCTGCAACATATTCAGCAAATACCGTGCCTGGCGAAAATGCCGGCAAATAGCGGTTTCAGTGCCGGAAATTTAGGTTTACCCTGTCGAAAAATCGACAGTTGTTGAAAACATGAACACCGCCAACACCTCAAGCCCCACACCTTGGTGGTCGCGCCAACCACATATTCTGCTCGCCGGCCACTTGCTGCTGCTCCATGCGCTGGCCTTTGGCGGCTGGAAATTGCCGGCTGTCCGCATCCTGTGGATTGTCGCGCTTGGCCTTTTCCTGCTGTGGCAGCCGTTCGTCGCCGGCGAACGGCGCATGAGCGCGCGCCAGGGGGGAATATTGCTGGCCGCCGTGCTGGCCTCGACCTGGCTGCTCAACCCCTGGCTGATCCTGATCTGGTGCGGCGCGCTGGCCGCCGTGATCGGCGGACGCGTGCTGTGGACCAGCAGGCGCCTCGAGCGCAGCGGCTATCTCCTCGCTTTTGGCTACCTGGTGTGCCTGATCATTTTCGGTGTCGTTCCGGAAGTGTCCCCGACGGTCGTCCTTGACCCCCTGCCGCGAACGACGATCGGCCTCTACATGCCGGCCCTGCTCCTGCTGCTCCCCGCCTTTCCCGCCCACCCGCAACGCCGCCAGGCCGGCGACGCCTTCGATCTCTTCTATGGCATGCTGGTTTTTCTGGCGCTCGCCGTCTTCGTGCTCGGCGCCCTGGCATTTACCTTCGTTGCCGGCATCAGCTACGTCGAAGCGCTGGCCCAAACTTCGCTCTCGATCGCCGCCGCACTGCTGGTGCTGGCCTGGGCGTGGAATCCGCGCGGCGGCTTCTCGGGTATCGGCTCGGCCTTCTCGCGCTACCTGCTTTCGGTAGGCCTGCCGCTCGAGCAGTGGCTGATCCAGCTTGCCGAAACCAGCGAGAAGGAAAGCCATCCGGTACGCTTTCTCGCCACGATCGTCGGACAACTCGACCGCATGCCCTGGGTCATCGGTAGCCGCTGGCGGGCTGGCGGCGAGTCGGGAAAATTCGGCCTTGTCTCCTCGCCGAACACTCAGGAATATGTGCGCGACGATGTCAGCCTGATCGTCTATTTCCGCTACGCGCCATCTCCGGCGATGCGCTGGCATGTCGAATGGCTGCTGCGCCTGGCGACCGAATTCTATCTGGTCAAGTTCCAGACCCACGAATTGCAGCGCATGAGTTACCTGCAGGCGGTGTATGAAACCGGCGCCCGCGTGACGCACGACGTCAAGAACCTGCTGCAGTCGCTGCAAACCCTTTGCTATGCGGCGGCACAACCCGGCGATCCGGTTGCGGTGGCACAGTTGCTGGCGCGCCAGTTGCCACAGATCGCCGAACGTCTGAAAACAACGCTCGACAAGTTGCAGCGGCCACAGATTGAAGCCACCAACTACATTTCCGCCGCCGAGTGGTGGGCGCGCCTGCAGGATCGCCATGCCGGCAATGGCATCGAATGGCGCGGCGACCTGCGCAGCGCCACCGAGTTGCCCGGCGCCCTTTTCGACAGCGTCGCCGAAAATCTGTTGCAGAACGCGCTGGCCAAGCGACAACACGAAACCGGCATTGAAATATCGGTCAATCTGACCGTCGACCGCGACAATCTGGATTTAAGCGTGCGCGATACCGGCCAGGCAATCGCCCCGACAATCACCGACGCGCTGTTCCGGGCGCCGGTAAAGTCCGAGTTCGGGCTGGGCATCGGCCTTTACCATGCGGCGAAACAGGCAGAGGAGGCGGGCCATCGGCTGAGCCTTGCCGAAAACCGTCCGGGCGCTGTCGTCTTCAGGCTGACGCGCCGGAACTGACCGCCGCACCCGTCGGCGATGAAGCATTGCGCGGGCCGACGATCTGGTACACGGGCGTGTTTCCCTTGCCCTTCAGATGGATGGTCTGCGGCTCCCGGAATTCGAAGCGATCCGCCAGCCGCCGATAGGTGGTCTCGTCCACATGCACCATGCCCGGCACGCCTTCGCTGGTGATGCGACTGGCCAGATTGACGGTATCGCCCCACAGGTCGTAAATGAACTTCTTCTTGCCGACTACCCCGGCGACGACCGGACCGGTACCGATGCCGATCCGCACTTCTAGGCGCAGGCTGTTGACCTCGAAATCGTTGCGCAACACGTCACGCATCGCCAGCGCCAGTTCGGCGATCGCCTGCGAGTAGTTGCTCTTCTCGTTGTTCAAGCCGCCGGCAGCCATGTAGGCGTCGCCGATGGTCTTGATCTTCTCGACGCCGAACTTCTCGGCCAATTCGTCGAACGAGGAGAAGATGCGGTTCAACATCGCGAACACCTGTTGCGGCGACATGCCTTCAGCCAGTTTCGTGAAATTGACGATATCGACAAACATCACCGTGACATCGGCAAAACCGTCGGCGATCGTCTGCTTCTCGTGCTTCAGGCGCTCGGCGATCGGACCGGGGAGGATGTTGAGCAGCAGACGCTCGGAACGGTCCTGTTCATCCTGCAGCAGGCGGTGGGTTTCTTCCAGGCTGGCCTGCGCCTTGGCCTTTTCCTGCGTGGAATAGCGGAGCAGCAGATAAACGATGGTCGAAACGGCTGCGAAATTCAGGGCGAAGAAGAAGACGCTGACCCTGATCGGCACCTGCGTCCCGCTCGGAACCATGCTGTCGGCGAGGAAATAATCGAAAAATCCGGACAACGCGGTCAGGAAGATATACGCGAAAAACCACGCCGCCGACTCGCGCACGCCGAAGAACAATACGGCGCCGATCGGCGCCAGCAACCCCCACAGGCTGATGCCGCTGGCCGTGATGAAGTTGCCGATGCTCCACTGCACGACGAAGGGCATGAACAGGAAGAGCGCCAGTTGCGAGTAGCGGAAAAAATTGAAATTGCCGCTCTTGAGAAAAAAGATCAGGTTGGAAACCAGCAACAACTGAAAGACGAAGGGCGCCGTCGAGGAGAATTTCGGGCCCATCTGCCAGTAGAGGAAAAGCCACAGCATCGACCCCAGCGAAACAAGGCCGGTGGCAAATACCAGCAGCGATTTTTTCAGGCGCGTCTCGGCGTCGTCATCCGGATTGAATCCGGCGGTACTTAATCCGCGAAACAAGGTAGGCTTGGACTGACTCATTGGACCTCAGCCGTCGAAACGACGGTTTCTGTGCAGTTTGGCAGTCGACAGGCGCGCCGTCAATAAGCCGGCAACATGATGAGTGACTGCGCTTCAGGCAAACAGGCGCGCCAGTTCTTCGCCGGGTAAAGGCGCGCGCATGAAAGCCTCGCCGACCAGGAAGGCATTGACCTGGTTGGCGCGCATCAGCGCTACGTCTTCCGGCTTCAGGATGCCGCTTTCGGTGACGACAATGCGCTCGGCCGGAATGCGGGCGAGCAGACCGAGCGTTGTATCGAGCGTGACTTCGAAGGTGCGCAGGTTGCGGTTATTGATGCCGAGCAGGGGGGTTTGCAACTGCAGGGCGGCATCGAGCTCCTCGCCGTTATGCACTTCGACCAGCACCGCCATCCCGTAGCCGTATGCCTGCGCTTCCAGCGCCTGCATTTCGGCGATCGACAGGCAGGCGGCGATGAGCAGGATGCAGTCGGCGCCCATCGCCCGTGCTTCGGCGACCTGATAGCGGTCGACCATGAAGTCCTTGCGCAGCACCGGCAGTTCGCAGGCCGCGCGGGCGGCCTGCAGGTATTCCGGGCAGCCCTGGAAATACTGGCGGTCGGTCAGCACCGACAGGCAGGCGGCGCCATGCGCGGCATAGCTGCGGGCGATCTCCGCCGGCTGGAAGTCGGGACGAATGATGCCTCTCGACGGGCTGGCCTTCTTGATTTCGGCGATTACCGCGGGTTGACCGCAGGCGATCTTGCGGCGGATGGCGCCGACGAAATCGCGCGGCGCCGGCTGCGCGGCAGCCTCTGCCTCGACCGCGGCGAGCGGCCTGACGGCTTGGGCGGCCGCGATTTCCTCGCGCTTGGTGGCGACGATCCTCGCCAGGATGTCGCCCGCCATTACTTCGCCAGCCTGGCGGTACATTGGACGAACTGGTCGAGCTTGGCACGCGCCGCGCCGCTGGCGATCGCCTCACGCGCCCTGGCGATGCCGTCGCCGATGCTCTCGGCGACGTTGGCGACGTAGAGCGCCGCCCCCGAATTCAGGCAGACGATCTCGCGCGCGGCGCCCGGCTTGTTTTCCAGCGCCCCCAGCAGCATCGCCTTCGACTCGTCGGCGCTGCCGACGCGCAGGTTGCGTAGCGACATCATCTGCAGGCCGAAGTCCTCGGGGTGCACTTCGTACTCACGGACCTCGCCGTCCCTGAGTTCGCCGACCAGCGTCGCCGCGCCGAGCGAGATCTCGTCGAGGTTGTCCTTGCCGTACACGACCAGCACGCGTTCGGCGCCCAGGCGCTGCATCACGCGCACCTGGATGCCGACGAGGTCGGGATGGAAGACCCCCATCAGCGTGTTCGGCGCGCCGGCCGGGTTGGTCAGCGGACCAAGGATGTTGAAGATCGTACGGATACCCATCTCGCGGCGCACCGGTGCGACATGCTTCATCGCGCTGTGGTGGTTCGGCGCGAACATGAAGCCGATGCCGGTCTCCTCGATGCAGGCGGCGACCTGCTCGGGCGAGAGCATGATGTTGGCGCCCAGCGCCTCCAGCACGTCGGCGCTGCCGGAGCTGGAAGAAACACTGCGTCCGCCATGCTTGGCCACCTTGGCACCGGCCGCGGCGGCAACGAAGATCGAGGTCGTCGAGATGTTGAAGCTGTGCGCGGCGTCGCCGCCGGTACCGACGATGTCGACGAAATGCCGGTCATAGGGCACTTTGACCGGCGTCGCCAGTCCGCGCATGACACTGGCGGCGGCGGCGATCTCGCCGATGGTCTCCTTTTTGACGCGGAGCCCGGCGATGATGGCGGCGATCATGACCGGCGTGACTTCGCCGCCCATGATCTGCTGCATCAGCGAGACCATTTCGTCGTGGAAAATTTCGCGGTGTTCGATCACACGCTGGAGGGCGGCTTGCGGGGTCATTTCTTGTATTCGTCCAGGAAGTTCTTGAGCAGGTCGTGACCGCGTTCGGTCAGGATGGATTCGGGGTGGAACTGGACGCCTTCGACGGCCAGCGTCTTGTGGCGGACGCCCATGATTTCGCCGTCGTCGGTCCAGGCAGTGATGTCGAGGCAATCAGGCAGCGATTCGCGCTCGATGGCCAGCGAGTGGTAGCGGGTGCAGGTCAGCGGATTGGGCAGGCCCTTGAAAACCCCCTCGTTTTTGTGGTGGACCGCGGACACCTTGCCGTGCATCAGTTGCTTGGCATGCACGATCTTGCCGCCAAAGGCTTCGCCGATCGACTGGTGGCCGAGGCAGACGCCGAGCAGCGGAATCTTGCCGGCGAATTCGCGGATCGCCGCCAGCGAAATGCCGGCCTGGGCCGGGGCGCAGGGGCCGGGCGAAATCACCAGATATTCGGGCTTGAGGCGGGCGATGTCGGCGAGCGTGATGGCGTCGTTGCGGTAAACCTGCACCTCCTGCCCCAGTTCGCCGAAGTACTGGACGATGTTGTAGGTGAAGCTGTCGTAATTGTCGATCATCAGCAGCATGCTGTTGATTCCTTGCCTGTTTCGTAAGCCCACGATTCTACATTAAAGGCCCGCTCCACAGCCGGGCGGGGGCTTTTCGATTAAAATGCCGTCTTTACCGCCGGATTCGCTCATGAACGCCGCCCACACCGTCCCGCCGCACACGCTTTCCATCGTCGTCCCGTTCTACAACGAGGAAGACAACATCGCGCCGCTGGTCAAGCGCGTGCACGAGGCGCTGGCCGGCTACGAGAATCCGTGGGAACTGGTGCTGGTCGACGACGGCAGCAGCGATGCGACGATCGAGCGCGCCCTGCAGTCGGCCAAGGAATACGGCCCGCATGTGCGCATCGTCGAACTGACCCGCAACTTCAAGCAGACCGCCGCCATGCAGGCCGGCATCGATGCGGCGCGCGGCGATGTCATCGTGACCATGGACGGCGACCTGCAGAACGACCCGATCGACATTCCGCGCCTGGTCGCCCGGCTACTGAACGAGGATCTCGACCTCGTCGCCGGCTGGCGCCAGAACCGCCAGGACGGCCTGTTCCTGCGCAAGATTCCGTCGAAGATCGCCAACCGCCTGATCGCCCGCATGACCGGCGTCCATCTGCGCGATTACGGTTGCAGCCTCAAGGCCTTCCGCGGCAGTGTCATCAAGAGCGTGCGCCTGTATGGCGAAATGCACCGCTTCATCCCGGCCTGGCTGGCCACCGTGACGACGCCGCGCCGCATCGCGCAGGAACCGACGACGCACCACGCACGTACCGCCGGCGTCTCCAAGTACGGCATCTCGCGCACCTTCCGCGTCATCCTCGATCTCATCGCCGTTTATTTCTTCATGCGCTTCCGCGCCCGCCCCGGCCACTTCTTCGGCGGCATCGGACTGGCCCTGACCGCCCTATCCGGCCTCGTGCTGACCTGGCTGGCGTGGATCAAGTTCGGCCTCGGCAACCCCATCGGCGGCCGCCCGGCGCTGATCGTCGGCATCGGCGGCCTGATCGCCGGCGTCCATTTCATCACCACCGGCGTGCTGGCCGAACTGCTCGCCCGCATCTACTTCGAATCCGGCACCATCCGCTCCTATTCCGCACGTCCGGAGCGCCTGTTGGCCGCCGACGAAGGCTGGCACAAGCCGGCGTGACGCCTGTTACGGTCGACGCCGGAATTTACGAGAAATCCGGCGGCAAAATCCTGCTCGGCCTGACGGCCGTCCTGCTCGTCTGGCGCTTCTGGGTCATCCCGCACATGGGCGTCACCCTCTACGTCGACGAAGCCCAATACTGGACCTGGGCACAGCATCTCGACTGGGGCTATTTCTCCAAACCGCCCGGCGTCGCCGCGCTGATCGCCGTGTCGACCGCACTGTTCGGCGACGGCCTGCTCGGCGTCAAGGCGCTGGCCATGCTCTGCTACCCGCTCGCCGCCGCCGCCTGCTGGGCCATCGCCCGCCGCCTCTACGACGCGCGCGTCGCCTTCTGGTCGGCGCTGGCCGTGCTGACCCTGCCGATCTTCGCCTGGCTCGGGCTGTTCGTCTCGACCGACGCCCTGCTCACCCTGTTCTGGGCGCTGGCGCTGTGGGCCTACCTGCGTGCGCTGGACAGCGACGCCTGGAGCGACTGGCTGCTGCTCGGCGTCGTCTGCGGCCTCGGCCTGCTCTCCAAATACACCATGGCCGCCTGGCTCGGCGCCGCCTTCCTGTACCTGCTGGCATTCCACCGCCGCCGGCTGGCCTCGCCCAAGCCCTGGCTGGCCGCCGGGCTGGCGCTGGCGATCCTGGGGCCGAACCTGTGGTGGAACGTCACCCATGATTTCCCGACCCTGAAACACACGGCCGACATCACCGTAAACAGGAAAGCCGGCGGCGGGCTGAAGGCGCTCGGCGAATTCTGGGCGGCGCAATGGGGCGCGTTCGGGCCGGTGCTGGGCAGCGTCTTTTTCATCCTGCTCTTTCAGGTAAGGAAAAGCTGGCGCGACGAGCGGACGCGCCTCCTGCTGTGGTTCGCCCTGCCGCTGTGGGCGGTCGTCTCGGCGCAGGCCTTCAAGAGCACCGCCAACGCCAACTGGGCGGCGCCGGCCTTCGCGCCGGCCGCCATCGCCGTCGTCGCCTGGCTGCTGCAGCGCGGCAAACAGCGCCTGCTGATCGCCGGCATCGCGCTCAACATCGCCCTGATCGGCGTCGCCTACCACTGGCAGCTGGTGCTTGCTGCGGTCGACGGGCAAAAACAGGCAAAAATGAATTTCTACGCCCGCGCCCAAGGCTGGGACGACCTCGGCCGACAGTTGAAGCCGCTGCTGCAGGCCCACCCGGACGCCGTGCTGATCGCCGACAACCGCACCCTGCTCGCCCACATGCTCTACGAAGTGCGCGACCTGCGGCGGCCGGCCGCCAGCTGGAATCCGGCCGGCATCGCCAGCGACCACTACAAGCTGACCACCGACCTGCGTCCCTGGGTCGGCCGCGACGCGGTCCTGATCGTGGAAGACCCGGTCGGCGAAGAGTTCACGCGCCGCTTCGCCGCCAGCGAACAGCTGGCCACACTGCAGGCGCCGCTGCCGGGCGGCGCCGCGCGTACCATGAACGTCTATCTGCTCCGTGACTTCAAGGGCTACTGAATTTCGCATCGCGCTGCTGGCATTCGGCCTGCTGGCCGTGCTTTTTGTCGCCTTTCCGCAGATCGATCTGGCGGCCAGCAGCCTGTTCTACCGTGGCGACGGGGAATGGGCGCTGCATCGCACCTCGCCCTTGCTGTTTCTTCCGTATCATGGACTACCGCGCATCGGGCAGGCGCTGATCATTATCCTGCCGATACTTTGGGCACTGAGTTACGCCAGACGCTTTCCGGCACTGAAGGCGCGCCGAGCGGTGTTCGGCTTCCTCCTCGTCGGCGGCCTGCTTGGTCCGGTATTGCTGGTCGATGCGACGCTGAAGGAACATTCGGGGCGTGCCCGACCCGTAAGAATCGAGCAGTTCGGCGGCGTCAAGCAATTCACGCCAGCCTTCATCCCCGCCGACCAGTGCACGGCGAACTGTTCATTCGTCAGCGGCCATGTCGCAACCGCCGCATTCATCATGGCCTTCGGCTGGCTTGGCGCACCGGCCGTGCGCCGCCGCTGGCTGCTGGCGAGCATCGGCTTCGCCGCCATGCTCGCGCTGGCGCGCATGCTGCCGGGCGGACATTTCCTGTCCGACACCGTCTTCGCCTGGTTCGCAACCTATTTCAGCCTGTGGCTCACCGAATGGATTTTCCGGCGCCTGAAGTGGCTGCCGTAGCCGCCGTTCAGTCGATCCGCGTATCCAGCCCCTGCTCGGCGAGTTCGGCGGCGCGCAGGACGGCACGCGCCTTGTTCTGGGTCTCGGTCCATTCCGAATTGGGGTCGGAATCGGCGACGATGCCGGCGCCGGCCTGGACATGCAATTGCCTGTCCTTGACCACGGCGGTACGGATGGCGATGGCCAGATCCATGTCGCCATTGAAGCCGAGATAGCCGACCGCACCGGCGTAGATGCCGCGCTTGACCGGCTCCAGTTCGTCGATGATTTCCATCGCCCGCACTTTCGGTGCGCCGGAAACGGTGCCGGCCGGGAAGGTGGCCTTGAGCACGTCGAGCGCATCCAACCCGGCTTGCAGCTTGCCTTCGACGTTGGAAACGATGTGCATCACGTGCGAGTAGCGCTCGACGATCATGTTCTCGGTCAGCTTGACGGTGCCGACCCTGGCGACGCGGCCGCAGTCGTTGCGCCCGAGGTCGAGCAACTGGGTGTGCTCGGCGCGTTCCTTCTCGTCGGCCAGCAGTTCGGCGGCGAGCGCCGCATCTTCCTCCGGCGAAACGCCGCGCTTGCGGGTGCCGGCGATGGGACGGACGGTGACGCGGTCGCCTTCGAGGCGTACCAGAATCTCCGGCGAGGCGCCGACGACATGAAAATCCTCGAAATCGAAGTAGAACATGTAGGGCGACGGGTTGAGGCTGCGCAGCGTGCGGTAGAGCGCCAGCGGGCTGGCGTGGAAGGGCTTGGTCATGCGCTGCGAGAGGACGACCTGCATGATGTCGCCCTCGGTGATGTATTCCTTGGCCTTGAGCACGGCCTTCTTGAAGCCGGCTTCACCGAAGATCGAAACCGCCGGCTCGGAGTGAACCGCCTTTTCGCCGGGAATGCTGACCGGCGTGCGCAGCTTGACCAGCAACTCCTTCAACCGTGCCCGGGCCTTCTGCCAGGCGCCGGGAAAGCCCGGCTCGGCATAGACGACGAGGGTCAGCTTGCCGGACAGGTTATCGACGACGGCGATTTCCTCGGAGAGCAGCAGGCCGATATCCGGCGTTTCGATGTCGTCCGGCTTGTTGGTGCGGGTCAGCCGCGTTTCGACGTAGCGCACGGTATCGTAGCCGAAACAGCCGACCAGGCCGCCGCAGAAACGCGGCAGGCCGGCCTGCGGCGCGGCGCGGAAGCGCTGCATGAACTTGCCGATGAAGGCGAGCGGGTTGGTGTCGTCCTCGCGCTCGGCGATGCGGTTGCCGGTCAGCACCAGCACCTGATGGCCATGGACGACGATGCGGGTCTGCGCGGTCAACCCGATGATCGAGTAGCGGCCGAAGCGCTCGCCGCCCTGCACCGATTCGAGCAGGTAGGTGTAGTGGCCGCCGCTGGCGCCGCTGGTCAGCTTGAGGTAGATGGAGAGTGGCGTGTCGAGATCGGCAAACGTTTCCAGCGTAACGGGAATACGGTTGTAGCCTTGCGCGGCAAGCGCGTTGAATTCGATTTCAGTCATGGGGAAGCCTCGGAAATGACAGGGTGTTGCGGTCTGGTGCGGTGCGCCGCGAAGGCGCGCGAAGGGAGATCAGGGGCGCCAGCGACGCCAACCTTGCCATTCGTTCCAGAGTCGCAGAGTCGTCATTTATGCTTGAGGTCTTGAAAAGTAAGGACTTGCCGGCAGGCGACAAGCAGATTGGATACTAGCGCATCGCCGGCGGCGCTGTCCACCACAGTCAGGATGATCGATCCCTGGCGTGGAAGCCGCACCGGATTGGGAACATAATGGCCACTCGGCGCATCCAACCGAATCATGTCCGGCCCTCAGGCAACGACCAAGCCGGTCGACACGACACTTTCCCACCCAAGAATCGAAGAAGCCATTCCATGCCCAACCCAGAGAAATACCGGATCGAAATCAAGCCAGTACCCCAGTTCATTCCCGAGCAGTCGGACCCGGACGACAGCCGCTATGTATTCGCGTACACGATCACCATTCGCAATCTTGGCGAACTGCCCGCGCAACTGATTGCTCGCCACTGGATCATCACCGACGCCAACAACGAGGTGCAGGAAGTGCGCGGCCTCGGCGTCATCGGCAACCAGCCCCTGCTCAAGCCGGGCGAGTCTTTCGAATACTCCAGCGGCTGCTCCCTGGCGACGCCGGTCGGCACGATGAAAGGCTCCTACCAGATGGTTGGCGAGGATGGCACCCGCTTCGAGGCGGAAATCCCCGAGTTCGTCCTCGCCATTCCCCGGGTCCTGCATTGAGTCTCAAACACAGCTATACGCTGATCGCCCCGTTCTACGACGCAGCAATTTCGCAGGCTACCCGGGCCGCCCGCAAGCGCAGCCTGTCGGTTCTCCCGAAGACCCCGAGCAAGGTTCTGCTGGCCGGCGTCGGGACCGGCCTCGATCTGCCTCACCTGCCGGCACATCACCATTACGTCGGCATCGACCTTACTCACGCCATGCTGCGCCGTGCGCTGCCACGCGCCAGCCATGTCGACTTCACCGCGGTTCGGGGCGATGCGCAGAACCTGCCATTTGCCACGGGCTGCTTCGATATCGCCGTGTTGCATCTGATTCTGGCGGTCGTGCCCGACCCTGCCCGCTGCTTTGCCGAAATCGGGCGCGTGCTGCGTCCCGGCGGCGAAGCGCTGGTATTCGACAAATTTCTGCGGCACGGTCAGCGCGCACCCTTGCGGCGGCTGGCCAACCCGTTCATAAGCCGCATCGCCACCCGGCTGGATGTCGTGTTCGAACCGCTCCTCGATGCCGCCCCCGGCCTCCGGGTGGAACACGACCAACCGGCGCTGGCCGGTGGCTGGTTCCGGATGATCAGGCTGCGCAAGGCCGTTTAGGCGGTTTCTTCCTTGCCAAGCGCGTCCTCGATCCAGGCCTCGAACAGCGTATAGGTAACCGCCAGCACCACCGGCCCGACAAATATCCCGATCAGCCCGAAGCCGAGCAGGCCGCCGATGACGCCGGCAAAAATCAGCAGCAGCGGCAGATCGGCGCCTTTCTTGATGAGGATCGGGCGCAGGAAATTGTCCAGCGACGCGACAACGACGCTCCAGACGAGCAGGAAGGTGGCCCAGCCGTTATCGCCAGTCCAGTACATCCAGGCCACTGCCGGGAAAAGCACCAGCGATGGCCCGACCTGGGCGATGCACAGCATCAGCATCACCGCCGACAGCAGCGAAGCGAAGGGAACACCGGCGATGGCAAGGCCGATCCCGCCGAGCAAAGTCTGCACGATCGCCGTCACGCCGACGCCGAGCGCAACGCCGCGAATGGCTTGGCCGGCGAGAATGACGGAGTTTTCGCCGCGCTCGCCGGCCAGCCGTCGACCGAAGCGGCGCACGCTGCGCGCGGCCGATTCGCCGTTGGCGTACATGATGGCCGACAGGGGAAGCACCAGCAGAATCTGGACCAGAACGCTGCCAAGGCCACCGGCGTGCCCGAACACCCACTTGGCGGCATCGGCGAAGTAGGGGCTGAGTTTGGTGAGCAGCCCTGCCGGGCCGGCATCAGCCAGTTTTTCCCAGCTTGCCGCAAATTTCTCGCCGATCATCGGCAGCCCGCCTACCCATTCCGGCGGATGCGGCAGGCCGGTATCGGCGACTTGCTTGGCGGCATCGGTCACCTGATCCGCATGCTCGGCGATGGTGTCGATCGCCGTCCACAGTGGGACCACCAGCAGGAGCAGCATGCCCAGCGTCATCACCGTGACGGCCGGGCCGCGCCGACCGCCGAAGCGCGCTTCCAGCGATTTCAGCAACGGCCAGGTGGCGACCACCAGCATGGTCGCCCAGATCGTCGCTGCCATAAACGGGCGCAAGACCCAGAGCGAGGCGGCGATCAGCAGCAGAATGCAGATGATCGCCAGCGTGGTGCGGGTCAGATCCTGGCGGACAGTGCTCATGCTAGCTCCGGTAATCGGCGTTTATCTTGACGTAATCGTAGGAAAAATCGCAGGTATAGACCCGGGCGGCGGCGTTGCCGCGGCCGAGATCCACCCTGACCGTGATTTCCGCCTGCTTCATGACCCACGCGCCGTCATCCTCCCGGTATGCCGCAGCCCGCCCGCCCTTTTCGGCGACCAGCACGCTGTTTTCACCACTGGCGAGCCAGACCTTGACGCCATCGACATCTAGATCGCCGATGCCGGCATAGCCGATGGCCGCGAGGATGCGGCCGAGGTTGGGGTCGGAGGCGAAGAAGGCGGTTTTGACCAGCGGCGAATGCCCGATCGCATAACCGACCTTGCGGCATTCCTCGACATCGCGACCGCCTTCGACCGCCACGGTGATGAACTTGGTGGCGCCCTCGCCGTCGCGCACGATGGCCTGCGCCAGTTCGACCGATACGGCGATGATCGCCGCCTTGACCTCGACCCAGCCGGCATCGGAATCGCTTGCGAATTGCGCCCCCGACTGGCCGCTGGCGATCATCACGAACGAGTCGTTGGTCGAGGTATCGCCATCGACGGTAATGCAGTTGAAGGAGGCATCGGCCGCATCCTTGACCAGCCGGTCGAGCAGCGGCTGGGCGATGCCGGCGTCGGTGGCGACGAAACCGAGCATGGTCGCCATGTTCGGCCGGATCATGCCGGCACCCTTGGAAACACCGGAAATGGTCACTTTCCTGCCGTTGACCGCAACAGTGCGCGACACGGCCTTGGCGACGGTGTCGGTCGTCATGATGGCGTGCGCCGCGGCATGCCAGTTGTCGGCCTTGAGATCGGCCTGCGCGGCCGGCAACCCTGCCTTGAGACGATCGACCGGGAGCGGCTCGAGAATGACGCCGGTGGAGAACGGCAGCACCTGTTCGGCGCCGATGCCGAGCAACTTGCCGACCGCGTCGCAGGTTTCCCGTGCCGCCAGCATCCCCGGCTCGCCGGTACCGGCATTGGCGATCCCGGTATTGATGACCAGCGCGCGAATGCTCTTGCCGCCCGCCAGATGGTCGCGGCAGAGTTGCACCGGCGCCGCGCAGAAGCGGTTTTGCGTAAACACGCCGGCGACCGTGCATCCGTCATCAAGCGCGACCAGCGTCAGGTCGCGACGGTTTTTCTTGCGGATCTCCGCTTCGGCGGTGCCGAGGCGGATGCCAGCCACCGGCAAGAGCTGATCGACGGCGGGGGTGGCGTAATTGACAGGCATTCTCGTGGCTCCAAAAGCATCAAGGCGCCTTTTGCGGCGCCTTGGAGGTCAGGACAGTTTTCCGTGGCAGTGCTTGTATTTCTTGCCGCTGCCGCAGGGGCAGGGGTCGTTGCGCCCCACCTTGGGGCCGGCGTCGGCCGGCTGCTGCGCCGGCGGCGCCTCGCCTGCGCCGCTACCAAACTCCGCATCGACAACGTCCGCATGCTGGTACTGGACGTTGTGCACCTCGGCATGCGGGGCGGTTTCCTCGACATCTTCCGGCGAGCGGATCTGCACCGTGAATACGATGCGGGTAACTTCCTTGCGTACCTGCTCGAGCAAGCGCTCGAAGAGTTCGAAGGCCTCGCGCTTGTATTCCTGCTTCGGGTTCTTCTGCGCGTAGCCGCGCAGATGGATGCCCTGACGCAGGTGATCGAGCGCCGACAGGTGCTCGCGCCAGTGCGTGTCGAGGCTCTGCAGCATCACGTTGCGCTCGAACTGGTGGAAGCTCTCGGCACCGACCATGTCGACCTTGGCCCGATATGCCTCGTCCGCACCGTGCTGGATACGGGCGAGAATCTCGTCGTCGGACAACGTCGGCTCGCTCTTGAACCACTCGGCAACCGGGGCGCTGATCTGCAACTCGGTGGCCAGCGCGCGCTCGAGGCCAACCAGATCCCATTGTTCCTCGACCGACTCGGCAGGCACATGGGCGCGGAAAATCTCGGCGATGACGCTTTGCCGCATCGCGTTGATGGTTTCGGATATGTCGTCGGTTTCCAGCAATTCGTTGCGCTGCTGGTAGATCACCTTGCGCTGGTCGTTGGAAACGTCGTCGTATTCCAGCAGTTGCTTGCGGATGTCGAAGTTGCGGGCTTCGACCTTGCGCTGCGCCGATTCGAGCGAGCGGGTGACGAGCGGATGCTCGATCGCCTCGCCTTCGGGCATCTTCAGCTTGTCCATGATGGCGCGCAGACGCTCGCCGGCAAAGATGCGCAGGAGCGGATCGTCGAGCGACAGGTAGAAGCGCGACGATCCGGCATCGCCCTGGCGCCCCGAGCGGCCGCGCAACTGGTTGTCGATGCGCCGCGATTCGTGGCGCTCGGAGCCGATGATATGGAGACCGCCGGCGACCAGCACCTGATCGTGCAGCACCTGCCATTCCTCGCGCATTTTGGCCATCTGCGCCTCGCGCTCGGCGGTCGGCAGCGACTCGTCGTGCTTGATGGCCGAAACCGCCTTCTCGATGCTGCCGCCGAGCACGATGTCGGTACCGCGACCGGCCATGTTGGTGGCGATGGTGATCTGCCCCGGTCGACCGGCCTCGATGACGATTTCCGCCTCGCGGGCGTGCTGCTTGGCGTTGAGCACCGAGTGCGGCAGCTTTTCCTTGTCGAGCAGGCCGGAGAGCAATTCCGAGGCCTCGATCGAGGTCGTGCCGACCAGCACCGGCTGGCCGCGCCCGGCGCAATCCTTGATGTCGGCGATGATCGCCGCGTGCTTCTCGTCGGCCGTCTTGAACACCAGGTCGTTCATGTCCTTGCGCACCATCGGGCGATGGGTCGGAATGACGACGGTTTCCAGACCATAAATTTGCTGGAATTCGTAGGCTTCGGTATCGGCGGTGCCGGTCATCCCGGATAGATTGCCGTACATGCGGAAGTAGTTCTGGAAGGTGATCGAGGCCAGAGTCTGGTTCTCGGCCTGGATCTGCACGCCTTCCTTGGCCTCCACCGCCTGGTGCAGGCCGTCCGACCAGCGGCGGCCGGCCATCAGGCGGCCGGTAAATTCATCGACGATGACGACTTCGCCGTTCTGCACGACGTATTGCTGGTCCTTCTGGAACAGCGTCAGCGCCCGCAGGGCGGCATTGAGGTGATGCATCAGGGTGATGTTCGCGGCGTCGTACAGGCTGCGCCCTTCCTGCAGCAGTCCGTGCTCGACCAGCAACTGCTCGGCGTGCTCGTAACCCGCTTCCGCCAGATGAACCTGGTGGCCCTTTTCGTCGACCCAGTAATCGCCCTCGCCGTTTTCCTCGGCGGCGCGCGTCAGCTTGGGCACGACATCCTTCATGCGCAGGTAAAGGTCTGTATGGTCCTCGGCCTGACCGGAAATGATCAGCGGCGTGCGCGCCTCGTCGATCAGGATCGAATCCACCTCGTCGACAATGGCGTAGTTCAGGCTGCGCTGGACGCGCTGGTCGGCCGCATAGACCATGTTGTCGCGCAGGTAGTCGAAGCCGAATTCGTTGTTGGTGCCGTAGGTGATGTCGGCGCCGTAGGCGGCCTGCTTGGCCTCGTGATCCATCTGCGACAGATTGACGCCGACGGTCAATCCGAGAAAACGGTGCAAACGCCCCATCCACTCGGCATCGCGGCTGGCGAGATAGTCGTTGACCGTGATGACGTGGACGCCCTTGCCGGAAATGGCGTTGAGGTAGGCAGGCAACGTGGCGACCAGCGTCTTGCCCTCGCCGGTCCGCATTTCGGCGATCTTGCCGTAATGCAGCACCATGCCGCCGATCAGCTGGACGTCGAAGTGGCGCATGCCGAGTTCGCGCTTGCCGGCTTCGCGGACAACTGCAAAGGCCTCGGGTAGCAGGCTATCGAGCGCTTCGCCGGTGGCGTGACGCTGGCGGAACTCGTCCGTCTTGGCGCGCAATTGCTCGTCGCTCAGGGCCTGGATGGCGGGCTCGAACGCATTGATGCGCTTGACCGTCTGAGCGTATTGTTTGATCAGCCGGTCGTTGCGGCTGCCGAAAACTTTTCTGAGTAGACCGGAGATCATCGCGATGGAATGTGGTTGCGCGGGTGCGGCAAAGGGCGAATTCTAACATGCCGGCCACGGACGGCGGCGACGACCTGGATCAAGCTTCTTGAATGTCTCAGCGGCGCTTGACCAGCGCGAATTCCTGGCCCTGCTTGAGGAAGTGCGCCGGATTCTGGGCGACACCGAGCATCCGCACCTCGAAATGCAGATGCGCACCGGTGGAACGGCCGGTGCTGCCGACCGCGCCAATCCGTTCGCCGCGCTTGACCAGACTGCCGGCCTTGACGTTCATCCGCGACAGGTGGGCGTAGCGGGTGGTCAGGCCGTCGCCGTGGTCGACGTCGATCATGTTGCCGAAATCGCTTTGCCATCCGGCAGAGAGAACCACGCCATCGGCCGCGACAACCACCGGGGTACCGGACTCGGCGTTGAAATCGATGCCTTCGTGCATGGCGCGCTGGCCGAGAATCGGATCGCTGCGATGGCCGAACGGGGAACCGAGGAATGCCTCCTTGACCGGCAGGGTCGTCGGCAGCAGCCGCTCCTTGACCCGCTTCTCGAGGAAACTGGATTCGAGCAAGGTCAGTTCATCGGTTCGCACATCCACCTCGCGGGACAAACGATCGATCTCGCGCTGCAGTTCGTCGGCACCTAGCGGCGCCGGCACGAACGCGCCGCCCTGCCCGGCTAACGGCATGCTCGCCGGTGGCGGCGCTTCACGCTTGATACCGGCGATTCCGGCGAGCCGGTCGCCGAGCGTATCCAGATGCAGAACCTGCGCCTGCAATTCTCCGAGGCGGGTGGCCATCAATTGCAGGTTGTTGTTCAGGAACTGCTGCGCCTTGTACGTCTCCTGCTGCTGCGAAACCACTTCGTCCTGACTGCCGGCACGCGACCCGTGCGAGGTCAGCCACGAAATGAGCGTCGCGGAGAACATGACCAGCGACAGAAAAGCGAAGCCCGCGATCACCAGATGGCGAGGCATAATGGTAATTGTCCGTGCCACCTTCAGGTGGCGTGAAACCAGAATGATCTGCAAAGAAACCTCCTATGACCAACGGGCTTGAGCACTACCTCGACAATGATGCCGCGGCGAGCAGGGTGATGGCCCATGCCCGGTTGTTGCTCAAGCTGGCGCAACGCTTCGAGGCGATCGCCCCGGGGGGGCTGGGCCGCGTGGCGCACGTTGCCAATTACAAGTCGGGGAAAATCGTTATCCACGCCGATAACGGCGCGGTCGCCACCAAGATCCGCCAGATGAGTCAGCGCTTGTGCGACGAATTATCCAATTGCGGCGCGGAGTGTAACGGCATTGAGGTAAAAGTTCAACCCCGCCAAATCCCTTGCCAATCAACGACTTCAACCACGAAGCCCCTTTCCGCAAGGGCTTGCGGGGCGCTACGGTCAACCGCCGAAAATCTGCCGAAAGGGCCGTTGCGCGACGCGCTGGACGCCCTGCTGGCGCGCGCTATCAGAGAGGAATGACGGCGACGCGCTCGATGATCATCAGCGCGAAGACGATCAGCGCAAAGACGATTCCGTAGCGGAACAGCCGCCAGGAAAAAGCCAGGTAATTGCGGTTGCCGGTAATGACGTAGATCAGCAATCCGGCGCCGATCGCGACCACCAGAACGACTGCCAGCAGGCGTAGCAGCCACATGGCGGATCAGGCTGGCTGGTTCAGCCAGCGCGTCACGCCGAGCGGCGCGCGTTCGGCTTCCTCGAAGGTAACCAGTTCCCAGGCACCCTGCCGGGTCAGCAGCTCGCGGGCCAGCTGGTTGTTCAGCGCATGGCCGCCCTTGTGCGACGAATAGGCAGCCAGCAACGGGTGGCCGAGCAGATAGAGGTCGCCCACCGCGTCGAGAATCTTGTGCTTGACGAACTCGTCGCCGTAACGCAGCCCATCCTGATTTAGCACGCGGAACTCGTCGAGAACGATGGCGTTTTCCAGCCCGCCGCCGAGGGCGAGGCCGTTCTCGCGCAGGAATTCTACTTCCTGCATGAAGCCGAAGGTTCGGGCGCGCGCCACTTCGCGAACGTAGGAATGTTCGGCGAAATCGATTTCGGCCTTTTGTGCCGACTTGTCGATGGCCGGATGATTGAAGATGATCGAGAAAGTCAGCTTGTAGCCATCGTAAGGCTCGAAACGCGCCCACTTGTCACCGTCACGTACTTCGACAGGCTGGGTGACGCGAATGAACTTCTTGGCGGCGTTCTGCTCCTCGATTCCCGCCGACTGGATCAGGAAGACGAACGGTGAAGCCGAGCCATCAAGGATCGGTACTTCCGGCGCATCCAGATCGACCCAGGCATTGTCGATGCCGAGGCCGGCGAAGGCCGACATCAGGTGCTCGATGGTCCCGACCTTGACCCCGTCCTTTTCGAGACAGGAACACATGCGCGTGTCGCCGACCATGAAGGCGGCGGCGGGAATATCCAGCGGCTCCGGCAGATCGACGCGCCGAAACACGATACCCGTATCCGGAGCGGCCGGACGCAGGGACATATTGACCTTGACACCACCATGCAGCCCGACGCCTGAGGCGCGGATGACAGTCTTGAGCGTGCGTTGCTTTAGCATGCAAGTGCTTGAATAATTTGGGGAGCGTCACATTGTAACACAACGTGACGCCGCCCTTTTTCAGAGAATGGCTTTGCGGTTGTCAGTCAGCCTGCTTGCGCAGAAAAGCCGGAATGTCGTAACGGTCGACGCCGCTGTTGGCCAGCGCTTCGACGGTGACGTTGCGCTGCCCGCGCCGGACGACCGACGGCACTTCGAGATGCGCGTAGTCGACCGCTGCCGCCGGCGCAAAGGCTACGGCATCACTGGTGCCGGTGGCCTGGACCAGGACCGGCTGGGTGAAGACTTCCGGCTGGCGGGCACGCGCGGTCGCTACCTGGCCGAGGCCGGTCGCCACTACGGTGACGCGCAGGGCATCGCCCATCAGCTCGTCGTAGACGGCGCCGAAGATGATGTGCGCGTCGTCGGCGGCAAAAGCCTTGACGGTGTTCATCACTTCATTGACCTCCCTCATTTTCAGTCCGCCCTTGGCAGCCGTGATGTTGACCAGCACGCCCTTGGCGCCCGACAGGTTGACGCCCTCCAGCAGCGGCGAAGCGACAGCCTGCTCGGCAGCGATGCGCGCCCGGTCGACCCCGGCGGCGGCAGCGGAACCCATCATGGCGCGACCCATTTCACCCATCACCGTGCGCACGTCCTCGAAGTCGACGTTGACCAGGCCCGGGTAGGTAATGATTTCGGCAATGCCGCCAA
>ENA-UOWG01001157-UOWG01001157.1-activated-sludge-metagenome-genome-assembly--contig:-NODE-1157-length-27884-cov-31.855942_pt1 | contig 27884 bp, 27 predicted proteins | sample MGYA00238147_ERZ761563 | MGnify/ENA primary metagenome ERZ761563 (study PRJEB28884, sample SAMN05720216) | anaerobic digester metagenome | isolation source: active sludge of municipal... | reverse complement strand
TGTTGATTTTGGATAAGCCCGCTTACCTGGTCGAACATTGGCAAGCAGGCATCAATACATATAGATACAATAAGGAGAGAATTTATTTATGGAAACATTTTGCATGTCGGCATCCATAACGTTTTAATGTTAGTCGCTAATATGTGATTTAACCGGCTGTGTCAAGATGTATTTGTCATTTATGATTCAAATGTCGAGTTTCAGCGCTTGCCATCCTTCATCTTGTCTAATTCTTCACGATAGCGATCAGCTTCCGCTTTAGCCGATTCTATTTCTTCCCTGGCTTTCTCCAGTTCTTCATCCTGCCGCTGTCTTTCTTCGCGGATTTTGTCCTGAATTTCATCAAAGCCTACGTACATCGCTAAGGCACCACCCAGAAGCAGGAAAATTGGTAGCGCACCTCGTATGATAGTTAAAAAATCAGCCCACCAGAAAATCAAACTGATCAGTCCAATAACAGATGCAATGACGCCTCCCGTTAGCAAAGACATGATCCAACCTCCGGATAATAGATTCAAATAACTCTGATCAATTTACGGTAGCGTTTTCTATCATGAATGATATAGATAGGCAAGATTGAAATAGATGATTATGAAGATAAAATATTGCTTGATTTAATGAAATTCATCATTTAAATGAGAAAACTTTAAGTTTTATAAAAAACAACCGTGATGAAGGATTCTATGATTGAACCGAATTTTAATAAATCTGACGGGCTGGTTCCAGCTATTGTTCAAGATGCTGAAACAAAAGACGTATTGATGTTGGCATATATGAATAAGGCCTCGTGGGAGGCTACTGTGCAAACCGGCAAGGCGACTTTCTGGAGCAGGTCAAGGCAAAAACTGTGGCTGAAGGGTGAAAGCTCCGGCCATATTCAGATTATAAAAAATATTTACATAGATTGTGACGATGATACGATTTTATTGCAAGTGGAACAACTGGGCAAAGCGGCCTGTCACACGGGACATCGATCCTGTTTTTATCGCAAGCTGAAAGGCAGTGATTTTGTCATTGTGGGCGAAAAGATTTTTGATCCAAAGGATGTATATAAATGAATATTTTAAAATTAGGCATCCCCAAGGGGAGTCTGGAAAATAATACGGTTGACTTGTTTAAGAAAGCTGGCTGGGGGATCTCCTATGACAGCCGCAGTTATTTTCCCGATATCGATGACCAGGAAATCTCTTGCACGCTGGTGCGGGCGCAGGAAATGTCCCGTTATATTGAAGATGGCCATCTGGATCTGGGGTTGACCGGCATTGATTGGATTATGGAAAATAATTCCGATGTGGTGGCGGTGCAGGACTTGGTCTATTCCAAGGTCTCCACCCGTCAGGCGCGTTGGGTGCTGGTGGTGCGGGATGATTCGCCAATTCGCTCGATTGAAGATATGGAAGGCAAACACATTTCGACGGAGCTGGTAAATTTTACCAAAAGATATTTTGCCGAAAAAAATATCAAGGTCAATGTCGAGTTTTCTTGGGGTGCGACGGAAGCGAAAGTTGTTGATAACCTGGTCGATGCGGTTGTGGAAGTTACGGAAACGGGATCAACCATCCGGGCCAACAAACTAAGGATTGTCCATGAGCTGATGAGAACGAATACACAGTTGATTGCCAACCGGGCAGCCTGGAATGATCCATGGAAGCGAAAGAAAATAGAGCAGATCCGGACGCTCTTGACCGGGTCACTTCTGGCGATGGGCAAAGTCGGTTTGAAACTCAATGTGTCAAAAGAAAATCTTGATCGTGTCATGAAGCTTCTGCCGTCGCTCAAAGCCCCAACCATATCCAGCCTCTATTCCGAAGAGTGGTTTGCCATTGAGTCAGTGATTGATACAGGCGTTGTGCGTGATCTGATTCCGAGACTGCTGGATGCGGGAGCCGAAGGCATTATTGAATATCCCTTGAATAAACTCATATAATCCGGAGGACAGATATGGCCAGAAAAGCTAAGATTATCCGCAAAACGACGGAAACGGATATTGCGCTGGACATTGATTTGGATAAATCCGCCGGAAGTAAAATCAATACGACCATTCCTTTTCTGAATCATATGCTGGAACTCTTTGTTCGTCATGGTCAGTTCAAACTTGTGATTAAAAGCACAGGCGATACGGAAATTGACGATCATCATCTGGTTGAAGATCTGGGCATTTGTCTGGGGCAGGCGGTCGGGCAGGCACTGGGTAAAAAGACCGGCATCAATCGCTACGGCTCGGCATCCGTACCAATGGATGAGTGTCTGTGCCGTGTGGATATGGATATTTCCGGCCGCCCCTATCTGATTTACAAGGTCCGGTATGAACGCCGGAAAATCGGCGGATTTGATCCGGCACTGGTTAAGGAGTTCTTTAAAGCTTTTACCGATCACAGCGGTATCACATTACACATTAATCTCATGTATGGCAGCAATAGCCATCATATTATCGAGGCAGTCTTTAAAGCCTTTGCCCGAGCGCTGAGACAGGCTGTGAGTATCAACCCGGAAATTTCAGGTGTTCTGTCCACGAAAGGAACGCTCTGATAGAAAGGCCAGGTTTGTTCATTGCGAAATATCTCCACGATAAGAAGAATTGGCTGTGTGATATTGCTTTGGGTGTTTGTTGTTTTTATACCCTGTACCCTTTTGGCGCAGGAAAGCACGAAGCCTGTCAATAAAACTGTAACGCGTCTGGCAGTGATTCCTTTTCAAGCGGTGACATCCCCAGACACATCGTCAACTGTCCGATGCCCCATATGCAGCAGTGTCAATTCCAGTGGAAGTATCGTCAAGGGTGCCGAAAGAATTCTTGAGGAAATATTTACCGATAAACTGAGAAATCTGAAAGATGTGGAAATCATTCCTTCGGCGAGAGTGGCAGGGGTCTATCAAAGGATTTCTGCGGATTTTCTGAAGAAGCCCTTAATGCAGATCATACTAGAAGTCGGAAATGAATTGCACGCGGATGTGCTCGCGGTTGGTTATGTTTATCGTTATCGTGAAAGAGTGGGTTATGACTATTCTGCGGAGCGTCCGGCGTCTGTAACATTTGAGATTCACCTGATTTCTGCCAAGGATGGCAGCACGCTGTGGCGCGGCATTTTTGATAAAACCCAAAAATCGTTAATGGAAGATGTTTTTCAGGTATCTTCTTTTTTAAAAGGAGGCGCCAAGTGGTTAACCGCGCGCGAATTAACGAAGTTAGGCATTGACGAGGTTTTTTCGACGTTTTCAGGTTTTGAGCCATAATTGAGATGTGGATTCGAAACACGATTTATGCTTTACGGATTATCTTGAACTGAAATACTTGCCTGTTTTCCAAGAAGGAGTTTTAGGTTGTTTATCATCCCCGCGGTTGATATAAAAAATGGACAATGTGTGCGTCTGGCGCAGGGCGATTTTGATCGCGTGACAGTCTATGCCGAGAATCCCACGGACATGGCACAACTCTGGGCACAAAAAGGTGCAAAACGGATTCATGTTGTTGATCTGGACGGCTCGATCGCCGGAATGCCGAAGAACGCGCCCGCTATTCTCAATATAGCGCAATCGGTTTCCGTGCCGATTGAGGTTGGCGGCGGTATTCGCAACATGGAGACAATCAGCTACTATCTGGAAAACGGCATATCGAGCGTTATCCTGGGGACAGCGGCCATTCAGGATGAAGAATTTGTGAAAACGGCCGCAGAAATGCATCCCGGAAAAATCATGTTGGGCATTGATGCGCTGGGCGGTCAAGTGGCGGTTCGCGGTTGGACGCAAAAGACCAGCCAAAACGCCGTTGATCTGGCTCGGCGCTATGAAAATTGCGGGATTCAAGCCATCGTCTATACGGATATTCAACGTGATGGCATGGAAACAGGTGTGAATGTGGAGGCGACCAGCGCGCTTGCAAGGGCGGTAGCGATTCCGGTGATTGCTTCTGGAGGAGTAGCGACGCTGGCGGATATTGATGCGTTGCTTTCCATGAAGGACTGTACATTCTATGGCGTGATAGTTGGTCGTGCACTTTATACCGGCGCAATTGCGTTGGAAGATGCGATTGCGAAGACGCAATAGATCTTATAGAACCTGGAGGAAGTGAAAATATGACAGATTGTATTTTTTGTAAAATTGTCAAAGGGGAGATCCCCGCCTCGAAAGTTTATGAAGACGATGCCATTTTAGCATTTGACGATATCCATCCGATGGCGCCTGTGCATGTTATTCTGATTACGAAAGAACATATTGCAACGCTGATGGACGTTGACGTAAACCATACTGATGTCATGGGACGGCTGATTGCGGCGGTTCAAAAAGTTGCCCAAATAAAAAAAGTGGCTGCCGGCGGATTCCGCACGGTTGTGAACTGCAACCCTGACGGAGGGCAGGTGGTGTTTCATCTGCACATGCATCTTCTTGGCGGCAGGAAACTGGAAGATCAATTAGGTTAATTTGAGGTAAAACATGGATATTAAAGCCAGATTAGATGAAGATATGGTGGTGGCAGCAAAAGCCAAAGACAAAATCAGACTTTCCGCCATACGGATGTTGAAGACAGCATTGCACAACAAGGAGATCGACTTGATGCGTTCTCTCAATGAAACGGAAACTATGCAGATTCTGTCCTCACTGGTTAAACAGAGAAAAGATTCCATCGAACAGTTTGCAAAAGGTGGAAGAGTGGATCTGGTGGAAAAAGAAGAGGCGGAGTTAAAGATCCTGCAGGATTTCATGCCCGCGCAAATGTCAGATGAAGACGTGGAAGCGCTCATTCAAAAAGCGATCAACGAAGTCGGCGCTGTTTCCGTCAAAGATATGGGTAAAGTGATGAAAGTGCTGATGCCGCAGATTACCGGCAAGGCGGATGGAAAAGCCGCAGGCGAAAAAGTAAAAGCGCTTTTGTCTCGGTAATACTTGATCTGGGCGAAATTAACGCCAAGACTTATCAATGGGCAAGGCAATCGTTCGTGCGTTTTGATGACAGTAAGATTGAAGAAATTAAAAGTAGGGTGGACATTGTCGAGCTTGCCTCCGAGTACCTGACTTTAAAAAAGGCAGGCAGAAATTATTTGGGGCTTTGTCCTTTCCATCAGGAAAAAACACCGTCGTTCACCGTCAACCGAGAGAAACAGATTTTTTACTGTTTCGGTTGCGGGGAAGGCGGCAATGTCATCACCCTGCTGATGAAAATAGCCAACAAGAGTTTTCCTGAAGCCATCAAACATTTGGCGGAAAAGACAGGCGTTATCCTGCCGATTCGGACCTTCGGTACAGATGGCCGTGAAAAAGATTCCCTGCACGATGAGATTGTTAATTTGAATTTAAGAATAGCGCAGCAGTTTGCGCGCAACCTGGCATCGAAGTCAGGTAAATTCGCCAGGGATTATTTGCAAAAAAGAGCCGTTACCGACGAAACCGTCAAACAATTCCGTTTGGGGTATGCACCTGATACCTGGCGTTCTATAACAGATTATATCGAAGGCAGCGGCTTGTCTTTGAAGTTGGCAGAGCAGGCCGGTCTGCTCATCGCCGGCAAAGAGGGAGGCTTCTATGATCGCTTTCGCGGCCGGCTGATCTTCCCGATTGAAAATATTTTCGGAGAAATTGTTGCTTTTGGTGGACGGACTTTAGGTGAAGGCGAGCCGAAATATCTCAACTCGCCGGAATCGCCTGTTTATATTAAAGGTAAAAATTTATATGGACTACAAAAGGCCAAAGAGGCGATTCGGCAGAGCGGCTTTTGCATGATTGTAGAAGGATATTTTGATGTCATATCATTATGGAATGCGGGTGTCCGTAATGTGGTTGCCACTTTAGGTACGGCTTTGACACGAGATCATCTGGAGCTTTTGCGTCGCTATACCCAGGATGTTGTGGCACTGTTTGATCCTGACACAGCCGGACGAAAAGCGTTGGACCGATCTTTGGAACTGTTTTTAGGGGCGAATATACATGCCCGGGCTCTCATACTTCCCGAGGGTTGCGATCCGGATGACTTTATAAAAAAATTCGGCAAGGAAAAGCTCGATGCATTGATCGCTGTTGCGCCTTCGATCAGTGATTACTATATTGATAATGTACTGGGAGATAGCAAGACGTTTGAAGAAAACCGTGATCTGGTAAAAACCGCGATGGAGTTTGTGGGTAAAATCGGCGATGAAATCGAAAAGAATCTTTTCATCAAACGAATCGCGGAAAGGTTGGGTATCGATCAAACATTGCTGAAAAGAGAGGTTCATCGCAAAGCGGTTTACGCCCAGCCCGTTACTGTTGGCCGAAAGGCGTCAGCTAAAATAAGTATGAGCCCTCTTGAAGTTAATCTGATCAGGTTGATTTTGGAGTATCCGCAAAAGACACTGTTGATAGAGAGTGAAAAAATATTAGATTATTTTATGGAGCCCGTACTCAGGAATCTGGGTAAAAAAATTGTCGAGGCCTACAAACTGCTTGGGTATATTGATATTAACGTTATCTTGTCGTCGGACGAAGATAAACCGCTTCTGGAAAGTATTTATAAATTAAGTATTGAGGCGCCTCCAACTGATGAAAAGATGGTAGAACGCAATTTTGCCGATAATATTCGGAGAATCAGGGAAAAATGGTACAGAGAGCAAAAACGTCTGGTTCAGCTCAAATTAAGGCAAGCGCAGGAAAGTGGCGACGTGGAGCTGACTCGGGAACTCACTTGTCAGAAACAGAATTTGATGAGAGAAGAAAAAGAATTATTGTAACAAACAATGAAATTTGGGGGATACCAAATGGCCAAAGAAATTCAGTCCGATGAATTTAAAAAATTACTTTCACTGGGGGAGGAAAAGGGATTTTTAACCTACGATGATGTCAATGATATGCTGCCGCCTGATGTCAATTCTTCAGATCAAATAGATGACATTATCATGTTATTTGGAGAAAAAAATATTGATATTATTGATACCGAACAGGGTGAAAAATTGGTGGTAAAAAAACCGGTGGAAGATGCCCTGCCATCCAAATTTCCTGAGGCTCTCGCGCTGGTTCCCGGAACGGGCAAGACTGGCGATCCGGTGAAGATGTATTTGCGCGAAATGGGGCTAGTCTCGCTTTTGAGCCGCGAAGGCGAAGTCGAGATTGCAAAAAAAATCGAAGCGGGCGCTCGCGAGACCATGTGGGCGATTTTCAGTTTAACCGTTTCAATTGCTGAAGTGCTAAGCATCGGTGAAAAACTGGAATCCGGCGAAATTCGTGTAAAAAACGTGGTGGATAATATTGAAGACGAAGAAGGATTCATGGAGGAGGACGAACATAAAGAAAGAGTGCTTAGCCTGATTGCCCGAATTCGGATGTTTAACGACCGCAACAATGTCTTGCGCGAAAGACTCAAGAATAAAAATATGAAACCCAAACGGCGGGAATTATTAACGGCGGAAATAGAAAAAAACACAAAAAATATTATTACGCTTTGTCGCAAAATCCGTTTCAGCAAAAAGCAGATGTATCGTTTTGTTGCCCGGTTGAGATTTTTTACCGATGAAATAGAACGATCCGAGCGGGTGATTAATCAGTTCAAGAAAGAATCAGGCTTGACGCTCACGCAAATGGAAAAAGTCTGGTCTAAAATGAAGAAATCCAAACAAGATGAGAAGAAAGCCGCGAAAGAAGCGAAGGTTTCCATCGATTGGTTGCATCGGAGCCATGATGCGATTATGGAGGCGCAAAAGCGTATCAAGCATATTGTCAAGGAAGTAGGCATTCCGACGGCCACATTAAAGAAAGTGGTTGACACCATTGAAGATGGCGAAGCCAAGGCGGAAATTGCCAAAAGAAAGCTGGTGGAAGCTAATCTGCGGCTGGTGGTGAGTATTGCCAAGAAATATACCAATCGCGGTCTGCAGTTTCTGGACCTGATCCAGGAGGGCAATATCGGATTAATGAAAGCGGTTGATAAATTCGAATATCAGCGCGGCTATAAATTTTCCACTTACGCGACATGGTGGATTCGGCAGGCCATAACGCGCGCCATAGCCGACCAGGCGCGCACGATTCGGATTCCCGTTCATATGATAGAAACGATCAACAAACTGATCCGAACATCGCGCTACCTGGTCCAGGAATTGGGACGCGAACCGACCCCGGAGGAAATTGCCAACAAAATGGAATACCCGCTGGAGAAGGTGCGGAAGGTTCTGAAAATTGCCAAAGAACCGATTTCTCTGGAAACGCCGATCGGTGAGGAGGAGGACAGTCATCTGGGTGATTTTATCGAAGACAAAAAGATCATGTCTCCTTCTGAAGCCACGATCAGCATGGATCTGGCGGATCAGACACGGAAAATTCTGGCCACGCTCACGCCGCGTGAAGAAAAAGTTCTGCGCATGCGTTTCGGCATTAGTGATCGTTTGGGCGCGGTGGGTCCGGATGAAAATGTGCCGGTGGATATCGTGGAGTCTGAAATAGAAGGGCCGGAGCTTATGGAAGAGGAACCGTCAAAAAAAGCAAAGAATTTCTCCCGGAAACGCGCAGCAAAATAATATTGACAAGCGCCGGAATTGGGTATATTTCAACGAACCTCGATGCCGGTTGAATCTGCTATAAATGCAAAAAAATGGCGGGCCTATAGCTCAATTGGTAGAGCCACCGGCTCATAACCGGTAGGTCCCTGGTTCGATCCCAGGTGGGCCCACCAAATTTTATCACAAGGGGATTTTAATGATGATTCAAAAAACACGGTTTTCACAAGCACGGAGTTGTTGCGATGCTGTAAGTAATTTCACTGCCGTAACAAGACAAATGAAACTGTCATGTCGCGGCACACAGAATCAAGTCCATATCCAGGTATCTGAGAATGCACCCCAAGGGGTGCATTTTTTATTAAAGTAATCAAGGAGAAAATGGTTGAAAGAGAAATTATTATTGTTGATCAGTATTCAGGAGTGTGATTCGCAATTGGTCAAGCTTTCCGCTAAAAAAATAAAACTGCCGGAAAAGATTCGCAAGATGGAAGAAGCATTTCAGGCCTATAAGGAAAACATTGAACTCAATAAAAGAAAATATGATGCACTTAAAGCAAAGCACGGCGAATCCGAAGCCCAGGTTAAAAAACTCAATGACGGTATGATCAAGGCTAAGGAAAGACTGCTGGAGGTAAAGAACAATAAAGAATATCAGGCGATGCTCAAGGAAATTGAGACGGCCGAGAAGACGCGTGGCGACCTTGAATCCCAGATTATCGCACTTATGGAAGAAATGGATAAACTCTTTATTCTCGTGAAAAAGGATGAAGAAACTTTACAGCAGGCAACCGCCAAGCACGAAGAGGAAAAGAAAATTGTCGAGGACGATCTGAGCGCTGTTGATGCGGATACAGTTAGTTGGGCCGAGAAACGGGTTGGTCTGCAAAATATTATTCCCTCAGACCTCCTAGCTCGATACGAAAAAATAAAAAAGCGCAATCAAGGTGTTGGTGTGATTCCCGTATGGAAAGCCGTTTGCAGCGGTTGCCATATGAATATTCCGGCGCATCTGTACAACGAACTTCAGCGCACCAATGATCTGCTGAGTTGTCCCAACTGTAATCGGATTATGTATTTTCAAAATCAGGAAAAGTCTGCATAATCTTTTATGAGGGATAAAACAATGAAATTATTTAGTGACGGCGCCTGCCGGGGCAACCCCGGCATGGGAGGCGCCGGCGCAGTAATTACCGATGAAGCGGATAATATTCTTTGGGAAGAGAAAGAATATTTAGGCCACTGTACAAATAATATCGCCGAATATAAGGCCCTGATTCTGGGATTAAAGGGCGCACGGGTGCTAGGATTCACTCAACTGGATGTTTATCTGGATTCGGAATTGCTGGCTAATCAGATTAATGGTTCCTACAAAGTTAAAAATGAGAATTTGAAAGTCTTAATGCAGGAAGTCCGCGGCCTGCTTTCTTCTTTTAAATCGGTTCATGTAAAGCATGTATTGCGCTGTCAAAATAGACGGGCGGATAAAATGGCCAATCTGGCCATCGATATGAATCAGAAGATTCCTTGAAAGAAATTCAAATCAATTGTAAACTGCTTTTCAGGCCGGAGAAGGTCAGATGATCGCGGGCAGAGTTTCTCTGCCGGAGGAAAGTCCGAGCTCCGCAGGGCAGGATGGTCGCTAACGGCGACTGGGGGCGACCCTAAGGAAAGTGCCACAGAAAACATACCGCCCGGACGAAAGTCCAGGGTAAGGGTGAAAAGGCGAGGTAAGAGCTCACCGCTTTTCCGGTGACGGAAAAGGCATGGTAAACCCCATCCGGAGCAAGACCAAATAGGAGAACGTTTAAGGGCGGCCCGCCTGATGTTCTCGGGTAGTGTCGCTAGAGGCGGCAGGCAACTGCCGTCCCAGATGAATGATCATCGCCGCGTTTTGGGGAACCGAAGCGTGGAACAGAACTCGGCTTATGACCTTCTCTTGTGCCTGTTTAATATAATGTTTATAATCCCAGGCCTCTTTTCTTTGCCTCCTTATACAGCCTCCAGACACAAAGACCGATTGCCAGAGAAAAAGACACCAGCATGAAATTCGGCGTCGTTCCCAGGATTTCATCCACAAGATAACCGAGATAGAGGAATAGGAATGAGGACACGACCATTGCGAGCCCCCAGGCTGATAACATTAAAACACCACTCAGGTTGCTGAAACGATTACTGTCTTCCTCTGGTTTCTTTTTCCCTATCAGGTAACCCTTCATTTCACTTACTCTACATCAAAATATGAACATAAAAATTGCGCCTAACAAACTTTTTTTTGGCTAGTTGTTATGCAGGCGTCGTTTACCCTACTTGAATAAGACTTATTAATTTTTTTATCAAGTCCAGCCCCGGCTCTGTAAAGATCGCTACCAATATTAAGAAGAGAATGAATACAATAATTAATTCAGAGTTGCGAACTTTCGGATATTTTCTTTTTACAATGAGGAGAACAATACCGCCGGCAATCAATGCAACCAAATGCAAGAAGGGGAAAAATTTCAGAAAAAGTTCCATGGGGCTCTCCTTTTAAATAAGATTTGGCGACTATGATTAAGAAAAAACTTATGGTTGTCAAGACAAATAAAAAAGGCCGAATCGAAATTCGGCCTTTTGGTTAATTTAATACAGGTCCATTATTTGTCATCATCGTCATCATCGAGTCCGGCTAAATCACCTTCCGAACCTCTTGGGACATCCGAACGCAACGAACGGCTAATTCCACGAACCAGTATTAGCATGATGAAGAACAGAATAACCATGGCAACGATAAGGACTAAGATGACCGTCGCAGTCCATGCTTTCGATTCCTTTTCAATGTTTTGCGATACCTTCTGTGCCGCTTCGTTATATTTTTCGACTTCCAACCCTAGGCCTATCCAGCCAAAACCGGCAGGTTCGGGAAGGTTTGACGCATAAAACTTAATCGGCGCATAGGCGACGAACTTGGTGTTTCCTGAGAATTTGTACATAAAAATTCCCGATTTTCCTGTTGCTGCCTCTTTCGCAATATTAAATATATTGGGATCAAGAAAGCCCAACTGGAACATATTCAAGGCTTCTGCGCCTTTCTTTGCTAGCTCTGTTGCGTTCTGAGCCGAAAGAGTTGGGACAGGTGTTCCGTCGGGGTTGAGTCCAACAATATGAAAATCACTAGGATGGGAAACGACAAAACCGCGATGGTCAACCATATAGGCGTAATTACCACTGGCAGCATTTGTTTCAAAGACCTGCGTCGCCTGCGTAGGAACCAGTTGATCGGTGAATTGGGCCAGGTGGCGATAGTCCAGAGACAGCACAACTATACCCGCGAAGCCATCTTGATTGAATACCGGTGTTGCAAAACGGACAACTCCTGTAAATCTCTCTCCCTTGTCAAATGCCGCCTTATTTACATACCAGCCGGTTACCGGGGATACGTATATTTCGCCTTTGTTCAGTTTTCTTGTTTTAGCAAAATAATCTTCTGTTTTATAGGTTGTATTAACCGGACTGCTGACATTAACCAGTTTTCCCGTCGGCACCGCCTGACCGTCAACGACTTTAATTTGTTCTTTGCCGTTTTTGTCAATCAGAGCCATTTCTTTGTATAGCGGGACCAATACCTGCTTGATCTTACCATCACTACTCACCCAGAGCGGTTTTTGATTTTCGGAAATGAACTGTTTGTAAACAGTTTCTGTTGAGGGAATGATTGTTGCAACTTGTAAATCCTTTTTGCATTCATTGAGCAAACCAGCAACTACATTTGCTGTATTGACAGCTCTCGCTTTTATATCTTCCTGAGATTTACTATCGAGAACGTTAACAGTCCTCTCTTTTATAGTAACCCCCAATTTAAACATGCCGTTAGCGATTAAAAACGCCATCAGTGATAAGGGGATTACGATAAGCAGGAAGAATACACCTGCAACAGGTAATGATTTCTTATCCTTTTTAGCTTCTGACATTATGAGTTCCCCCTAACCTTTCTTAATTTTAAAGTTAATTTATTTAAGCATTAACCCAAAAAGAAAGCTTTAAAGGGGTTGGCGTACAATAAGATCAGAGAAATAACCAGAGCGTAAATGGCAATAGATTCAGCCATGGCCATACCAACGAGCATAACCATCATGATCTTGCCTTGGACGCCGGGGTTTCTTCCCACTGCCTGACAAGCGCCGTTTGCGGCATTACCGATACCTGCACCTGCGCCGATTGCACCCAGGCCGATGGCCAGGCCCGCGCCGATCATTGCGCCTACAACAAAAATGACTTTAATGTAGGATTCGCCGCCAACCGGGATGGCATCCGCTGCAAAAGCAAGGTGGCTCGACAACAGCAGGGCCGCTACCGATGTGAAAACTGTTAAAAATGTTTTTCCAAAATTGTGTGACATTATTTGACTCCTTTCCTAACATGTTATTTATTATTATTCCTGTGGTTGCATAGCATATTTTTCTTGCCACGCAAAGAGGAATTAACATCCATGTCGATCGGCTCGACCTTAATGCACGAGACGTGCCATGTCTTTAATCATTAAAGCTTATTTTGAAAAACTGGATTGACGAAATTCAGAAATCGAAAAAACAGGCACCTAATTTATTGAGATTCCTTTAATTCGTTTTTCTGCGGTGGTGTGAAAAAAAATTAAAAAGACAAATGTCCTGCTTCAATGGAACAGGGATTAATTTGAAAGTCAGATAGCGATTTAATGTTTTGTTCAATCGCCTGACATAAAACATTCAACCAAACAAATTCTGAGAGAAACGAATTTTCATTCCATTAAACCATAACAAATCGTTTTTATATTTCTGTTGAAATTTTGCTGCAATGTCGTTACGATTAAAAACAAATCGCAACGAAGTTACAAAATATCAAGAAATCACTTTATACAAGGGATCATCATGCAAGAAATTTTAACCGTTATTGCTTATCCGGTCGCCTGGATCATCTGTGCTTACCTTTTAAAAATTGAAAGTGGTCTGGCAAAGCTGCTGATTTCACTGACAGCAGCAATCCTGGTTTATGTTTTAATCGGTATCAAAATCGCTCAAAAAGAAAATAAGGAAAATAAAGATTAAGTGACTTTGCTCAGAAAGGCATATAAGCTTCTGTATCAAGCATTGAGAGTACGTATCTGGCTGTCCAGCATCGTCGTTATTCTCTTGATTCTCCTACTGGCTTGGACGGTAAACAATGCACGTGAAAAAGAGATGGCTGATTTATTCAGCCGCCAACAACTGGCATCCGCTCAAAATGCATCGGTAAGATTGGCGGAGATTTTTTCACAGGTTGAAAGGAATATTGTTTTATTTTCCTACCTTGATCCCAGCGGGAAAAAATTGATGCAGGACGATCATCGCGAACTTGAGGTGATTTATTCCATTTGGGGAAAAACGATCGACGCGGTGATGGTTTTTGACGCCGATAATAGAATAAGGCAAATTTTGCCCGAGGGTGCCCTTCCTGCTGTTGATTTAACCAGCCATTTTCAAGCATTGAAACTTCACGGGCGACACTACCTGAATATCGTTCCATCAGACAACCTTCCAAAAGATTCTATTGCTCAAACCAAAAACCGGTATTTAATCTGGGGCTATCCTATCTGGAGAGAGAATAACATTTTCGCCGGTGCGTGGATGGTTTCTTTTTCACTGGCTGAATTAGTTAACACGTGTGAAAGGCAAATCAAAGACAATCAACTGGGAGACTTGTGGTTGGTGGATGAACAGGGACGGATATTAATGCATCCCTACTCGCCTTTTATCGGTAAGAACACCAGTGACCTGGTGCATGATGACCACGGAAATACGATCATATTTTCACCAGAGGGTGGTAGGCTCCTGAGTGCAAAAGTTTTGCAGCGCGACAACAAGATAGAAAAAAGCGTTATTGCGTACTACCCAATTCAGATTGCCGGAAATAGATGGTTTGTCATGGTGAAGGCACGTTACAGCAGCATCATAGCTCCCGTGCGCACCACATTTGTTTATACCATGTTCAGTGCATTCGTGCTGATTCTAGGCCTGGTTATTGTCGGCTTCTATTTTGCTTTCCGCGAAGGCAAACGATTACGGTTGCGAGAAGAGCAGGAGAGACTCAAAGAGCGAGGAGACTGGCGAGAAAAGCTGCTGAGGGAAAAGAAAACAATTGACGGCATCATTGAGGGATCTCCCATCCCCAGCTTTGTCATTAACAGAGAACATCAAGTCATTTTATGGAACCGTGCCTGCATGGAGCTTACTGGTTATTCAGCGGATGATATGGTTGGTACGGACCGACATTATTTCCCTTTTTATTCCGTTACGAGGCCCATGATAGCCGATTTAATTGTCGATAATGATATCGAAGGCCTGAGTAAATACTATGGCAGTAAAAAAGTTAAAAAATCTGATAAGGTAATCGGCGCTTACGAAGCAACGGATTATTTTGAAAACCTTGGCGGTCAAAGCCGTTACCTGTATTTTCTGGCGGCGCCTATTTATGATGAAGAGGGTAGTATTATTGCTGCCATTGAAACCCTGCAGGATATATCACGGGAAGAAGAACTGACTCGGTCGCTGAGAGAGTACGCGGAAACGCTGCAAAACGAGTTGGCTGAAAATATCGAACTGCGGCGAGAGATTGAAGATGTTTATAATTACTTACAATCGATTGTGAAGAGTCTGCCGGATAAAATTTATGAGTTGGATAAAGACGGTATTGTTAATTTTGTCAGCTGGAGCAAAAAAATCGAGGGCGGTCGATCACAGCGTGAACTCAAAGGCAGAAATTTTATGGAGTTTGTCGCGCCTGAGGATGAAAGTTTTGTGATGTCCAAATGGGAAGATGCTAAAAAAGGTATTTACACGCCTTATGAAATTGAAACCACATCGAAAGACGGCCGCAAAATTAATTTTCTGATTACCGCCTCTCCGGTCGTAGGCACAGATCATTATATTTTGGTGCAGCGCGATATTACGGAATTTAAGAATTTGGAGAAGAAACTCTATAACAGCCAGAAACTGGCGGCATTGGGGCAACTTTCGGCCGGTATCGCCCATGAGGTTCGCAATCCCCTATCATCTATTAAGATGAGTTTGCAGATCTTGGAAAAACGGATGAATCCGGAAGGTAATGATCTCAAGAGATTTAAAATCGCGCAAAAAGAAGTTGAACACCTCGAAGAGCTGGTTAACAATGTATTAATATTTGCCAAACCAGTGGAACCCAAAATAGTCGCTGTCGATCTTATAAAAGTTTTGGAACAGGCTATTGCTCTGTCGGAAAAAGTCATTCACGATAAAGAGGTCAGCATTAAACTTGAAGCACAGGAGATTCCTCAGTGCAACGTGGATGTGGCTATGATTACGGATGCTTTTTTAAATATTATCCGAAACGCAGCCGAGGCTGTGGATGAAGAAGGTTCCATTCGCATTTTTGCCCGCAGTATCGGCAGTCAACCGCCTGCCGTGCTGGTTGTTGTAGAGGACAACGGTTGCGGAATTGATGAGGCGGACATGCCTCATCTGTTTAATCCGTTTTTTACCAAGAAAAAATACGGCACAGGCCTCGGACTTTCACAAGTATCCAAAATTGTGGAATTGCATCAGGGTAAAATAGAAATTATCAGTGAAAAGGATAAAGGAACGAAGGTTTGTGTTACATTGCCCTGTGATTAAAGGCATCGCGTTCCAGAAGATAAACAAATTCTAAAAACGGATCATGAAGATTAAGGAATCCGTTGAATGGCAAAGGTTACGATTATGGCGAGTATTCTGGTTATTGATGATGATGAATCGATTGTGGAAACGCTGGATTTGTATTTGACGGAAGAGGGATACAATGTCAGAACAGCCCTGACTGGCACTGATGGCTTGAATCAATATGTACAGGAACCCTCGGACGTGGTCATTCTCGATATCCGTCTGCCGGATGTGGACGGGTTTTCCGTTCTGGAGGATCTGAAGGAAGAAAATGAAAATGTTAAAGTGATTATGATTACCGCCTTCCATGATATGGAAACGACTATCAATGCTATGAAGTGCGGTGCTTTCGATTATATCCATAAGCCGGTCAATGTTGATGAACTGGATCTGGCGATTAAGAAGGCCTTGAAATCCCTTGAGATGGAGAAAAAGATTGACGGCCTTCTCATGGAGCCGTCACGCAATTTCCGGGTGGGCGATATCATCGGTACCGGAAATGAAATGCGGGAAATTTTCAAGACGATCGGCACTGTGTCTAAGAGCCGCACGACTGTGCTCATTCAAGGTGAGAGCGGTACAGGTAAAGAATTAATTGCCAAGGTTGTTCATAATAATACCTCTCCCGATGAACCGTTCATTGCTGTGAACTGTTCTGCCATTGTCGAAACGCTCCTGGAATCAGAATTATTCGGCCATGAAAAGGGTTCCTTTACCGGGGCTGTTGCCCGTAAACTAGGTAAATTTGAACTGGCGCGCTTCGGCACGGTATTTCTGGATGAAATAAGTGAAATGTCTGTTAATTTACAGGCCAAACTTCTTCGTGTTTTGCAGGAAATGGAATTCGAACGCGTCGGGGGTAAGGACCGTGTGAAGGTGAATGCACGTATCATGGCCGCGACCAATAAAGATTTAAAATTGATGGTCAAAGAGGGTAAATTCCGGGATGACTTGTATTACCGATTAAATATTGTTGCCATTAACCTGCCACCGTTGCGTTCGCGTCGCCAGGATATTCCGCACCTGATTGACTATTTGTTGTCAAAGATTAACCTGGATCTGCATAAAAAAATTGTCGGTGTTTCCGGTGAAATGATGGAAAAGTTCATGACCTATTCCTGGCCGGGTAATATTCGCGAACTGGAGAATCTGCTGGTGAGGGCTTGTGTCGTTGCCAAAGGCCAGGTTTTAGGGGTCGGTGATTTTCCGGAATTGGGAAAGGAGGATCCGTCAATTATAGTGCCAAAGGATGAAGACGCGGATGTATTTATGCCGGACCAGCCGGGTAAATTTTTAACACTCGATCAGGTTGAAGAACGTTACATCCGTAAAATTATCAAGGAAACGAATAAAAACAAAGGGGAAATCTGTGAAACGCTGGGTATTTCCCGCCCCACCTTCGAGCGCAAGCTTGAAAAATACGGGATAACTTTTGAACGGGAATAGGTAAGTTGAAAATTATCAGTGCCGAATTTGTTAAAAGCGCCGTTTGGCCGCCTCAGTACCCGCTGGCCACAATGCCAGAAATTGCCTTTGTGGGACGCTCCAATGTCGGGAAATCATCCTTGATGAATACACTGGTTGGCCGGAGAAAACTGGCTAAAACCAGCAATACGCCGGGGCGCACGCAGTTGATTAATTTTTTTACCGTGAATGGATCAATATCGTTTGTTGATCTGCCGGGTTATGGTTTTGCCAAGGTGTCCCAGTCTATAAAAAAAGACTGGGGAGACATGATGGACGCTTATCTGCGAGAACGGCAAAATCTTGCGATGGTCATTTTTATTCTGGATATCCGTCGCGATCCCAGTGAAGATGATTTATCTCTGCGAGACTGGCTGGAACATTATCGTATCCCCTATATATCTATCTTAACCAAGGCCGATAAGTTATCTAATAATCAGGCTATTGTAAGAAAAAAGCTCATCGAGAAATCGTTGGGTACAAACGCTCAGAAAAAAACAATTCTTTTCTCCGCAAAAACTCAAAAGGGAAAGGAAGAGCTTTGGCAATTTCTCGAAAATCATCTATCTTCTCTGGAAAACGGTTAACGCAAAAGTATGTTGATCAACCAATGCTTTTTCAGCTCGTCTTCGAGCAACTTAAAGTCTTAAAATTAAGAATAAAATAAGTTGGAATGTCAGAATTTTAAAATAATTTTCTTGGAAATAATCGAATTCATTATGAACGTTGGTCAAAAATTTATACACATTATATCAGATACTTAAATGCTAAAATCCAGACGAATCAATCTTCTGAGCTTGACATGACAAATAAAGTATGTTAGCCGACGGACGCTGATCGGAAGAGGTGTCAGACAGATTTTCACATGGCTTTCTTATATAAATTACGAGGTGTAATCACGTGGTAAAAGATAACGAAAAAGTTGGTGCAGTAATGGTGGTTGGCGCTGGAATCGCCGGTATTCAGGCCTCCCTTGATTTAGCCAATTCCGGAATGAAAGTCTATCTCGTTGAAAACGGGATCAGCATCGGCGGTGTCATGGCTCAGCTGGATAAAACCTTTCCTACGAATGACTGTTCTGCCTGTATTCTCTCACCGAAATTGGTTGAAGTTGGCCGTCATCCGAACGTAACCATCAAAACAAGGCGAACCGTGGAGACCGTTGAAGGCGAGCCGGGTAAGTTCAAAGTTAAACTGACTTCGGCGCCGCGCTATGTCAATCTGGACAAATGTACGGGCTGCGGAGACTGCGCAAATGTTTGCCCGATTACCGTCAAAGCCGCATTCAATGGCAATTTAAGTGAAAGAAAAGCGATCTATCGGCACTTTCCTCAGGCCATTCCCAGCGGCTTTGCGATTGACAAGCTGGGAACCTCTCCCTGTAAGGCCAATTGCCCGACGCACATCAGTGTTCAGGGCTACGTGGCGCTCATTGCCGAAGGAAAATTCAAAGAAGCCCTCAAACTCATCAAACAGGACAACCCGTTCCCCATCGTTTGCGGACGCGTTTGCAACCATCCCTGCGAAACGGCCTGTATGCGCGGCAAAGTGGATGAACCGATCGACATTATGCACCTGAAACGTTTTGTCGCGGATCTGGATTTAAACAGCGACACCCGTTACCTACCCGAAAAGAAGGAGAGCAAAGGCAAGAAAGTCGCCATTATCGGCGCCGGGCCTTCTGGTCTGACATGCGCCTACTACCTGGCCATTGAAGGCTACGATGTGGAAGTTTTTGAAGCGCTGCCGGTGGCGGGAGGCTGGATGGCAGTTGGCATTCCCGAGTATCGCCTTCCCAAAAACGTTCTCAACGCGGAAATCAAAGTGATTCAGGATCTGGGTGTCAAGATTCACCTCAATACCCGGATCGGCAAAGACATTTCCTTCGATAAGCTTAAAAGTGACTACAGCGCGGTCTTCATCGGCTGCGGTACCATGAAGAGCAGCAAACTCAATATCCCCGGAGAAGATATGCAGGGTGTAATTCACGGCGTGGATTACCTGATGCAGATCAATCTGGGCAAAAAAGTTTCCCTGGGCGACCGTGTTGCCGTCATCGGCGGCGGCAACGTCGCGATGGACGCAGTCCGCACGGCAGTGCGCACCGGCTCTAAAAATGTCTTCATTCTCTATCGCCGGACTCGTGCTGAAATGCCGGCCTCTCCCGAGGAAATCGAAGAAGCGATTGAAGAAGGCATTGAAATGAAATTCCTCGTTGCCCCCAAACGCGTGGTGGGCAAGGATGGAAAAGTGACCGGCATCGAATGTACACGCATGGAACTGGGCGAGCCGGATAAAAGCGGCCGTCGCCGTCCCATTGAAATCAAGGGGTCCGAATTTATCGTTGAATGCGACGCCATCGTTCCCGCCATCGGCCAGGAAGCAGACCTTTCGTTCATTACTAAGGAAAGCGGCGTTTCCATCAATAAGTGGAATAATGTCGATTACGATAAAGTGACTTACGCGACAAATATTTCCGGTGTGTTCTCCGGCGGCGACGTGGTTACCGGTCCACAGACTGTTGTCAAAGCCGTCTTTTCCGGCAAGGAAGCGGCTAAATCCATTGACCGCTATCTGCAGGGAACCGATATGTCGGCCGGTCGGGATAAAGACTGGACAAAAGATTTGGCGGATAAAGCGGATGTCTCCGGATTGCCAAAAGTTCCCCGTGAAAAATATCCGAACATGAAGCCGGAAGAACGTCGCACCAGCTTCCAGGAGGTCGGCATCGGTTTTTCCGAAGCACAGGCGATTGCGGAAGCAAACCGTTGTCTGGCCTGCGGCATCTGCTCTGAATGTTATCAGTGCGTGGACGCTTGTGTCGCCAAGGCGATCGATCATGAAATGAAAGTGGAAGAAGAAACGATAGAAGTCGGCGCCGTCATTGCGTCGCCCGGCTTTGAAATATTTGACGCCAGCAAGCGCGGTGAATACGGCTACGGTATTTACAAAAACGTGGTGACAGCGCTCCAATTTGAACGCATTCTTTCCGCATCAGGGCCTTTTTTCGGCCACGTGCAGAGGATTTCCGACGGAAAAGAACCCAGGAAGGTCGCCTTTATTCAATGTGTTGGCTCCCGCGACGTGTCCTGCGGCAACAGCTGGTGTTCGTCGGTCTGTTGCATGTATGCGACCAAAGAAGCCATTATCGGTAAGGAGCACGCCAAGGGACTGGAGCCCACGATTTTCTACATGGACATCCGCGCTCACGGCAAGGATTTCGACCGGTTTGTCAACCGTGCCAAGGATGAGTACGGCATTCGCTACATTCGCTCCATGCCGTCCTCCATTAAAGAATTGCAGCAGACCAACAACCTGCTCATTAAATACGTCAATCAGGATGGAAGTTTTACGGAAGAAGAATTTGACATGGTCGTTTTGTCCGTCGGTCTCATGCCGCCCAAGGAAGCCAAAAAACTTTCCGCCAGCCTTGGCATTGAACTTGAAGGACACGGTTTCTGCAAGACCGATCTGGAAAACCCCGTTCAAACGTCGCGTCCCGGCGTCTTTGTTTGCGGCGCCTTCGGCGGACCGAAGGATATTCCGGAAACGGTTATGGAAGCCTCCGCCGCTGCCGCCTGCGCGGAAGGGCTGCTTGCTTCCAAGCGCGGCACGATGATTACGCCCGTGGATAACCCGGAAGAAAAAGATTTGCGCGGTCAGGGTGTGCGCACCGGCGTGTTTGTCTGCCACTGCGGTATCAATATCGGCGGCGTGGTCAATGTCCCCGAAGTCCGGGATTTTGCCGCGACCCTGCCGAGCGTCGTTTATACGGCTGACAACCTATTCACCTGTTCACAGGATACGGCGGTGAAAATGGCCGAAGTGATCAAAGAAAAAGATCTCACCCGCGTGGTTGTGGCCTCCTGTTCTCCCCGCACACATGAAGGGTTGTTCCAGGAAAACTGCGAGAAGGCGGGCCTGAACCGGTACCTGTTCGAGATGGCCAATATTCGCGACCAGAATTCCTGGGTGCATATGCACGAACCGGAATTAGCCACCCAGAAAGCCAAAGACCTGCTCCGCATGGCTGTAGCTAAAGCCCAATACCTTAAGCCATTAAAACCCGGACAGCTGTCCGTCAACCATCAGGCGCTGATTATCGGCGGCGGGTTAGCCGGTATTACGGCGGCTCTGTCACTGGCCGATCAGGGGTTCGCTTCCACCATCGTTGAAAAGGAAGACAGGCTGGGCGGCAATTATAATCACCTGTATAAAACGCTGGAAGGCCTGGACGCCCAAGCGCACCTGAAAGGGCTTCTGGAAAAAGTTTACAAGAATCCTTTAATCACGGTTGTCACCGGCGCCAACATTGAAAAGATTGAAGGGTTTATCGGCAATTACAAAACCACCGTCAAATCCAAGGAAGGTGAGAAAGTCTTCGAACACGGCGTGGTGCTTGTCGCCACCGGCGCGTATGAAAATAAACCCAAAGAGTACCTCTACGGGCAAAACGCCAAAGTGAAATCGCAGCGCGAGCTGGAAACAATGATTTATGAAAAAGATTCAAAGCTGGCCGCTGTGAAAAATATCGTCATGATTCAGTGTGTAGGCAGCCGCGACAAGGAAAGACCTTATTGCAGCCGTTACTGCTGCTCTGAAGCGATCAAGAATGCCCTCGAACTCAAAGCATCCGATCCATCACGCGAGATTACCATTCTTTACCGCGATATCCGCACCTTTGCCTTCAAGGAGGACTATTACAAGAAAGCCCGGGAAGCGAATATCAAGTTCATTTCCTACGAAGAAAACCGCAAGCCGGAAGTGATTGCAGCGGGCGATAAGGTAAATATAAAAGTCCATGATCCGATTCTGAATGAAACGGTGAGCCTGCCTGCAGATGCTGTCGTCTTAAGTGTCGGCGTCGTTCCGAATCCGGAAAACGCGGCCATCGGCCAGATGCTGAAAATCCCAACCAACCAGGATGGCTTCTTCCTGGAAGCACACGTTAAACTGCGCCCGGTCGATTTCGCCACCGACGGTGTTTTCATGTGCGGTATGTCGCATTCGCCCAAGTTCAGCGACGAAACGGTCACCCAGGCCAATGCAGCCGTTTCGCGTGCCTGCTTGGTTCTGAGCCTTGATTTCATCGAGGCGGAAGGCAAAACCGCTTATGTGAACAAGGAAAGATGTTCGGCCTGTGGGCTTTGCGAAATCAACTGTCCCTACAGTGCAATTCGTGTGAATTCCGCGGAAGGGTGTGCCGAAGTCAACGCGGTTCTTTGCAAAGGCTGCGGTGTATGCACGGCATCGTGCCGCATGAACGCTGTGGACCTCAATGGTTTTAACAACGAAGAAGTGCTGGCACAGATATTTAATTTAAACTAAGGTAATCGGCTTATAAAGCCGCATTGCCGCTGGAAGGAGAATATATGGCTGAAAGTTTAGCAAACAAGGAATGGGAACCGAAATTCGTTGCCATTGTCTGTAACTGGTGTACTTACGCGGGCGCCGATCTGGCGGGTATCAGCAGAATTCAGTATCCGACAAATGTGCGCATCATCCGCGTTCCCTGCACGGGAAGGATTAATCCTTTTTATATCGTGAAAGCCTTGCAGTCCGGAGCCGACGGCGTTCTGGTCTCGGGTTGACACCCGGGGGAATGCCACTATATCTCAGGAAATCTGGTGGCACGGCGCAAGTTTGCGACGTTAAAAAGTTTCCTGAATTACATCGGTGTGGAAGGCGACAGAACCATTTTTACCTGGGTCTCCGCCTCCGAAGGGGATCGATGGGCACAGGTCATCAAAGGTGCCACGGAGAAAATAAGGGCGCTGGGACCGGCCAATAAGATAGTCAAGACGATTGGTTAATCTGATTAAAGAGAATAATATATAAACGGGGAAATCATCACTGTGGAAAACATCGAAACAAAATTGCGGGAAGAAGCAAAAAGGCTGCTTTTGGAAAAGAAGGTCGACGTGATTATCGGCTATGAAAAAGGCACACTTCCGTTAACGGCGACACCTTGTTTCATCACGAAGCCGGAAGAAGCCGAAAAGCTGGTCTGGAACAACCTCTGCACGCAGAACCTGGCTAAGTTTGTGCACGACTTGATCACGGCTCATAAGAATTCTCAAAAGCGGGTAAAACCCGAAGACCGGAAGAAAAAAGTCATTGGTGTGGTCGCCCGCGGCTGTACGACACGATCGCTGATTATTCACCTGCAGGAAAGGCAGTATGAGCGTGATGAAGTTTACATGATAGGCGTTCCTTGCGACGGTTATGTGGACGGCAAGGGGCTGAAAGTGAAGATCGGCGGTGCGGACATTGTCGAGGGATCGATAGACGGCGGCCAAATCAAAATGAAAACGTCCGACGGCGATAAAACAGTTGCGCTCAAAGACGTGTTGGCGGACAGTTGCCTGACCTGCCGTTTCAATAATCCCATTATTTCTGATGTTATGATCGGGTCGCCGGCCCCGGCCATGAATCCTGATGCTGAATACAACGATGTGAAAGAATTTGAAGCCAAAACGATGGAAGAACGCTGGGCGTATTTCACCAAAGAGATGGAAAAATGTATCCGTTGCAACGCCTGCCGTCAGGCCTGTCCGTCCTGTTACTGCCCCACCTGCTTTGTTGAACAGAGTCAACCGCAGTGGGTTGGCATCGGCGAAGACAAGTCCGATACCCAGGTGTTTCAGTTCATGCGCCTGTACCATATGGTTGGCCGCTGCGTAGATTGCGGATCATGCGTTTCCGTGTGCCCGATGGGTGTTGATCTGCGCAAGTTCCTCAAGAAGATCGACAAGGACTGCTGGGAATTTTTTGGAAACCGTGCAGGGTCCTCAATGGAAGATATGCCGCCTCTGGGCAAATACGACGAACATCACGATAAACAAGATTTTATTTACAACCCATAATTCGTTTGAGATGATGGAGTTTACATGGAAACTTTTCTGGAAGCAGTAAACAAAAAGATTCACGGTGTGCCGCTGCAGGCCTGTTATCACTGCCGGAAGTGCACGGCCGGCTGTCCCGCTGCGTCACACATGGAATATAACCCCAACAAGGTTATCAAAATGATTCAGAACGGGCAGAAAGACAAGGTGCTCGCGAGTTCCACGATCTGGCTTTGCCTGTCTTGCGAAACCTGCATCACCCGATGTCCCAACCAGGTGGATATCGCAAGGATGATGGATGTGCTCAGGCAGATGGCTATTGAAGAAGGCATTGCCGCGAAAGAGGCGAATGTTCTGAAGTTCCATGAGGCGTTCCTGTCCAGCATCAAATTCGGCGGCCGTGTCCACGAAATGATGATGACAGTGCATTACAAGCTCAAATCGGGGGATTTGTTTTCGGATATGGATATAGCCCCGGCTATGTTCCTGAAAGGAAAGCTGTCGCTTTTGCCTCCGCGGACAAAAGATATGAAGTCGGTCAAAAATATTTTTGAGAAGACGAAAACAACATAAAAACGGCATCGCATCAGACGTGTAAAAGCGATGATGCGCCGAAGTAACAAGTATAAAAGGAGGCTACTCTCTTGAAAGTTTCATATTATCCGGGTTGCTCGCTACATGGGATGGCAAAAGAATACGATCAGTCCATGAAGGCTGTCAGTCGCGCCCTCAACATCGAACTTAAAGAAGTTGACGATTGGTCCTGCTGCGGGGCATCTGCCGCACACAATACGAATTTTGATTTGTCCATCGCTCTGCCGGCGCGCAATCTCATCGCTGCGGAAAAAGATGCGATGGATGTCATGGTTCCCTGCGCTGCTTGTTTCAACCGCTTTAAAATGGCCGAGCATCATTTAAAATCTGATAAAGAGCTTAAATCAAAAATTGAAGGTGTGGTCGGCGCCAAGTATCAGGGCGGCATTGCCATTCGCAATCCGATTGACATCATTTACAATGAAATCGGTATTGATGCGCTGGTGGCAAAAGTCGTCAAACCGATGACGGGATTAAAGCCGGTTTCATATTATGGCTGCCTCCTGCTTCGTCCGCCGGAGGTTTGTGAGTTTGAAAATTACGAAAACCCGTTCATGATGGATAAGATGATGGGAGCAATTGGCGCAGATGTGAAAAATTGGTCCTATAAGACAGATTGCTGCGGCGGATCACTGTCGGTCAGTAAGACGGCCATTGTCGTCGAGATGTGCGATAAATTGATGAGTGCCGCCAAAGAGGCCGGGGCCAACTGTATCGTTACAGCTTGTCCTATGTGTATGGCCAATCTGGATATGCGACCCAGTCCGAACATGAGAATGCCAGTGTTTTATTTTACGGAATTGATTTCACTGGCTTTGGGCTTAAGCGGATCGAAAGAAACATTTAAATCGCATCTGGTGGACCCTCAGCCACTGCTGAGCCAACTAAGGTTGATTTGATTGATAAGCTGATTATACCTGCTGCTTTTGAAGTTTAAAAGTTGGAGAAAATTCTAAATTAGGGACAATTATGGAAAAATGTTTGATCAAAAAAGATGCACTAGCGGGCATTGCCAAGAAAATGGCCGGCGATATGCTGGTTTGGGCTCCGGTGAAAAAAGAAGACAATGTTCTTTTTGAACCGATAAGGAAAGATGACGAGCCCTTCTTCGCGTATTTAAATTCCAAAAACGCTCCGAAAAATGTTTTCTTTCCGCATACGGAAACCCTGATGAAATTTACGCGCACACCAAAGGGGATGGCGTTTTCATCAGAGGCAAATACAGCTGATCAGTCGGTTCTGTTCGGTGTCCGCCCCTGTGACGCTCACAGTTTTGCGCTTTTGGATAAGCTCTTTGATCAGGAAAAATATCAGGATGCCTATTACATTACCAAGAGACAAAACACGACGGTCATCTCTATGGCCTGTGTGAAACCACCTTACGCCACTTGCTTCTGCACGTCGGTGGATGGCGAGCCCGTGTCTTCGGAAGGCGCAGATATTCTACTCACGGATATCGGCAGTGACTATCTGACGGAATTTATCACGGCCAAGGGAGAAAAGCTGACCAAGTATTTTGGGGATGTCAAAGCAGATACCGCCGCTGAAACCAAGAAAAATGAAATCGCGGAAAAAGCCAAAATGGCGATTAAATCCAAGATTCCCGCGCATGAAATCAAACCGATCCTGGACGTCAATTTTGACAATCCTTTTTGGAATACGATTCACGGTAAATGTCTTGCCTGCGGTACCTGCACATACCTGTGCCCCACCTGTCACTGTTTCGACATCAGTGATGAGGTTAAAGGGGCTGATGGTATCCGTCTTCGTTCCTGGGATTCCTGTATGTTCCCGCTCTTCACCAAGGAAACGTCGGGTCACAATCCCCGTCCTTCGCAGAAGGAAAGATGGCGTCAGCGTGCGATGCACAAGTTTAAATATTATGTGGACAATTTCAACGCGATTGCCTGCGTCGGTTGCGGCCGTTGCGTGATGTCTTGTCCCGTGAATATTGACATTCGTAAAGTTGTTGAAGATATTTCAAAATTATAATCAGGGAGTTCGTAATGCAAAACCCGTATATTCCTTATCCTGTGGTTGTGGATAAAATTATTACTGAAGTCGATACCAAAGACATCAAAACGTTTCGTTTCAAGTTTGTCAACCCGGAGGACGAGCAGAAATACGCTTATATCCCCGGTCAGTTCGGCGAACTTTCCATTTACGGCAAAGGCGAATCGCCCATCGGCATCGCTTCTTCTCCGACGCAAAAAGGCTATGTTGAATTTACTGTGCAGAAAGCGGGCGTCGTTACCTCTGCCCTCCACGAAATGGAAGAAGGCACCTTAATGGGGCTCCGCGGACCGCTCGGCAACTCCTGGCCGCTGGAATTTCTTGAAGGAAAGAACATCGTGATCGTCGGTGGCGGTTTTGCGTTCACCACGCTTCGCTCTCTGATCAATTACATGATTTTCGGCGATAACCGAAAACGCTTCGGCAATATTACCGTTATTTACGGTGCACGAAATCCCGGTCTGTTACTTTACAAAGATGAATTGATTGAATGGCAGAAACGAGAAGACTTGAATATCAATGTTACGGTCGATAAAGGCGATGCGACCTGGAAGGGCAGAGAAGGTTTTGTGCCCACAGTATGTAAGGAAGTTGCGCCCAGCAAGGAAAATGCCGTGGCTGTCATCTGCGGTCCCCCCGTCATGATCCGCTTTACGCTGCCGGTATTTTTTGATCTGGGATTCTCCAAGGAGAACATTATTACCTCTCTCGAAATGCGCATGAAATGCGGTATAGGCAAATGCGGACGCTGCAATGTCGGCAGCAAATATGTCTGCAAGGATGGTCCCGTATTTTCCCTGGCCGAGCTGGATAAACTGACACCTGAATACTAGAAAGTCCTGAATATTTTA
>ENA-UOWG01001155-UOWG01001155.1-activated-sludge-metagenome-genome-assembly--contig:-NODE-1155-length-27940-cov-7.836866_pt1 | contig 27940 bp, 26 predicted proteins | sample MGYA00238147_ERZ761563 | MGnify/ENA primary metagenome ERZ761563 (study PRJEB28884, sample SAMN05720216) | anaerobic digester metagenome | isolation source: active sludge of municipal... | reverse complement strand
TCGATATCGACCCGGTGCTCCGGACTACCGCGGAGGTCGGGTGCATCCTGCTGCCGGAGTACTGGAAGGCAGGCTACGCGTCCGAGATCCTCGAATCGCTCCTCGCCTACGGGTTCGGTCCCCTCGCCCTCCACCGCATCTTCGGGAAGTGCGATGCGCTCAACTCCGCATCGGCCCGGGTCCTCGAAAAAGGCGGGCTCACGTACGAAGGCACGCACCGCGAGGACGTCTGGCTCCGGGACCACTGGCGGTCAACGAAGTATTACGCGATCCTCGCCGGGGAGTACCGGGCCGGCCGGCGCTGACACGCTGGCAGGCGGTTTTTTTGCATACGATTTTTCCGCGTGCCGTATACTGGCAAAAAATGTTCCCTGAACGGGAGTTGCAGGCAGAAGTTGCGGGATCTTCCGGTCCGGACACCGGTAACTGTATCTCGGTATGAGGCCGGTTTTTCCATAAAAAGATGATAAAAAAATCCGGGGGCCTGTCCTGCCCCCGTTAAAAATGGTTATGGAGTGATGATTACAATTTGAATGGTTGTGGACGTGCGTGTGGCATTGTTTCCTGTTACCTGAGAGATCTCCGTTCAGCGCTTTTCCCGGTCTGATACATCACCTGACCCTTCTCGTCGTTCTCCTCACTGTCCGTTACGCTGCTGGTACACAGTGCAACTTCGCCCGGCTGCTGTTACATACCCGGTAGTCGAGCCCGCAGATACTGCAAGTGGAACTTGATGCATGCTCCCTGTACTTCGGGTCCTTCCAAAGTCTGCGAATCTGTTCTTCTGCCTCGGACATTTTCGGATGGTGTTCCGTCATTTCTGCATCACATCTCCAATCTGCCGGGCCTTGATGGGTATGCAGGCGATCCCGGCTATCTGCCTTGCATTTATCTGCTACAATTAACCAGTGTGGAAGTTCGATATAATAATGAAATCGAGTAGCACGACAAATACGCATGGCATAAAAAACAAGGGTTCCTGCGACGATGACGGTCAGCTGCAAACAGGATTATCCGGTCAGGACAACCGGCTTGCCCGTGAAGTCCCCGTACCGGGCCGCCGCCGCTCCCACCGCGTCCCGTTCCCTCCTGTTGAGCGGACGGAACGGGTTCAGCAGGATCGCGGTACTCTTCTTCGCTACGTCTCTCCGCCACGTCCCCGCCACTTTGCCGTCAATCACGATGACCGCGGTCAGGGCATTTCCCCTTGCAATCAGCTCTTCGACGTCCCGCTCCCCGGCAAGATCGCTCCGGTCCTTATAGGCGATCAGGTATTCGTCATAGATTGACAGGAGGAATCCTGCGGGCGCGGGAGGTGCAGGGATCTCAGCGGGGAAGGACCAGAACGTCCTGCTGCCGGATTGTATCTGCTCCATCTCCGCCCGGATCGCATCGAGGCCGGCCTCCGCGTCCTGCCGGGAAAGCCCCGACCACCAGGAAAAGTCCTTCAGCTGCGCCGGTCCATGGCTCGCAAAATACCTGCGGGCAAGGAGTTCCAGGGACTCCTCCCGGGTCAGATCCCGGGATTTTTTTACCCGGTTTTCGACAAGGGTATACGTGAACTGTTTCCCACGGCGGGGCCCGCTGCAGATGAGCCCGTCCAGTTCTGCCTGCATGATGATGTGAGCCAGCTTTTGTATATCGGTCGCAATCCCGGCTTTTGCCAGCAGGGCCTTCAGTTCCTGCCGGGTGAGAAATGTACTACTTTCCAGGGCTTGTACAATCGTTGCGGTACTCTTTGCGAACAGTTCGCGGGTAAGTCCGATCCTCCGGTTTGAGCCCGCGACGGTCGCCCGCACGCCCTCGGCCGTGAGAGCCGTCATCCAGCGGAGATCCTCCGGCAGGATGAAGTGCCAGGTCGGGCGGAGCACGTGGGTCCGCAGGATCTCCCCGCTGTTGAATGCCTTTTCGATATCCGCATCGGTCGAGCCTCCCACCCGGAGCCCGATCGACCATTTCGCCATGGGAAAATCCTGGGCCTGGACTGCTCCCAGATGACGGGCGACCTCGGCAGGGCTCCGGAACCGAGAAACGGTCAGGCCCGTATTGTACAGCCGTGTCATGAGAATATCCGGGCCATTCACGGTTAATGCCATTTTAGGATTGCCTGAGCGGGACACCGTTCTTCTGTATCGGTCGCCGGTTGAAAAACCTGTGGTTTCCGGCACAAGGTGTTCCGATACCAATGATTATGTCCCTTCCTGCCCGAACAGGAATCCCATGGCTACTGTTGTCCATATCGATGTACCGGCAGAGGATTCCGAGCGGGCGAAGAAGTTCTACGCCGCGATGTTCGGGTGGAAATTTACCCTCGTCCCCGAGTTCCAGTATAACCTTTTCACGACGACCAATCTCGATGGGACCCCGGGTGTCGCCGGCGGGCTCGGGAAGCGGATGGAGCCCTCGCAGCGGATGATGAACTATTTCGGCGTGAAGTCCATCGATGCCGCCATGGAGCAGGTGAAGAAACTCGGCGGAAAGGTGGTCTCGGAAAAGATGCCGGTTCCCGGTATGGGATACCTCGCGAACTGCATGGATACCGAGGGAAACTCCTTCGGGCTCTGGGAAGAGAATCCGAAGGCAAAGTAGATCCTTTGAGATCATTCCTTTTTGCCCGCTGGTCCATAGCGCGGCCGCGGTGATAACCGGCGTGCGGATTCCTTAAAAAAGCTGGCAGCCGATCTTCCTTCCGGAAGATGCCACGGCTGCATCCCTGGGGCGTGACCATGGAGGTGACACGGACTCTGACCGTGAACGGACAGGAGGAATGGCGCTCGTGGCTCGAGGCTAACCATGACCGCGAGCAGGAGATCTGGCTGGTCTTTTACCGGAAGGCGACCGGGAAACAGACGGTATCGCTTCCGATGGCACAGGATGAGGCGCTCTGTTTTGGCTGGATTGACAGTACCGAAAAGAAGCTCGACGGGGAACGATATGCCCTCCGGTTCACTCCGCGGAAGCCGGGGTCGCACTGGTCGGAGAGCAATATCAGCCGGGCACGGCGGTTGATCGCGGAGGGAAAGATGACCGTTCCGGGGTTCGCGGCCCTCCCTCCGGAGTACCGGGAGAAATTCTCCGGCTTGCGATCATGACCGTTGCCCCAATCCCCGGCACGGTGACACGGCCGGGGGTAATCCGGGAGGACGGGGTCTGGCATCTATTTTTCGACGAGGACCGTAAAACCGCCGTACGCCATCCTTTTGAGATCGAACGGCATCTCTTTGCCGGTAAACTCCGGGTTGTTCATCGCCATATCGTTCATGACCATACTGTTGATCCTGTCGCGGTCTGCCCGTGATTTGAAGACGATGAACGAGAGGATCACCTTCTCGTCCGGTTTTGCCTTCACCATCTGGGGGAACCGCATCCCGGTCATACCTCCGGGCATCTCTGGCGACAGGTCGTCTCCTACGCACTCGAAATACTCAAGCGCCCCGTGTTTCTTCCATACTTCTGCGCCCATCTTTGCCATTGCACGGTACGCATCCATGTTCTTCTCGGGAACAGCGATGACGAATCCATCGACATACTTCATCTGGTTTCAGCTCCTTCTCCCTGCCCGTTGCCGGCAGATGGTATATACCTGTCGCGGTGTTTCAGATTCTGCAGGATACCCCGGCCCGCCAATGCTTACTCCCGGTGAAAAAGACCGGAAAAAACGGAACGGGGAGTAGCGGAGAAACAGGATGGCTCCTGCAGGAACAACGGGGGTAAGGAATGCTGGATGGACGGTTGTCGCAGCAGGAGAAACAGAATGGTTCCTGCAGGAAACGGGCGGGTCAGGGAGGGATAGATCGCGGGTGATATCTTATGCTGCCGGTCCGAACCGGAATCCTCCCTCCGGCACCCGGATCTCGAACCGTGCCCCGGCACCCGGTTCGCCGGTCTCCTGGATGGAGATCCCCGTAATCGAGAGGATCTCCCGGGCAAGGAAGAGGCCGGGTCCGCCTCTCCCCTTGTATTCCCATCCGAAGATCCGCTCCTTCTCTTCCGCAGGAATACCGGATCCGCAGTCCTCGACGAGGATCGTGCAGGTCTTCGTGTCTTTCCGGTACCTGATTGTGATGACCGGTGAACCCGACCCGCGGACGAGGGCGTTCTCCATAAGGGTGACAAAAACATCCTCAAGCATCGGGTCGGCGTAGACCTCGAGACTGCCGAGGTCAACCGTGCGCGAGATCCGCAAGGCATCCAGGTGGGAGAGCGCGCTGAGCAGGACGTAATTCGCGTTCTGCCAGCGGGGCTCCTGGATCCCGAGGTCCTGGTATTTTTTCGCGAAACGGAGGGAACTTTCGACATCCTGGATGATCTCCAGACCTTTCCCGAGTAAAGGCTGCGCATCCCCGCTGCAACCGGCGCTCCTGATGAGCTGGAAATATCCTGCAAGAGAGAAGATTCCGGTCTGGACATCCTGGAAGGTGAGCCGGTTCAGCAGGGTCAGCTTCTTCCGCGCCTGGAGGAGTGCCTGCTCGTTCCTGCTCAGGGTCTGGTAGTTCTGCCGGAGTTCCTCCTCAATGGCGGTCAGCTGCTGGTTTGCGGCACTGAGCTCCTCGTTCTTCCGGACCAACTCGCCGGTCTTTTTCCTGACTTCGCGCCGCAGCGCGAAGCTCATGACGATAAAGAGGATGGCAAAGCCGGCGACACCTGCAAGAATCCATACCACATAATCCGGAATCACTCCCCTGGTACCCTTCATGCCAAAATATTTTTGAATTGTCTTGCTGTACGTGGATGAAGGATCATTCTTCCCGTCGACAAGGTAGTGATCGATTGCCTCCAGGAGATCGGCGTTCCTTCCCTCCGGCGCTGCAAATACGATTAATGAGGGATTGAACATCACGGGAGTCTCGGAAAGGTGGTATCTGTCCGCGGCCTGCTCACTTGCAATATTGAATCCGACAAGAGCGTCCGCACCACCTGCTGCGGTTGTCGCGAAGGCTTCCTCAATGGTTTCCTTTTCAACGTACGTAACGTTGATGTTGAATTTTTTCGCGTAATCGCGGAAGGCGATCCCGTTGAAATCCCCGTTCAGGACCGCCACCCGCTTGCCGTCAAGATCGAGAACCGTCCGGATGCCGGATCCGCCCGGTGCATACACCTGGGTCCAGGCAGAGAGTACCGGCTCACGGTTAAAATCGTAGAGGCTCCCGCGTTCCGCTGTCTCGACCACCCCCGGCATGAGATCGATCTCGCCTGCGGACAAACGATCCCAGTTTTCCGCGAGCGTCCCATGGACCCAGATGATATTCCAGCCCTCCTGTGCGGCGATATCCTCAACCATGTCAAAAAAAATTCCAGCAGGCTTTCCGTTCTCATCGGTATAGAGCGATGGCGGGACCTCGTGGAAGGCGACCCTGACATCCCGTGCGTCAACGGCCGGGAAAAAGAGTGCGGATATGATCAGAAGTACTGATGCCAGGAGAAACGCTCGTTTTATTAACTGAATTCTCCCGGCCATTGTTAAAGGAGTTGAGATCCAGGGATGGTGTGCATTGTCTGTCCGGGTTTTACAGGGAACCATTTTTATACCCGTGATCTGTTGATTAGCGTTAGTATTATAGAGGTTTTATTCTTTTTGGGTTTTCCAAGGTGATTCCCCGGTTTCCATAACGGGCGCATCAGTTGCCTTTTTTTGACCGAATCTGCTTCGAGGATAGCGGTCCCGGTAAAAAATCTGATAAGAAAAATCCCGCCATATATACCTGTTAAGATCCCGTTCAGCATCGTATTCCCTACAAGAATGCCTGAACCACTATGGGGACACCTGTCACTGCCGGCATGTTTTTCATCGCATTCAGCGATGCAACAGTATGCCACCATTACCAGTCTTCCGGAAATTCCCCGCCCGCGAAACCATCGAAGGGGCCGGTGTCCGGCTCCACCGGGCGTTCGGGTATTCGCAGCTGCCCCTCTTCGACCCGTTCCTGATGCTGGACGATTTCCGGGCGGAACGACCGGAGGACTACCTCGCCGGGTTCCCCTGGCACCCGCACCGCGGGATCGAGACCGTGACTTACATGCTGGACGGCCGGGTCGAGCACGGGGACTCGATGGGACACGCGGGGAACGTGACTGCCGGGGGCGTCCAGTGGATGACCGCTGGGTCCGGCATCATCCACCAGGAGATGCCAAAGCCGGTGGAAGGGAGAATGGGCGGGTTCCAGCTCTGGGTCAACCTGCCCCGGAAAAACAAGATGATGGAACCGCGGTACCAGGAGCTGGACGCTAGTGCAATCCCGGAGGTTACGGTGCAGGACGGCGCAAAGGTCCGGGTCATCAGCGGGAAGATCGAAGGGGTCACCGGCCCGGTACGGAACATTATCGCGGCTCCGGATTTTTTCGATGTGACGCTTCTGCCGGAGATTTCATTCACGCTCCCGGTCCGGCCCGGCTATATGGTTGCGGTGTACGGGACGAGCGGATCGGCAGGTTTTGATACGGGCCGGAAGGACGAGATTTCCAACCGAACGATGGTCCTGTTTGCGGAAGGGACACGATCGTTGGATTTCCGTGCCGGCAGGAACGGCGCGAGGTTCCTGTATTTTTCCGGCAAACCCCTCCGCGAGCCGGTCGCATGGGGCGGGCCGATCGTGATGAACACGGATGAGGAGCTCCGGCAGGCGTTCGAGGAGTACCAGGAGGGGACATTCATTAGGAAGAGAACGCCGACACCGGCCGGCACCAGAAGGTCAGGGGGAGAGACGTACTGGGGGCACCAATAAGCTCTGATCCACGGGCAGATCAATGAAGAACCCCTCCAGAAAGCGCACCCGCCGTCGTCTACCCGGTCAGCTCCGTAACCTTATCGCACCGTTATGTCATACCCCATCGACAAAATATTCTTCCGGCCTCCGGATTCGACGACCCGTGCAGAAAAATCCACGTCCCGTATTTCCCCACGGACGGTCCGGAACCTGACGTGGCGGCCCCTGACTACCCCTTTTACGAGGAGCTCGTTGATGATATCGTCCCGTTGGCCCGGGCTCTCCCAGTGAAAGATCTCCATGAACGACCGGTTGAGAAGATCCTCCCGCGGATACCCGATCCAAGTCTCGAACTCGGGATTGAGATCGATGATGGCATGGGTATCGAGATCGGTGATCGCGATCAGGAGCGGGCTTGACTTGAAGACCGCGGCGAATTTCTGCTCTGATTCCTGCAACTGGTGTTCGACACGTTTCCTCTCAGTGATGTCCTGGATAACACCAAGGACTATGCGGTGATCCGAATCATAGACGGCAAGCGAATGGATATCCCGCAGGGCGCCATCGGCCGGGCGCCGGATTTTGAATTCGATGTCATAGGGTTTGCCTTCGGTGATGAGCAGGCGCAGTGCATCATCAAGTGCAGAACGGTATTCGGGCAGCGGGATCTTCTGGACCTCGTCGAGCGGGCTCTCCTTCCTGCCGACGCCATAGATGGCCCGGGCACCCTCTGAATCGATCATAGTCTTCGTATCAAGGTGCAGCTCCCAGTGCCCGACCTTCGCAACGAGCTCCGCCCGGCGAAGCCGCCCCTCGCTCTGCAAAATGCGATCATGGCTCTCTTTCAGTTCGTCATACTGAGAACGGAGTTCTTCTTCCGTGGCAGCAATCTGCTCGTACGCGGCGCGGAGCCCGTCTTCGGCAATTTTCCGTTCTGTGATATCGGAATGCGTCCCGGTCATGCGAACCGCATTGCCGTTCTCATCCTGTCCGGTAACCTTCCCCCGCGAGAGCACCCATTTCCAGGAACCGTCTTTGGTCCTGAGCCGCTGTTCTGCGCTGAAAATTTCAGTCCTGCCTTCAATGTATGCGTTCAGTGCGGAGTAGGTTCGCGGCAGATCATCAGGATTGACCAGGTCCGTCCATTTCTGCGCGACCTGGGATATCTCTTCCGGCCTGTACCCGATGATCTCGCACCCTCGCGGGCTTAAGTAATAAGACCCCGTCGGAAGGTTTACGTCCCAGATCCCGTCATTCGCCCCCTCGAGGGCGAACCGCAGGCGCTCCTCGTTCCTGGTCAAAGCATCGGAAAACCGCTTGCTCTCCACGGCCTTTTTGACCTTGTGGGCGAGCTCGGCGAACTGGGCCCTCGGATCGCCGCCTTTCTGGAGGTAGAAGTCAACGCCATTGTTGATCGCCGCGATCACGACCTCCTCGCGTCCCTTCCCGGTAAAGAGGATGAATGGAAGGTTGCCGAAGGATGCCCTGACCTCCTGCAGGAACGCGATGCCGTCCATTCCGGGCATCTGGTAGTCGGAGATAACCGCATCGTACACTGTGGACTTCAGGGACGTGAGGGCTGCCGGGGCGGACAACTTTGTTTCGACGGAAAAATCATCGGTCTTCTCAAGGAACAGTTTTCCGATCTCGAGGAGGCCTGGTTCGTCGTCAACATACAGCACGGAATACATGCCATATTCTCCGAACCGGATATTATCGGACATCTGATAAAAAAGATTGCCCGATTCCCCGGCGGCCCCCTTTCACCGGAATTCGGACCGCGTATTTTATTCCCCCGAATCCTGTCGGTATGCATCAGGGATTCTTCGAGGATTAGCTCAAGAGGCCCAGGAGCCGGAAGGCCACTCCCCCGAGCCCGATGGCGACGATGATCTCTGCCGCGGATATTGCGAGCGCCCGCTTCCAGCCGAACTCCGAAGCAAGCCGAGGATCGCGGCGAGGCACGGGACATACAGCATTGAGACGAGGGCGAGCACGATGAGCTGAACGGGTGTCAGGATCAAGGCAAAGTCGGTCGTCCCGAAGATGACCGCGAGGGTTAAGATGGTCAGTTCCTTCCGGACGATCCCGAAGATAAGGAGAATCCCCGTGACTGCCGGGAGCCCGAGCCAGAGTACGGTGACGGGCGTGAGAATCTGGCCCTTCCAAGTTCCCTGCGAGCCAGGTTACCCGCACTCCGATGGAGAATCATGGTGCCGGATACCGGATATCGGCTCGTGGGCAAGGATCTCCGACGGAGAAGTGTCGAAAGGGAAATCCCCTTGGAGCCCATTCCATAGTCCGGAGGTATCCCCCCCTCCGGTTTTTCAGACAGAACGCGAATACGGGACGGTTTTTGCAGCGTGATTTTCTGAGGATCCGGTACAGGCAGGGTTGTGCGGATCCGGGACGATCCTCGCTTATAACAGTGCTAAAGAGAGCATTTTCCGGGCATGATTTATGGCGATTTACGCCAAAATGGGCGCAAATTGCGGTTTTCGTAAAATAAGTGCGCAGGTTTTTGGCAAAACTGTGCCGGTCGGGGTATAAGAAAGGGGGATCCGAGCCCGATACAGGCTCCGTTTCCCCGGCAGGATCCCGGGTGATCTTTGGAAAACCTTTCGTCGGGGAATACTCTCGGAAATCCCCTCATGACCCAATCTCGAAGATGTTGGTACCGGACAAGCAAATCGCCCGGCATGGGGGACAATCTGAGATCCCCTCAGAGATCATAAGCAGAATGATCCCTCACCATCAGGAGTATATAGTCCGGGAATTTTCCGGCATGAAAGGAAAAACGATCCGCGTCCCGAATTTTTTATAGTACCTGGTCGAACACCGGCTATGCGATCAAAGACTCTCGGAGTTGCCGTCTTCCTCATCATCATGCTGCTTGCCGCGGGCTGCACGAGCCAGCAGGCAGCACCGGAAACCGCAACACCGCAACGCCCGGCCCACGCTCCCATTTCCCCATCAATGACAGCATCGGAAGGAACGACAAGCGCCCTTTCCCTTCCGAATGACTCCGAAATGAAGGTCATCGGCATGATCGCGGGAGTGAGCTGGGCTTCCTCCGCAGATTACTACCGGTACATGAACGAGAAGGCCCAGAACGATCTCGGCGGGCTGCACTCTGCGAGGGTCCTGATGTATTCGATCGAGTTCGATGAGTTCTCCAAGCAGGAGCGGCTGGCCGACGCGGGCGACTGGGAGCCCCTGAACAACACCCTCGTCGATTCAGCACAGCGGCTGAAGCGGGGCGGTGCGGACTTCATCATCATCGGGTCGAACACGCTCAACTCGCGGGCGGACCTGATCGAGGAGAAGACCGGGCTTATGGTCCTCCGCATTTATGATGCAACGGGTGCGAAGGTGAACCGGAGCGGGTTTACGAAGGTCGCCCTGCTCGGTACGAAATACACGATGGAGCAGCCGTTCTACCGGGATGCACTGGAGCAGAAGTACGGCGTCGCCATCGTCATCCCCAATGCGACGGAGCGGGACTACATCAACACGGTGATCTTCGATGAACTCTGCCGGAACGAGATCCGGAACGAGTCGCGGGATGGGTTTGTGCGGATCATCAACCGGCTTGCCGATGAGGAAGGGGCACAGGGAGTCATCCTCGGGTGTACCGAGATCCCGCTGCTCATCCACCAGGGGGATGTAACGGTGCCGGTCTTCGATACGACGCGGATCCATGCCGAGGCCGCGGTGGACTATGCGCTGGGGAGAACGTCTCCGTAATTCACGATCACCTTTATCACCCACCCCGCCTAATTTTATAGACCCACGCTTAGTGCCCGTTTAACGGGACGGCATGGAGCACAGCAATGGCAGAAGTGGTTGAGGTTTTAGTACCCGGCGGGAAGGCGACAGCCGGTCCGCCGCTCGGGCCTGCGCTCGGACCACTCGGTATCAACGTGAAGGCAGTCATCGACGAGATCAACAAGAAGACCGGCACATTCAACGGAATGCAGGTCCCGGTCAAGGTCACGGTCGACGACAAGAAGCAGTTCACGGTTGAGGTGGGCGTACCGCCCACATCGGCACTCATCAAGAAAGAGGCCGGTATCGAGAAGGGATCCGCAGAGCCCAGCACCAAGGTTGCAGGCAACCTTAACTTTGACGCCGCTGTCCGGATTGCCAAGATGAAGATCGACGGCATGCTCTCCTACGAGCTGAAGACCGCAGTCAGAGAGGTCGTCGGCACGTGCGTCAGTATGGGCGTCACCGTTGACGGCAAGAGGGCAAAAGACGTCCTCGTTGCGATCAGCGAAGGCAAGTACGACAGCGCCATCAAGTAACTGTTCGGTAAGAAGAACCCATAGAAGATCGTCACCGACGGTCGCATAACTATGGAGGTAGCTGATGGTTGAAAAGGCCAAAATACTGGAAGCCGTAAAAACGGCTGTTGAAAAAGCGCCCAAGCGACAATTCTCCGAGAGTATTGATATCACCATCAATCTCAAGAATATCGACATGGCGCAACCGAAGAATCGTATCGACGAGACGATTCTCCTCCCCAACGGCACCGGTGAGAACATCGGCATCTGTGTCCTCGGCAAAGGCGACATCGTCACCCAGGCCAAGGATGCGAAGGTCGACCTGATCATGGGCCCCGAAGAGATCGAGAAACTCGGCGGGCAGCCCCGTGAGGCACGCAGGGTCGCGGCAAAGTACCGGTTCTTCCTCGCAGAGACCGCGGTCATGCCGCAGGTCGGCAGGTTCCTGGGCCCCCGGCTCGGTCCGCGGGGCAGGATGCCGATGCCGATCGCCGGCGGGCAGGACATCCGCCCGATCGTCGAGCGCCTGCGCAACTCCGTCAAGATCCGTACGAAGGACAAGACCGTGTTCTCCACCAAGGTCGGATCGACGACGATGAAGCCCGAGCAGGTCGCCGAGAACATCGAGGCGATCGTGAAAAGGATCGAATCCGTCCTCGAGCAGGGACCGCTCAACATCCGGTCGATCTACGTCAAGACCACGATGGGCCCCGCAGTGAGGCTGGTGTAAATGGCACTCTATACCCACCACCTGCCGGCCTGGAAGAAGGAAGAGGTCGAGGAGATCAAGAAGCACGCCGGGAAGTACACGCTGGTCGGGCTCGTTGACATGTACGGCATCCCCGCCGCACAGGTCCAGCAGATCCGGCGCAACCTCCGCGGCAAAGCGGTCATCAAGGTCGTGCGCAACACGCTGATCGAACACGCGCTCGGCGAGATTGGCGGGAAGGTCAAGGGGCTCGACAAGTACATCTCCGGGCACTCTGCCATGATCTTCACGAACGACAACCCGTTCAAACTCTTCAAGTCGCTCGAGAAGACCAAGACCAAGATGGCAGCAAAGCCCGGCGAGACAGCGCCCGAAGACATCGTGATCGGGAAGGGCCCGACGTCGTTCAAGCCCGGCCCGATCGTGGGCGAGCTCCAGCAGGCAGGCATTCCCGCAGCAATCGAAGGCGGCAAGGTCAAGATCCGCGAGACCAAGACGATTGTCAAGAAAGGCGCCGTCATCAGCAAGAAAGTTGCCGACGTGCTCATCAAGCTCGACATCAAGCCCATGGACGTTGGCCTGAAGCTCCAGGCTGCGTTCTTTGAGGACGACCTGTACGAACCGTCGGTCCTTGCAATCGACGAGGACGCGATCCTTGCCCAGGTCCAGCTCGCGGCCCGGCAGGCGTTCAACCTGTCCGTGAACGCGGCGTTCCCGACCACGGAGACGATCGCGCCGATCATAACAAAGGCAGTCCGCGATGCACGCGGCCTTGCGGTCGAGGCAGCGATCTACGAGAAGGATGTCGTGGATGCGATCATCGGTAAAGCGCAGCGCGAGAGCATGGCGCTGAAGAACATCGTGAAATGAGATTGAAGATATTGAGGTGAACTACAATGGAGTACATTTACGCAGCACTTCTCCTGCACAAGGCAGGCAAGAAGGTCGACGAGAACGGAGTCAAGGCAGTCCTGACCTCCGCAGGTGCAAAGGTTGATGAGTCCCGGATCAAGGCACTGGTTGCCGCGCTCGATGGCGTGAACATCGAAGAGGCGATCAGCAAGGCAGCAGCGGCCCCGGTCGCAGTCGCAGCAGTGGCAGCCCCGGCAGCAGCGGCGGCAGCAGCCCCGGCAGCGGAAGAGAAGAAGGAAGACAAGAAGGCAGAAGAAGAGAGCGGCATGGCAGGGCTCGGCGCCCTGTTCGGGTAAACTCTTTTTTTCTTCTTCCTCGTATCGTACGTTCCGTTTTATTTCCCGCATTTGGGATGATATTGTTTTTTAAAAAGTTCTGCTCAGCCCGGGAGTCTCAACTCCCGTGGGTCTTAATCAGCAAAAAAAAGTTCGGCTTTTCATAGTTATGGAACATTGATATTGTCAAGCGAGGTAAGAACAGCCCCCGTCGGGTCTGATATCGATAACTTATACGAAGTAGAACCATCCTTTACGCCAAAGACAATCTGGCCGGATATTTTCGATTCTGGAGGGATCGTTCCAGAAATGAGTTGGTTATCCAGTCCATAGGAAAATTTTCCGAGCGGCGGGCGCTTGTTAGTATTCAGATTATCAGAAAGTGCGAATGAGGCAGCGGTATATTCAAAGTCTTTGCTTTTATCATTATTCTGGAGAGTAACATCCAATACAAGAAAGATGTTGCCGGACTTTGGATTGAATTCCCCAAGTTCAGTTTTCTTCACTGCCGAATTGATCGTTACCCTGATCCCCCCATTCGCCGGTGTTCCTGTTGTCGTCACGACTGCAGTCGGAGCAGCCGGAGATACAAGTGTGGTAACCAGAGTCTCTGGAGCAGCCGTGGGATTCAGGATTTGTGCAGGTGTTGTAACCGTCGGGGAATCAGGTTGTGCAGAAGTCTGGGCATTTTGACCTGAAGTACATCCACTGCTCACAACGCATGCAGTGAGTAAAAGCAAGCATAAAGAACAGAATACAACCTTTTTTTCCATCATCATGGGTAATCAGACAGAGGGTGATCGATAAAAAATCATAAGTCTTTCCTTTTATAATTCAGCAAAAATGGCACAACTCTGCCCGGTCCTCCCGGCCGGTGGAAACTCCGTGAGCATCATCCCCTGTTTTCTGATTCTTTCCCGCCGTACCGGGACGATGAGTCGTGGAGGATCAGGTTCAATATCCCCTATCAGCCAGTACTCTTTATGCCATCCCCCATGGTCGGAAGGAAATTCGGCGTCGGCAGTATCCCGCAGGTCGCACCGGAGCAGGCAAAAGGCCTCCGCGTTGTCGGGATCTCGGGATCGAGCCGGGCGGAACCGGGCATGTCGAAGTCCGAGCGCCTGCTTCTGGATGCCCTCGGCCGGTGCGAAGCCATCGGGTGCGAGACGAAGTTCATCCGGTTAAAAGACCTGAAGATCTACGAATGCGAAGGGAATTACTCGGAGAACCCTGCGGACTGTACGTACCCCTGCCAGACCTCCATGAAGTTCGGGAACGACCAGATGGATATCGTCTACACCGCGGTGCTTGACTGCGACGTCCTCTTTCTGGCAACGCCCATCCGCTGGAACAACCATTCCGCACTCGTCCAGAAATTCGTGGAGCGGATGAACTGCATCGAGAACCAGTACTCGTGGTTCGGCAACCGGATGATCCGGAACAAAGTGGCGGGGCTCATCATCATCGGGCACGTGGACGGCATGCAGCACGTTGCCGGCAACCTCCTCAACTTCTTCGCATGGCTCGGGTTCCATATCCCTGAGGTCTCGATCGCATCGTGGGTCGGGGAGAACGATGAGGATACGACAAAGGACTGGGAGCAGATCCGGAAAAACCGGTACACGCAGGAAGACCTTATCGACATGGTGAACAGCTCGCTCCGGCTCGCGAGGAGCCTGAAACAGCAGGTGTGTGAATGAGATGTCCCTGCCCGGCGGACAAAGCGCCTGGATAACCCCTCCGTGATCCGCGGGGAGTTTCCCGGGTACGTGCCGGCCGGTCTCCCCCGGCAGAAACGCGAAGCATTTGCGGGGGCTTCATAAACCCCTGCGAGAGAGTACTATTCCGGTATCGTGCGGCCCCTTACCCCCCTCCTTAAGAAGCGCAGGATCCAGAGCGCAGTTCCTGAATTTGTCCCTGCATCCGGATTACGTCTGATTGTTGTGGAGCATCGCGATCCATGGTAAAAGAACCGTACAAATGGCTCGCATTTGCGCTCGCGGTCATCGTCATCATCACCGGTTCCGCATTTTCCCTCTTTGCCGTCCAGCAGGAAGATGCCCGGATGCGGGAGGTTCTCCTCAACGATGCACGGATTGCCGTCCAGAGCATCGATCCCGTAACCGTGGAGGCACTTTCGGGATCGCCCGCCGATCTCAACGACCCGGCGTACCTCGCCCTGAAGGACCGGATGACACGGATACGGGCGGTCGATCCGTCTATCCGGTTCGTGTATCTCATCGGACAACGGGAGAACGGGGAATTTTTCTTCTACGGGGATTCCGAACCGCCGGAATCTGAGGACTACTCCCCCCCGGGCCAGTTGTATCCCGAGGCGACTGCTCTTGTCCGCGACGCCTTTTCTGCGGATGCGGCAAAGATCGGCGGACCCGACACCGATCGCTGGGGGACGTGGATCAGCAGCGTTGTCCCTGTCGCTGATCCGGCAACAGGCACGGTCATCGCCGTTTATGGCATGGACATCGATGCCCGTGACTGGAACCAGTACCTTTTTGCTGCTGCCCTGCCCGGCATCCTTGGGACCCTGCTCGCACTCGTGCTCGTTGCCGCATTCTTCATCATCCACCGCCGCAGCATAAAGGAGCACGAGCGACTCGGACAGTCGGAGAAAGCCTACCGGACCATCTTCGAACATACCGGCAGCGCGACCATCCAGATGGAGGGAGACACAACGGTCTCCATGGTGAATGGCAGTTTCGAACAGCTGACCGGGTACACCCGCGAAGAGATCGAGGGCAGACGAAAATGGACAGAGTTCGTCCATCCGGACGACCTGCCGCGAATGATGGAATATCACCGCCTGCGGCGGGAGAACAGCACGGGAATACCGGTCCAGTACGAATTCCGGCTGATAACCAGAGACAGGGCAGAGAAGGATATCCTGCTCTCGATCGGGCTCATCCCGGGAACGATGAAGACGGTCGCAACGCTCGTGGACTTAACGGAAAAGAAAGAACTGGAACGAGCCGTACGGAAGACCGAAGAGCAGTACCAGCAGCTCGTCGAACTTGCAAACGACGGCATCGTCATCGTGAAGGACGGGATCATCCGGCGCTGCAATCCCGGTTTTGCCGCCATCACCCACTATCATGGAGACGAACTCATCGGAATGCCATTTGAACGGCTCGTCCATTCCGCTGACCGGGAGGTTGTCCTCGACCGCCACCGGAGAAGGCTTACGGGTGAACAGGGACTTCCCTCGGTCTACACGTTCCGGTTTATCTGGAAGGACGGCACGGTCCGGTGGGTTGAGCTCAACACGCGCCTTGTCGAATGGGACGAGGGTCCGGCGACCCTCAACATCGTACGGGACGTCACTGATCGCAAGAAGATCGAGGACGCCCTCATCCTTGCAAACGAGAAGCTGAACCTCCTCTCCTCCGTGACCCGCCATGACGTCCTGAACCAGCTGCTGATCCTGAAGGGCTACCTCCATCTCTCGCTCCAGTCCCTGGATGATCAGGAAAAAACCAGGACCTTTATCGGGCGGGAGATAAACTCCGTCGCGACCATCGAGCACCAGATCCTGTTCACCAAAGACTACCAGGACATGGGCATCAGGGCACCGGTCTGGCAGGACGTCGGCATGATCCTGGTGCGGGCGAAGGGGGCGCTCCCCATGCGGGATGTCGCCGTAAAAACAGAGAGCGCCAACGTCGAGGTATTCGCGGACCCTCTCTTCGAAAAGGTCTTCTACAATTTAATCGACAATGCGCTCAAGCACGGCGGGGAGTCTCTCACGACCATCCGGGTGTCTGCTCACGAGACGGAGAAGGGGCTCGCAATCATCGTGGAGGATAACGGGAGCGGGATACCGGATGCCGAGAAACCCGGCCTCTTCGCCCAGGGCTACGGGAAACACACTGGTTTCGGGCTCTTCCTCTCCCGGGAGATCCTTGCCATTACCGGCATGACGATTGTCGAGAACGGGGTTGCCGGCAGGGGCGCCCGGTTCGAGATCACCATACCGCGCGGAGCGTACCGGTTTACGGACAGGAAAAACCAGCAATCCCTGTAAAACGGATCCCCCGGCTCTGCTCGCCGCCCTATTTTCGCTCGTGCACCCGGAGCAGGTCGTCCACGGCGTCCAGCCAGACCTTCTTTGCTTCGGCCGGGTCCATGCCCATCATAACATCGAACATAAGGCCGTTGATGAGGGCATGGCATGCCATCGCAAGGATCTTCGGATCAATCGAGGAGTGGATCAATCCCCGTGCCTTTCGCCTTTCGATGAACGTCTCGATGATCGACAGGTCGCCTTTGAGATCCTCCTCCATGATTTTCCGCAGGCCCCCGTCGCGGTGGGCAACGGCAATCATGTCCGAATAGATCTCACGGGAGGAATCGATGAACCTCAGGAGGTTGTCGAACAGGACGGCGGCACCCTCTGCAACGTCGCTGCCCCCGAACGAGCGTTCGAGGATTCCCGCGAGACGTTGCCGCTGGTACTCGGCGACCGCTGAAAAAAGATCAAGCTTACTCGGGTAGTACTGGTAGATCGCCGCCTTGGTCACGCCGAGCCGGGCTGCGATCTCCCCCATCGTTGTTGCAGAGTATCCTTTCTCCGTGAAGAGTGCAAGAGCCTCCGCGACGATCTTCTTCCGGACTTCGTCACGGTACCCGGGATACATCTTCGGCATGGTTCGTGGTACCTGTAAGTTACTCAGAGTAATTAAAATTACCCTGAGTAAGTTTAATCACCTTTGGTTGCCAATTTAGTCAGAATAATTCGGAACATGATTGTCATGGTAAAGGGAAAGAGTGCACGAATCGGACCATATATTCTCGCCATTGCATTCGCGGTATCGGTCGGGGTCCTGCTGCTATGATACGGGCAGAGAGGTGGGGAAGCAGGATCAGGTAATATTATATATCTCCAATATCCAGTATTAGCAAGTATCTTGCAATGAAAGATACCTTGCCAAATAGCGGATGGGCAGGCGGAGCCTGGTGAAAGAACCAGGAATTCCGGTCCGCTCCGTTCGCGGGAGATGCCGATGAATATCCAGTTCAAGAAGGGGGTGCTCGAGATCTGCGTTCTCGCAGTCCTGGCGCACAAGGACTGCTACGGGTATGAGCTCGTCAACGAGATCTCAAAGAGGATTGACATCTCCGAAGGGACAATCTACCCTCTCCTCCATCGCCTCAAGGACGAAGGGTATGTCACGACCTACCTGCAGGAATCTGCCGGGGGTCCGCCACGGAAGTATTACCGGCTGACAGAAGACGGAAGGAAAAAAGAGCATGAGCAGAAGGAAGAATGGACGAGGTTTGCGGCATCGGTGAATGCGCTCCTGGAAGGTTCGAATGATCATGAATGAACAGGAATTTATCCGGATCCTCAGGAGCAGGCTTGAGAGCACGCTTCCCGAGGAGGAACTTACCGATATCGTGGCTGACTATGCCGAGCACTTCCGGATCGGGAAGGCAGACGGCAGGTCGGAAGAAGACCTCCTCCGGTCGCTCGGTTCCCCCGAGGATCTTGCACGGGAGATCCGGGCAACCCATCTCGTCAAAAAAGCGGAAGATGTTAAGAGCTGCAAAAACCTCCTGCATGCGGTCGTCGCAACGCTCGGTCTCGGCCTCTTCAACCTGGTCTTTGTCGTATTCCCGTTCATCCTTCTCGTCGTAATCCTGTTCGTCATCGCGCTTGTCGGGGTTGTATGTGCGATCTTCGGGCCGGTTGCATTCGTACTTGCGCTCCTCCAGGTTACGGGGATTACCGCCGTTGCGGTCTGGCAGTCGCCGTTCTCCGTCGTGTTCCTCTCCATCGGGATCACGACGCTCGGGCTCCTGCTCGTCATCGGGGACTTCTACCTTGCACGGTTCTTCTACCGTATCGCCCTGCGATACCTCCGGTGGAACATCAGCATTATCACCGGTACGGAGAGTATACCATGACTGACGGTGGAAAGGAACAGCGGGTCTTCTCCGTTGAGACCCTGAGCGGGTATCTTTCCCGTCTCAACATGACCCGGGTCGTCCTCTGGCTGATCGCAATCACAATCGTATCGTTTGCCATCGGGTGCGGCATCCTTGCGCTCACCGAGGGATTCCCCCGCTCGGCCGATCATGGCGTCACGCTCCTGCGGCCCAGCACCAACCTCACCCCCAGCACGACGACGATCCCGCTGGATGGAGCGAAGGCTGGGGACGTGACGATCCTGCTGGGGGCCGGGGATCTCACGCTCACGGGAAATGCGCCAGACTCCGCACTCATGGAGGTGACATACTTCCCGCAGGACCCCGCATGGCAGCCGGATCTCGTTCTGGAGACGAACAATTCCCGGATATCCGCAACCCTGACCGACAGGGGAGAACACCGTAAGAAGGAGTCGTTGATAAACCACCACGCCGACACCTGGGAGGTCAGCCTGAACGGGAAGATCCCGATCCGCCTCGCTGTGAACCTCGGGGCAGGAGAGAACACCCTCATGCTTGGCACGCTCAACCTCGAAACCCTTTCCGTCGATACCGGTGCCGGAGACACCGTCATCGATCTTGGCGGTTACCAGGGCGGACGGTTCGATGCCGCGATCGCAAACGGTGTCGGCGACCTCACCCTCTCTATCCCGCGGGGGAGTAATACGAGGATCCGGGTGGATCAGGGTATCGGAGATATCACCGGGCCCGGATTTATCGAGTCCGATCATACCTATGTCATGCCGGGATTTTCCGCATCGAGGGAAGTCAATGAGATCACCCTGGACCAGGGTCTTGGTTCCATCACGCTGATAGCAGTATGAACGTCACTTACCATACAAGGAAAGAAAACAGAAGAACCATCTGGACAAGCATCATGGCAGGTATCCTGCTCGGGCTTTTCGTCCTCGCTGCACCGGTTGCGGCCGCAGAGGACGAGCCGACGGTCTTTGTCGAGAGCTACACGGTCACGCCGGCCGTCCTTGCGCCCGGCGATTACGGGACAATCTCCGTCATCATCCGCAGCACCGCAACAACGGCAACGGTCCAGGAATCGACCGGGAGCACGACCGGTGGCGGCATCGAGACCATCCGGAATACCGATATCCCGGTCCAGATCGACGCGATCGTCCTCGAAGAGAACGGGGTTACGAGCCTCTCGGAATCGTACCGCAGGTTCGGGTCGCTCGGCCCCGGGCAGGCATCGACCGTGACGTTTGCGATCCAGGCCCCGGCAAAAGAAGGGATCTACTTCCCGGAGGTCTGGGTGGACATCAATGGCGGCAAGAGCGTCCGCTACCCGGTGCTCGTCAACGTGAACGCACAGAACCAGGTCCTCCGCGCCCCGACTCTCGTCGTTGGGAAGAGTCTTCCCGAGACCGTCAATCCCGGGGACGACTTCTCGGTTTCCCTGAAGATAACGAACGAGGGTATCCTCCGTGCCGGGCAGGTTGTGGTGGCGGTCAACACCAGCTCGAGTTCGATGGGGGTTGCGGGGTCCAATACGCTCACCCTGCACGATATCGAGGGCGGGGGATCGAAGAACGTCACGATCGATTTCCTGACCGACCGTACTGCCCCGACCGGCCTGCAGAAGATCAACCTCGGCTTTGACTACCAGCTCCCGGACGGGAGCATCAAGCACCAGGACGAGGTTGTCGAGGTCTACGTGAAGGGCAAAGCGGAACTCGGCTTCGTTACGGTCGACACAAGCCCAGCCCGGCTGACCGAAGGGACACCCTTCGACCTCACGATCCGGATCGAGAACACCGGCACCGGTGAGGCAAAACAGGTCTCGGCAACGATCGACCTGCCGGCAGAAGGGGTAAAAGAGGCCTTCATCGGCAAGATCAAGCCGGGCAACGATGCCCCTGTCATCTTCCTCCTCGAAGGGGCGGAAGCAGGCAACCATCCCTACAACCTCACGATCCACTACACCGACGACATGGGCGAACATGCGATGACCCGGCAGATGAACCTACGGGTGCCGCCGACGGACACTACCGGAACGATCCTCCTCCTCCTCGTCATCCTCGCGATTGTCGGGTTCGCCGGGTACCGGTACTGGTACCTCCCCCGGAAAAACAGCGAGGGTACATTCCCATGGGAAAGAAAGAGTTAGGCGTTGCGTTCCTGCTTGCCCTGCGGTCGCTCCAGCGGGGGAGCAGGTCGAGCGTGGTCTTAACCGTCATCATCATTGCGATGTGTTTCACGAACATGGTCTTCCTGCCCGGCCTCTTCAACGGGATCGGGGAAGGGATCATCACCCAGATCGTGGACTACGAGGTCGGCAACGTTCTCGTCGCCCCCAAGTCCGGCGAACAGTACGTGACGGACCTCGACGCAACGCTCGACCGCATCAACAGCATGCCCGGCGTCGCGCGGGCAACGCCCCACTTCTCCAAGGGGGCGACCCTCAAGTACCGCCAGCGGGTCCTCGGGGTCTCCGTGAAGGCGATCAAGCCCGGTGACGAGAAATACGTCTCTCCCCTGTACTCGAAGATGGTCACCGGCAGCTACCTTGGCGAGGACGACACCGGGGAGGTCATCATCGGAAAGCCGGTTGCAGGAGACGCAACCATCAAGCAGGAGGACGAGTTCCAGGCCTCGCTCGGCGGGGTCCGCGTCGGGGACGCGATCACCATCGAGTACGGCAACGGGTACACCAAAGACTACCGGGTGAAGGGGATTTACTCCACCGGCTGGAGCTCCACGGACAACAACGTCTTTGTGACCTGGTCCGACATGGAGCTGGTGGAAGGAAAGCCCCTCGATTACGCCGAGTATATCACGGTCAAAGCGAAGCCCGGCTATGACGAGAAGTATATCAAGGACACGCTCCAGCAGTACGGCGTCACCGAATATGTGCAGACGACCGGCGACCTCCTCAAGAAGGCAATGGGGAGCGTCATGCAGAGCTTCGCCATCATCAACATGGTCTCCCTTCTCGTCGGGATCATCATCACCACGGTCGTGCTCTTCATCGTCATCACCATCAAGACCCTCAACAGCCGCCGGCAGATCGGGATCCTGAAAGCGATCGGGGTGGATAAGGAGGTCATCATGCACACGTACGGCCTGCAGGTCGTCATCATGTCGCTCCTTGGTATTTTCTTCGGGATCATCATCACCGCGCTGATCGGGGTCTACCTTTCCGTCAATCCCATCGTGACACCCGAGTGGTCGGCGACCCTGTATCTGACCCCCCTTGACTATCTTACGAACTCCCTGATCCTGTTCATGGCGTCAGTCGTCGCCGGGTATGTCCCCGCATACCAGGTCTCCCGCGAGGACATCCAGTCTGCAATGAGGGCCTGATATGATCGAGATTACCGGTCTGCGGAGGACCTACCGCATGGGAGCCGTTGAGGTGAAGGCCCTCGACGGACTGGATCTTACGATCGAGAAGGGGGAGTTCCTCGGCATTATGGGAGCAAGCGGGAGTGGCAAGACCACGCTCCTGCACCTGCTGGGGCTCCTCGACCAGCCCACCTCCGGCCGGATCCTCATCGACGGCCTCGATGTCTCGACCCTGACCGACTACGAGAAGACGATGTTCCGGCTCTACAAGCTCGGCTACGTCTTCCAGGACTACGCACTCGTCCCCGACCTTACCGTGCTGGAGAACGTCTCGCTGCCCGCGATGCTCCGGAAAGACCGGACGGAAGAGCAGGTGACAAAGGACAGTTTCTCCATCCTGCAGAAGATCGGCCTGTGCGACCGCAAAGACCACCTCCCCCGGGAACTCTCCGGCGGCCAGCAGCAGCGGGTCTCCATCGCCCGGGCGATGGTGAACAAGCCGGACATCCTCTTTGCCGATGAGCCGTGCGCCAACCTCGACTCGGAGAACTCCCGGATGGTGCTCGATCTCTTCCGGGAGATCAACGAGGAGATGAAGCAGACCATCATCATGGTCTCGCACGAGGACTGGCACAAGGAATATTTCCACCGGATCGTCCGGCTCAAGGACGGGAAGATCGTCAGCGACGGCTTGAACGAGAAGAAGCACGCCGGGCAGGGAACCGGGTAAGAGGTGCGGGGGAGTGTCCCGCGGAATGTTGCATTCCCCCGCGGGTTACGATCGCCTCCTCTTTTTTCAGGTACCGGGAACGGTTCCGGTCGTATCCCCAAGTAATGGCAACTGGCCGGAAAAATGAATGACGGAGCGGGGGTTCGCTCGCTTACGCCCGCTTACAACTGTTCGCGCAGGACGAAGGTCCGGCAGATCAGCCGGTTGTCCTTCATGACCGGCGTGCTCCGGAGCGACGCCTTGATCTTCAGCCCGTACTTGTTCTTGAGGGTGATGTTGCCGGCCCACGCATCGGTCTTGCGCGCGAAGAAGGCGTTCTTGTCGATCGCGTACGGGTCGCCGGGGTTCTGCAGTTCCCCGATATGCTTCCGGAGCATCTCGTGAGAGGTATACCCGATCTTCTTGGTGAACGCGGAATTGACGTACTCGATGTTGCCCATGGCATCGGTGATGACGACGATATCGTCCATGGTGTCGATCGCCGACGACATGACGAGGAGGTTCTCCCGCTCCTTCTGGAGGCTCTTGTTGGCCTCGAGGACCTCCATCTCGACACGCTTGCGCGCGGTGATGTCGTTGGAGAAGATCGCGATCATCATAACGGTGCCGGTGCTGTCGGAGATCGGGTAGATGTTGTTGTCGAACCACCGGCCGTTTGCCTCTTCCTCGAACCGGTTGGCTTTCCCGCCCATACCTGCCCGGATCTCCTCGGCCAGTTTCGTCGAGATCGCACCTGCGGGGATCAGTTCGAAGAACGAGGTCTTCACGAGGTCGGTGATCCGCTTCCCCGCACGCTTTGCAAGCGTCTCGTTCAGGGCAAGGATATTCCCGTCCCGGTCGATGATGAAGAGGGCGTCCGTGGTCGCGTTCAGCAGGGCAACAATCGTCTGCTCCTGCTTCTTCATGCTCTCGTCCATCTGGTGCTTGTAGAGGGCCATGTTGATGGTGATCCGGAGCGCCCGGTCGTCAACCGGCTTGATCAGATACCCGAAGGGTGCCGAGACCTTCGCCTTCTCGACCGTCGCCTCGTCCGACTGGCCGGTCAGGAAGATCACAGGAAGGGAGTATTTGGTGTGGATGATCTCTGCGGCCTCGATGCCGGTCATCGCCCCCTTGAGATGGATGTCCATCAGCACCAGGTCCGGCATCTGTTCACCGGCTGCCTGCACGGCATATTCGCCAGTGTCAGCAACGATTGGCACGTCATATCCCATGTCCTGCAGTTTGGCCTGGATATCCGCACCGGTGATAAATTCGTCTTCAACAACGAGGATACGCGCTTTTGTCATGCGATCATTCACCTTTCTGTTTCTGCGGGAATATAATCGTATAGTGTACGCCTGCTGCGGTTTCGATAGAGAGCTTCCCGTCCAGCTGCCGGGTGAGGCCGTTGATCAGCTGCATGCCCAGCGACCCTGCCCGCTCCAGGTTCGCACCAGGGGGGACACCGACACCGTTGTCCCGGTAATCGAGAATGTAATTGTGATCTTCGAGGGTAAACGAGATGGTGATCTCCCCTTTCCGTCCCTGCGGAAAGGCATACTTGAGGGAGTTCGTTATCATCTCGTTGATGATCAGGCTGCAGGGCACCGCCTGGTCGATGCTGACATAGACATCCTTTGCGTTCGCCTTCCAGCTGACCTGTGCCGGGTTGACGTTGAAGGATTCCAGGAGGTACGTCACGATCTTGGTCAGGTAGTCGCCGTACTCGATCCGGTCGAGGCTCTTGCTCTGGTAGAGCTTCTCGTGCACGAGCGCGATCGACTTGACCCGGTTCTGGCTGTCGGTCAGTGTGTCCTTGACCTTCGGGTCGTCGGTTTTCCGCGCCTGCATGGAGAGGAGGCTCGAGATGACCTGCAGGTTGTTCTTGACCCGGTGGTGGATCTCTTTTAAGAGATACTCTTTCTCGCGGAGCGAGGACTCGATCTGCGTCTCCATAGTCTTCCGGTCGGTGATGTCGTGGGCGACCCCGAGCACTGCATATGCCCCCCCGCCTTCTTCGTACAGGGGCATGAAGGTGGAGTCCAGCCAGATAGCCTTGCCGTTGCGGCTTGTCAGCTTATCCTCCCGCTTCACGATCTGACCGTTCGCAAGGACATTCTTAATAAGGTCCGGCCGTTCCTGTTGATTCGGATTCTGCGCAGGCTTGTCTTTGGTCGCCCCGATCACGTCCCGCAGACCTTCGCCGAGCAGCGTGGAGGCGAGCATGTTCGCGTACAGGATCCGGTGCGTGCCGTCGACGATGAAGATCGCGTCGGGCGAGCTCTCGGAGAGGATCCGGTACTTCTGCTCGCTCTGGCGGAGCGCATCCTCCGCCCGCTTGCGCTCGGTGATGTCCCGGATGATCGCCTGGACGGCCATCTCTCCATCGAGCTCGATCCGGGTGAAACTCACTTCTGCATCGAACTCGATCCCGTCCAGTGTCCGGTATTTCCAGGTGAAGAGTGCCGACTCCCCTCCCAGGGCTTGTGCCAGCGACTCCGCAATCGCCGTCTTCGAGTCTTTCCCGTCCGGCTGTGCCGGGGGCGAGAAGTCTGACGGCGTTTTTCCGACAATCTCCTCCTTACTGCAATGGAAAAGCCGGAGGGCTCCGCGGTTGCAGTCCGTGAATACCCCGCTACGGACAATCAGGATGGCATCATAGGTGGACTCGAAGAGCGTGCGGAACCGTTTCTCCCGGTCGGTTAAGTCCTGGAACATCCGGGACCGGATCTGCTCGACGCCGACAACACCGAAGACCGCCATCAGGATGGCAAGGAAGATGATCATGTAGGATGTCCACGAGATCATGTTCTGCCGGGTGAGGGCCAGTTCCTGGTTGATATCCACGCCGATAAGGCCGACCGCCGTGCCGTTGCGATCCCGCACCGGGCTGTAGCCGGAGAGCGTCGTCCCCCAGCTGTCGGTGACGAACTCCTTCTCCACCGATGTTGCCGTAAACCCTGCCATCATCTCCCCGGAGGGGGAGGGGTATATCTCGCCGATGCGGGCCGTCCGTTTTCCATTGCCGGTGTCCGGATCCACGATAAAGACCGCATTGGATCCCTCCCTGCGCATGATATAGATGGACTCGATCTCGGGCAGGACTTTCTTGTACCGGAGGAGGTTTTCCGAGAGGGAGGCATAGGCCGGGGATTGTTCCTCCCCGGGCCGGATCGCGGCAACAGCATCGCCGTCGACATCAAGGGCAATCGTCGCTGCGATATCGCCCAGTTCCTCCCGCGTCTGGTCGTGGAGAGCAACCGTCGTGATATTCGAGGTATAGATAATACTTAAGCCGGCAAAGACGAGGATCATGAGCAGCAGGATCATCGTGGTTTTATCAGAAAGGCGGCTGACCAGGCGGCTGAACATACAGATCAGTTCCCCGCAGGAGGCATTAGGGTTCCGTCTTTGTCCGGGCGATACGATGATCCCCGGGGAGAACCGATCCTAAGGACAGGGTGCCGGGCCCCGGGCGTCATAGGAAGAAACGGGCGGGCGGGCTGACGATCGCTACCCATGACAATGCATCCCCGCCAATCAGGTACCATATCGCGAGACCTGTCATGAGAGCGAGTTCGACAAAAAAAAGCAGGCTTCCTCCGGAGAACTCTTTTGCCAGCCGGTTGATCCGCCAGGCACTAAGCGGGGCATCGACGATGGTCACACCCCATACTGCAGCCATGATCCAGAACGCCGGGACTGCGGGGTTCGCCATTACGGACGGGAACATCCCGGCACCGAGCCACAGGATACAGAATGCCAGCCCTTTCAGCAGGTCCCCGTTATAGAACTGCCCGAGCCCGATGCCGCAGGCAGAGAGGAGAGCGGCGAGCACCGGGTTCCGGAGGCTGAGGACGGAACCCTCCGGGAGTGCCGCAAGCTTTGTCGGGTCGGTCTCCGCACCCCGCAGCTCGAAGCGCTTATGGCATGCGCGGCAGAAATAGTCCTCGGCGGTCACGGTCGATCCGCAGAACGGGCAGGTCCTCCCGATCGGATCTGCGCTGGCAGACATTGCTCAACACGTCTTTTCGTGTCGTTATTAAACGGTGACGGGTTGCTAGGCAACGAAGCCATTCATTTAAATATTGCAGAGATTAGATCGGGATCCCGACATAAATTCCGTCTTTTGCGGAGACGATCTTCACCCGTACGTTGCCCTGCTCCTTCCCGCATCCCGGCACCGAGACGACCCGGTCCCGCGCAACCCCCAGCATCTCATCCTTCAGCCAGCCGGGTGCCCGGATCGTAACCGTCACTCTCTCCCCGGTCCTGAAACTGTCCGGGATTCGCGGCCGGCGCTCCGTTAAAAAGTCCTGCGGTGTCAGGGCGAGCCGGATGCCGGCCTCCTTCCCCCACGGCCTGAGGCTCTTGTTGTAGAACTGCCACCAGCTCTGCACTTTTATGCCCCGGGGCGATCTCCCGTACCGGTACCGCTCGAACTTCTGGATCCCGAGCGGGGGATAGCGTTTCCCGGCGCCGATCTCCTGCGCAAACCGGATGATGCGGGGGATCTCGGCATCGTTGATCCCCGGGAGGTAGACCGGCGCGATCAGGAGATCCATCCGGCTCTCTGCGACCGCCCGGGCCGCATCCATGACCCGGGCGATGTCAAAGCTCTCCGTGCCGGCGAGGGTGCGGGCACCTTCCGGGTCGAGGGCATGGAGGGAGAGGTTGATACGGTCGAGGCCGGCGGATTCGAGATCGGCAATGGAAGATGCAGAAAGGAGTGTCCCGTTGGTCTGCATCGAGACGATGCTCACTTCAGGGATTTTCCATATGTCGCGGACGAGTGCCGCAATTTCGGAATACAACATCGGTTCGCCGGGTGAGTCGATGTGGCACTCGACGCCGGCGCCCTTGAACTGCGCCACCTCGCGGACATACTCCACGAGATACTCCCGTTCCACCTCGTAACTCGTCGCCCGTGTCCTTGAAGCCGGGCCGGCATCGACCGAGCAGAACGGGCAGCTCAGGTTACAGCCGCACGAGGGGCGCACCTGCAGGAGGCTCGTGCCCCGGTCGATGATCCCGAAATAGAGCGAGCCTAAGAGGGGGATGTTCGAATCGCGGGTAATCCGGATATGGGTCATGGGAAA
>ENA-UOWG01001144-UOWG01001144.1-activated-sludge-metagenome-genome-assembly--contig:-NODE-1144-length-28225-cov-14.007845_pt1 | contig 28225 bp, 26 predicted proteins | sample MGYA00238147_ERZ761563 | MGnify/ENA primary metagenome ERZ761563 (study PRJEB28884, sample SAMN05720216) | anaerobic digester metagenome | isolation source: active sludge of municipal... | reverse complement strand
GATCCGAGGCGCAAGGGAGGGAGTGTATCCCCCTGCGATACTCGACCGACCGAGCAACGAAGCCGATGGCCCGGCGCCGCCCCGCCCCTGCGGGCTGGGGGCCTTGGGCGCGCTGGCTGTGTTGCTCCTCGCTCACAGACCGCGCGGGTATGCTCGCTCGTCGCGCCTTGCCAGCCCGCCCAATCCCCTCCAGCAAAATCGGAATTAATTTTTGCACAAACCCTAAGGGTTACTTGCGCGCGCTGGTCCGCGACTGAACCCACGGGACATCCTGACTGCCGGCCACCACGTAATCGTGCGAGTGGTAGTTGGAGACCTGTGGTTTCAAAGTGCGGCTGTCCTGCCAGCGGTGCCCCTCGACGTGGCCATCCGCGAACGAGAAATCCCCGCCCCGGCTGTGGTAGCTGGCCGGTATGTGGTACCACCGGGTCGGGGTGGGCTCCATGTACACTCCGAAAAAGGGCCGGCAGATGCTGTCGGGATGGACCTCGCCGATCACGAACAGGTTCGCGGGGGAGGGCTGGGTGATCTGGGCCATCTTGCTGAATGAGCGGTATTGTGCGTTGGGCAGGTTCCGGTAGAGGTCCCCCTCCCACCCGACGTGGGCGTTCATGCCGTAGCTGCGGACGCGCGGGTCCTTGTAGGTGCCGGAGGTCCCCAGGGTGCGGTCGGCGGGGCACTTGTAGATGGCGGCCGTCTTGAGATAGGGGCTGAAGAGCGATCGCTGGGGATCGAAGAGGAGCGTCTCGTTGGTCGCGTCCTTGGGGGTGCCCCGGAAGCTGCCCGCCACCCAGGTCGGAACCGCCGCGATCCCGGCGCCATTGTTCACCAGGCGGTCGTTCTGGTCGTTGGCATACATCGTCCAGATCAGGGTCAGCTGCTTGAGGTTGTTGACGCAGGCGATGCGATGGGCCTTGGCCTTCGCCGCCGCCAGGGCCGGCAGGAGCATCCCCGCCAGGATGGCGATGATCGCGATCACCACCAGCAGCTCGATCAGCGTGAAGCCGCCCGCGCTCCGAAATCTCCGTCTATCGATCGATCCTGTTTTCACAGAGACAGTAAACCCGCCTCGAGGCCGCAGGGCCACAATAAAATTCGTGTTCCATTCCCCGCACTCCCCGGCGGACTTGTTTTTTCGCCAGGGTTGTCTAGAGTACCTCCATGAAACGCGATGTGGTGCCGGTGCAAATCCGCGGGATCCTGCCTGCCAATTCCGGCTGCGCCATTTTCATCGGCAACGCCCAGAAGGTGTTCGTCATCCAGGTCGAGCACAACATGGGGGCGATCATCAACATGTTCATCCAGGAGACTGCCAAGGAACGCCCTTTGACGCACGACCTGATTGCGAGCATCCTGAAGGGCTTTGGCATCACGGTCGAGCGGGTGGTGATCACCGAGTTGCGCGGCACAACCTACTACGCTCGGCTCATCCTCCAGCAGCAGAACGAGCTCGGGCGCAAGATCGTCGAGGTCGACGCGCGTCCGAGCGATTGCCTGGCGCTGGCCGCCTGCCAGAAGCGGCCCGTCTACGTCACTGCCTCGCTCTTCGAGCAGGTCGAAGACATGTCCGAGTGGCTCGAGCGGATCAACCAGGGCGGCGCCGAGCCCGAGTAATCCCGCCCATGCCGCCATCTGCCGCCGCCGATTCACCCGTCACCCTGGTGTGCGGCGAGGACGATTTCCTGGTCAAGCGCCGCTCCCGGCAGCTTTTCGAGCAGTGGGCCGGCGGGGCCGGCGACTTCGACCGGGAGATCATCGACGGCGGCGCCGCCAACAGCGGCGAGGCGCTCCGGTCCATCAGCCGCCTGCGCGAGTCCATCCAGACCCTGCCCTTCTTCGGCCAGGGCAAGACGGTCTGGTGGCAGAACTGCTCCTTCCTCGGCGAGGACCGCACCTCGACCTCCACAGCGGTCACCGATGCGCTGGCCGATCTCGCCGATGAGATCAAATCCTTCGCCTGGGGCAAGGTCCGGCTGCTCATCTCCGCCGGCAAGGTCGACAAGCGGCGCGTTTTTTACAAAGCGATCGAGAAGATCGGCCGAACGGAGCTGCTGGACGGCTGGTCGCTCGAGGACCGCGATTGGGCCAGCCAGGCCGAGGCCTGGGCCGAGCGCGAGCTGGCCGAGATCGGCCGGTCCATCACCCCCGCCGCCCTCGCCGCCCTCGTCACCGCCGCCGGACCCAATCCCCGCCTCCTGCGAGCCGAAATCGACAAGCTCGATCTCTACGCCGAAGCCGGCCGGCCCATCGAGGAGTCCGACATCGAAGCCGTCGTCGCCCGGCAGAAGCAGGCCGAGGCGTTCGCCCTGGCCGAAGCCGTGGGCGATCGGGACTTGGCCCGGGCATTGCGCCATCTCGATTCCGAGCTTTCGGACCTGGCCCGCGACAGCCAAAAATCGGCCATCGGCATCCTCTACGGCCTGATCACAAAGATCCGCGTTCTGTTGTTCCTTCGAGAGGCGGTGCGGATCGGGTGGATCAAGACCGACACCGATTACCAGCGCTTCAAGAGCCAGCTCACGCGCCTGCCGGCGGCTGGCCTGCCGTCCGACAAACGCTGGAACCCTCTCCTCCAGCATCCCTTCGTCCTGTTCAAGGCCCTCCCCCAGCTCGGCCGCTACCAGACACCCGAGCTCATCCGGATCATGGATCGGCTCCTCGATGCCAACCGCAAGCTCGTCGGAAGCGGCCTTCCCGAAGAGCTCGTGCTCCGGCAGCTCGTTGTCCAGATCATCCGGCCTTCGGCCTCGTGACCGCGGCGGCCCCGCGGCGCCCGGCCGGCCTCGAGCGCTACCCCATGGTGCCGACCGGGCCGATCTGCATCAGCCGAAGCACCGGGCGCCCTGCCCGGCGCGCGCGCTCGAGGTCGAGATGGAACTCGAGCCGCCAGTCGTTGTGCCCCTCCGGGTCCACCAGCACCTGGTCGATCCTCCACGTCTTCCCGTCCTCGGACGGCTCGACATACGTATGCCGCGCGTTGCGTGCGTCGGGATCCAGGCAGATCCGCGAGTGCTCGGCCCCGTGCGCAGCGAGCCGGGCTTCGAGCGCCGCTACGTTCCATTCCTGTCCCTCCGCATCCACGGGCGGATCGAGCAGGGCCGGGACCTCGTCGAGCCGGCTGGTCGCCAGCAGACGAAGAACGCCGAAGATCGACTGGCGCGCCAGCAAGGTCAGCTGCCTGCGGTCGCGCGTGATGTCCGCCGCCTCGGCGGCCTTGGCCGCCTCGGCGGGACCGGCCGGCTCCGCCCGGTCCCCGACGGGCGCCTGGCCCGGCTGCCGCAGCTTCTCCCACTCGTCCAGCAGGCTCGAGTCCACATCCCGGATCATCTGCCCGAAATAGAGCTCGATCTCGCGGACCGGATCCGTTTTCGCGGTGTCCGGCACGGTTTGGGCCAGGGTCTTGTAGACGTAGGAAAGATACCGGAGCACGACGCCTTCGGCCTTTTGCAGGTCGTAGTGGCGAATGTAATCCGCGAACGTGTGCAGGCTCTCGTACATCTCCCGCGCGACGGACTTGGGCCGGATGTTCTCCTGGCCGACCCACGGGTGCCGGCCCGCGAACTCGTTGAACGTCGAGTAGACAAAATCCCGGTTGGGCTTTGGGTATTCGAGCTTCTCGAGCTCGGCCTCGCGCTCGGCGAAGTCGAGCCCCTGCATCTTCATCTCGGCGATCTTTTCTGCCTTGAGCCGGCTCAGCTGCTTGTGCAGGACGACGTCGGGATCCTCGAGAATCGACTCGACCAGCGTCAGGAGGTCGAGGGCGTGCGCGGGCGATTCAGGGTCGAGGAGCTGCAGCGTGTCGAGCAGGTAGAGCGACAGGGTTTGATCCAGGGAGAAATCCTCCTGGAGCGCCACGTTGACCCGCAGGTAGGCGCCCGAATCCGTTCTCGGGACGAACTCGATGATCTTGCGATCGAGCAGAGAGCGGAACAGCACCCAGGCGCGCCGCAGGTGCTGGCGCTTGGCCGGCGGCGTCTCGTGCGACCGCCGAACCAGCTCGCGCATCGCCTCGCAGCCGTCCCCGGCCCGGCTCAGCACGTTCAGCAGCATCCCGTGCGTCACCTGGAACCGCGAAGCCAGCCGCTCCGGCGCCGAAGCCACCAGCCGGTCAAACGTCCGCCGATCCCACGACACGAAGTTCCTCTCCGGCGGCTTCCGCTTCACGAACTTCCTCGCCTTGCCCGAATCCGACGCGCCCTTGTTCGCCAGCCGGAGGTTCTCGATCACGTGCTCCGGCGCCTGCACCACCACCCACCCCCGGTCGTCAAATCCTTTCCGGCCCGCCCGCCCGCAGATCTGATGGAAATCCCGCACGCTCACGATCCCGGTCTTCTCTCCGTCGAACTTGCACAGGCGCGTCAGCAGCACGGTCCGGATCGGCACGTTGATCCCCAGCCCCAAGGTGTCTGTGCCGCAGATGATCTTCAGAAGCCCCTGCTGCGCCAACTGCTCGACCCGGACCCGGTATTTGGGCAGCAGGCCCGCATGGTGCAGGCCAATCCCGTGCCGCAGGTATTTCTTCAGGTCCGCCCCATACGGGCTGTCGAACCGGAAATCCTCGAGCGCCCGGGCGATTGCCTCCTTCTCCTCGCGCGAGCAGAAGTTCAGGCTCAGCAGGCTCTGCGCGCTCTCGGCCGCATCGAGCTGGGTGAAATGGACGATGTAGATCGGCGCCCGCCCCTGGGCCGCCAGATCCTCGATCGCGCGCTCGAACGGGACTTCCGAGTAGCTGAACTCCAGCGGCACCGGCCGCACCCGCGAGCGCACCACGCTCGTCGGACGGCCGTTCCTGCGCGTCAGCTCCTCCTCGAAAAAGGCCGGATCACCCAGCGTCGCGGACATGAGCAGGAACCGCGCCTGCGGGAGCGCCAGCAGGGGCACCTGCCACGCCACCCCGCGCTCGCGGTCCGAGTAATAATGGAACTCGTCCATGATCACCTCGTCGACGCGGGCGCTCTCGCCCTCGCGCAGGGCGATGTTGGCGAGGATCTCGGCGGTGCAGCAGAGGATCGGCGCGTCGCGGTTCACCGTGGCGTCCCCGGTGCTCATCCCGACCTGCTCGGGCCCGAAATCGCGGCAGAGCGCCAGGAACTTCTCGTTCACCAGGGCCTTGATCGGGCAGGTGTAGACGGAGCGTTTGCCCTGCGCGAGCCCCTTGAAATGCAGCGCGGTCGCCACCAGCGATTTGCCCGAGCCGGTCGGCGTGTTCAGGATCACGTTCCGCTCGTCGAACAGCGCCAGCAGGGCCTCCTCCTGCGCCGGATACAGCTCGAGCCCACGCTCCGCCAGGTAGTCCAGAAAACGATACAGCGCCGCCTCGTTCCCGCACGGCCGCTCGGCCGGCAAGTGCCGCAACAATGGATATTCCACGGCCGCCATTCGCTCCCCAGCATGAGGGAGCCATTCGACACTGGCAACCGGGAATCGCGTTGGCTACAATTCCGGCGCCCAATCCATGAACACCGCAAGAATCGATCTCCTGGCTTTGAGCCTGGCGTGCCTCGGCCTTCACGCGGCGGATGCTCCGTCTCGAGTGGATGAGCCGGGCGGCCCCAGCGCGCTCGCCGCGCGCGCCTTCGATCCGCCCGCCGCCCACCCCCAAGCCGCCGCCGCAGACCCGGCTGCGCCCGCGCCCGCCTGGCAAGCCCGGATTCGGGCCTACCTCGAAGGCTTGTCGCGCCCGGACGGAGGCTACGCCTGGGAAGGGCAATCCCGGTCGCATCTGACCCCTTCGTTCTCGGTTGTTGCCTGCTACCGCGTCCTGAATCAGGCGCCGCCGAAACCGCGCGAGCTGGCCCAGTTCATCCGCACCCGCCATCCCGCCCGGCTCAAGAAGCTCGAGCAGGAGCATCCGGAGTTCGAGTTCCAGCAGATCCAGGGCCTCCTCTGGCTGGGCGAGGACGCCGCGGAGCTCCGCGAGCCAATCCGCCTCTGGACCAAGCCCATCCCCTATCTCCGGCAGTATGAGCGCCACGGGCACCCCGTCCTGCGCCACCAGCTGGCCGCCTTCGCGTGCCGGGCGCTGCTCGGGTTGCCGCTCGAGGATCTCGCGGCGGATTTTGTCCCCTATCTCGAAAGCCGGCGGCGCGCCAACGGCAGCTTCAACAACACCCCCGTTGCCGATGGCGGGGACGGGCACGTGCTCAACACGCTGTGGGGGCTCGAGGCGATGGATCTGCTGCGCCGGGCCGGAGAGAGGCGCGCCGAGACGGTTGCCTGGCTTCAGGCCTGCCAGCTGCCCAACGGCGGCTTCACCTGGCAGCCGCAGCCGGAATTCGCCGGCGTCGACAGCGCTGCCTATACTTGGGCCGCAGTGATGGCGCTGCGCCGGCTCGGCGCGGAGCCGGCCCGCCGCGACGCCTGTCTCGAGCACCTCCAGTCGCTCTGGAATGAGGACGGCGGATTTGGCGACAGCCACGGCTGCCCCAGCAATCCGATGGCCACCCGATACGCCCTCGAGGCGCTTCAGGCCCTCGGCGGGCTGGCCTCCCTGAACAGCCATCCGCCCCGCCCGCGGCCGCCCGTGCCCGCCCTGCCCCCCACCCTCAAGGTCTACACCATCCAGATCGAAGCCCACGGACAGGGCAGCCCCGCCGAGGCGGTCGACCTGGCCCGCGCCCTCCGGATCCATCTGTGGGGCGCCAAGAACGCCCGGCCCGACTGGCTGGCCCGCGCCCAGTCCATCGCCGATCGGCAGAATGTCCCCGCTCGGTTCTTCATCGCGAACGAGGAATACGGCGCCTGGATCGACGTTCCCGGCCTCGGCACCTACAGCCACATCAGCGATGTCGTCGCCCCTCCCGGGGTCGGCTTCGGGCCGTCGCTCGCCGGCCCGGAGGCCATCGCGTGGCCCGAATTCCGCCGCCGCCGGCTCGGCCCTCTCGAGGCGGCTGGCGGACGCCTGATCTGGCAGTTCGGGGAGAACGAGGAGCTCGTCCGGCTCTTCCTGGACGACTCGATCGAACACGGCGGCTACGCCGCGATCAGCACCTACCATTTCGGGAACCCCGATTTCTGCAACAGCGAGCCGTTTCTCGCGTGCTACCGCGGGCGCATCCCCTTTGTCGCGCTCCAGGACGCCCACGGCGTCGAGCCATGGTGGTTTGCCGACATGACGGCCGGGTTTCGCACTCTGTTCCTGGCCGAGGCGCCCACGTGGGAGGGCTGGCTCAATGCGCTCCGTCATCAATGGGTGGCTGCCGTCCGGCACGACGCCGCCAGCGGTTTCGAGACATGGATCCACTCGAGCTCGAACCCGGTGCGCGAGTTCGTTCTCGAGCGCGAGCCCGCGTGGCGCTGGTGGGATCATCCCGCAATCCAGCGCCCGATGGTGTCGATCGTGGCCGTCCGCCCGGAGGATCCGTTCGAGGCGGCACGGCCGGAATCGGGCGTGACGATCCGAGTCCGCTGCGCGTGGCAAAACACCACGCAAGGCCTGCCGAAGACGCCCATCGCCGAGCTGGTCCGGCTCACGGTCAACGGGGCCGAAGCGGCCCCAACGATCGTCGCGCCCCGATCCCCGCGAGCCGCTGCCTACACCGACTATTACCATGCTTGCCATCTCGCGGCGCCGGCCCCTGGACCGCACTCGGCCACCGCCGTGGTCCGCGAGATCCAATCGGGCAGGATCTCGAGCCGGACCATCCAGTTCGAAGGCGCCAGCCCCAACCCTTCAGGAAGACCATGAACACCAGCCATCGATCCGATTCGCGCGCGCTGACACGCCGCCAGTGGCTCGGGGCGGCCGCCGGGGTCGGCGGCGCAAGCCTGGCATCCGCCGGCGCCGCCAACCCCGAGCCTGCCCCCGCCAATCCGCCTCTGGACATCACATCCTATGGCGCCGTCGGCGACGGCCGAAGGCTCAACACCCAGGCCATCCAGCTGGCCATCGACGACTGCGCCGAGGCCGGCGGCGGAGCCGTCCTTTTCCCCGCAGGCGTGTTCCGATCCGGAACCCTGTTTTTGCGAAGCCGGGTCCGGCTGCGCCTCGAGCCGGGCGCCGTCCTCCAGGGAAGCCCGCGGCTCGAGGATTATCCCACCACCCGGCCCTCGATCCGATCGTATACGGACACCTACACCGAGCGCAGCCTGCTCTATGCCGAGGACGCCGACGGATTTGCCATCGAGGGCGCAGGCACGATCGACGGCCAGGGCGGCGGCTTCCAGGGGCCTTACCTGGTCAGGCCCTACCTGCTGCGCGCGATCCGCTGCCGGGGCGTCCAGGTCCGCGACGTCACCTTTCGCGACTCGCCCATGTGGGTCCAGCATTACCTGGCGTGCGATGACGTCGCCATCCGCGGCATCCAGGTCGACAGCCGGTGCAACCAGAACAACGATGGCATCGACATCGACGGCTGCCAGCGGGTCACCATCAGCGATTGCCGGATCGATTCGGGCGACGACGCCATCGTGCTCAAAAGCACCCTCGCCCGCCCGTGCCGCGATGTCGCCATCGCGAACTGCGTTCTGCGCAGCCTCTGCAATGCGCTCAAGCTCGGCACCGAATCGAATGGCGGGTTCGCAAACATCGCGATCTCCAATTGCGCGATCTACGACACGCGCCTGGCCGGCATCGCCATCGAGATGGTCGACGGGGGCCTGCTCGAAGGAGTCGCAGCCTCCCACCTGGCCATGCGCAACGTCCGCGTCCCGATTTTCGTCCGGCTGGGAGATCGGGGCCGCCCGTTCGAGGCTGGCATGCCCCGCCCCAGCCAGGGCCGCCTCCGCCACGTGTCCATCAGCCATGTCCAGGCCACGGGCGCCGACCGGATCGGATGCTCGATCACCGGCCTGCCCGGCTGCCTCGCCGAGGACGTCAGCATCGACCATGTCCGCATCGAGTTCGCCGGCGGCGGCGCGCTCGAAGACGCGCGCCAAGCCGTCCCTGAAGCCCCAGAAAAGTATCCCGAGGCCACCATGTTCGGGCCCTTGCCAGCATTCGGCCTCTACTGCCGCCATGTCCGCGGCCTGCATCTCAGCCAGATCCAGCTGGCCTGCCTCCAGCCCGATGCCCGGCCCGCGGTGATGGCCGAGGATGTTGCGGATCTCCAAGTCGACGGCATCAAGACCGCCGGCCAAAATGCGCGGGGGCCGCTCCTCGACTTCCAGGCGGTCCGGTCCGCCTGGGTCAATGGCTGCTGGGCAACGCCGGGCGGCCTGTTGCGGGTCAGCGGCCCCGACAACCGCCAGATCCACCCCGGCAACAATATCGTCCCGCCCGACGGCAAGGAGCTGATCCTGGCCGACGGCGCCCGCGAGGAGGACCTCGAACAGGAGTGACCCGCCCAGCCGGCGCCGCCGGCGCCAACTTGATCCTTGGCAGAATCGATCCGTTTGCGCATACATCAATCATGATCATCCGGACCATCGGCTGGTGGGCGTCGGCCGCTGCGCTCGCCGGGCTGGGATGCCTCAAGGCACCGGCACTGGAACCCCTTCCCGCCATCCGGGTCGATTCCCAGAAACGCGGCTTCGTCACTGCCGAGCGCAAGCCCTTCGTTCCCTGGGGCGTCAACTATTTCCGCCCGGGCACCGGCTGGGCGCCGCAGCTGTGGAAGAAGTTCGATCCGGACCTTGCCCGTCTTGATTTCGAGCGGATGCAAGGCCTGGGGATCAACTGCGTGCGGGTCTTTCTGACCTGGGGCTCTTTTTTCGAGCAGCCGGGCGTTCTCAGCCAGGAAGGGCTGCGGCGGTTCGACCAGCTCCTCGACCTGGCCGAATCCCGCGGGATCTACGTCCACCCGACCGGGCCCGACCATTGGGAAGGGACCCCCGCCTGGGCTCGCGGCGACCGGTTCACCGACGAGACGCTGCTGCGAGCGCAGGAGGAGTTCTGGCGGCTGCTGGCCGCGCGCTACCGCGGTCGATCGGCTATTTTCGCTTACGATCTGCTCAATGAACCCGCGATTCCTTGGGAGTCGACGGGCGTGCTGGCCCGCTGGAAAGAATGGCTCCATCGACACTATCAAACTCCCGAGCAGGCCGCGCGCGCCTGGGGCGTCCCCACCGCATCCATCGACTGGGAAAAACCCGCGGCCCCACCGCCTTCGGGCAAGGGCTCGCGCGCCTGCCTCCTCGATTACCAACGCCTTCGCGAGTCCGTTGCGGACGCCTGGGTCCGCCGCCAGGCCGAGGCCATCCGGGGCGCCGATCCCGATGCGCTGGTCACCGTGGGCTTGATTCAGTGGTCGGTGCCGGTCTTGCTGCCCGGACTGCAGCACTACGCCGGATTCCGCCCCGAACGAATCGCGCCGCTGGTCGACTTTCTGGAGATCCACTTCTATCCGCTGGCCGGCGGGTTCTACGAATACGATTCCGCAGGCGAGGTCCGGAACCTGGCCTATCTCGAGTCGGTGGTTCGCGAGTGCGCTCGATTCGCCAAACCGGTGGTGGTGGCGGAATTCGGCTGGTACGGCGGCGGCCAACTGACGATCGATCAGGGCCGCCATCGGCCCGCCACCGAGGAAGATCAGGCCCGGTGGTGCCGGCGCGCGGTCGAGGTCACCGCCGGCCTGGCCTGCGGCTGGCTCAACTGGGGCCTCTACGATCACCCCGAAGCGCGCGATGTCACTCAGCTCACCGGCCTTCTCGATGTCGCCGGCCAAACCAAGGCCTGGGGACGCGCCTTTCAGGAGCTGGGCACGCGCTGGAATGGCGAGGGCATCCCGCCCCCGCCCGCCCTGAAACGGCCGCCGCCGGACTGGGACGCGTGGCTCACCAATCCCGAGGCCGCTCGATCATACCGGGACAATTACTTGCGCTCCTTCCACCCGTGATGATTCTCGATCCCATCCTCGCTCTGTTGCGCCCCGCCCCCGCAGCTAAGCCATTGCCCACCGATCAAATCGATCCCGCGTACCGCAAGCTCCGACGCCAGGTGTTTGCCGGCATTTTTATCGGGTACGCCGCCTACTATCTCGTGCGCAAAAACCTGGCGCTGGCGATTCCCGATATTCTCGAGGAGCATCCGGAGCATACCAAGGCCATGGTGGGCTCGGCGTTGACCGGCCTGTCGGTGGCCTATGGTTTCTCGAAGTTTCTGATGGGATCGGTCTCCGACCGAAGCAACGCCCGATATTTTCTCCCCTTGGGCCTCTGGCTGTCGTGTTTGATCATGGCCATCTGCGGCCTGGTCAAGGAGATCTACGCCTCGCTGTTCGTCCTCTTCATCCTCCAGACGCTCAATGGATGGGCGCAGGGGATGGGCTGGCCGCCTTGCGGCAAAACGATGGTCCACTGGTTCAGCCTGCGCGAACGCGGGCTCACGGTGTCGGTCTGGAACGTCGCTCACAACGTCGGGGGCGCGCTGGTGGCCAACCTTGCGTTGCTGGGGGTGACCCTCTTTCACGACTGGGGCGCCAAGTTCTACTTCAACGCGATGATCGCCGCGGGAATGGGCTTGCTCGCCTGTTACTGGCTGCGCGACACCCCCCAGTCGTGCGGGCTGCCCCCCGTCGAGGAATACAAGAACGATTACCCGCCCGATTACTCGGCCGATCGCGAGCGGATCTTGTCGTTCCGCGAGATCTTTTTCGGCTACGTGCTGAACAACCCGTATCTCTGGGCATTGGCGGTCGCCAACGCATTCGTCTATTTTGTCCGCTATGGTGTCGTGGATTGGATTCCAACCTACCTGCAGACAGCCAAGGGATTTTCCTTCAAGGATTCCAGCCTCGGATGGGCCCTCTACGAATACGCCGCCATCCCGGGCACCATCGCGTGCGGCTGGATCTCCGACCGCGTATTCCGCGGGCGGCGGGCGCCCGCGACGCTGCTGTTCATGGCGCTGACGCTGGTGGCCGTCCTGGTCTACTGGCTCAACCAGCGGGGGCCGCTCTGGATCGACTACGCGGCGCTCATCGCGATCGGCTTCCTGATCTACGGCCCGATCATGATCATTGGATTGCACGCCCTGGATCTGGCGCCCAAGAAAGCGGCTGGCACCGCCGCCGGCTTCACAGGCCTGTTCGGCTACGTGTTCGGGTCCGCCACCGCCGGCGCCGGCGTCGGCTGGATCGCCGACCGATGGGATTGGCACGGCGTGTTTCTGACCATGGTCGTCTGTTGTCTGTTGACGATGGTTTTCAGCGCGCTCACTCTCGGCCATCAAGTTCACAGCCAGGCGAAACCGGAGCACTAAGAGTCTATGCATTGCACCTTGAATCCATGGCGGCAGGTCGCGGGCCTGCTCTGCCTCGGCTTCGTATCTGCCGCCCTCGCCGCCAGGCCGCATCCGCTCGTCATCGCGCATCGCGGCGCCAGCGGTTACCTGCCCGAACATACGCTCCCGGCCAAGGCCTTGGCCTACGCCCAAGGCGCCGACTTCCTCGAACAGGATGTCGTCCTGAGCCGGGACGGCATCCCGGTCGTTCTCCATGACGTCCAGATCGATACCGTGACCGACGTCGCACGCCGCTTCCCCGAGCGCAAGCGGACCGATGGCCGATTCTACGCGATCGATTTCACCGTGGCCGAGCTCCGGCAGCTCGAAGCCACCGAGCGCTTCGACCCGAAAACCGGCAAGGCCGTGTTCGACCGCCGCTTCCCCCTCGGGCGATCGACGTTCCATCTCCACACCTTCGAGCAAGAGCTGCAGTTCATCCAGGGCTTGAACCGGAGCACCGGTCGAAACGTCGGCATCTACCCCGAGATCAAGGCGCCTGCGTGGCACCGCCGGGAAGGCAAGGATATCAGCCGGATCGTTCTCGATATGCTCTGGCGCTACGGTTACCGGACCAAAACCGATCCGGTCTTTGTCCAGTGCTTCGAGTATTCGGAGGTCCGCCGGCTCCGGCTCGAGCTCGGCTACCAGGGGCGACTCATTCAGCTCCTGGGCAGCCGGCGCGGGGTCGACGGGACAGACTACGAGTTTCTCCAGACGACTGCCGGCCTCGAGCTGCTGGCCGGCGTCGCGGACGGCATCGGCCCGGCGCTCTCGCAGGTGGTCCGAGCCAAGGCCGGCGGCGGCCCCCAGGTCACCGACCTGGTCGCGCGCGCCCACGAACTCAAGCTCCAGGTCCATCCCTACACGCTGCGCATCGATGAATTGCCCGCCTATGCCTCCTCATTCGACCAGCTCCTCAACCTGTTCTTCCGCGAGGCCGGCGTCGATGGGGCGTTCACGGACCACCCTGATCGCGTGGCCGACTTTCTCGCGAACTTTTCGCCGCCTCGGCCGTGAACGACATCCCGCCATTGCGAATCGGCGTCTTGGGCGCCGCACGGATCACCCCCCGGGCAGTCATCGATCCTGCCCGGCGCAGGCCCGACTTGGTGCGGATCGACGCCATCGCCGCCCGCGATCCCGAACGCGCCCGCCAGTTTGCCCGCTGCCACGGCATCCCCCGCGTGCTGCCAACCTACGCCGACCTTGTCCAGGATCCGGAGATCGATGCGGTCTATGTGCCCCTGCCCATCAGCCTGCATGGCGTCTGGACCCAACACGCCTTGGCGGCCGGGAAGCATGTGCTCTGTGAAAAGCCGCTGGCGCTCAACGCTGGGGAGGCCGTTCAACTGGCGGAAGCCGCTGCGGCATCGGGCCGGGTTCTGATGGAAGCATTCCATTACCGATATCACCCGCTGGCCGATCGGCTCCAGGCGATCCTCAACCGCGGCGAGATCGGCGCCGTCCGCCATTACGATGTCGCCTTCTGCATCCCTTTGCTCCCGCGCGACGACATCCGATTCCACTACGAGCTGGGAGGCGGCGCCCTCATGGACGTCGGATGCTACCCGGTGAACCTCGTGCGTTTTCTGGCGGGGATCGAGCCACGGGTCCGATCCGCATCGGCGCGTCTGGCCGGGCCGCAGGTCGATCGCTACATGCGGGCCGACCTCGAGTTCGCGGATGGCCGGACCGCGCGAATCGTCTGCGCCACCCGGAGCTGGAGGCTGCTTGACGCCCGGCTCCGTGTCGACGGAGACACGGGGACCGTACGGGTCTGGAATCCGTTCCAGCCGCACCGGCTCCACCTCATGACCGTGAGGAACGCCGCGGGTCGACGGATCGAGCGCGTCCAGGGCGACACGACGTTCATGCATCAGTTGATCGCATTCGTCGATGCGGTCCGCGAAGGCAAACCGTTCCCGACCGATGCCCGCGATGCGATCGCCAACCACAGGCTCATCGACGCCATCTACGAGCGGGCCGGCCTGACCCGCCGCGGCGCGCCCTGTGTCGCGCCCGCGACCTGATGCTATCCAAGCTGGTTTCCGGCGCGTTGGACGTGTCGAAGCTGGACCTCGAAACCGCCCCGGAGCGCGGAATTCATTCCGCAGCGCTCCGCGAAAGTCCCAAATCAGCGGAATAAATTCCGCGCTCCACTGGCCTCCGCCGACACCGTGTTGTTCGTGGATGCCCGGCACATCTTCCGCCAGATTGACCCCGCCCACCGCGAGTTCACGCCGGAACAGGTCGAGTTCTTGGCCAACATCGTGCGGCTTTACCGGGGCCAAGAGCCGGAACTCGTGCGCGGGTCCGAGAAGCTGCTCAAGGAAAAGTCCCCTAAACTCAGGTACGCCGATGTGGCGGGCCTGTGCAAGGTGGCGACGCGCAAAGAAATCGAGGCGCAGGGCTGGAGCTTGAATCCGGGGCGGTACGTGGGCATGGCGGCGGGCGAGGAAGTCAGCGACGCCGACTCCAGGGAGCAGTTCGAGGAATTGACCGAGGAACTGGAGACGCTCAACGCCGAGGCGCGGGAACTAGAGGCACGGATCGCCAGCAATGCGGCCAAAATTCTGGAAACATGAACCCCAAAAACCAACCGGATCAACCCGCCAAAAGTCAGTTCCTCGTCTATGCTGCAGAAGACGGGCGGGTGAAGATCGAAGTCCGGCTGGAAGGCGAAACGGTTTGGCTGACGCAGCAGCACATGGCCGACTTGTTCCAGACGACCCAACAAAACGTCAGCCTGCACTTGCAGAACATCTACGCTGAGGGTGAACTGCGACGGGAGGCAACTCACAAGGAATTCTTGTCGGTTCGCCAGGAAGGTCCTCGCGAAGTCTCGCGCGCGCTCGATTTCTACAACCTCGACGCCATCATCTCCGTCGGCTACCGCGTCAAAAGCGCCGTGGCCACGCGGTTTCGCATCTGGGCCACGCAACGGCTGCGTGAGTTCATTGTCAAAGGCTTCGTTCTGGACGACGAACGCCTGAAGAACCCCGACCGGCCGTTCGACTACTTCGAGGAACTGCTCCGCCGGATTCAGGACATCCGAACCTCCGAGCGGCGCTTCGACCAGAAAGTCTTTGGACCCGGCGGCACGTTGGGCGGGGAAAGCGCGGGCGAGGTTGTTTTGCTGCGGCATCTGGTTCCGGCATTGAAGAAGCTGAACCCGAAAGCGCCGCCGGAAGCGATTGATGCTGCTGTAAACGAATTGACCCGCGACCGCAGCGTAATGTCGCTGGCCGCCGCCAACCGGGAGGTTCACGCGCTGCTCAAGAACGGCGTTCATCGGGTTCACCGGCACGCCGCTGATAGCGGGCGAGGAAAAAGGAGGTCTTCAGCGATTACGTCAGTGTTGACGATTTCAAGCAGTCGGTGGACGACGGCGCAACGGTCCCGCTGTTCTACGAAAACCGCATCCCTGAGCTGCAACTGACCAACGAACAGTTGAACGAGGACATCTACCGGGTCATCGAGGATGCCGAACGGAACGACGAACAACAGCGGAAGCTGGAGCGGGTGCTGGGCAAGCAATATCACCTGATTACCTGTGAGGAACGGTTGGACAAGATCGCGGCAGACATCGTTCGGCACTTCACCGGACGCGGCTTCAAGGGCAAGGCGATGGTGGTCTGCATTGACAAGCTGACGGCGGTGCGGATGTTCGACAAGGTGAAGGCGGCGTGGGCGGCGCATGAAACCAAGTTGAAGCGGCGGCTTGCCAAGATCGCAGAGTCGGAGCGCGGAATTGATTCCGCTTCGTCGGACGATGTTGCCGCCAGTAGACATCTCCGGGGTCATGCGGCAGAAACACCGGTTCGGCCAACGTCGAGGCCATCTTCGAGGAGTTGCTGAAGTTCGCCAAAAAGCTGAACGAAGAAGAACATCGCCACGTGCGGCAGCAGATGACCGAGGAAGAACTGGCGATCTTCGACATCTTGACGAAGCCTCGCGTGGACATCACAGCCAAGGAGGCAAAGCAGGTCAAGAAGGTCGCCAAGGACATGCTCCTGACGTTGAAGGCCAAGGCGCCTCCGCCTCGCCTGACGGAGAGGGATTACCTCCTCGAGGAGTTGGACGTTGCAGAAAAAATGCTCCAGTTCGAGGAAGCCCGGTTTGAAAAGGGGGTGTCGTCCTCGGAGAAGGTCCTCGGAGCCCGCCGGAGCGTTCTGTCGCCGAAACGCCAGTTGGCCGCGCACGATGAGCGGATCAAGCGGCCTACGCCCGAGCAGGAGATCGTGCCGCTCACGAACGTGGCCGGGCCGCCCCAGATCGCTTCCGTTGTTCCCTCGAATGCGGTGCCGAAGCTGATCCAGATTGCCCGGGAAAGCCCCAATCGAGGGCTTCGCCAAACGGCGATCCAGCGGCTGATGGAAGTGAAGGGCGAGCCGACCAGCGCCGAGCTGGTGGCGATCTACGAGGCCAGCGGCGATAACGAGCTCCGACAATGGATGGTGCAGCAATTGGGCAACCGCCCGGATCCAACCGCCATGGGCAAGCTGGTGGCGATCGCTCGGACCGATCCCGATCCGCGGGCCCGACAACTGGCGGTCGACCTGATCGGCCGCGCGCCCTTTGACGGCAATCCGATGTCAGGTATTCCCTCGGGCGTGCCTCGCCCTGCTCTGCCTTTGCCGCCGTCGCTGCCCATGCGCAGGTAGCAGCTGCAGCTCCCGCCCCGGGCGATCCTGCCAATTGGGCTGGTCCCGAGTTGCAGGCAAGAGCGAATTGCTGGACGGCGGTCGCTGAGCTCAAGCACCGACCAGCCGGCGAAGGAATTCGTCCGGACTGACGATCCCGGTGTCCCGATACGCGCCGAGGCGCAGCAGATGTTTCTTGTCGCCGCTGACAATCAGGTCGGCCTCAGCCGCAATCGCACACTCCAGAACGATCTCGTCGCCGGGATCCGGCGTCGCCCCGGTGGCCCGTTCCGCCGGGAAAACCAGCTCGGCGGACTCGCCCAGCGCATCCGCCCAATCAACCGGCTTGCGGCAGGGGTATTCCCGCCGGAGCTCGTCCATGGTCTCGTGATATTCGGCAAGGAGAGCGGGGCTGACCGCCGCCTCACATCGGCCCGCTGCCCAGGCCGCCAGACAATCCAGCGGTTTGCCCCGCCAGAAGCTCGCGCTGACGACAATATTGGTGTCGAAGACCACCCTCATCTATTGGCGGCGGTTTCGGACACGCCCAATGGCATCGCTGACGGCCGCCTCGTCGGCAGCGGTCATTTCCGGCAATTCGCGTCCCGCCAGAATCAACCCGCGCACCCGCGCCGGGGTCAACGGCCGGCGTTTGCGCATGACGATCAGCCCATGGGCATAGCCGACGTCGAGATGATCCCCGGCCTTGATGCGGGCCTGCTCCCGGATGGCCTCCGGGATCACCGTTTGTCCCTTGACGGACACTTTGGCAATCATGCGGTAAGGCTAGCATTACCCGGGAAAGACGCGCAACAGAAATGAATGGCGGCGGTTCCGAGGCCCCCCAGAGAGTGAGATCCACCGGAGCGCGGGGCGGCGCGTCCTGCACTTCCGACCCGCCCCGCAGGTGCAGGAGAAGAACCTTCGGCAACTCCTCGACCCGGTAGCCGATCGTCATCTCCCCTCCGCGGCAGTGGAGGGGAGGGTCGGGGAGAGGCGGGCGTCCATTTTCTGTAACCCCTCTCCCTGGCCCTCTCCCCGCTCGTGCCTCGCGGGGCGAGGAAAAGCAGAGCGGGCTTGCGAGAGAAAAGGCGGCATGGTGGTGAACTCGTCCCCCTGTCAGTTGAAACTCATCCCCCCTCCATGTTCGGCATTGATGGCGCACGGCGTTTGGATTACGCTTCGCCTCTACATGAAGTATCAGCTCGATTTTGAGAAGCCGATCCTGGAGCTGCAGCGAAAACTCGAGGAGCTGAGAAGACACCCCGAAGCCAACTCGATGGATATCAGCCTCGACGACGAGATCCGCCGGATCGAGAAGAAGATCGAGGAAACCCGCAAACACGTGTACTCCGAACTGACTCCCTGGCAGCGAGTGCAACTGGCGCGGCACCCCAAGCGGCCGTTCGCGCTCGATTACATCCGAGCCATCCTCACCGATTTCCACGAGCTGCACGGCGACCGGCTCTACGCCGATGACCGGGCGATCGTCGGCGGTTTCGCCCGCCTTGGAGATCGCAAGCTCATGGTCATTGGCACCCAGAAAGGACGCGATACCAAGGAGAACATCCTCCGGAATTTCGGATCCGCGCATCCGGAAGGATATCGCAAGGCCCTTCGGCTGATGCGGCTGGCCAGCAAGTTTGGCCTGCCGATTGTGACGCTGATCGACACCGCTGGCGCCTACCCCGGCATCGGCGCCGAGGAGCGCCATATCGCGGAGGCCATCGCGGTCAACCTGCGCGAGATGATGCTCCTCGATGTCCCCATCATCGCCGCCGTGATCGGCGAAGGCGGGTCCGGCGGCGCCCTCGGGATCGGCGTGGCCGACCGCGTGCTGATCCTCGAGAACGCCTATTACTCCGTCATCAGCCCCGAAGGCTGCGCCGCCATTCTGTGGAAAGACCGCGCTGCGGCCGCCCGCGCCGCGGAGGCACTCAAGATTACTGCCCGCGACCTGCTGTCCCTGGGCCTGGTCGATGAAATCGTCCACGAGCCCATCGGCGGCGCCCAGAACGATCCCGAGACCATGGCCGCAACTCTCAAGCTCCATCTCATCCGGCATATCGATGAGCTCAGCCCTCTGCCTGCAGAGGAGCGCCTCCGGCTTCGCTACGCCAAGTTCCGGTCCTTCGGACGGTTTCTCGAGAACACACCCGCCCCCGCCGCCGAGGAACCGCCCACCCCCGACAATCCCCCTCCCGCACCGGCCGAATGAGCCGAATCCGCCCGCAACCGGCCCGGCGCTCATTGCCCCACCCCGATATGCTCTATCCGATCCAGTTTCGCCCGATCTTCAAGGAACGGATCTGGGGAGGGCGCCGTCTCGAAAAGCTCTATGGCAAGGCGCTGCCCCCGGGAATCCTGATCGGCGAGTCCTGGGAGCTCGCCGACCGGCCTGGCGACTCGAGCACGATCGCCAACGGCCCGTGGGCTGGCCGCGATCTCCGGTGGCTGCTCGATCGGCACGGCGACCGGATCCTGGGCAAAGCGAGCCCCACCGCCGGCCGCTTCCCGCTTCTCGTCAAGCTCATCGACGCGCGCCAGGCGCTCTCGCTCCAGGTCCACCCGCCTGCCTCCGTCGCCGCCCGGCTCGGCGGCGAAGCCAAAACGGAGTTCTGGTTTTTCACCGAGGCCGATCCTGGCGCCGAGATCTTCCTCGGCCTTCGCGCCGGCGTCGGGCGCGATCAGTTCGAGCGCCAGCTCGAGGATGGCACGGTTGCCGGCTGTTTCCACCGGGAGCCCGTGCGCGCCGGCGATGCCGCCTTCCTGCCCAGCGGCCGGGTCCACGCCCTGGGCGCCCGGCTGGTCCTCATCGAAATCCAACAGAACTCCGACACCACCTACCGCGTGTTCGACTGGAACCGCGTTGGGCAGGACGGGCGGCCGCGCGAGCTCCACATCGAGGCAGCCCTGGCGAGCATCGATTTCTCGGATCATGCGCCCGGCCTCGTCCAGCCTGCCTCGATCCCCGGTCCCGCGTCCGTCGAGGTGGCGTGCCTGGCCAGGAATCCTCACTTCGCAATCGACCGGGTGGCAGCCCGGGCGGACGCGCGGTTTCAATTCGTCGTCCCCGACAGCCGCCCGCTCGTCGTGGTCGGAATTCGCGGCGCGCTCGAGCTGGCAGCTGGTGGCGAATCGGTGACGGTGACAGCCGGCCAAGTATGTCTCTTGCCCGCTGCGATCGAAGACGTGGCCGCTTATGCAGCGGCGGACACATGCTATCTCCAGGCGCAACCGGCATGATCCCTCCCGCCGACAACGAAACCCGCTGGTTCTGGCTGGATTCCGGCCCAGGCGCCGCCGCGTGGAACATGGCCATGGACCATGCGCTGCTCGAGGGTTCGTCCAGCCGCGGCGCGCCCATCCTGCGGTTCTACTCGTGGGCCGAGCCGGCTGCGACCTTCGGGTTGCTCCAGCGCTACGCCGATGCCGCCCGGTGGACGATGCTGCGGCCGCTTATTCGCCGCCCGACCGGCGGCGGCCTGGTGCCGCACCTGGACGATTGGACCTACAGCATCGCCATTCCGCCGGGGCACCCCTGGTATGCCCGGCGCGCCGCCGATAGCTACCGCTTGCTCCACGCTTGGATCCAGTCCGCATTCGCCATTCTCGGCCTCGACACCCAGCTCGCCCCGGCCCGGCAAACGGATGCGCCCGGACAGTGTTTTATGGGGGCGGAGGCCGGCGACCTGCTCTGGCACGGACGCAAGCTGGCCGGCGCCGCCCAGCGCCGCACCCGCCAGGGACTCCTCATCCAGGGATCGATCCAGCCCCCTCCTCCCCGCCTGAACCCGATCGATTGGCAAACGAGCATGCGGCAGTCCGGCGCCGATCGTGGGCGTATCGCCTGGTCGCCATTCAACACCCCCGCACCGCTCTCGGCCAAAGTCGAGGAGCTGATTCGCGATCGATACGGAAGAGCCGAATACAACGAAAAACGGTGAAACCCATCCATCCGATGAATCCAAAACAGACTCTGAATCGCCGGCAGTTCCTCGGCACGTCGGCCGCCACCGCCGTCGCCGCCATCGTCCCGCGCCGCGTCCTGGGCGGGCCGGGCTTCGTGCCACCCAGCCGGAAGATCAATCTCGCTTACGTCGGCTGCGGCACACAGGGCTTGCGCCAATTGATGCCCGCCCTCGAGAAGACCGAGATCCAAGTCGTGGCGGTGTGCGATCCGAACCGTAAGAGCGACGATTATCCCGAGTGGGGCCGCAACGAGCTCAACGACAAGATCCGCCGGTTTCTGAACGACCCCGGCTGGGCCCGAGGCGCCCGGGGCGGATGCTGCGGGCGCGAGGTCGGGCTCGAGCTCGTGCAGCGCCATTCCGCGCGGCAGCGCCGCTCGGGCACGCCCGCCCCATGCCGCGCCTATGCCGATGTCCGCGAGCTGCTCGAGAAGGAGCGCGATCTCGATGCCGTCTACATCATGACGCCCGATCACCTGCACGGCCCCATCGCCGTTCGCGCCATGCGCCAGGGCAAACACGTCGTCACCCACAAGCCGATCGCCAACGTGCTGGACGAGGTCCGGCTGGCGCGGGATGCCGCCCGCACGGCCGGCGTCGTGTCGCAGCTGTTCTGCTCGGCCGATCAGAGGAACACCCCCACCATCCGCGAATGGATTGCAAGCGGCGCGATCGGGCCGGTCCGCGAGGTCCACAACTGGTCATCGCGGCCGTTCTGGCCGCAGGGCATGGCCAAAGCGCCGTCCGGCAGCCCGCCCGTCCCCGACGGTTTCGATTGGGACCTGTGGCTGGGCCCCGCAGCCGCGCGTCCCTACCACCCCGCCTACACTCATGCCGTGTTCCGCGGCTGGTACGATTTTGGGACCGGGGCCCTGGGCGATATGGGGCACTACAGCTTCCGCCAGATCTTCGAGATCCTCAATCTGGGCTCGCCGGCCAGCGTCGAGGCGCGCCGGAGCGAGTATTACGAGATCGAGGAGTTCACCTGGAAAAAGCAGGTCAACCGGCTTTCGTTTCCCCGGGCATCGCTGATCCGATGGGAGTTCCCAGCTCGAGGGGGCAAGCCGCCCGTCACGCTGCACTGGTATGACGGCGGTCTGCGCCCGCCCCTTTTCGACGAGCTGGACGCCGACGGCCAGCCGATGCCTGACGAGGGCCTGCTCTTCATCGGCGATCGCGGCAAGCTGCTGGCCGGATTCTCCGGCAACAACCCGACGCTGATCCCCAAAGCCCGGATGCAGCAGTTCGCGCCCCCGCCCTCGACATCCCCGCCGCCAGCCGACGAGCTCGACCAGTTCATCCGCGCGTGCCAGGGCGGCCCCGCACCCGACGCCAGCTTCCCCAGAGCCTACCCCTTCGCCGAAACCATCCTTCTGGGCACCATCGCCGTCCGCGTCAACGGCAAGCTTCGTTGGGACGCCGAGCACGCCGAGTTTGTCCAGTCGCCCGAGGCCAACAAGCTGAAGTCGCGCAAGAACCGGCCGGGCTGGGAGATCTGACCCCCTGGGACGCACCCCAGGACATCCCCTTGATGCTCCTGGGCAAAGCGTGTAAACAGATCCTTGCATCCAAACCAACTCGATCATGAAAAGAACTGTTTCGACGCTCCGCCTTTCGAGCCGGAGAGAGTTTATCGCGCAGGCGCTGGGATCGGCTGCCGGTCTGGCGGCCATGGGATCGCTGATCCCGCGAGACCTCCGAGGGGCGGCTGCGGCCGATCCGCCCGCCCCGCAAGTCCGCCTCGGATTCACCACGTACCAGTGGGGGCAGGACTGGGATGTTCCCGCACTCATCGCCAATCTCCAGCGGGTCGGCATCTTCGGCGTCGAGCTTCGGACCAGCCAGAAATATGCCCACGGGGTCGAGGTGGCCACCGGCGCCGGCCAGCGCCGCGAGGTGCGAAAGCGGTTTGCCGACAGCCCCATTAGGCTGGTGGGCATCGCCAGCGGCGAGCGGCTGGACTGGCCCGAGCCCGAAAAACTCGAAGCCGCCATCCAGAGCATCCAGCAGCATATCCGCCTCAGCCGGGACGTGGGCGCCAGCGGCGTTCGCGTGTTCCCCAACCAGTGGCATCCGAACGTCCCTCGCGAGACAACGATGGCGCAGATCGCACGCGCCCTGGATCGGATCGGCCTCTTCGCGGCCGAGCACGGTCAGGAGGTGCGTCTCGAGGCGCACGGCCCGGCCGGCCAGCTGCAAACGCTCCGCACCATCATGGACCAGGTCACCTCCCCGGCCGTGCGCCTCATGCTGAACAGCGACGCCCGAGACACCCAGGACCCCGGATTCGAGGCCAACTTCAATCGGGTCAAATCCTTGCTCGCCCGCGCCCTCCACCTGCATAACCTCAAGGATTCCCGGTTCCCCTACCAGCTTCAGCTCGATTTGCTGCGCCGGAATCGGTGGGACGGCTGGGCGCTGCTCGAGCTGTCCGATCGCGTCACGGACCGGATCGCGGGGCTGATCGAGCAACGCGAAATCTGGGATGCGATGATGGCCAAGAGCGCGTAGCAGAGCGCGCCCCGAATCTTTCCGGACCGCGGCTCACAATCGCAGCTTGTCCGCCGACACCCTTCCCCTCGCCCCGCAAGGCACGAGCGGGGAGAGGCTGGGAGAGGGGGTCGTCCCACGATTCTCCGTGTCCAGACCTTCGTGGTGAGATACAACCGCAGCTTGAAAGCTGCGGCCACGCCATCAAGGGCGTGCAAAAGCTGGCCGGCAATCGGACCTGACAGCGTCGCGTCCCTACCAACATTTCCGCGTCGTTTCGCGTGGTCCGCGGAAAGCGGCAGAGGACTGCCGCACTCCACGAGGCTGGCGCCCATTCGGACACGCCCTCGCTGCGCGCGAAGCGTCTTGGAGTGCGCCAGCCCCCTGCCGCCTTGGATCAGGCGGGCTGCGCATCCCCGCATCCGGGCAAAATCCGCGGCTTACAGCTGGTGAGTTGACCGCGCTGCGGGCCAGGAGGCCCGCGCCCTGTTCAGTATTGTTTCATGCTCTCGGGGCGGTGCGCAGCGGCCCATTCGAGCTCGATCCGGGCCTGCTCAGCGGTCAACAGCCCCTGCTCGCCGAGCACGGCCAACTGCGGCGCCGTGTTGAAGTCCACCGCCAACAAGCCCTCCGCGCTGGGCACGAAGTCGATGGCCCACACGACGCGCGGGATCGGCATTGCCTCGGGACGCCAGGCATGGCTCACGACGGTTTCCTCGTCGTTCCGATTGGATCGCCAGTCGCCCGACCCGCCCGCCTGCCGCAGCCAATACTCGCGGCGGCCAAACCGCACCCACCGATAAGCCACCGGCCCGCCAGGCGGCGCCACGTACGCCGACGCAAAATGCCGCGGATAACGCCTCAATGCCTCCTGCAGCGTCAGACGCTCCTTGCCCTGCCCCCGATGGGCAAGCTCGTCCAAATACACAATGCACTGGATATCGTCCAGGACCCGGCGCGGACCGCTCCCGACTGCGGGCATTTCGAGGATGCCGGACGCGAGATCCTCGATCCGCCCGTGGGGCGGCGTCCTCAAACCCATTGACTTCATCAGATCGAACTGGGCCGCTTTGCCGAGTCCGCCCCGGGTGAACGCCATTCGCTCGAATGCGGGCTCCGCACCGTCGAAGATGCAGTCATACCACTGATCGTAATCCGTCAGGAGCCGCATGAGAAAGCCCGCTCGAAGATCTCGCAATGCCGCATGCGATCGTCTGCGGGCGCGCGGCCGGTGGCCGTGAACCCGCATCTTTGAAAGAGCCGCCGGGCAGCGAGGTTGGACCGGGCAACGACGGCCCGGACCCGGCCGCCATGCGTCTCGAGCCAGCGTCCAGCCAGCTCCTGGACCAACCGGCGCCCCAGCCCGCCCCCGCGATGGCCCGGCCCAACATACAGACGCCGGATCTCACCGTCTCGGATCCCTGCCATCCCGACCACGCGATCGTGCCCGTCCACCGCGACCAGGAACCGGCCCCCTGCCCCGCCATAGCCGCTCGGAAAATCCTGCATGTCCGCATCGAGGTCGGGATCCGCCTCATAACCGAGCTCGCGCAGGTGAGCAGCAAAGAGCCCCGCCACCGCCGCCGCATCGCCGGCATCGGCATCCCGGAATCGACAATGCGCCCCGCTCGCCGGCAACGTCGGCTTCAATCAGGAAGGATTATTTTGGGAATTGGGTTGGCGGCTGAAAGGCCGGGAGCTTCCCGTTGAGGGACTCCATGAACCGGGTGAGATCCTTGACTTCGCTGGCAGTCAGACGCAGCTCCGTGTCCGGCTTCACATCCTGCATCCGGACATTGTTGGCCCGGAAGAAGACCGCGCCTTCGAGCGACGGCTCGGATCCGTCGTGGAAATAAGGCGGGGTCATCGCCACATGCCGCAGGCTGGGGGTTCGGAACATGCGCTTGTCGGCCGGGTCTTTTGTGACATCGAATCGGCCGAGATCGGCGTCGGTCATGTTCGAGGATCGGTACTGGTGCGTGGTGAGGAACGGGCCGCGGTGGCAGGGCATGCAGCCTGCCTTGGTCAGAAACAGCTCCAGGCCCCGCACCTGCGCCTCGGACAATGCATCCGCCTTGCCGGCCAGAAACTCGTCGAATGCAGACGGACCCGACACCACCGTGCGCTCGAAGCAGGCGATCGCCTTGGCGATCCGGTCCGCGGTGACTTTCTCATCGCCGAACGCCGACTTGAAGAGCGGCTTGTAGCCGGCCACCTGGTCGAGCTTCCCCAGCAGGTTGCCCATCGGCATCCCCATCTCGATGGGATTCTCGATCGGCCCAAGGGCCTGCTCCTCGAGGCTCGAGGCGCGGCCATCCCAGAAAAAGACCTGGTAATACGCCGAATCCAAGACCGTCGGCGAGTTGCGCGGCCCTTTCTTGTGGCCGATGCCGATCGATGTCGGATCCGTCTCCGCCCAGGCGACCTCCGGATCGTGGCAGGTGGCGCAGCTGATGGTGTTGTCGCCCGAGATCCGCGTGTCGAAATAGAGCAGCCGGCCCAGCTCGACCTTGGCCGGTGTCGATGGATTGTCGGCGGGATGGGCCACCGCTCCCAAAGGCCCCAGCTTTGCGCTCGCCAGCGCCTTGGCCGCCCGCGGGCTCAGCTTCTGAAGAGCCGCCGGCGACGGCTCCCCCGCGCTCAACCCGGCCGCCGCCAGAACCAGGCCGCACCCGAAAGAAATGAACATGGGGATGGCAGATCGACGTCTATTCATGGAGATGATTCTCCGGCCCAGGCCGAATCTTGTCAACGGGCAACAAGCTGCGCTCGGCGCGATGCTGTCCGATGGTTTTGCTTGCGGGGCCGGGGAATTGGACTTAGATAGAGCCTGCTAACAACCAAATGACTCGACGACTATGAATCCACTGGAAACGAACCTCTCGCGTCGCGCCTTTCTCCGGCGCTCGACTCTGACGGCTGCCGGCGCCGGCCTGGCCGCCAGCCTGCCCAACCTCATCACCCGGCCCGCCTGGGCCGCTGCAAGCCCAAACCCCATCCGCGAAGGCGTCCGCCTCGGCTGCATCGGCGTCGGCAATCAGGGCAAACCCCTGATGCTCCAGAATTACCAAAACGTCGTGGCCGTTTGCGACGTCGATAAGGACCGCGCCGCCGCCGCTCAAAAGGAGATCGAGACCCGCCGGAAGATCAAGTGCCCGTCCTACACGGATTATCGCAAATTACTGGACAACAAAGATGTAGACGCGGTGATTGTCGCCACGCCCGACCATTGGCACGCCCTCCAAACCGTCCATGCCTGCCAGGCCGGCAAGCATGTCTATGTCGAAAAACCTTTGTCCCTCGTCATTGACGAAGGACGCCTGATGGTCCAGGCCGCCCGGAAATACCAGAAGATCGTGCAGACGGGCAGCATGCAGCGCTCGATGCCCGGCTTCCGCGAGGCCTGCGAGTTCGTCCGCTCCGGCCGCATCGGCAAGGTGAAGCAGATCAAGGTCGGCATCCCCGGCGTGAACTTCAGCGAGAAGGCGGTGCCCAACAGCGAGCCTCCGCCGGAGCTGGATTACGATCTTTGGCTCGGGCCCGCCCCCTGGCGCCCCTACAACAAGAACCATGTCCATTACAACTTCCGGTTCTTCTGGGATTACTCGGGCGGCCAGATGACCAACTGGGGCGCGCACCATCTCGATATCGCCCAATGGGCTATGGACATGGACAACAGCGGGCCCGTCCAGATCGAAGGCAAAGGGGATTACGATCCCGAAAAACGCTTCGAGGTGCCCGTTCTGAGCGAGATCCATTACCGGTACGCCAATGGCGTCCACATGATTCTCGAACAGAAGCCCGGCGTCCCGATCGGCACGACGTTCATCGGTGAAAAGGGCACCATCTACGTCAACCGCGGCAAGCTGACGTCCGATCCGGCTGACATCGTCACGCGGCCCCTGGCGGCCGACGAGGTCCGCCTCTACACCAGCAAGAACCACCACGACAACTGGTACGAATGCATCAAGACGGGCAAGCTGCCCATCTGCGACGTCGAGGTGGGCCATCGCTCGGCCACCGTTTGCCACCTGGGCAACATCGCCCTGCGCACCGCCCAGAAGATCACCTGGGATCCCGCTAAGGAGACCATCGTGGGCAACGCCGACGCCGCCAAACGTCAGCGATACGCCTATCGCAGTCCCTGGCAGTGGCCCAAGATCTGACGCTCTCGCCACCCCCCCTCGCGACGCGTGCGCAGGGGGGGGGTGAAGCCATCATGCGGACGCCTGCCTGCCAGCGCGCCGCCCCGGCGCAGGCTGGTCCCCGCCCGCAGCAGCGTGCTGCTCGATGCCTCTTCGCGCCCTTCCTTCGTGGTGAAATACAATCGCAGCTTGAAAGCTGCGGCTACGCCATCAAGGGCGTGCAAAAGCTGGCCGGCAAGTGGACCCGACAGCGCCGCGTCCCTACTTTTCAGCCTGCCGACGCACCGACTCACCAACGCACTGTCCTCCGCGTCATTCGGCGTCATTCCGCGGGCACAAATCCGCGGCTTGCAGACCGTCAGCCGACAGGGCCGGTGGGCCCGGAGGCCCGCGCTCTGAAACCCTTCGCGTTGGCAGGGGGCGTCCGATTTCGCGTCAGCGTCATGGACTGCGGCAGTCCCCTGCCGCTTTCAGCGAAGACTGGATTCCTCGGCCGATCAGCTCCACCCGCTGCTGTTTTGTCAGCGCATTCCACTTCTTGTGCGTAACCGATGGCAGCGGCCAGAGTCGTGGAGGACTGATCTCTTGCCAATTGCCCATCTCCCGCGAACCGCAGTGAGGACATCTTGGATGCACGCCGATCTTGAGCATCTCGCCACCAGATGTCGGATCGCGCGTTAGCGCAAACACTTGCTGCTGGATTCTCGCCTTTCGCTCGCCACTCATTTTCGCGGTCTGAGGATCAGACCGGACCATATGGTAGAGCCTGTCCCGAAGGCGGAAAGGCCCCAGATTGTTCAGTAAGACCCAAGA